>Ga0137392_10003039_pt1 | contig 10254 bp, 10 predicted proteins | sample 15con2h34AmetaG_FD_101394 | JGI IMG/M metagenome (GOLD analysis project Ga0137392, IMG submission 101394) | Vadose zone soil microbial communities from Angelo Coast Range Reserve, California, USA - 15con2h3.4A metaG | ecosystem: Environmental > Terrestrial > Soil > Vadose zone > Saprolite... | reverse complement strand
CGCGTACACGTTGCTGGCCACGCGGCTACTGACGAAGAGCGTGCCCTTGTCGCCCCAGGTCATGGCCCGCGCGTTGTTGATCCCGCTCGCCCACACCGAAACCTTGAAGCCGGGCGGAACCTTGATCTTGTCGACCTGGAGCTCGCCAAGCGCCGCGGGGGCCGGCGGCTGGGGAATGGGCGCCAGCATCGAGTCGGCCATGCTGGCGGGCTGGCCCTGCTTCCAGGTCGGAGGCGGCTGCTGCGCCTGCTGCGCCGGGGCCAGGGGAGCGAGCGCAAGTCCGATGACGAGCGCCGCCGTGAGTGATGCAAGGATGATGCGCCGCATGGTGAGCCTCCCCTTTGAGGATGGGTGAGGACCGAGTCAGTAATCGTCCGCCGAGCGCGGACTCCGTGTCCCGGCGGGACGATACGGTGCAACCTTCCACCTTGTCAAGCCGGCTACTGGGTCGGGGTCCAGACGAGAGCTGCATCAGCACCGAGCCTGGACACCTCTGCTCACGGGCCGGAGCGCGACGATCTCGTGCCCGGCGGCGGACCGTTGCGCGGCGGCGATGATTTCGAGCCCGGCTACCGCGTCGCCGGGGTCTACGGGCGGCGGCGCGCCGTGTCGAAGCGAGGCGACGACGCCAGCTTAGTAACGCTGATAGGCACCCGGCTCGCTACGCACGGGAGTCACCGCATCGCCGACGCCGAGCAGACCCCAGCGCGCGGGCGGCTCCCCGCCCCAGCCCGGCAGATCCGGCCGCTCCCCCGCGAGCAGCGCCGCCTCCTGGCCGTCGGCGTCGCGCTTCACGTACGCGGCGCGCGTGCCGAGCGCGCGCACGCGCGGGCCAATGTGCCCGGCCAGGGCGCTCGCCCAGAGATGCGAGCGGACCCCGGAGGCGTGCGTGAGCGCGACGAACATGTCGTCATCCGTGGCGCTCCCGGGTCGGCGCCGGTCGAGCTCCGCGTACACGCGCGCCACCGGCCCGAACAGGTGTAGCGCCTGGTCCACGAGATGGGTGCCCAGGTCGTACAGGAGCCCGCCGGCGCCGCCGGGTGCGTCGCTCTCGCGCCAGCCCCCCATCGGCACGGGGCGCCAGCGCTCGAACCGGGACTCGAACCGCAGCACGTCACCTAGCGCGCCCTCAGCGAGGAGACGCCGCAGGGTCAGGGTCTCGCTGTCCCAGCGCCGCTGGTGATACGCGCTAAGGAACAGGCCGCGCCGGCGCGCCTCGGCCACGACGCGCCTGGCCTCCTCGGCGGTCGGCGCGAAGGGCTTGTCGACCACGACCGCCTGCCCGGCCGCCAGGGCGGCCAGCGCCAGGGAGACATGAGTGGAGTTCGGAGTCGCGACCACCACGAGGTCGTGCCCGGCCGGGTCCGCGAAGACGGCATCGACCCGGTCGACAACGCGCGCTGCCGGGTGCTCGTGGCCCGCGCGCTCCCGACGCTGCGGGCTCGCGGTGACGATCGTCGCCAGGCTCAGGCCTGGGGTGGCCGCGATCGTGGGCGCGTGGAAGCACGCGCCGGCCAGGCCGTAGCCGATCAGCGCGACGCGGACGTCGGTGGTCATGTCCCGACCCGGGCGCCGCTCACCGACTCGCGGAGAGCCCCAGGGCCTTGCGCGCACGGTAGCCGTACCAGCCGAGCCGCCGGGTCACCCACTCCAGCCTCCGCGAGCCGAGGATCGCCAGGCCGAGCGCTTCGACCACGTGCGGCGCCGACCCCGGGAGGAGCCGGAGCAGTCGTCCCGCAGAGCGCGCCGCCGAGACGCGCTCCCCCCTGCCTTGCTCGGCGGCACGCTCCAGGCGGCACCGCTCGACCCACAACAGGGTCCGCAGCCGCCAGCGACGATAGGCCTTGCGCCCGCACGCCGCCGTGATGGCGTGCTGCCACTTCCCGTCGGCGATGGCGGCATCCCCGGCCTGGAAGTCAGGGTTGAAGGAGAGCTGGACGCCGTGGCGCAGGTGACGGATCAGGAGGGCATCGGGCATGCCGGCGAACGGCGTGCGCTGCGCCAGGCGCATCCATAGATCGCGGTCCTCGGATGCGCGAAGCCTCTCGTCGAACCCACCGACCTCGGTCAGGGCCGACATGCGGATCAGCGCCCCTGACATGAATGGGGTCCATCCGTCCACCAGGTGGCAGAAAACCTTTCCCTGCCAGAGTCCGCCCGGCTCGGTGGTCTCGGCGCCTGACCGCGCGTTTCGGAGCCGCGCGCGACAGTAGACGACCCCGGTATCGGGCCGAGACGCGGCCAGGGCAAGCTGCCGCTCGAGGTAGTCCGGCGTCCACTCGTTGTCGTCGTCGAGGAAGGCCATCCACTCGCCGCGCGCCAGCCCGAGGGCGGTGTTCCTCGTCCGGCTGACCCCGTGGTTCCGCTCGTGGCGGATGCGGCGGAGGCGGGCATCATTCACGCCGGCCAGCACCTCGGGTGTGGCGTCGGTCGACCCGTCGTCGACGATGAGCAGCTCGAAGTCCTCGAACGTCTGGGCAAGCGCGCTCCGGATGGCCCGGCCCACGAGGTGGGCCCGGTTCCAGGTCGAGATCGCAACGCTCACGCACGGAGCGGGACGGTCTTGGCAATCCGTCACGCACATTCCTCGCGCGCTCAGCCCAGCAGCTCGGCGACGAGGCGCTCGACGGCGGCGGGCTCGACGGCAGCGCGATTCCCGACGATCCGCGCGGCCAGGGCGCCCGCCGCGCTGCCCAGAAGCGCCATCACGTCCAGGGGCAGTCCGGCGGCCGCGCACGGGGACGAGACCGCCAGGTACGCGTCCCCCGCGCCCATTCGGTCGACGACGTCGCGCGTCAGGGCAGGGACCTCCCACACGCTCCCGTCCGCGCTCGCCACGAACACGCCTTCCTGAGCCCGGGTCACGGACATCGCGGAGCACTTGACGCGCGCCCGCAGCACGCCGGCCAGCTCCGCCACCGCGCTCCAGCGGTCGCGCGTGGCGAGCCGCGCCTCGCCCTCGTCAATGCACACGTAGTCGGCGCGCGGATACCTGGTGATCACGTGGAAGCCGAGGTTCCCGGGATTGGCCTGGGTGTTCACCGCCAGGTAACGGGCGCGCGCGGCGAGCAGGTCGACGGTGCGCGAGCCGAGCAGACCGTGGCCGTAGTCGGTCGCAATGACCAGGTCGTACGCGGGCAGCGCCGCGTCGAGATGGGCGAGCATCTGGTCCTCGAGAGCAGTGGGCAGGGGCGTGTCGTCCATCACGGCGACCTCGAACAGCTTGACGAGCGAGGGTTCCGACACGTATCGGCGCTTGGTGATGGTCGGAGAGCCTTCGCGAACGAAGAACCACGGTCTGACGCGTGGGCCGAGCTGGCGGCGGATGAACTCCTCCTGCGGGTCGTCGGCGCCGAGGCTGGTCACCAGGGCGACCTCGCGACAGTACCCGGCCACGTGGTTCGCGCAGGCCAGGGCGCCGCCCGCTTGACGCTCGAGTCGGACGTGTCTGGTGGAGATGATGGGGTCCTTAGGCGCCTTGCCCAGGGGCAGGCAGTACCTGTACTCGTCGATGATCGCCTCGCCGATGACGAGGACCTTGAGGGGCCTGAGCGCGGCCAGCGCGTCGCGCACCACGCTGGAGGCGTGCCGCGCCCGGAAGCCCTCGAGGAAGCGCCGCGTCGCGGGATCTTCCGGCCGGCGCCCGTCCGGACGCCCGTTCACGCCGAGGGCCGGTCGCCGGGCACGCGAAAGTGCGCGTTCAGCAGCGCGGTGGAGGAGAACAGGGTCTCGTGGGTGAAGCGCACGTTGCCGCCAAGCTCGCGGACCGTCGCGATCTCCTGCCGGAGCCCCGTGCTGCGACGAGCGGGCTCTTCGCAAACCTGGCCCTTGACGTAGAAGTCCGGCCTGAGCAGGCGTATGGCTTCCACCGCCGTGGGCCAGGGGCTGATGGCCACCAGGTCGACGCAGACCAGCGCCGCGAGCGCCTCGGCCCGCAGGACCTCGGTGAAGGCCGGCCGGCCCTCGCCCCTGGCCACGTGGGCGTCGGCCGTCACCGTTGCGACCAGAAGGTCTCCCATCGCGCGCGCCGCCTGCAGATGCCGGATGTGTCCGATGTGCATCAGGTCGAAGCACCCGTGGCAGTGGACGATCTTGAGACCGGCTCGGCGCGTGGCCTCAAGCCGCCGGGCGAGGTCATCGAGCGTTAAGATCTTGGCGACGGTCATCGCGTGGGCCTCCACCGCGACCGTGGGGGTGGCGTATGGAACGGACAGGATAGTGGCTCGGCGTCGGCACACGTGTCAATGGGTGGGGTGCGCCGCTCCTCGCGCACCCTTCGCGCCCACCCCTGGCTCGCGCTCGCAACGTGACACAGTGCTCGCGTGGCGCCTCACCGTCGGGCGAACAGTGCGTAGAGCCACTGACCGAGCCAGCCCAGCACCGGCGGAAGTAGTACGCCCGGAATGAGGCGCGCCAGGGTCAGGGGCCAGCCCAGCAAGGGCGCCTCATAGGTCAGCATCCGGACGGGGCTCACGAGCGTCTTGGCGGTGAGCAGGGCGATGAGAGGACCGGGAGCCGCCCCGCTCCGGAAGAGGTTGGCCACAACGGGAAAGACGAGATATGGCCCTCCCGGCATGATCAAGCCTGCGGCCCAGCCCACCGCGATCCCGCGGCCTAGCTGCTCGCCGCCCAACCATCGCGAGAGAACGGGGGCCGGGATGAGCACGTCGAGGAGGCCGGCGAGCACGAATCCCAGGACGAGCTCGATCCACACGCCGCCGAGCAATCGACCGGTCGACTGGAAGCCGCGCACGACGAGCTGAGGATCCCTCGAGAGCGCCACCACGAGGGCGGTCGCGGTCAGGGCCAACAAGATGATGAGGCTCGCGTCCATGCGTTTTTTGCGCGCTTTCATGGGAGTGCCCGGGCGGGGGCGCTCCGGTAGATGAATGGAGGCGGCTGAATCTCCGTGGCGGCTTCGCGCGCCTTCTCGATCAGCTCGTGATCAGGCGAGAGACGGCACACGGGATCTGTGGCCGCCGCATTGCCGGTCAGAAGAAAGGCCTGGCAGCGGCAGCCCCCGAAGTCGAGCTCGCGGCGGTCGCAGCTCCGGCACGGCTCGGGCATCCAGGCCTCGCCGCGGAAGGCCGAGAAGCCCGCGGAGTCGCGCCAGATTTCCTCGAGCGGACGCTCCTTCACCGAGTCGAAGTGAAGCCCGGGAAGGGTGTGGGCCGCGTGGCACGGCAAGACGAGGCCGTCGGGGCTGATCACGATGAATCGCCGCCCCCAGCCATCCATGCACGCTTTGGGAAACTCCGCGTAGTAGTCGGGGGTGACGAAGAGGACCTCCATCCGGCCGCGCAGCCGCTGACGGGCGTCGCCGGCGACGGCGCGGGCGCGGTCGAGCTGCTCGCGTGTCGGCAGCAGCGCGGCGCGATTGGAGAGCGCCCAGCCCACGTATTGCGCATTGGCCAGCTCCAGGCGGTCGGCGCCGAGCCGCTCCGCCAGCGCGACGATCTCCTCCACCCGGTCGAGGTTCTCGCGGTGAAGCACGGTGTTGAGGGTGAGGGGAAAGCCGAGCTCCTTGACCCACGAGGCGATCTCGAGCTTGCGGTCGAACGAGCGCAGCCCCGCGATCCGGTCCGAGGCCGGGGCGGCCGTGTCCTGGATGGAGATCTGGACATTGTCGAGGCCGAGCGCGCGGAAGCGGGCGAGGCGCTCGCGGCGGAGAGGGATGCCGCTCGTGATCAGGTTGGTGTAGAGGTCGAGGCGGCGGGCTTCCTCGACGAGGGCCTCGAGGTCGTCGCGCACGAGGGGCTCGCCGCCCGTCAGGTTGAGCTGGACCACTCCGAGGTCTTCCGCCTCGCGGAAGACGCGCTGCCAGGTCGCGGTGTCGAGCTCACGATCGTGGCGCCCGTAGTCGAGGGGATTCGAGCAGTACACGCAGCGCAGGGGGCAGCGGTACGTCAGCTCGGCCACGAGCGTGTAGGGACGGAACGCCTCGCTCACATCGCCGCCTGCACGAGGCCGCGATCGGCCATGGTCTGGAGGAAGTCCATCACCTCGCGCTCGACGTCAGGAGCCTCGTGCCCGTACTTCTGGGCCAGCTCTTCCACGATGGACTCGACGGTGCGCTCGCCCGTGCAGCGCTGGAGCACGTCGGCGGCGGTGGGGTTGAGCACGAGGCCGCGCTCGGGATAGAGGAGCATGTAGCGCGACGACTTGCGATCGAAGCGCAGGCGAGCCTTGGGGGCGAGGCGGGGCCGACTCGAGGCGTCCATCAGGTGGCGCGGGCTCCTCCCGGGCCCCAGCCCGGCTCGATGTAGGCGGCGAAGGCGCAATCGAGCAGGTGCCAGAGAATCTCCGTCTTCCGGATGAGGGCGGCCACGCAGCGCTCTTGCATCTCGTGGGTCGTCGCGTGGGCGACCACGAAGTCGATGGCCTCCTCGGAGTCGCGCCGGGCGCGCGGGACGCGCGAGCGGAAATACGCCAGCATGTCCGCGCTCACCCACGGGTAGTGCTTCTCCCAGGCGAGCACGCGCTTCGACATGAGATCGGGGGCGAAGAACTCGGTGAGGGACGAGGCTACCGCCTCCACCAGGCTCCGCTCGCGCACGAGATCGACGTAGGCATCGCAGGCGAAGCGGACGCCGGGCAGGATGGAGCGGCAGCTCGCCACCTCCTCGCGGTCGAGGCCCACCCCGTCGGCCAGCCGCAGCCAGAGATCGAGCCCCGCCTCGCCGCCCGCCTCGTCGCCGTCGTGGTCGCGGATGCGGCGGATCCACATGCGGCGGAAGGCAGGATCTTCCGACTTGGACAGGATGACGGCGTCCTTGATGGGGATGCGGGTCTGGTAATAGTAGCGGTTCAGCACCCACTGCTGGAGCTGGAGCTTGGTCAGTCGGCCCTCGTGCATGAGCACGTGGTAGCGGTGGTGATCGTGGTAGCGCTGCTCGCCCTCGCGGCGGACCCAGGCGATGAGCTCGTCGCGAGAGAGCGGCGGCCGCAGCGTGTCCGTCGTCACAGCGTGACCTCCATGCCGTCCCACGCGATCTCCCACCCCGCCGCTTCCGCCGCCCCTCGCTCCTTGGAGTCGTCACGCAGCAGGGGATTGGTGTTGTTGATGTGGATGTAGATGCGACGCGGCGCGGCCAGATCGCGCAGGGCGGCGAGGCTGCCCGCCTCACCCCCCACGGGCAGATGCGCCATGTCCTCGGCCCGCTTGGTCCCGAGCCCGAGCGCGGGCAGTTCGTCGCTCGACCAGAAGGTCCCGTCGAAGAAGACGCAGTCGGTTCCCGCGAGGGCCTTCCGCACCTCGGGGGTGAGGCCGCCCGCCGCCGGGAAATAGGCGAGTCGTCGCCCCGTGGAGGCCTCGCGAATCCCGAGCCCGATATTGTCCTCGGGATCGCCCGCCCCGAGCGCCTCGAGATGAATGGGAAGCTTGCCCGGCACGGCCACGGCCTCGATGAGAAGGCCGCTCTCTCGTCCATTCACGCCGGCCAAGGCCGTCTCCCGTCCAAGCTTCAGGGAGCGCCAGGTTACCTGCTCGGGAAAGCGCTCGAGCGTTCGATAGAGGACATTGCCCTCGGCGAAGCCGCGACGGACGCGATCGGTGGCGTAGACGACGAGCGGGTGGGATTCGCGGAGGGAGAGCAGACCCAGGGTGTGGTCGAGGTCGCCGTTGGTGAGGACGATGGCGTCGATGGGCGAGTGCCGGGGCTCGCGCGGGTGCAGCCCGGGGAAGCTCTCGATCTGGTGACGGATCTCCGGAGAGGCGTTCAGCAGGAACCAGCACTCGCCGTCGGCGCTGACGGCCACGCATTCCTGGGTGCGGGGCGTGGCCATGATGAGGCCCGCGCGGACTCCCCGGCAGTTCGGGCAGCCGCAGTTCCACTGGGGAAAGCCGCCGCCCGCCGCGGCGCCCAGCACTCGGATGCGCACGATAGACCCCCAGAGACACCACAGCCCCCCGCTTGCGCATGGGCCAGGCGGAGGGCTGTCGGCGCTGATCGGGCGGCTGATCCGCCCTTAGAAGCGGTCGTCCTGCTCGCGGTCGAAGTCGTCCTGGTACGAGTTGATCTCAGCGTCCATCTTCACTTCGATGAAGTCCGGCGCTTCCCAGCTCATAACGCTCACCTCCCGTGAGAAGTCCCCCAGGGCCAATCTGCTTGCGGCCCCGATACTATCGGGGGCACCCCGGGGCCGTCAAGGGCATTGCGAGACCGCGGCCCGCCCTATCTGGCCTTGAGCTTGACGTCCTCGTAGGGGGCGGAATAGGCGTGGCCCCCGATGAGGCCGAGCCCGCTCTCCTGCACGAGCGGCCCCACGCCGTTCAGGAAGGCGAGCTCCCAGATGGGGGCGTACATGACCTTGTCGTGGACGAGCTGCTGGATGCGATGCAGGGTCGCTTCGCGGCGCTTTCTGTCCAGCTCGGCCGCCTGCTCCTGGAACAGCCCGTCAATGTCCGGATAACTGCCGTAGGAGTAGGTGCCGCCGGCGACCACGAAGGCCTCGAGACGGGTGGCGGCATTGCCGAAGGCCCCGCTCGAGCCCTGGATGATGTTCTTCAGCTTCTTCTCCGCGTACTCCTTGAAGAATCCCGCGCGCTCGATGGGGCGGAGCCGGGCCCGGATCCCCACCGCCTGGAGGTAGTTGATTGCGCCCTCGGCGAGATTGCCGTAGGAGACGTCGCAATAGTAGTCCCCTGCGTCGAAGCCGTTGGGATAGCCGGCCTCCGCGAGGAGCTGCTTGGCGCGGATCGGATCGTAGGCGGTGGCGGGAGGCTGCCAGAAGAACTCGAAGGTGCTCGGGATGATGCTGCCGTTGATCCGGGAAAAGCCCAGCGTCTCGGCCTGATTGATGGTCTGGCGATCCACGGCCTGAGCGGCGGCCAGCCGCACGCGGCGATCGTGCCACGGCGACTTCGGATCCCACTGCTCCGGGAAATACAGCCAGAACGTGCCCTGGATCACCACGGGCTTGAGGGTGAGGCCGGAGGTGCGCTGCAGCTCCTGGGCGAGGGCGCCGCGCACCGAATAGACGATGTCCACCTCACCGCGCTTGAGGGCGGCCAGCCGCGTCGACTCGTCGGGGATGACCTTGAAGACGAAGCGCTTGACGCTCGGGGTCTTGCGCCAGTACTGATCGAAGGCCTCCAGCACCAGCTCCACGCCGGGCGTGAAGGAGACGAACTTGTAGGGGCCCGCGCCCACGGGCGCTTTCTTGAAGCCTTCATCGCCGACCTTCTCGACGTACTTCTTGGGCACGATCCAGCCCGCCCCGGTGGCGCTGGCGTAGAAGGTGAGGAAATCGGGCCAGGGCTGCTTGAGGCGGAAGCGAACGCGCCCCGGATCCGGCGTCTCCACGGCGACCACCCGCTCCTTCAGCGTCTTGTTGGCGGCTCCCCGGTAGCGCTCGAAGGAGAACTTCACGTCCTCTGCGGTGACGGGCTCGCCATTGTGGAAGCGGGCGTTCTTTCTCAGGACGAATTCCCAGGCGAGATGATCCTTGGAAACCGACCACGACTCGGCGAGATTCGCGGCGAGCGGCTGGCCCGGCATGGGCTTCACGAGCGCGTCGTGGAGCGCGTAGTAGACCAGGAAGGGCGTGATCATGCCGCTCGCTTCCGCGGGGTCGAACCAGGTCGGGGCGAGCGTGATGTGGACGCCCCAGACCATCTGGCCCTCCGGGCCCGCCGCCCCGGCCGGAGGGACCGACAGCGGGGAGAGGAGGACGGCGGGCAGGAGAAGGAGCGCGAGGAGCGCGGAGAGGAGACGGCGGAAGGGTCGCATCAGCATTTCTCCTTGCCGGATCGAGCCATCCGGGAGTCGGTTAGCTCGAGGCTTTCTCGATCTTGCCCCAGGTGTCCCGCAGCCCCACCGTCCGATTGAAGACCGGGCGGCCGGGCGCCGAATCGCGCGTATCGACACTGAAATAGCCGGTGCGCTCGAACTGGAAGCGCGTGCCCGGTGGCGCGGCCGCGAGCGCAGGCTCCACCCTGGCCCCGGAGAGCACGGTCAGCGACTGCGGATTCAGGGCGGCCGTGAAATCCTCCTCGGCGTCCGGAACGGGCTTGGTGAAGAGCGTCTCGTACAGCCGCACCTCCGCGTCCACGGCGTGCGCTGCGGACACCCAGTGGATGGTGCCCTTGACGCTCCGCCCCTTGCTGTCGCCCCCCACGGTGGCGGGATCGTACCGGCAGCGCACCTCGATCACCTCGCCCGCGGCATTCTTCTTGAAATCGGTGCACTGGACGATGTAGGCATAGCGCAGGCGGACCTCGGCCCCCGGCGTCAAGCGGAAGTACTTCTTGGG
>Ga0137392_10003030_pt1 | contig 10267 bp, 10 predicted proteins | sample 15con2h34AmetaG_FD_101394 | JGI IMG/M metagenome (GOLD analysis project Ga0137392, IMG submission 101394) | Vadose zone soil microbial communities from Angelo Coast Range Reserve, California, USA - 15con2h3.4A metaG | ecosystem: Environmental > Terrestrial > Soil > Vadose zone > Saprolite... | reverse complement strand
GTCACGAGGCTCCAGCCCTTCCGGTTGCCCGGCCGAGCCGCTCGTCAGCTACCGGATCAATCGACAACTATCCGGGTGGAATCCTCCTCCACTGGTGATTCGCGCCTTCGGGGCGCACTGCCATCAGCCGACCTGTGGCGCATAGGTGCCGCGGCCTACGGCGACCAGCTTGCCCTCCCGGTCAGTGATCTCAATGTCGACAAGAGCAACGGTGCGGCCCTGACGGCGCACGCGCCCGGTGCCAGTGATCGTTTCGCCGATCGCGGGCCGGAGGTAGTCGATCCTGAGGTTTATCGTTGGCACGCCTCCACCGACCAGCATGCCGATGGCAAAGTCACCGACCACATCGATGAACGAAGCGATTGGCCCTGCCCTGGAGTGGCCATGGCGCTGCCCTTTGGAGGGCACGCTGTCAGTGCATCCGCCAGCGCCTCCCGTGCGGGGACACTCCCGTGCGATTTGACGCCATCCGTGGGGCGTTTTAGGGACTGGCATTGTGCACTGGTACTCAAGGGCCGCCTCTTGCCCCGCCGAAAGCCCCTCGACCTGACCCGCAAGATCGCTGACTCAATCGCCATCACGGCCGGCCCGCGCTCGCCCCTGGGGACGTTCCAGGTTTTTCTGATGCGCGGTCTCGTCAGGCGCGGTCAAGCTCGGGGCCGGTGTGCTGCTGCTACCGGGGACTACGGCGCGCGGATAGCCGGCCGGAAATATTGAGACGGACCAGAGGCGTATTCGGTGAAACTCTTTGGTATCGAACTAGAAACGCCACGCAAGAGATCTGGACAACCCAGCGAACGGGAAAATTATCTCTCGTTCATCCTCGACAGAGTGCCGGTCGGGATCATGCAGACTGGATTGGACGGTCGGTATGTGTACGTCAACTCACACTTTTGCGAGCTAACGGGCCGGTCACGCGGGGAGCTTGTCGGGCTGCACTTTGAAAAGATCACCCATCCCGATGACATCCTAGAGAACGCTCGACTGTTTTCCCTCGCCGTAGAAAGCGGCGCCCCATATACCTTCCGCAAGCGTTATGTAAGGCCCGATGGAACGGCGGTATGGACCGAGGTGAATGTAACGGCGCTTTCCGAGCGCCACGAGGGCCTGTTATCTGTGGTCGTGGATCTGACCAGTCGGATGCGCGCCGAGGGGCAGAAAAATTTGCTGATCGAGGAGCTTAACCACCGCGTTAAGAACACGCTCGCAGCCGTCCAGTCGCTCGCTGCGATGACGATGAAACACACCTCTTCCCCTAAGACATTCAACCAAGCGTTCTCCGCTCGCTTGAGAGCTCTTTCTGCCACGCACAACCTACTCACGCGCAGAGCATGGGAGCGGGCGCCTCTCCATGATCTGGTCGCGGTCGAACTCGAACCCTATGTGGGCCGCGAGCATGATGCTCGCGTGATAGCGACTGGTCCACCGATCGAATTGAGCTCTCGGCAAACGATCAGCTTGGGCCTCGTGCTTCACGAGCTTGCCACGAATGCTGCCAAATATGGTGCGCTCTCTGCGCCAACCGGCCGAATTTCGATCAGCTGGAAGGTCACGGCCGACCAAGGCATCGGCCGCCTTCGTATCGACTGGCGCGAGCGAGGAGGACCACTTGTGAAACCGCCCATGCGCCGCGGCTTCGGGTCTCGCCTCATGGAGCGAAGCATTACCCACGAGCTAGATGGAAGCTTCGAGCCGACGTACCCCAGGCAAGGGTTCCATTGCATCATCGTTGTCCCGATTTAGCGTCCCGATTTAGCTGGCCGATGTCGGGAAAGTAAACCCGAAACTGCGGGATCAGCTTTGCATGATCAGCAGTGTGGAACCGACGTGATCTTCGTGCAACAACAGCAGGCTTCATTTTCCCACGTAATGTGTGTGTGTGTGTGTGACCGAGGTCACATCTCTCTTCAATCCATTTCCGCTATGGACAATGCTGTAATGAATAAGCGGGTGTCCGTCATGGAACGAGCGCGACTGCTCGGGGGCTCGGCTGCGGACTGGCTAGTGCTCGTCGGCGGTATTCTGCTTGACGCGCTTTTCGCAGCAATCTTCCTTTTATAATTTTTCAGTCCGGGCGGATCTTCGCGGCTAAAAAGCAAGTACTCCCAGCACCGCCAATGCTACGCCCGCAACCATAACGAGCAAATCGCTTCGACATAAGCTGAAACCCAAACTATCCCCAAGCAACATAGGCCACCCCCACGCGAATCAACCGGCACGCATGCTAGCGATATTATCTTTGTTGCGCAAATGCCACGTCTGGCGAAAATCGACTCTTGTACACTGAAAAAGATCCTTCGGCGGCTTGATTCCCACAGTAGCTTTGATGTGATCGACCTCCGGCGCCAACTCGCCGGACCCCGCGCAGGATGGCCAAGCGTCGGATCGAGAAGGCCGCTCGCCGGAAATTCGAGCGGCCTTTTCGCGTGACCCTGGTTTTCTCTAGAGAACGAACACCGCCGCGAAAACCGTCACAAGCGCGACACCGACGACAAGAAACAGCCAGTCTGCAGCTGCGAACCCGAACAATACCTCGGCCGTCCACTTTGCCGTCTCGAGCCGCTTGATGAGATTACTCGTGACTGCCGGTGGAGTTTCCGAGTCGCTGCTAAACCTTGCAATAATGCGCTCGAGCTCTTCCTGCAATTGGCTCCACGTCGCTGCCTGGGGCATTTCTTGTGCCCTTGTTTTCGGTGTGACGATATGGGCGTCGAGCGCCTTGAGGTTGGGGCACCAAGTTTCGGTCATTCGCGTACTCCGTACGGGGAACGTAAGCCAGCCCGGTACGAATTACCCCACGGCGCGATTAACGAAGGGTGTCTCACCTTACGTCACTGCCGGTCACTCCGGCGTAGCCGTCCTCTTGGACACCGGGAAGCTGAGGAAAGCCGTCAGGTGACTTGGCGCCTGGTCCGGCGGCTCTCAGCTTTACTATCCTGGCGGACCAATCCGTTCGCAGGATGAACTGCCATTATCAACTCATCTGATCACCGCACCAGCGCCACAAAATTCGAGGATTGTACCGCGGTTGGGGAGGATGAGTCGTTGTCAGCCCTTTGTCCTCCCCAACAGGACGGTCCCGGTCGCAGGTTGCCCCCTGCCGATCGGGACCGTTTCAGGCGCTCAGGATCGGCAGTAAGCCTTCGGCTAACTCCGCATCGCTCTTTTAGGGAGCCACGATATGCATGGTCTATTCGATAAACTTCGAATGCGTAGGTACCAAGTGGGACCTGATGCCCTCGAAGCTGCACAGGCCCGGATCGACGAGCTAACTGAAGCTTTGCAGGGCCTAGTTGATCTCAGCGATAGCAGTAGATCGACGGGCATCGCGGAAGTTAAACGACTGCTGGCCCATGCTCGCACGGTTCTCGCGCCGCGACCCGGGTTGGAGTACGCCGCGCATGCCGCTCAGCCGCACTGGGCGGCAAGGCCCCGGTTGGGTTGAGGACGCCACTCCGTGAACCCAGCCGGGCTCCTAATCCGGATAAGCTGCTGGCCGATAACCGCTGAGCCGTTCTTTATGGGCCCGGCCTGCAATTTCCACCGTCGGCATCGAGACTGGTTCTAAGATTTTACGGAACGGCAGGTGCGCGGAAAACTGCTGTGAGAAGCCCGCGCACCAGGCGGAGCCGGTGCAGCGGCTGCAGAGCTTCCAACCTATGAAGTTATGGGCTTCCCAATCACCCCGCACCAGGTCTCGGTGGTGGGATCGGCCCATGTTCAAGAGCGGGCGCCGCCCCCCACGCTCACGCTGGAAGGAATGCCAGCCTCTCCGCATCAGATGGCGGTCTTGACGCCGCGGCCCGAGAATGATCGAGGAGCAGATCGTCAAAGTGCTGGACCGAAGGGAATAATACCTGAAAGCTCAACTCAACTTTGACATTTCGCTCCAACGGCTCCGGGCCGCAAAGATGCAAAGGCCGCCCGTGTTTCCGGCGGGCGGCCTTGTCGATCCGACGCTTGGCTATCCTGCGCGGGGCCCGGCGAGTTGGCGCCGGGGGTCGGAAATTCTGATGCATTTAACTTTCAGGTGCAGATCGGTCCCGGTCTGAGGGGGTCATGCGGACCGGGACCGCTCGGTACGGTGAGGTCAGCGTGCCGAATCACTCCCTCGACGGCGCTATCGTTGCAAAGGTTTATGGCGGGGTTGCGGAAGTTTTGGAACCTAATTGGCTCGGTGGCCCTGGGCACGGGGGATCGCTCCAGATCCGCGCAGCTTGAGACGCTTGCCGACGCCGCGCAGCTCATCGCGGATCTTGAACAATTCCGGCAGGCGCGGCCCTATTGGAATCGGTGCGCGGAAATGCTGTTGCTCGCAGCCAGGACCGGCGGGAAAGGCGATATTACGGAGGCGACCCGATGCGTAGAGGTGGCGCTGTGGAAGGAAAATTGGCTTAAGGGCTAGGCCGATCGGAACATGACGGCGGGTGCCGAATTGACTTGGCAGCGGGCCCTCCTCGTCTGCACGACATCTGATGATGGCCCGAAAACGCCCCAGCTTCAGCAAGCCTGATGACATCGCGCCGTCGGTGGAGTTAGCCATCTTACCTCCGTTCGAGATCATTCCCCGCGCAATGAAACAAAGAATAGCACCCGTTCGGGGATGGCGTCTGTGACTTACCTCCCAGTCGGAAAAAGACCAAAACCGGATCCTTTGTTTGGATGCAAAGCATTTGTCGATCGCACCCAGTTGGCCGCTTCAAGAGCTGTTGCTGCTCCTGCGTTAAAGACGAACGGAATTGACGCAAGAGCCACAAATCGGGATTATAGCGAACGTCCCGTGATCGGCCTGGTAGGTCATCATGGAAGCTGGAATAAGCGAACGCACTCGCGAGGCTGGCTACCTCCACGTTTAGCCTCGTGCCGGCATGCCTGTTAAACGCCTCCAACGTGGCATTATGCTAGGTTCCGTTTAGCATTCAGCGACGTCCCCTTATGACCCTAAACGCATGCGCTAAATCACATAGGCAAATCGATGAAAGCTGTTTTCATTGAACACTACGGCGACTCAGAAGTCTTGGAATACGGCGATTTGCCGGATCCCGTGGCTGCGCCCGGCGAGGTAGTCATTGACGTGGTTGCGGCCAGCGTCAACGCCGCCGATTGGAAAGCGCGCGCTGGCCAGTATGCCCAATCGAAGTTTCCCTTGGTCCTGGGGCGAGACTTTTCCGGGGTGGTTAGCACCGTCGACAGCGGCGTCGAAGATTTAAAAAAAAGTGATTCCGTTTTTGGGGTCTGCGAGGCGGGTCAAGAAGGGACCTATGCTGAGAAGGTTGCGGTCAAGGCTGCGATCATCGCCAAAAAGCCGCACGGGCTATCGCACGTTAACGCCGCTGCCGTGGCGCTTACTGGTCTTACAGCGTTAAGCGCCATCGAGGAAACGTTGAAGCTGCGGGCCGGTGAGACCATTCTGATTCAGGGCGGCGCAGGAGGCGTCGCCAGTTCCGCCGTTCAGCTTGCAAAGCATATCGGTGCACGTGTGATCACGACTACGAGTGCAGCGAATCGTGACTATGTGCGTGACCTCGGTGCCGATGAGATCATCGATTACAATGCGCAGGATTTCACGAAGGTTGTGACGGGTTGCGACGCCGTTTTCGATACCGTCGGCGGTGACGTCGCGCAGAAGTCCTTCGCGGTGCTCAAGCCGGGGGGCCGAGCGGCCTTCATCGCTTCCGGCGCGCAAGCGCCAAAGCCCAATCGCAATGATGTGATATCGCTCAGGCCTGCGGTTGGACGGTCGCGGCAGTCTCTCGAGCGCATCGCCGAACTGCTCGAGGCAAGAGCCATACGGCCTCCCGAGGTCAAGCTCTATCGCCTATCTGAAGCCGCAAATGCGCATCGACTGAGTGAATCGCGCCATTTTAGGGGTAAGCTCGTCCTTCAGGTACGTTGAATCGCTTACTTATGAGGCGCGCGACGGGCAAGGTCAACTAAAGGCGGCGGTGGACGTTTTCCGTGTGAGTGTTGCAGGAGTATTAGTATGGAAGACGCGGGCAGTGATTTCATTCGCGTCGGGATGCTCGGCGATTTACGCGACCGCGGGCATATGGTGATCGGCACGCCCAGTGGCGCGGTGCTCATCATCGCCGACGGCGATGACATCCTCGCGCTCGACAATCGCTGCCCGCATATGGGCTTTCCACTCCACCGGGGCAGCATTCTGGACGGCATTCTCACCTGCCACTGGCACCATGCCCGTTTCGACGTGCGCAGCGGCTCGACCTTCGACCTGTGGGCCGATGACGTGCCGCTGCGAGCCGTACGCATTGTCGACGGCGAGGTGTGGGTGGCGGCCACGCCCGCGCCGCGCGATGAGGCGGCGCATTGGCAACGCCGGCTGCATGACGGCCTCGCCCACAACATCAGCCTGGTGATCGGAAAGGCGGTGCTGGGAGCCATCGCGGCAGGCGTGCCACCCATGGAAATAGTGCGCGACGCTCTGCTTTACGGGGCTACCCATCGCGAGCGTTGGGGGGCGGGGCTCACGACCCTTATGGCGCTGGCTGATATCCTTCCGGTGCTCGACGCCGACGACCGCTACCTTGCGCTATTTCACGGCATTGCCGCCGTCGCCGATGATTGCGAGGGACAGCCGCCGCGCATTGATACGGAGCCCCTCGGCGCAGACGTCTCATTCGATACGCTTGCGCGTTGGTTCCGCCATTGGGTACGCGTGCGCCACCGGACCGGTGCAGAGCGCACGCTGCGAACTGCGCTCGTCGCGGGTGCCACGCCGCAATGGCTCGCGGCTGTGACGTTGACCGCGGTCACAGATCGCTACTTCGCCGATGGCGGTCATGCGCTCGATTTCCTCGACAAAGCCTTTGCCGCGATCGACCTCGTTGGCTGGCAACATGCCAACGCGCTATTGCCCTCGGTCGTGCCCGTGCTCACCGCAGCGCTTGGCAGGGAGGAGATGGATAGCTGGCGTCATCCCGTTGATCTCGTGGCGCTTGCCGAGCGCGCACTGCGCGGTGTAGCCGAGTTACTGAGGGCGGCCCGGACGCTACGCGGTTCCTGGCGCGAGCACGCGGTTTTAGGCCGCGCAGTGCTCGGCGACGATCCGGAAGTGGTCCTTCAGGCACTTTTGGACGCGCTGCAGGAGGGTGCTTCATCCGCCGATGTTGCGCGCTCGGTGGCATTGGCTGCCGCCTTGCGTATCGCTCACTTCGGGACCAGCAACGATCATTCAGACTGGGACAGCGCGCACCACACCTTTAGCTACGCCAATGCCGCCTTTGGGCTCATCATGCGGGCGACCGGCGACGGCGCGGACGTTGAGATTGAGGCCCTATGCGTGCGCGCCGCATTTCACGGCGCGCTCGCGGTCTATCTCGACCGCTACCTCAACGTCCCGCCGGCGCGCCTACCTCTTGGCGACCTTCGAGCCCACACGCCAGCGAAGCTTCGTCGCCGGTTTCTCGACGCCTGCGACCGCCAGCATCAGGTCGCGGAAGCCGCGCGGATCGTGGCATCCCATCTTGCCGCCGGTCATCAGCCTGCCGATTTCATTGCCGTCTTAGGGCACGCGCTCCTACGCGAGGATGCTGGCTTCCACATGGTGCAGAATCTTCAAGCCGGCGTGCGACAGTACCTGGCTTGGCAAGGCGATCCGGAAGCAGCTCCGATTCTCATCGCCGCGGCGCGATATCTCGCCGCCCATTCTCCAACACCCCGGACGCGTCATCAGACCGCCCAAGTCGCCCGTCGGCTCATGCGAGGCGGTGCGGTGCATGAGGACGCAAGCGAGGCTGAGTTTTGATGCGTGTGACGGCGATCTGCTGGCCGGCAGACAACAGCTACCGTCCCTCTATCGAGAGCACCGGAGCTCTTTCTCATGGAACATGAAGATGTCATTTTTGTCGGGGTCTGCGATCTTTCCGGCCACATGCGCGGCAAGGCGTTCCCCGCGGTGGATCTTGAGTCCCGGGTGCGCAAGGGCATGGGATACACCGGGGCCAACATCATGATGTCGGCCTTCGGTCCGATCTATGACAATCCATTCGGAACCGTTGGGGATCTCGCCCTGATTCCGGATCCGTCCACCAAGATCGACGTCGCATTCGAGGGTTTTCCCTCCGAACGCTTTTACCTGGCCGACATCCGCACACCGGACGGCAAGCCGTGGTCTTGCTGTCCGCGCAATTTTCTGCGCCGTGCCGTCGAGGATCTACAGCGCGAGGCCGGACTGCAGATTTTCTCCGCGTTCGAGCAAGAATTGGTCTATACGGACGCCCGCCCGGGAACGACCTACGGCTATGACTCATACCGGCATCAGGGAGCGTTCGGCGAAGCTTTTGTCTCGGCGATCCGACGCGCCGGCGCAAAGCCAGATTCCTTCCTGCCCGAATATGCGCCACGCCAGTACGAAGTGACGGTCGCACCGACGGCAGGAATTCGCGCAGCCGACGAGGCGGTCATCGTCCGCGAGATGGCGCGCGCGGTGGCCTTTCGCCTCGGCCATCGAGTTACATTCACGCCGGTGGTCGATCTCGACGCGGTCGGCAACGGCACGCATATCCATTTCAGCCTCTGGGACGCGGCTGGACAGCCGGTCACGCATGATTCGTCGCGCCCATACGGCCTATCCGAGGCAGCGGAGCCCTTCGTCGCAGGCATTCTCCATCACTTGCCGGCACTGGCAGCTCTGACCGCGCCCTCGATCGTGTCCTACCTCCGCCTGCGCCCCAATCGCTGGGCGCCGGTCTGGACCAACCTCGCCGACCGCGACCGCGGGGCTTCGTTGCGGGTGTGCGCGATCTTCGACATGGCGTTGGAAGACGCGGCGCGCCAGTTCAATGTCGAGTTTCGCGTAAGCGACGCGACAGCCAGCCCCTACATGGCACTGGGCGCCCTCGTGCATGCGGGCGTCGACGGCATCCGGAAGAGCATGACACTCGGCGCACCCCCGCCCAAGAGTTTTTGGGACATGTCGGATGACGAGCGGCGCGCACTTGGCCTCATGCCATTGCCGGGCTCGCTCGAGCAAGCGCTCGACATGCTCAAAGCCAATCAGACGGTCTGCGGATGGCTTGGCCCCGAATTTCTCGACGCCTATCTGCGTCTCAAAATATCGGAGATCGGTGCCGTCAAGGGCCAAAGCGACGAAGCAATCTGTTCGCGCTATGCAGCGGCCTATTGAGCGATTTTGATCATGGATCGCATCAGCCGCGATATTCCGATTGACCGCGACCATGCGGTGCTGCTGCTCATCGATGTGCAGAATTACAGCGCGCATCCTGCCGGGGGCTCCTTCGCCGGGCTGGACGAGGCGGAAAATAACGCCCGCAGGAATTTCGTCCATCTTCTCGAGACGACCACGCTTCCGAATCAGGCGCGCCTGCTAAAGGCCTGTCGTGGCGCCGGGATCGAAGTCATCTACACGGTCATCGAGAATCTCACGCGCGACGGCCGCGACCGCAGCCTCGATTACAAGATTTCGAGCATTAACGTGCCAAAAGGGTCGTGGGACGCCCAGGTGCCGGATATCGTCGCTCCGCTCGACGACGAGATCGTGATCCGCAAAACCTCCTCATCGCCCTTCATCTCAACCAATATCGATTATGTGTTGCGCAACTTCGGCGTTCGCTCGCTCGTCATTGTCGGGTTGCTCACCGACCAATGCGTTGATTCTGCCGTCCGCGACGCCCGCGATCTCGGATACCTTGTGACCCTCGTCACCGACGCCTGCGCCACGCACTCCCCGGAGCGCCACGCCTCCTCGCTCGCCAACAATCGGGGCTACTGCCGTCAAATCACAACCCACGAACTGCTGGCAGAAATCGCGGGACACGGGTCCTGAACGCGTTCGTCGTTGGTTGCGAAACTTGCCACCTCCGTTTCGATCACTCCGCATCGCGGCGGCGCGCCTGAGTGCCCTAGGTTGGTAAATTGTTTTATGGTCTGCAGTGGGGACCCGGCTGACAGTGGCCCTCATTGAATGCGCCGGAAGCGGGCGTCCCTCTCACCTCATCGGGGAGCAGATCAGCCTCCATAGGTCAGGTCGTATTGGTGTTGTAGCGGAGGCCAAGATTTCCTTAAGAGCAACCTCACATGCCAGTGGCTCTACATCGCCGCCGATATGACTCACCCCCCATGTGTGATTAAATCTGGTCTCGTCGACGCGTTCTACGGTAACACTCGATACACCTTGGCAATGTGGAGCGCGGCGCAAGGCAGCCAAGACCATCGCTTCCAGCTCGGCTGCAGTTTTCGACACCTTGGTCATCGGGCCAAGTTCTCCCGGGGACTTACCCGCCCTCAT
>Ga0137392_10003025_pt1 | contig 10273 bp, 6 predicted proteins | sample 15con2h34AmetaG_FD_101394 | JGI IMG/M metagenome (GOLD analysis project Ga0137392, IMG submission 101394) | Vadose zone soil microbial communities from Angelo Coast Range Reserve, California, USA - 15con2h3.4A metaG | ecosystem: Environmental > Terrestrial > Soil > Vadose zone > Saprolite... | reverse complement strand
GCCGTGTTCGCCGTCTCCGTTAGACCAGGCGACGCGGCTGAACAACTCGGCATCGACGTCCGCTTCCGGAATTGACAGGCAGACTGAGACCGGCGTGCCGAATTTCAAGACCGTCTGAGTGGCGATGGCAGCGCCACCCAAACTCAGGTTTAGCAGAGTGCCGGCGAATTGTTCGTCTCCGCACTTGAGCGTGATCGGCCGGTTGATTTCTGCCCGATAGTAGCGCTGCTGACTGCTGCCCAGGGCGCCGGACGGAACTCCAGCGTCGCTTTCACGGTAGATTTTAAGCTTGCGGAGCAGAGTTCTCCGGGAGATACCCAGCGCCTGGGCCGCTTTGCTCTGGTTTCCCCCTGCGTTTTCCACGGCATTGATGATCATTTGGCGCTCCACCTGGTTCAGGTCGCCATTGAGCGGCACGGTTTGCCCGGATTGCATCGAGTCCTGCAGCTGAAGGTCTGCCGCGGTGACTTCCATCCGGGCGTTTCTGCCCTGCATCACTGCGCGGAAAATCACGTTCTTGATCTCACGAACGTTGCCCGGCCACGGGTGGCTGAGCAATGCGTCGATGGCGTCATTGGTAAAACGGGAACTCGGAAAGTGCTCGTGAAGGACCTGCTCGGCGATGCCGATGACGTCTTCCGGCCGGTGCCGTAGTGGCGGCACTTCCATTCTGAACTGGGCGAGGCGATGATAGAGATCGCCGCGAAAGCGCCCGGCTCGCACCAACTCTTCCAGATTCTGGTTTGTAGCGGCCACGATCCGCACGTCGACATTCACTTTGCGGCTGCCGCCCAGGCGGTAGTAAGGAACTCCGTCCAGAACCCGCAATAATTTGACCTGGACTTTGGTGTCGAGATCGCCGATCTCATCGAGAAAGAGGGTGCCTTTGTCAGCCAGCTCAAATAATCCTGGCTTAAGCGTATCGGCGCCACTGAAAGCGCCTTTCTCATAGCCAAAGAGTTCACTCTCTACGAGGTGCTCGGGAAAGGCGGCGCAGTTCACGTCGACCCAGGGCTGGTTGCAGCGGAGCGAATGATCATGAATCGCGCGGGCCAACATCTCCTTACCCGTACCGGTTTCACCGACAATGAGCACCGCGGCAGGATGACGGGACACCTTCTCCACCAACCTCATCAGGCGCTTCAGGGAGTCGCTACGGACAATGAGGCCCTTGGGATCGAATGAATCCGGTCCTGTTGCGGACAAACGCACTCCTTGGTGTGCCGGAGCCAGCATTTCGGCACCTTGCGCTACATTGAAGGTCTCTAACCTGGTGCCACCATGATGGGGCAAGGGCCGTTGCGAATGCAACAAGGAAATCGGCATTTGGAATTACTTTAGTCAGGTGGGAAAAGGCTGGTTCGGGCAATCGAACCAGCCCTCAAGCAGTTCTTGCGGCTAGGTCCAGACGGCGGAGGCGTTGCAGACGGCCGATAACATCAGCATCAGCAGAGTGAATAAAACCATACTCACCAAGATTTTCTTGATTGTTTTCACCGTGGCTTCTCCCTTTTTGTTCTTGGCCTCTGAGGGCGGTTGATCTTGTGTAATGGGGAACGCTATTGACTGGTTGTGGTCAATCATAGTCCGCCTCATGGAAGTAGACCTATCAGGGGATCTACCGGATCTGATCCATCACCGAGTAAAGTCCAGACTACCGAGCTGCCTTGGTCACCTGGGTCTGAGCCATCGATTGTCCAGATCACAGAGCTGCCATCTAAGGTCCAGACGACGGAGCTGCCATCTAAGGTCCAGATTACCGAGCTGCCGACGAGGCTGGCATCCGAACCGTCAAAAGTCCAGATGACGGAACTGGCATCGATACCCAGAGTGGCGCTTGAGCCATCGATAGTCCAAATGACGGAACTGCCGGTCACTGAGACGTTGTTAGTGCCCCAAATCGTGGGGGCAGCCCAACCGCTGCTGCCACCCAAAGCCGAAGTCGTGGAGATCGCGATTGAACCGTCACTCTGCAATTGCACGGAAGGTGAGGCCGCGGGTGAGGTAGCTACGTCTGTATTGGCAAGGGCGGCCGGAATGTCCAGATAGCCCGCGCCCATTGTGAACAGGTCTTGTCGCAGGTATCTATTGGCATTTTCCGTGGAGTCAAACCAGGTATAACCGGGAATGAAATTCTTGTTAGCCGTCGCCATCAACCGGCCCTTCACCGTGTCAGGAGACAGAGTGGAATCCTTTTGCAGCAATAAGGCTACGGCTCCGGATACGACCGGCGTCGCCATACTGGTGCCGCTCATGATGAAGTAGCTGTTGCTCTGAGTTGTCTGCGAGAACACAGCAGCCTGGGGAGCCAGATTCAGCAACGTGCTATTGGGGTCAATCAACGATGTAATTCGGTTCCCAGGAGCAACCAGGTCGGGCTTGAGAATGTGGTCCACCACCGTGGGTCCCTTGGAACTGTAGGTGGTAATCAGATCATCCGCCGGCTCTGGAGTTGCGCGGGTGTTTGCAGCGCCGACCGTGATGACATAGGGATCGTTGCCTGGAGCAGTGATTGTGCCGTAACCGTTGATGCGTTGCGTGTCGATGCGGCCGGCATTGCCGGCGGCGACCACGACTACAATGCCCGCCTGGTATGCGGCTTCCACTGCCTGACACAAGGGATCCAGCGTGTAACTTTCAAGGACGTCGCGGCTCAGGGAAAGATTAATGACCTTGATGTTGTATTGGTTTTTCAAGCTGATTGCGCGATCAATGGCAGCGATCGTCTGAGCGTCAGTCCCAGATCCATTCTGGTCCAGTACTTTGAGGTTCACCAGGTAGACATTCGGGCTTACACCTAATACCGGAGAGGAGTCATTTTGAGACGACGTACCGTTCCCGGCGATGATGCCCGCCACATGCGTACCGTGCCCATAGAGGTCCGCAGGGCTCTCAGTAGGGACAAAACTCTCGTTGTAGATGACGCGTGAATTACCTAGGCTGTCGTACAGATCGGGATGGTCGCTGATGCCGCTGTCAATGACGGCGACGGTGATACCTTGACCGTTCCAGCCGCCGGCATTAGCAATGTCCGCGCCAACCGTCTGCCTGAAGTAGTCGAGAGAACTCGTATGCGTCTTGCGGTTGGGCGAGATATAGGCAACCTCCGGATCGGCTGCGAGGGCCTGTACCGCGCGCAGAGGCAACCGGAAATGTCCGCCTTTGACCGAATGCAATTGCCTGGAGAGAGAGCCGCCGTATGCTTGAACCTTGCGAAAGTGTCCGCCATTTGGTTTGTGCTTGAATTGCACGATGACATCAACCAACTCGTTCTGTGACGCTAGCGGGTTTTGCAAAAGCCCAGTCGCATGCTTGCTCTTCCCACTGAGGTCAGCAGAAACTTTCTGACCCTTTCCCGAACCTGCCTGAGCAACACCCACCAACATTACCCCGACCATGAGAAGACGTAACCAGGCTTTAGCCTTCTCTGGTGGCGCGCCGAGGATCAACTTGCATACATCTCTGTGCGTCATAATCCCTTTCCTTACTTGGCTCTTGCGAGATCTTGGGGAGGAACCTTCGCAGTTACTCACTGCAGCTCACATACCAATCAGGAAATGGCATTTAAGTACTTAAGTTTCATAGCGTTACAGAAAAACGATCGCGGCTGGCTCTGTGACAGTTTGTCCCGTTAGAAGCGAGATTAAGGAGCGTTAATATGAGATATCTCAAATGTAATCAAGAGCTTAACTGAAAAATGGCCACTAGAGTGCCAACTTGTCACACAATGGTCGGCAGTGGCCGCATGTTGGTGTGTCAATGTGGCGCAGAGTGTCTCGCATTCTGATGACAAAGTGTCGCACTGTGAGATTGCGACTCGGTCTCAATTAGCTTTCTCTAATCTAAACATATGAAAACAAAGCGCAAAGCGTTTGTGGGAAACTCTTACGGTTTGGCCCTGGAGTTGCGATGTAAGAATGGGTCTTTCATCCATGCCACTAAGAGCCCGTCTATTCATCTCGATCGTCTGCCTCGTGGGTATCGCCGCGCTGGCGTATGGAGCATGGACGTTTCACATAGACGATCCTCTTAAATTCGCCGCCTACTGCGTTATCTCGCTGGTCGCTTCGAGGCTCAAGGTGAATTTGCCCGAGATCAGCGGGACCGTCTCGGTAAATTTTCTGTTCATTCTCATCGGCATCGTGGAACTGAATTTCAGCGAGACCCTGATCATTGGCTGTCTTGCAATCACGGCGCAATGTTTCTTCAGCGGCTCCGGGTGGCCCAGGCCGTCGAGAATTCTGTTTAATGTTTGCAGTTCCTCTTCGGCGATATGGGCGGCATACTTCATCTATCACGGGGTGTTGCACGGGTATGTGCAAAAGAGTCCCTCGCTGTTGCTGATGCTTTCCGCCTGCACCTACTTCCTGTTGAACACACTCCCTGTCGCTACGATTATTTCTCTCACCGAGAACAAAAAACTGAGGAAGGTCTGGACCGATTGCTATTTCTGGTCATTCCCCTACTACCTGATGGGCGCGGCCATCGCGAGTATGGTGGGCTGGATGAATCACAAGGTGAACTGGCAGACTTCTTTGCTGGCGTTTCCCGCGATGTTCGTGATCTATCGCTCTTACCGGATGTATTTGAGCAAACTGGAAAACGAAAAGCGCCATGTGGAAGACATGGCCGGACTCCATCTTCGTACGATTGAAGCCCTAGCGCTGGCAATTGAGGCCAAAGATCACACCACGCACGATCACCTGCAGCGGGTGCGCGTTTATGCCATTGAGATTGCCAAACGGCTGGGACTTACCTCCGATCAGATGGAGGCGCTCCGCGCCGCGGCCTTGCTGCACGACATCGGCAAATTGGCGGTCCCGGAACACATTATCTCCAAGCCTGGCCCGCTGACTCCGGAAGAGTTCGAGAAGATGAAAATCCATCCCGTCGTGGGCGCGGAGATCCTGGAGCGGGTACAGTTTCCATATCCCGTAGCTCCGATTGTCCGTTCGCACCACGAACGGTGGGATGGCACGGGATATCCGGCCGGTCTCAAAGGTGAGGAGATACCGATCGGGGCACGCATTCTCTCCGCAGTGGACTGTCTGGACGCCCTGGCTACGAACCGGCCTTATCGGAGCGCATTGCCGCTCGACGAAGCCATGGACCGGGTGGCAGAGCAGGCAGGCAAGGGCTATGACCCGAAAGTGGTGGCGATGCTGCAGAAACACTATGTGGAACTGGAAGGGATTGCCCGCTCCAAGTCCGGCAGTGTGGACCGCCAGAAATTGTCTACCGACTTGAAAGTCGAGCGGGGCGCCGCGCCGGCTGCCGGCTTCGCCATGGGCAAGCCCCAGGGAGGCGGTAGTGAGACTACATTCCTCACTTCCATTGCCGCTGCCCGCCAGGAAGTACAAACGTTGTTTGAGCTGAGCCACGATCTGGGCAACTCACTCAGTCTGGACGAAACGCTCTCCGTACTCAGTATGCGGTTGAACCGCCTGGTGCCCTACGATTCCATTTCGACTTACATCGTTCGCGGAAAAGAGCTGGTCCCCGAATACGTGAATGGCGACAACTTCCGGCTTCTGGCCTCCCTGCGGATTCCCCTGGGACAGGGAATCTCGGGCTGGGTAGCACTGAATCGCAAGCCGGTCTTGAATGGCAATCCGTCGTTGGAGCCTGGGTACATTGACGATATGACCCGGTTCAGCACCCTGCGGTCGGCCATTTCGGTGCCGCTCGAGGGCTTGCAGGGCGTAGTAGGCGTGCTAACGCTTTATAGCAGTGAGCGAAACTGCTACACCGCCGACCATCTGCGTATATTGCTCGCTATCAGCTCCAAGGTGGCGCTTTCGGTGGAGAACGCTCTTGCTTTCCAGAAGGCGGAAACCTCGGCCACTACGGACTTCCTGACCGACCTGCCCAACGCGCGCTCTCTTTTTGTGCATCTGGACCGCGAACTGGCCCGCTGCAAGCGTCTGAAAACTTCTCTTACGGTCATGGTCTGCGATCTCGATGGGTTCAAGCAGATCAATGACCGTTTCGGCCACCTGGAAGGGAACCGGATGCTGCGTCTGTTTGCCGCGAGTTTGCAGGCTTCCTGCCGGGAATACGATTACGTGGCGCGCATGGGTGGCGATGAGTTTGTGATTGTCGCGCCCGGACTTAGCGCCGCAGCCGCGGCCGCGCGCGGGGCCGGTCTCAACGAACTTGCCAAATCTGCCGGACGCGAAGTGTGTAAAGAGGACCTTATCTCGCTGAGCGTGGGTTACGCGGTTTATCCGGATGATGGCGCGGATGCCGAGAAACTGCTGGCGGAATCCGACCGGCGAATGTATATCCAGAAACAGCAACACCATGAGAATGGGCACGCCATTACCCTGATTCCGGATCCTCCTGACGACTACCGGCCTGATTTGGTGTCGTAATGTGGAGAACGCTGGGCCTTGCACTGCTTCGCCTTGCGGGCATCATGCTTCTGGCAGGGCTGTTGGGCGGCACGCTGATCCGCGTCGCTCCAGGTTTCGCAGCAGACGAGCGGCAGCTCGACAGCAATCTTTCCTCACAAAGCATTCAGGCGGTCCGGCAGGCCCGTCTCTCCGATTCCAACATCCCGCGCTTCTACGCCGGATACCTTGCTTCACTTGTCCGGGGCGATCTGGGAACCTCGCAAATGCTGAACCAGCCGATTCGCGATTTGTTGCGAGAGCGGCTTCCCATAACCCTGCGAAACCTGGCGTTGGCCGTTCTACTGGCATGGGTCATGGGACTGGCGCTGGCCGCAGCGACCCAGCTTACAGGCTCGCGTCTTCTGACCTCGACCGCGGAAGGACTGAGCGGAACATTTATATCCACTCCTGCAGCGGTGCTTGCGCTGGTCTTTGTTCTGCTTCGGCTGCCGCCGGAACTGGCTGCAGCCTTGCTGGTTTTTCCCAAGATCTATCGCTACTGTCATAACCTTTTGCGGCAGGGATATGATCGTCCACACGTTTTGACCGCACTGGCCAAAGGAGCAGGCCGGTGGCGCGTGCTGGTATGGCATGTGGCTCCAGTAAGTTTGCCGCAGATGCTGGCATTGCTTGGCGTTTCCATCAGCCTGGCGATTGGTGTTCTGCTGCCAATCGAAGCCATTTGCGACGTTTCCGGTATTGGCCAACTCGCGTGGCAGGCCGCCACTGGACGCGATCTGCCTTTGCTGGTCAATCTCACGCTGGTCGTGACTTTTTTGACGGCGTCGGCGACCATGTTTTCCGACCTCGCTCGAAAAACCATGACTCGAAGTGAGGTATGAAGACGGCGCGCATCATGGCGGCGATAGTGCTGGTGTTGGCTGGAGCAGCCGCGCTCGGGGCGCACTATCTCGCTCCAGCGGGTTACGAGCAGCAATTTCGAATGTCACCTGATGCGCCGCCCTCCACGCAGCATCTTCTGGGTACCGACGATCTGGGCCGCGACCGCATGGCCCGGCTTCTCTATGGCACGCGCGTCTCGCTCTTCCTGGCCCCGATTGCCGCCGGTATCGCCACCATCCTGGCCGCATTCTTTGGTGGGATGGCCGGATACTTCGGCGGATGGGTAGAGCGCTGCGCTCTCCTCTTTGTGGACTTGTTTCTGTCAATCCCCTGGCTGTTCCTGCTGATTACGGTGCGGGCCGTGCTGCCGCTCAACATCTCGCCGCAAAACTCTGTGATCATTACTTTCCTGCTCCTGGGATTTCTCGGCTGGGCCGCTTCGGCCCGCGTTATCTGCGCCGGCACGAAAGAGCTGATGAAGTCGGAATTTGTGTGGCTGGCGCGTGCGTCGGGGTTCTCCGGATTCAAGCTGATTCGCCTCCATCTGATGCCTAACCTCCGCGGGACCCTGCTGGCGCAGTTTTGGATTTCCGTGCCGGTGTTCATCATCACAGAAGCGAACCTGGGTGCATTGGGGCTGGGCGTCACTGAGCCGCTGCCGTCGCTCGGCAGCCTTTTGGGTGAGTTGCAGAGCGTAATCGTGCTGCGTCCGCATCCGTGGCAGTTTTTGCCGCTGGTTATTCTGATAGTCGTGGTAAGTTGTTTCCAAACTCTCTTGAATAGTTCCGAGGTGCGCACGTGAAACGGCTGTTGTGGATATCGGTTCTTTTGTTTCTAGCTGTGCCACTGTTCGCCCAGTCCGGCGGCGAGCTGCGCTTTTCCATTTACTCGGAGCCGAAGACCTTTCATCCGCTTCGCACGGAAGAGATTTCCTCGGACACGATTCGTTACCTCACGTCCGGGGTGTTGCTGCGCCTGGATCGAATTACGCAGAAGGCCGAACCGGAGTTGGCGACCTCATGGAAAGTCCTGGATGGAGGTAAGCGCATTCGCTTCACCTTGCGTCAAGGTGTGCACTTCTCGGATGGCACGCCGTTTTCCGCCGCCGATGTGGCCTACACCGTACAGCAACTTATGGACCCAGACCTGCATTCAACTACCGGCGATGCATTCCGTTCCGGCAGCGGCAAGGTAGTCACGCGAGTGGTGTCCCCGGGCGAAATAGAAATCATCTTTGCAGCGCCCGTAGCCGGGCTCGCTGAGTTGTTCGATACGGTGGCAATGCTTTCCGCGCAATCGCCGCAGAAAGAAATGGCGGTGGCTGGTCCGTTTTACGTCGCGGAACATAGGGCAGGCTCGTACATCCTGTTGAAGAAAAATCCTTACTACTGGAAGAAAGACTCGGCTGGGCGACAGCTTCCTTATCTCGATTCCATCAGGCTGGACATACAGCAGAATGATGAAATTCAGGCGTTGCGCTACAGCCGAGGCGAGATCCATCTGATCAACCGGGTCGCTCCCGGCATCTTCGATAAATTGGCGGCGCAGGGGACGGCAGTACAGGATGTCGGAGTTTCAACCGATACCGAATTTCTCTGGTTCAATCAGGTGGCAAACGCGCCCATCGCGGACTATAAACGCGCGTGGTTTGCCTCCGCTAATTTTCGGCGCGCGGTTTCGGAAGCCATCAACCGGGACGATTTGGCCCGCGTCGCTTTCCATCAGCATGCGAGCCCTGCGGTCGGCATCGTATCACCCGTCAACCGGTTCTGGTTTAACAGCAAGCTAGTGCGCCACCCTTATGATCCTGCTTCTGCGTTGCGTCGGCTGCAACAGGATGGATTTCATCTCGACAATGGAGTGCTTCGCGACAAGACCGGCCACGAAGTGGAGTTTGCCATCACCGCCAGGGCGGGTGACGAGGCCCGCCAGCAAATGGCGGCCATGATCCAGCAAGACCTGAAGAAGATCGGGGTGAAAGTCAATATTGCCCCGGTGGAGATGTCCGCGCTGATCGAGCGTATAACGACGTCATTCAACTATGAGGCCTGCCTCGCAGGCCATACGCGAGTGACGCTCGATCCAAATGCGCAGATGAATATCTGGTTGAGTTCTGCCGACACGCATCAATGGAATCCGGCACAGAAATCGCCTGCCACGCCCTGGGAGGCGGAGATCGACAAACTCATGCGGGCCCAGGCCTCATCTTCGGATGAACGTGAACGGAAGAAATACTGGGACAGAGTGCAGGAAATTGCCTGGGAGCAGGAGCCATTTATCTATCTGGTAAACAAACATACGCTGGTCGCGATTGCGCCGAGCATAAAGAACGCTCAGCCCAGCACTCTATATCCGCAAGCTTTTTGGAATGTCGAGCACCTGTCCCTGAATCACTAGAGCTGCTGCAAACTGTCATGGACCCACTGTTATCAACTCGAGTCACTCTCGGCTACAAGAACAAGCCAGATGTGTTGCGCGATCTCCATTTCGAACTGGAACGCGGAGAAGTCCTCGGACTGGTAGGCAACAGTGGTTGCGGTAAGAGCTCATTGGCGCTGGCGATTCTCGGACTGCTCTCCGTGAAGGGCGGCATCGCGTCCGGTTCGATCTTGTTCAATGATCGTGAATTGCTCACTTTGAAGGAGCGTGAATGGCTGAAGCTGCGGGGAAAAGAAATCTCATTTGTGCCGCAAAGCCCCATGTCATCGCTAAATCCCGCTCTGCGCATCGGCACACAGATAACTGAGGCATGGAAACTGCACCAGCGCGGCGGAAAGTCGGACTGCAAGCAGGCCATTGCACAGGCCATGGAAGATGTAAGTCTGCCTGCGACGGAAGAGTGGCTGCGGCGGTATCCTTCCGAAATCAGCGTCGGCCAGGCCCAGCGAGTCTTGATTGCCATGGCCATCCTTCACCGACCGTCACTACTGATCGCCGACGAGCCGACCAGCGCGCTGGATGTAATCACCCAGGCTGAAATCCTGGCATTGTTCGCCGAACTGAATCGCAAGCTGGGCATGAGTATCTTCTATATC
>Ga0137392_10003016_pt1 | contig 10294 bp, 9 predicted proteins | sample 15con2h34AmetaG_FD_101394 | JGI IMG/M metagenome (GOLD analysis project Ga0137392, IMG submission 101394) | Vadose zone soil microbial communities from Angelo Coast Range Reserve, California, USA - 15con2h3.4A metaG | ecosystem: Environmental > Terrestrial > Soil > Vadose zone > Saprolite... | reverse complement strand
TCTCCCGGGCGGACCAAGACTGCATCCTTCGAAGAGAGTCCTGGCCGCGCCTGGCCAATTCAGTTGGATCGGAAAGCGCTCTTTGTAGTAGTTCGGTGAGAGCGGGAACATCTCCGCAGGGAAAGATGAAATCAGGATTCACGGGAGCTATGAGATCGGTGGTGGCGCCAACACGGTCGCTTGCTGCAACAGGACATCCGCAGCATGAGGCTTCGTTTACGACGACTGCAAAGGGTTCGTACTCAGAAGGTAGAACCATCAAGTCCACTGCCTTGTACACACCCGGCAACGCCGATTGATTTACGAAACCCAGGAAGCGAACACGATCGGCGACTCCCAAGTCGAAAGCCCTTTGGTACAGCGTTTGTCGCAGCGGTCCGTCGCCGGCGAAAACCAGGACAGAGCGCGGGATTCCTGTTGCGGCGAATGCTTCCAGAAGATCGCCTGGCCGCTTCCACGGCTGCAGCTTGGCACAGAAAAGGACAACGGTAGAGTCTGGCTCGACTCTCCAAGCGGAGCGCGTAGCGGCACGGTCAACCTGGGCCGATTGTGCGGCCCACCAATCATTGTCAACGCAATAGGGGGTTAGAGTCACGCGGTCGTCAGCAAAGCCGAGTGACCGCATGAGGTCTCGGGTCCTTGAAGAAGGCACAATGATTTGATCCGCCAAAGAGAAAAGACGGGGCCAAAAAACCTTCTTCAAAGTAACTTTCCATGACAGGGAATCACGGGGAGCCAGGCTATTGGCATCGGTTCCAAAGATAAAAACAGACCCGCTAAGACGGGCGGCGAGGAAGGCGATCCAGAAGGATGCCTTTAGGTAACCGGTGTGGCAGAAGACCGCATCAAATTTGTTCCGACGAATGAGTCGCCAGAGGCCGGGATTGCAAAGGCCGAGAAACGACTCCGCGCCCGTACCAATGTTGGGAATCTCCACCCAATTGTAGCCATCCAGAAGAGGAACATCCCACTGAATGGCTGTCGCAAACTCGGGGTCATAGCCGGAGTGAGCTCCTCGCAAGCAGCAGTAGGCGACCTGCAGATCGATCTGGGGGTGTTGTGCCATCCGCCGAAGCAGAGGGGACATGTACTGAACAGGGTGCGAGCAAATGATGAGAGTCCGGTATCGAGGTTCAGGCATGTTTTACCAGGAAAAGTCGAAAGGCTCGCTCACATCATATTGTGCGGATTAAAGGCACCGAATCGCAAGCTATTGGAAATTCTAGGTTCGACTGGGTCTGGCCCTGGGCTACGAAGATCTGAACGATCACGAGGGGTTGCGGAATGATCCCCTGCTGGCCGTGCTGGTCGAGAAGGCGGATCCCAGCAGCCAAGCCTTAGCCGGAAAGAGCACCCTGAACCGTTTGGAACTGACCAAAGAGACGGCCAGTCGGAAGGAGATCGTGCTGGATCACGGAGCCGTGGACCGCCAGCTGGTTGAGGTCTTCCTCGAAGCTCACCGGGAGGAGCCGAAAGAAATCATTTTGGATCTGGATGCGACCGACGATCCGCTGCGCACGAAATTTTTGTACCAGTTTCATTGAGAGAGTCTACAACCGGAAACTTGACATAAACCATATCCCTACACAGGCAGGACATGCGATAGTTGGCCATGCGTTTTCTGAATATCCTTCAAAGAACTATCGAACCGCTTCCGATTCGTGGAAAGGTAAGGCTCGCGGAAGCCATTTTTCGCCACGTGCGATCCCGGGAACTCGAATGCCATCCTCTGCCGGGAATTACGGTATCTCTGAGGACAAATCAAAGAATCGAAAGATGGATGTGGGCTGGAGCATACGAACGCGGACTCGTCCAACTGATGAAAAGGACGCTCAAATCCGGGATGACTGTAATCGACGTGGGCGCCAATATCGGCTACCTCTCGGCGCTCGCCTCTGGTCTGGTCGGCAACACAGGTCAGGTTCACGCCTTTGAGCCTATACCGCAGAACGTTTCTCGCTTGCGGCAGAATCTGAGCGCGTTTCGATGGGCTCGTCTCTACCCCTGTGCCGTTGGGGAGGCCCCAGGGAAGGCCACGATTTACTTCAATGAATCAGAAGCGGGTTGGGCATCGCTGCTGATTAGTGATGACCTCAAATGCCGAGTCGATGTCGATGTCATCCGTCTGGATGACTGGGTACGCGACCATGCCATCAATCGTGTCGACTTTGTGAAAATGGACATTGAAGGGGGAGAGTTCCAGGCACTTCGGGGCGCGCGGGAAATGCTGTCCCGCTTTCGACCAATAATTTTTGCCGAGCTAAACGTAGTCTGTTTAGCTCGTGACCACCGCAATCCGGAAGACGTGTTTGCACTGCTGCAGGGCCTCGGATATGAGTGTTCTCCGTTCAGTGACGGCGTTCTCGCCATTCCTCAAATTCCTCCGGCACCAAAGCGATACCTTCATCCCTGATCCGCACGGAGGGAGCGCACCCGCCCGAACCGCATTCATGATTTTTACCATTCAACATTCGGTTAAATGGTTCATCTCAAAGACCGAGCAAAGCCGTCCAGCGCTGAGGGACAATCGATTTCGGATATAAACCAGCTCACGGAAACCGCAACTGAGATGGTCATGAAGTATGGAACAACACATTCCGTATTCGTTGCCATCGAAGTAAGCAACCTAGCGGGGTGGCTAGGTGCTTCCAATGCGGAACGAGCCCCAACTGGAACAGCTTCATGTTAAGCATGGCAGCCTTGCAAGCGGTTCTAAGCGGCTCCTTATTTCTGCGCAGTGCAGATTGAACCTCCGTTTCGCGAAGTAAGGCCTGCGCGAGGCTTTTGACCTCACGCGAAGTAGCGCCAGGGATGCCAGCCACCCACTTGAAAAGCTGGCACTGAGATTCGTAACTTCCCGCGTTACCTACGAAAAAGTTGTTGCCGTGATGGCGGTAGATGGAAAGTTTTTCGGGAAGATAGACCAATCCACGCCGAGCTGCACCGAACAACAGTGCACCATCAACTCCAAGCCCAAGGTCTTCCGGCAAAGGGAAAATATCCGCGACGGCCTCTTTCCAGACGCAAATTGTGTTGGCAACTCCGAGACTGTCTGCGATTGAGTTTCCGGGACGATAGACAAAACTCATGACCAGAGCGTCCCAAAATGAAAAGCGGCGGGTCAGTACAGGATGTTCTGTTGCTAGTTCGCTTCCGTACAGGTAATTGTTGTCCTGATCCACAATAAATGAATCATGAGTGAGACCGCCAGCCTCACATTGCGATAGGACTTCAGTAACGCGTTTAAGCTTTTCAGGCAGCCAATAGTCATCCGAATCCAGATGACAGATTAGATCTCCCTTCGCGGCTTCAAAGCCACGGTTAAATGCTGCGGCCTTCCCGGCGTTGTTCTGTCGGATGTAGTGAACCGCTGGAAACGCAGCCACGACCTCCGGTGTCTGATCGGTTGAGCCATCATCGACGACAATAATCTCATCGGCCGGCTGTGATTGCCCGAGAACACTCTCCAAGCAGCGCGGGAGAAATCGGGCGTAATTATAGGCGGTGATGATGACGGAGGTCGTTCTACTCACAGGGACATGTAACCCTTTCCGCTTCGACGCAGTTACAACTCGGTGGTCTTCCAATATCGATGAACCAATTCGCCGGCGCCATCGGTTATTCTAGTCGCGGGTTCCCTTATCGAGAATCACCCTCCGAAGATTCGCCTGGCCAGCGGCAACTTCAAGAATCGCTGAACGGAACTTCCCGGCAGAGTTGCGATTGGAATCAGCAGGCAATCGAGTGGCTGACCCGGGAGGAATAGATCGCTAGTTCCGCCTAGCGAGTCAGCGACAGCGTACCACAGGCAAAGCTCTCTGCGACGACTAGACCCGAACAGTTCGGATAGGAAACATTCTGCAAATCCATCGCCCTGGGACTTCCCAATTTTCCCCGCCTGGAAAAAAAAAACGAATCTGTTAGAATGATCGTGCTCGGAGTCTTTTAGATTTGACGGGAGGGCATGAGGATAGGCCGTCATGATCGTAATCCCCTAGAAGAGAATTCCCGGCCGAGCAATACTTTTCGATCACCAAACTATGCCATGCTCCCATATCTCAACGAAGGCCTGCCTGAAACTGCCGACTGCGGGCCAGTGCGGCAATAATGCCGAGTGAACGGGTCCTAGTTACAGGCGCTGCCGGATTTATCGGATCCCACGTAACTGAGCATTGCCTGAGATTAGGCTTCGACGTGATAGCGACCGATGATCTCTCCGGCGGTTATCGTGAAAACGTTTTACCGGGAGCGATTTGGGTTCAGGGTGATCTTCGGTGTGAGGATTTTGTAAAGCAGTTGTGGAACCACGGTCCCATCGACCACGTGTACCACATCGCTGCCTATGCAGCGGAAGGGCTCTCGCACTTTATCCGCCGCTACAACTATGAGACTAATTTGGGGGCGAGCGTCAATCTGATCAATCAGAGCTTGATCCATGAGGTCAAGACCTTCGTGTTCACATCGTCGATCGCCGTTTACGGGAAGAACCAACTGCCCATGACGGAAGACCTGTCTCCGAACCCAGAGGATCCATACGGAATATCCAAGCTTGCGGTCGAGCTAGATCTAAAGGCGGCGCACGAAATGTTCGGGATGGAGTACATCATTTTTCGCCCGCACAACGTCTACGGCCCCAAGCAAAACATCGCGGACCGTTATCGCAACGTCATAGGAATCTTCATGACCCAGTTGTTGCGGAACGAGCCCATGACGATTTTCGGAGATGGCCTTCAGACCCGCGCATTTTCCTACATCGATGACGTTGCGCCAGTGATCGCGAGGTCACCACTGGTCAAGGAGGCGCGAAATTGCGTGTTCAACCTCGGAGCGGAAGAACCATGCACTGTACTTCGTCTCGCCGAATGCGTGGCAAGCGCTATGGAGAAACCCTGGAAGGTCTTACACCTCGACGCGCGTAACGAGGTCGCTCATGCGTTTTCCGACCACTCGCGCGTAAAACGCGTATTCGGGGAGACACACCCGGTGGGCCTTGAAGAAGGTCTGAAGCGCATGGCCGAATGGGTCAGGAACTCCCCAAAATTGGAGCCCGTAACATTCCCCAACATCGAAGTTCGAAAAATGCTGCCTGCATCATGGTCCACGTAACCAAGGACAACTACAATGCTGCTTCACTATGTCAGTCTCTGTAATTGCGAGTAACTTCAACGGTGAGCGGTTCCTGCCAAGACTGCTCAGTTCACTCCGCGCCCAACGCGGCGTGACTCTCGAAATCATCGTTGTCGATCGTCACAGCACCGACGGGTCGTTAGAGCTTCTGAGCCAGGAGTCGGACATTATCGTTGTACAAGCACCTCCGGAGCTGGGCCTAGTGGCTGGCTACGCTTCCGGAGTCCCGAAAGCAACGTGCGAGAATCTGTTCTTTTGCAACGAAGATATGTGGTTCGATCCCGACTGCCTCCATAACCTCGAGAAACAGATATCGCGAGAGCGCCGAATCGGAATTGCCGATCCTTGGCAGTGGGATTATCAGGGGGCGAAGGTAATTCACATGGGCACGCAATTGGTGCGCCATTGGGATCCCCGTTCGGTGCTGCCAACTTGGAGCTTTGAACAGTCGCCTCGCATCCTGGGCAGCGAGCTTACGGCAATGGCTTGCGCAGGCGCGATGATGGTCGGCCGCTCCGTGTACGACGAGATTGGTGGTTGGGACGCGTCATTCTTTCTTGACTACGAGGATGTGGATTTCTGTATCCGCGCGTGGCAGAGGGGCTGGCGTTGCGTAACGGTGCCAGAGGCAAGAGTTTTTCATGCGGTGGGGATGTCGAATGCAAACGTCCTCTCCGCCGTGAGAACCACTGTTGGCAGGAGGCGCTATGTGTCGGCCTCTTCGAACTGCATCATAGTGGCCGCGAAGTACTTTCGGTGGAGATCCGTCTTGCTCGCTGTGCTGGCTAGACTTGATCGATTCCTGAGAAACTCGATTAAGCTCCGATTCAACCTCGCTTTTCTTGACCTCGAATCGCTTTGGTTGAGCATTAACCGGTTGCCATACGCTCTTCAGTTCCGGCGTTCCAATCGGGTGTGGAGCTCCAATCGACCGGGCGAGGGCTTTTTTCACGATCCGGCGTTTCGGCCTCGAACTACCGACTTTCAGGAAGAGGTCGGCGCCGATCGCAGAGCATAATAACATAATAGTACTTCGCGATTGAGCATCGCGCTTGTAATCCGGGATTGTCCAGACGCGTTACGTCAGACTCGATTGAAGAAGACTCGGATCTTTTGCATCATCCGTCCGTTCAATGTGTGCGGAGGCAGAACACTTACGCCACCGCAGATGGGAGCAGCCCGTTGCAAAGAGATCCGCTGCCTCTGCATGTAAAAGCGAGCCTGCCGCGCGGATAGAAATGGCCTGCCGACGCGATGAACTCGCTATTCACGCCGCGCGAGCATGATGATATCCATGGCCAGGTTGGGTAACAAATCACCGGTTACGGCAAGTGCTGGCAGGTCAATATCCGTCAAGAAGTGTTGCGGTATGAAGGGTACCCAATTCCCCTTGTGAATGACTACTTCGAATCCATGTTCCCGCAGTTGTTTTCTCAGGACCCTCGGAGTGTAGGCACGCACATGCCCGCTGCCAGAAAGGTTATAATTTACCCAAGCAGGGTAGATTCCAAGCAGGATGCGCAAGCGGTTCTCGAATGAAACCAGATTAGGAGTTGTGATGAGCACATGGCCTCTAGGGCGTAGGCAGCGATAGAGCTCCGAAATAAAACCGTCAGTATCAATCAGATGCTCGATGACTTCTCCCGCAAAAATTAGATCGAAGCTCTGATTTTCAAACGGTAGCTGATCGTGGTTGAGGTCGCAGTACTTCGCGTCGATCGCGCGATTTCGAGCGAGTTGGACATGCTCCCTGTCGATATCGACACCGGCGCAGTACCAGCCCTTGTCCCGCCAATACGCTGCCCAGTCGCCGGTGGAGCAGCCGATATCGAGTAATCGCCCAACGGGCAGCGATTCCATAATATTGTGGCACTTCTTGAGTCGGCTCTCCCTGAGTTCATAGGTGAACTTTGTGGCCTCATTGTAAGCGCTAGCCGTACGCATGGCACCACCTCAAAGGAATTACACTCCAACGATCCGCGCTCCGTTACGCGCAAGATCAAGCACCGCAATGCCTCGCTCGCACGTACCTCTAATCCGATATCAACCGAATTTCCGTTTTTTAGCCGATCAGTAAAGTATATCTTACCGTTTCTCTGCACAACGCCCTCTCCTACTTTGGGTGCAGGGCTGTTCCAGCGACCGACGCGAGGCCAGTCCGATTCTTCGCTCGTCACCGAAGTCGGACCGGGCCTGCTGTACGCTTGTCCCGCTGGTGATGGTAGCCCGGCAATCCGCTGTGGCATTGCTCCAAAGCGGGGACGCGTCCGGGGGCTCTCCGCTAGGAGCGCTGAAAGGGCTGGTTGTGCACCTCCAAGCCCACATCATTGGTTTAGCCCCTTGCATGCAGAGTCCGTTGTGTATATCTTTCTGGGCAGTTGGGAGGTCAAAACGGAAATCCTGCGTATAAATGCAAAGTTGAAATCGGAAATCCCGGCTGAAACTCGTTCTTGCCGAGCCGGACGAACGAATTCATGAAATCGAGTGACCGTCTCCGCAGGACGCTTCGATCGCCCGTCTTCATCGCGACGATTGCACTCGTCCTGCGCCTACTTTTTCTCTGGACCCCACCGAGCCGGATGCGGGTCGGTTCGATTGATGGCCTGGGCCTCGGGTACGAGGCGGGCCGCATCGCGCAATCAATCGTTTCGGGCCGGGGCTATAGCAGCCCGTTCCAATCGGAATCTGGTCCGACTGCGTGGGTCCCGCCGGCGCTTCCATTTTTGCTCGCCGCAGACTTCAAGCTTTTTGGAATGCACAGCCACGCTGCGCAGGTCTTCATCCTCGTGCTGAACGAGATCTTTTCCGCGGCGACATGCATCCCGATCTACTTTGCGAGCAAAATCATTTCCGACACGGGCGCGCGGGCCGCGTGGCTGTGGGCGTTTTATCCCTATGCGGTGCTCGTACCCTTTTACGCCGCCAGATGGTACATGTCGCTTTCCGCGCTTCTCGCCGCGTGCATTCTTTTCGCGACATTCAAGATTCTGCGCTCGGACCGTTCCAGCCGATGGACTGGCTACGGCCTGCTTTGGGGTTTCGAGCTGATGACAAACGCAGCGTTCGCCTCGATCGCACCGTTTCTGCTGCTCTGGCTCGCGCTGCGGCTGCGCGCCGCGCGCCGCGCGTGGATCCGCTTGCCGGGGCTCGCGGCAGCGGCGCTCGTTCTGGTCTGCGCGCCCTGGACGATTCGGAACTACGCCCTGTTTCACACCTGGGTTCCGCTGCGCCCGAATTTCGGCTTCGAGCTTTGGCGCTTTAACAACCCCGCCGGACTGCTGCATCCCGCCAGCGATCCTCCGGAGATGGCGCTGTACGTCCGCCTTGGAGAGACCGTTTATAACCGCGAAAAAAAGGCAGAAGCCTTCCGACTTATCCGAGCGCATCCCGACACGTTCGCTCTAACCACCGCGCATCGCGTCAAGGAATTCTGGGGTGGGGCCGAATCCAACTCCGTATCCACAATGGTGAAGTGGGCCGGCCACTGGCGCTCGCGCGCGCTGCTCGCGACGAATCTCGGGCTCATCGTCCTGACCATGGCGGGACTTTCCTTCGCCTGGTTCCGCAAGCGGGAAGTGTTCTGCCCCCTCGTCCTCTTTCCCCTAATTTTTCCTCTCGTTTACTACATCACGGTCTCTGAAACCGCCTACCGGTATCCCATCGATCCCATCCTCATCGTTCTCGCCGCGTTCGGCACGGAATGGATTATACCGGCGCAGTCCGGCGGGGACGCGGAGAGCGGCTCGCCCGTAACGGAGCCGGCGAGAATCCATCGCTCGCCGGACGCAACCGAGCGAGCTGAGTGATTCTCTGGCCCTTACAGCGGAGTGTCTCCAGAACCCCCAGCGGCCCGGGACGGCAATCGCCACCGCCGCGAGCCGTTTCAGCTGGACACTCGCGCCGTGAATTGCTATAACCGGCTCCTCAGAAATGGAGGTTCGATGGCTCTTGCCTGCGGGCGCGGCCACAAGGAACGGGCTATTTCGGTTCGACGGCTTTTTGCTCCGCTAATTCGGTGCGAAAATCTTGTTCCTTTTGCGCTACATACTTCTTGTAGCCATCGGGATCAATAAACGGGTTCGCGCCTCCCCCTCTCAGGCGGGGGACTTCTCTTCCAGGCCGAAGTAATTGCAGTGCGCACCCAGAAAAATGTGGCGAGGCAACGATTTCAGCATGCGCCACATGCGTTCATGATCTTCAGCAATCTGCAGGTATGCCGCGTTGTTTCACCGGCTTGTAGCCCCCATTCACGTTCGGGCTGCCAATGATCACCACGTTGTAGGTCTCTCCGCCTTGGGTTACCTTCAAGTGCTGCAACCCTTGGTGTGGCCCGTGGTGAGATACGCGACGAACACTGTGCCGCCGAGCTTGAGGTCGTCGCCATCATGCGGCACTCCGATCCACTCTGGTCGGCTGATAGAGTGAAGCCGCGCTGCTGCCATATTGAAGATCCAACTTTAGACCAAAATAAGTAATGATGAAAAATAACGCCCCGGCCTTCGTTGGAAAGGGCTCATCTGCGAAATCCGGGACTATATCGGCTGATATTGCTGTCCAAATTAACTAAGAACTCGGTTCGGCAATCACGAAAACACAGCATAATTCACGCTTTGGCTCCTTGTGTGGTTGGCCATTCCGAAGTGCTGCTGTTGATGGATGCCGTCTAAGTTCACTCCCCTGAAATCTCCTAGGTATGCTACTTTGGGAATGTGCGGTTGTTTCTGCTGTCCTACAACGGCCGTTTCGAGTCCACCTGCTGTTACTCCCTGCTGCTGTTCAATGGCGAGAGGGGACCGTCTGGCGGCCAAACTGCGGCCGGGTAATGTGCACAATGCCAAGGACTGGGAAGAACTGTTGCTGCCGGAGATTGAGCGCTAACAAGAACTCGGCGAAGAAGTGGTGTTTCGAGCCGATGCTGCTTTCAAGCCGGAGGTCTAAGAGGCGCTGGAGGAGCGAGAGGTGCAGTGTGCTAGTCGCATCCCGGCCAACGGGGGCCTAGAGCGGGACGCAGTAGAGAAGTTAACGCGTCCTGTGGGAAGACCGAGCCAAAAACTGGTGGTCAGGTACAAGGGGCTTCTATCTATACCAAGCAGCAAGTTGGAAGACGGTGCGGCGGGTAGTAGTGAAGGTGGAGTTCAAGTTGGGGGAAATGTTCTCCCGAGTCGGA
>Ga0137392_10003014_pt1 | contig 10296 bp, 8 predicted proteins | sample 15con2h34AmetaG_FD_101394 | JGI IMG/M metagenome (GOLD analysis project Ga0137392, IMG submission 101394) | Vadose zone soil microbial communities from Angelo Coast Range Reserve, California, USA - 15con2h3.4A metaG | ecosystem: Environmental > Terrestrial > Soil > Vadose zone > Saprolite... | reverse complement strand
GGATGCCCTGGAGTTTTGCTGTCAATCTGGCGGAAACGTTTGATTTCGTCGAGCGTAATCGACGGTGCGCCCAGAATTTCGTAGTCAGAATTCACTGACTTCACTCCCGTCAGGAACAGAAGCGAGTAAAGCAGCATGGAGGCATGACCATTGGAAAGGATGAAGCGGTCACGGTTGGGCCAGATGGGATCTTCAGGATCGTAGCGGAGAAAACGCTGCCACAGGCAATAAGCCACCGGCGCCAGTGCCATGGGCGTTCCCGGATGCCCGGAATTGGCCGCCTGCACGGCATCCATCGAAAGCGTTCGGATGGTGTTGATGGTGAGCTGATCGATATCACCAGCGTTCTTGAGATCTTTGGTTTGCTCCGCTACCTGGGTTAATGGCGCCGCCATAGGTGTGCTGCTCCTTGCTGGGGAAATCAACAGCAGGGCGTTCCCAACGCCTTGCTATTAGCCTACAACTAAAAACGGGTCCCGTGTTGAACCACGTCAGCCTGAGCACTGGGAAACCCGCGCGTTAAACATTCGATAAAAAGCGCGGCCATTCGGCGGCTCTGAATTGTTTGAGCTCTATTGCCTCAAAGAGTTGAAGAGATTCCGTACCGCGCACAGAGTTCCAAAGTTTAATGACCCGCTAGGAATTTTAACACTGGGCTGGGACGGGCTTGACGCTGCCGGCAGGGTCCTTCCTGTATCTGTTTCCAGCAACGTTTTCCAGCAACACGGCTTTCATGTTGCTGGGGCAGGAACCGGTAATTGAGGGTTGAGATTGTTGCGGGTGGCGATCAATCGCCGGTCTTTTGCATCCACAGGCTACACGGCCATACGTTCTTGCCGTCCAGCGTTGGAGTAAAGACTTTCATCGCGGGAGACATGCGTTCAAAGCTGCCGGCCCAGCGGGGAAAGTATTGTTCCAGAACATCCCGGTGGTAAAACTGCATTGCGCTGCTGGCCCACAAGACTTCAAATGCGCGATTGAAGGATAGAAACGCTTCCAGCATGTACTGTTCGCCCCAGAAGCATAGGTTGGTCATCACAAACTTTTCCGGATAATCGGCAGGAATGAATATGTCATGGACGTGCACGATAACGCCTGGTTTCAACTTGGGCAGAATATGCAGGATTTCATGAACAACGTCACTGCCCACTGCCACCACGTGGCTGGAATCGATAAAGAGAATGTCTCCTGCGTCCAGGGAACGGAACAAATCCAGCGGGACATCCTGCACGCGTTTCAAGATCAGTTCGGTGAATCCCGGGAAGCCACGTTTCAGGACCGGAGAAGGATGTGGTTCAATGCCAATCAATTCGCCCGGCGACCCTTCCTCATGGTTGCGGCATAGAGCAGCAGCCATCAGCCGCGTACTGTGTCCGCTTCCGATTTCAATGATTTTGTGGGGCCGAAACTGGCGAACCACGGAGTAGGCTACCTCAGCGTCCACCCTTTCAAAATATCCGTTATTGAAATGAAACTCGTGCTCACACTCGGTCTGCGTGTCGCCGAAGTTTAGTTCGGCCTGGGGAGCAAGAAATCCGGAACTCAACAATTGCAACTGGCGGTTAAGCTGTAGGTCAACGCCTTCAGAGACGGAGCACTCCGTCCATTTTTTGGTCGAAAGGGCATTCAGGTCGGGAATGGGCCAATAAAAATGGCGAGGAGTGATATTGACACCGAGCCTCTGAAACATACGAAAAGCAGCGGAAGCGAATTGACGAAAGCGAGTGCTGCGGGTAAACGGCTCCCTGGCACGTGGTTGTTGACGGTGTGCTGCACTAGCGGCAAACGCCGGACCGGCCGCTTTCGTAAGGCGAACTGGCTCCATTAATCTCTCCTTGAACATCCCTCTAGACGAGTCCAGACAAACGTGGCGGACGGCAAGTGAACCTGCCAGTGGTTTCTCTAGATGAGAGAAGTGGCCAAGGTGTTTGATGAGAATAGATCATTTTTTTGCACCCTTAGTCTTGGATTAAGGACCGAACTCAGAAAACAAGGCTGAGAGTGGCAAAAAATAGGGGCGCGGCCAGGTGAGCCGCGCCCTTTCTGAAGAGGCAAAGGAATTCAAAGAGAATGCCAAGCCGGCGGTGACACCCCCTTGGCAACCACCGCCAGCTTAGGTGCTTCTCCGTTCATCCTGTTTATTAGTGAACGTGGTGGTGAGACCGTTTCAGAAATAAACCGAAATATTTTTTCAGGTTTTATTTCCAGGTTCTTAAATGGGATTCAAATCGGCGCCCGAAGCGTTTTATCGCAGGGGATGTAAACCCATCGTAGGCAGTTCGCAGGAACGACAAAAAGCGGAGAGGCCGGGCACGCGCCGAGCCGCGCGTTCCAGGAGTATAAATCCTCTGGAATCAAGACAGGCTGCACAGCGGTTTGTCGCGAAGCGACCCCTGAAAGCGGAAAAAAGCGGAGAGGCCGACCACGTGCCGAGCCGCGCGTTCCAGGAGCATAAGTCTCTGGGAGTGGAGAAAGGCTGTAAAGCGGTTTGTCGCGAAAGCGACCCCTGAAAAGCGGAAAGAAGCGGAGAGGCCGACCACGTGCCGAGCCGCGCGTTCCAGGAGCATAAATCTCTGGGAGTGGAGAAAGGCTGTAAAGCGGTTTGTCGCGAAGCGACCCCTGAAAACGGAAAAAAGCGGAGAGGCCGGGCACGCGCCGAGCCGCGCGTTCCAGGAGCATAAATCTCTGGAATGGAGAAAGGCTGTAAAGCGGTTTGTCGCGAAGCGACCCCTATAAATAGTTAAGGGCCAGAGCTTCCGGGTCTCTGGCCCTTAATAGCAGTCGACGGATGAGCCTGCTTCTAAAACAGTAGAGTGGGTTTTTGGCAAAAAAATATGGGGATCATAATTTTTTTGGGAGGAAAACTGGCTTGGGACTGTCCAAAGCGGGTCTTAATGTACTAAGCGTCCTGGATGGTTTCAGCAATTCTCTTGTGATCGAGACGCACATCCAGGCGGTTCTCACTAAACGACGAAAAAGCGGGGAAGCTGGCCACGCGCCGAGCCGCGCGTTCCAAGGAGCATAAATCTCAGGAGTATAAATCTATGGAGTTAAGACAGGCTGTACGGTTTGTCGCGAGGCGAGCCCTATAAATAGTTAAGGGCCAGAGCTTCCGGGTCTCTGGCCCTCAATAGCAGTCGACGGATGAGCCTGCTTCTAAAACAGTAGAGTTGGCAATCAGTCCAAAAATATAACTTCTTCCAGAAATAGAGCCAAAAGTCTTTGGTGATAGGGGTTGCGAACGGCGGGAGGGTAAAAAATATTTAAGGGCCAGAGCTTCCGGGTCTCTGGCCCTTAATAGCAGTCGACGGATGAGCCTGCTTCTAAAACAGTAGAGTCTGATCCGCTCTCCAAAATATATGGGGGCCTGAATTTTGTAGGAATATTTTCCAGCCGCTGGCTCCCTAAGTTCTTCTTAAGTTAAAGAATGGCGGTCTCGTGCAAGAGTTCATGCTTCGCAAACCGCTCAAAAGACAAGAGTTCAACGTTGCTGACCACCCTTGTTCGTCCTTCCATGATCAGGTCGCTAAGAATCTTGCCGGTTGACGGGGCGTGCATGACTCCGTGACCGCTGAAACCATTGGCCAGATACAAGCCCGGAACAGCGGCGACCGGGCCGAGGATGGCGTGGTGGTCGGGGGACATTTCATAAAGGCCCGCCCAGGCCCGTTTGGGGTTAATCGCCAGATTCTCAAACACGGGCACACGGTCCGCGGCATGAACCAGTATCTTCTCAATGAACGCGGGCTCAAAATCAGCCTTATATCCAGGCATCTCCTCAGGATCGTTCCAGGCGAGAAGAAAGCCCCGCCCTTCGGGGCGGAAATGGAAGCCTGTGGACATATCAATGACCATGGGGGAAGAATGTGGAAAATCGTCAAAGGGTTCAGACGGAACCAGCATGCGCCGCAAAGGATATACAGGAAGGTCAACCCCAGCCATGGTGGCGAGCTGAGCAGCCCAGGCGCCCGCGGCATTCACCACCTTGCGGGTAAGGACCCGACCACGTGTGGTATCCACCGCGGCAATCCCGTGAGCATCCGTCACCAGCCCCGTAACCTCGCTCTTTTTCCACAGAGTGGCGCCCTTTTCTATCGCGCACGCCATGAAGCCGTTCATGGCGCTATAGGGATCAACAAAGCCGTCAGTTGAGCAGAAGCTCCCGCCCAGAATGTCATCCGAGCGAAGTTGCGGCAGCATGCTTTTGATTTCTTCCGCGCCGAGAATCCGTACCGTCTTGAGACCAAGCGCAGTCTGTTTTGCGAAATTCGCGCGCAGGTAGTCGAGATGCGATTGCTTGGTGGCTAAAAATAGGTAGCCTTGCGGTCGATAGCCCGCCGGGTACCCAAGACGCTCGTCAAAGGTCGCGTAAAAAGGAATTGAATACAGCGACATTTCAATATTGATCGGCGTGGAGAACTGCGCGCGTACTCCGCCCATGCTCTTGCCGGTTGATCCCTTGCCTTGCGCGCTTTCCCGTTCAATGACGAAAACACTCTTGCATCCTGCTTCCGTCAGGTGCCAGGCGATACTCGATCCCACAATGCCCCCGCCAACAATCACTACGTCCGCTGTCTGCATAGTGTTATCTCATCGTTGTTCAGCTGGCGTGGATTTAGCTGGCGTGGCCATTTTGGATTTAAGGGCCTCCCATTGCTTGATGAGGCCCTCCACTTGAGTCAGCGCCTTCTGTGCCGCGGCGGCTTGCTGCGAAGTTGGCGCTGCATCAGCACTGGCAATGCCAGCCGAGAGTTGCAGCAGCGCCCCATTCACGGCACTAAGCGAAGTTTTGCCTCGTGGGCGACGCGGCGTTGGGCCGGCAGCCTCAATTTCTGACACGGCAGGTTCGAGTTCGGGAGTGATAGCCTGCTTCTGGGCACGTACCCGGCGAATCTCCGCCAGTGCCTGATCTCCGCGTTGCAGCGCTTCGAGCAATTTGGTTTCAAGCGCAAATTGTTTCTGCAGATCAAGCGGCGCCACCTTCACGCGCGGATCCATGGTGAGCTTGAATGTCTGCGTGTAGCTGTGGCCATCCGCTGTAAGCCGGACCTGATAGTTGCCCGGGAGAGCCTGCGCGCCTTCAGGCTCATGACCAACGTTCTGGCCGAAAACCGTTGCCATGCTGTACTCCACATTATTGCCAAGCGACGCTAAATTCGGCGTCTGGTAATGCATATTCCACACCAGCCGATGCATTCCAGGCTGCGTTGAAACTGCGTCCGTCGGACGGAACCAGTAAGACGGAAACGCTGGGGCCGCAGGCGGCGACCACGGTTTGTCATTGCTGGAATAAGTACGAATCACATGGCTGGCGGAGTCCAGCACTTCCAGCTTCACTTCGCCCTGCGCAGGAGCTTTCAACGAGTAGTAAAAAATGGCTCCAGTTGGTGGATTTTCTCCGGCCGGGAGCTCTGGGCTCAGCGGAGTGTCATGATTGGTATTGGCCCGCATACGGATGGCGTCGGCCGGTTTGAACAGCGCGGTCGGTTGCGCGGCAATGTCGGCGCTGATCTGGCGCAAGGGTGAAATGTCATCCAATATCCAGAACGAACGCCCATGCGTGGCAATCACCAGATCATTTCCCTTAATGACAAGATCATGTACGGGCGATACAGGCATATTGAGTTGCAGCGGCTGCCATGAATCGCCATCATTCAGCGAGAAGAACACGCCCAGCTCCGTACCCGCGAATAGCAGTCCTTTTCGGACAGGATCTTCACGCACAGCGCGGACGTAAGCGCCTTCAGGTATGCCGGAATTAATCCGCGTCCATGTCTTGCCGTAGTCGTGGGTGCGGTAAATATATGGCGCAATATTGTCCATGCGGTGGCGATCAGCGGCCGCATAGGCCGTTCCAGCATCAAAGTGCCCCGCGTCGACCAAACTGATCTTGCTCCAGACACTGAGGTCATGCGGCGTAACATTCGACCAGGTTTTGCCGCCGTCACGCGTCAGCTGAATGAAGCCCGTGTCACTCCCGGCCCAGATCGCGCCGGCTTTAAGTGGTGAAGGCGCAATGGTATAAACCACACCGTGGCCGCGTTGCATGGCATTCTCAACGGTGGTTGGGCCCTCATGGGACGCTTTCGGATCCGTGCCGGTCAGATCGGGACTGATTTTTTCCCAACTGTTTCCCTGGTTTGTTGACCGTAAAACGTTTTGCGATCCGAAGTAGAGCGTATGCGGGTCCTGTGGGGAGAAGACCAGAGGCGATGTCCAGCTGAAGCGGAACTCAACTTCGGAAGGATCAGCGTTAAATGTCCGAACCGCTTCAGGGGAGATGTTCTGGGCCTGCCCAGTGCGCTTGTCATAGCGAAAAAGTTCACCGAAGGTGCTGCCGCCATAAACGATGTTGGGATCAACCGGATCCGGAGCAATATATCCGCTTTCTCCGGCCGCCGTGGGATGCCAGTCACGGAAAGTAATCGATCCGTCATTGCTGCGGCTGACAGTGTCAATGGAGCCGGAGTCCTGCTGCGCACCGTACACGTGATACGGGAACTGATTATCAACGGCCACATGGTAGAACTGCGCCGTGGGCTGGTTGTACCAGTTGCTCCAGGTGGCGCCGTTGTCCACACTCACGCCTGCTCCCTGATCACTGCCAAAAATCATGCGCGCAGGGTTCGCTGGATCAATCCAGAGAGCGTGATAGTCATCGCCGCCGGGAGCGCCTTTAATGGCTTCAAAGTTCCTGCCACCATCAGCGGAGCGATAGATGGAGACGTGGGGCGTATAAACCACATCCGGGTTTTTGGGATCGACATCCACTTCGCCAAAGTACCAGCCACGGCTGCTGATGCGCGCATCAGAGCTTACCTTTTGCCAGCTCTGGCCGGCATCATCTGAGCGATAAAGCCCGCGATCTTTATCTTCCTTCGTGTCGATCAGTGCGTAAATGCGTTTACCACCAGTTCCTCGAGCAATGGCCAGCCCAATGCGTCCAATTTCGCCGGAGGGAAGTCCTCCGCCAGTGATCTGGCTCCATGTCGCTCCGCCATCCACCGACTTATAAACGGCGCCTCCCCCGGTCGCGGGAGCATAGGTGCTCCACGGCGGACGGCGATCTCTCACCAGCGAAGCCAGAACTATTTGCGGATTGTCCGCGTCCATCTGCACGTCAACCGCTCCGGTGTCAGGATCCTTGTACAGCGTTTTCTGCCAGGTTGCACCGGCGTCGTTGGAAAGGAACACGCCGCGTTCCGGGCCGGCTCCGTAAGCGCTGCCCATGGCTGCCACCAGAACGTGCCGCGGATTTCTGGGATCGACAGCAATCCGCGAGATATGCCGCGACGCCTGCAATCCGATGTTCGACCATGTCTTGCCCGCGTCCATTGACTTGAAAATGCCCATGCCGTAGGTGAGGTTGGAGCGGAAGTCGGCTTCACCAGTACCCACATAGATGATGTTGGGATCAGAGGGTGCCACAACGAGTGCGCCAATGGACGCAATGGGCTGCTTATCAAAAATCGGCTCCCAGGTTTCGCCAATATTGGTGGTCTTCCACACACCTCCACCCACACCGCCCAAATAAAACACCGTGGGCTGGCCTTCCACGCCGCTTACAGCAATGGTGCGTCCGCCGCGGAATGGCCCAATCATGCGCCAGCGCAGACCGTCAGTAGGCGCGGTTCCTGTCGGAGAAGCAGGTTGCGAATCAGAGGCATAAAGCGAAGCCAATCCGAAAACGGTTGATACACAAAGCAGCAACGCGAGCAGGAAGGTGCGGGAGGCTGACCTGGAGAATCCTGACCTGGAGAATAAAGTTGTGTGCATAAGCAGGGAAATTGTATACGACTGGAATTTCTGGATGGAAAAGGGCTGGCTGAAGGCAAAGCGCAAAGCTCTGGACGAAGCTACTGCTTTTTTAAGCAACGATTCGAAATTTTGGCTGACGTTATTTGGCGCTCCTGCTTTTTCGCGGCGTTCGCATCAGAAGGGTTGATGCCCCGGCCGACGATCCTTGTGGCGGAGTCAGAACCCAACGATGCCCTTTCAGTGCGGAAGTTGGTGCTGGAATCGGCAAAGTTCAATGTTTTGACCGCACATAGCACACGCGAATGTCTGGACACCTTTCAACTTTTTCCCAAGATTACGCTGGCCATTCTGGTGAAAGATGGCACTATAGACCTCGACCTGGTGGCCTCTGAAATTAAGAAAGTGGCAACCCACATTCCTATCATCGCCCTGACTCCCCGGGTTGCGGAGAAATGTGATGCTGCCGATTACACGCTCTCAAGCCATGACCCAGAAGAGCTGGTTGGACTGGTCCGCTCCCTTGCGGGTGATCCGCGTGCGATGAAAGAGGGATCGCGCTAACGGCAAACCGCACCAGATGCCTAAAATAATCATTTCCAGCGGGTATAACAACGCTCTGTTGCGGGTACGCAATTCTGTGCTCGAACAGGCAGGGTGTGCCGTGGTCAGTTGCAAGGAAAGCTCGGTACTTATGGATCTGCTGGCTAAGAAAGATTTTGACGGTGCCGTCCTTTGTAATTCAATTCCCGTTGACCTGAGGGCTGAATTGGCCCGGACCATCAAAAAAGTGAAACCAGCACTGCCCCTCATCATTCTCTACGCGGATGGCGAGGATGGTCACTTGCGAAGGCTGGCGGATGAATTAGTCCCGTCCGTTCACGGTTTTGCCCAGCCGCTGATTGAGGCGATTTCCAAAGTCGTCGGAGAGCCTGATTAAGCACAGGAATAAATCCCCGCTCATGTTGGTTTAGCAATAGCCATGCAATTGCAGACCACCGCATTCCTTCTATTTCGCAAAACCATTTGATAGAGTCGTGAGTACACCATCCGCAGCTTTAGAAGGGGCTCCACCATGCAGATCAAAGAACTCAGTGTGCCCGGATATGAGCGAGTTGTTCAGGGAGTGGATGAAACGGCTGGCTACCACGGTATCGTCTTTGTCCACAGCACCGTTTTGGGTCCGGCCGTGGGTGGAACAAGGTTCTGGAAATATTCGAGTGACGACGAAGCTATTACTGATGGTCTTCGCCTGTCCAAGGGGATGACCTATAAGAACGCACTGGCAGGCCTGCCGTGTGGCGGAGGGAAGTCGATCATCCTGCGGCAACCGGGCGAGCCGGACCGGGAAAAGTTATTTCGGGCGCATGGACGGCTGGTAAACACGCTGGGTAGGAAATACATCACGGCTGAAGATGTTGGCACAAGCCCCTCGGATATGGAATTCATTCTGCAAGAAACGCAGCACGTGGCTGGCTTACAGGGCAGGTCGGGCGATCCTTCTCCCAAGACTGCCCGTGGTGTGTTCCGGGCCATGCAGGCTGCCGCCAGGTTCAGGTGGGGAAGTGACGATCTCGCCGGAAAGACCGTGGCCATTCAGGGCTGCGGACATGTGGGTTATTACCTGGCGTTCGAATTGGCCAGAGTGGGTGCCACGATCACGGTTGCCGACGTGGATCAGGAAAAGGTGGCCCGCGTGGTGAAAGAGTTTGGGGCAAGTCCAGTCCAAGCAGATGCGATTCTGGCTGCCAAGGCGGACGTGTTTGCGCCATGCGCGTTGGGAGGAATCCTGAATGCTGCAAGCATCCCAAAATTGCGGGCCGAAATGGTGGTGGGTGGAGCAAACAATCAGTTGTTGGACCAACAGCGGCATGGCGGGATGCTGCAAGAGCGCGGAATTCTGTATGCACCAGATTATGCGGTGAACGCCGGCGGGGTCATCAACGGGAGCTGTCGGGAATTGCTGGGCTGGGATGAGCAGCAAACGCTGGCCAAGATCGACGCCATCTATGACACGCTGCTGAATATTTTTGCGACGGCGGAGCGCGAGAAGATCATGACACAAGAGGCGGCGGATAGATTAGTAGAGAAGAGGTTAGCCTCAAGACTTACTGCCCAGACGACTCAGCCGCGATGAAATATCGTAAAGCCAACCCGAAAGAAGAATTCAATTCTCCGCGAGTAGCGCCCGATATCCCAAACGATCTTCCCGTGGCGCAAGATGCAATCCAGTTGTTTCGCGAGCGCGAGATCACAATCCGGGAATGCAGGATCAACGACCTTACCATTCAAGACCTGAGTGAAAAAGCGTTAAAGATTGAGAGCTGAACCGATATTCAACATAATTTGGACAGCCAGGATGTTTCTTACCAAATTCCTTTGTCGCTACCGGTGATCTTGAAAGCCACAGCCGCAGCCGAGGCGAGAGGTGGAAGCAGGCTGAGCCGCAGAGTTGCCGGAACGTCGCCACGGAAAGCCGTTTCTTTGAGCTGGCGTGTGTATAACTTTGCGGCGTACGGTAGCAGGGGTATGCGCAGGAAG
>Ga0137392_10003007_pt1 | contig 10310 bp, 12 predicted proteins | sample 15con2h34AmetaG_FD_101394 | JGI IMG/M metagenome (GOLD analysis project Ga0137392, IMG submission 101394) | Vadose zone soil microbial communities from Angelo Coast Range Reserve, California, USA - 15con2h3.4A metaG | ecosystem: Environmental > Terrestrial > Soil > Vadose zone > Saprolite... | reverse complement strand
TGAAGATTAAAGAAGGCGACAAGGAACGTTTACAGGCGTTCGAAGGCGTTGTCATCTCCCGCACTCGCGGTCCGCAAGCCAGCTTCACCGTACGCAAGATCAGCTTTGGGCAGGGCGTGGAGCGTATTTTCCCGGAGAGCTCGCGCGTACTCGACAAAGTTGAGCTGGTGCGCTCGTCGAAAGTGCGCCGCGCCAAGCTCTATTACCTGCGCAGCTTGCGTGGCAAAGCTGCCCGCCTGAAGGATGTTGAGCGCGAGCATCCGGCCGCGGCAGCCAAGTAGCTGACTCCCGCACCCGTTGCTGGGCATCGTCAGATGGCGCGTCGTCGAATTTGAAGGGCGGAACTGTCGGTCCCCGCATTCCTGGCCCCTCGGAACACGGCTTTGGCCTTTTCCGTGACGCCGACTCGGGGGCTGTTTCCATCTCCCTTTTCTACGATTGGCTCGACGCCCGGGCGTTGCTGAAACGCAATTATGCGCTTTCCAGAAGTGAGAGAGGTGAATCTCTCTCCGGAATCCCAAGGCGATCCAGACCGTTGCCCGAGATTCAGCTTGCTTCCACAGCACTGACTGGGTGAACATCTGTAGCCAGACGTGCCGACTCGAGTTGAATCCGTTCCTGAAAAGCAGATTTCTCCCTCCGCCGCCAAACTGCGGCTGCTCAAGCGTCTGCGTTGCACGCTGAAATACGAGAAGCTGGCGTGGGCTTCAGGCGCGAAGCTGGTGGCGGGCGTGGACGAAGTAGGTCGCGGATCGCTGTTTGGGCCGGTGGTGGCGGCGGCCGTGGTGCTCGATTCCAGCTATCGGATTCGGGGGCTGCGTGACTCGAAGCTGTTGCCTGCGGAACGCCGCGAAATCCTCGCCCAGCGTATTCGTGAACATGCCGTTGGCTGGACCGTGGCCGCAGTGGACGCAGCGCGCATTGACCAGATCAATATCTATCACGCCTCGCGTATCGCCATGCAGGACGCAGTTTCACTTCTGGATCCCTCCCCCGATCACTTGCTGGTGGACGCGATGCGCCTGGATTGCGACTTGCCGCAACGCGGCATCATTCACGGCGACGCGCTGTCGGCGTCCATTGCGGCGGCGTCGATTCTGGCGAAAGTTGAACGTGACCGCATGCTCTGCGAATGGGACCCGGTGTTCCCGGTTTACGGTCTTGGCTCTAACAAAGGCTACAGCACACCGCATCATCTGGCCGCTCTGCGCGAGCATGGGCCGTCTCCGCTGCACCGGCAATCGTTTGCGCCGGTGTGGAATGCGCCGGTTCCGCAAGAGGTGCTGGCGTTTATGCTGCAGGAGCCGGAAGCATCTCCGGCTGAAGACTTGGCGGGCTGAGAGCAGTCAGCACTCGGCCAGACCACTGAGTGCTGAATGCTTTTCAAACGCCGACTGCCGCTGTATTCTTCTCTGCTTCTGACAATGCCAATTTGCTTTTGATCTGGTTGGCTGCCTCCTCGACTTGTTTCAGGCGAGCGAACGCAGTTTCACTGAGCGCGGGATCGTCTAACACCATCCCGCAACAAAGCAGCAGCGCGGTCACGTCGTCCTTCAGTTCGTTCCGTAGGGTTAGCCTGGCGGTGTGGCGCGCTACCATGGTTTCCCGTCCGTGGCGGTTGAAGGCGGCGCGCAGTTCACGCAAGATTCTTTCCGTGGCGCTGATACTGAAGTTCACGAAGACCGGGACTGCGGTTCCGAGGTGATGAAACAAATAGTCAACTTGTGCAGGCTCTACCTCGGTGATCCACTGGTCAACCACCACGGCGGAATATTCTTCCATCCGTAAGTGTTCACAACCTTCGTGCAGAGTGGCGGCCACATAGACCCGCTGCTGGAAGGCTTCCTCAATCGCTCGGGCACAGTCTTGCGCTCGCTCAGAAGACCAGATTAAAAGAATCATGCTGATGACCACCGCAAACGCAGGGCCAAAGCCGAAATGTTGCAGGACAACGACTAAGCTCGTTTTCCGGCCAAATCTCAGTTCCGAACTGGAAAGTTCTCTCCCGATCTGGTTAGAACTCCGCTCCGTACGCTTTCAATTTGCGATGCAGAGTCGTTTTTCCAATGCCCAGCAGCTTCGCGGCCATCAACTTGTCTCCAACCAACCGCGCGACGGTATTGAGGATGGTCTGACGTTCCAATTCAACCATGGGAAGAATTCGTGTCTCGGGCGTGGCAGTGGCGGGCCGCTTTGCTGCCCCGGTGATGGAACTCGGCAAATCCGCGGTGTTGATAAGCGTACCTGAGGACATGGCACAGCAGCGGTCCAGGCAGTTTTCCAATTCACGGACATTCCCCGGCCAGTCGTAAGCCAGCAGTGCTTTCATGGCGTCATCACTCAGTTCGCGAGTGCCTCCGGACGCTTACGAGACACGCTCCAGAAAATTGGTGGCCAGGAGCGGAATGTCCTGACGCCGCTCGCGCAGCGGGGGGATGCGCAGGCTGAGCACATTCAGACGAAAGAATAAATCCCTGCGGAATGAGCAGTCTGCAACCGCGTGCTCCAGATCGCGATTGGTCGCGGCCAGAATGCGTACGTTGATGGGTACCTGTTTGGTCCCGCTTACCGGCCGGATCTCCTTTTCCTGAAGCGCGCGCAGCATCTTTGCCTGAAGATCCACGGGAAGCTCTCCTACTTCGTCCAGGAACACCGTCCCACCCTCAGCGATTGCCAGCAGGCCTTCCTTGGATTGCACGGCACCGGTGAATGCGTTGACATATCCGAAAAGCTCGCTCTCGATCAGCGTCGGGACCAGCGATCCGCAATCCACTGGGATGAAAGGCTTGTCGCGAAAGGGCCCGGAATGGTGAATGGCGCGGGCCACCATCTCATTGCCGGTACCGCTCTCGCCAAGAATGAGCACGGGATGAACGCTGTGCACGGCCTTGGCAATGATGCGATACAGCTTGTCCATTTCAGGCGCGCGGCCAATGATGCTGCCGAAGCCTTGTTTGGACTTGATTTTCTCGCGCAGTACCCGGTTCTCGGTTTTGAGTTTCAGGTGAGTGGAGACCCGGCCGAGGAGCAGCTTCAGTTCTTCCATGCTGAAAGGCTTGGTCACGTAGTCGTAAGCTCCCGACTTCATTGCCTGTACGGCAGATTCCACGGTGCCGTGGCCGGTCACTACGATGACCTCGATCTCCGGGCGGCGAGCCTTGATCTGGCGCATGGCTTCCAGTCCACCGGTGCCGGGCAGCTTCAAATCGAGGCCTAGCGGGGTGTGGAAACGAGAGACAGAATATCTTCGGGTTCGGGGCGTTCGGTGTAATCAGGGTTGGCCGAGGCGTAGGGCACCGTGCCGTCGCGGGCGAGAATGTAGGTAGCCGGGATCGGCAACTCCCAGCTATCGTCGCCATTTACGAAAGGCAGGTTAACGAACACCCGCCGGTAGATTTCCTGCTGATAGTCAGGCACACGATATGCCAGGCCGAACTCGTGGGCAACTTTGTTTCCAGCGTCGTTCAGCAGGGGAAAGCGGAGTTTGTGCTGGTCGGCCATGAGATAGGACTGGTGCACCGTCTGCGGAGAGATGGCGACGAGCGATGCGCCCGACTCTCGGATCTGGAGATAGATCGCATTCATCGCTTCCATTTGTCCTACGCAGAATGGACACCAGCGCCCGCGAAAGAAGCAGAAGACCAGTGGACCGCTGGCGAGAAGCTCGGACGAACGAACAAGCTTTCCATTGTGGTCAGTGAGCTCGAAGCTTGGTGCCTTGACGCCTGACTGAAGCGCACGCTTGGTTATGCCTGACTGCTTGAGTTCTTCGACCGCGCGCGCGTGGAGGACTTGGATTTCTGCCGGGACGTATTTGGCGATGAGTGCTTTGCGCTCGGCATAGATCTCGCGCAGAGAACGTGAGTCGGTTCCGGGCCCGGTCTCCTCAAGAGAACGCCACTTCATTTGGGGAATCTGCCGTGGTGGCTATTGCTTTGGTTTTTCCGGTTGCTTTTGTTGCTGTTGTTCCTCGGTCCACGGCGGCACGATGCCGTTCACTCGCGCATAAGCGATGGACTGCCCGAGATGTTCCGCACCGTGACGAATGATGAACAACATCACTCCGCGATACGTGCTCTTCGCGCCGAACCAGTCGAGCTGCTTTTCCACGTCTGAGTCAGGCATGTTCAGGACCGCCTCACGCATGTGGGCGAACGAGTCCTTCAAAGTTTCGATGACCTTGGCCTTGTCGGTGGTGGACTTGTCGAAACCCTGAGCCTTGAAGCCGGCTGGCGGCGCCACTCCAAACACATGCGGAAGGTTGTAATTCGCGGTTGCAACGTGCATGTACACTTCGCTGACCGAGCGCACTCCTTCCGCTGGCCGCCACGTGTATTTGTCGGCGGGCATTGCCTGAGCTAGCTGGACAAATTTGTCTTCTTGAATTTTCAGTTCGTTTAAGAATTCCGCGCGGACGCCCGAGGTAGGAGCTGCCGATGTCGCGGCAGAGGGAACTCTAGTTGCGCTGCCTTGCGCTTGAGCGCTGGATGTAACTGCGAGGCAAATTGTCAGTAGTACTATGACAGCAAAGAGAAACTTATTCATGGGGTGCCTCCAAATGGTTGCTGCTTCGAGCCTGATCCTTACTCCTCTAGGTGCACAAAGCTGATTGTAGGCTCACCCTCCAGAATCTTGCGCACCAGGTTAAGCATGTCATCATCCGCCGTGAGCTTCCCTTTGTCCCGGATACGTTGCGAGATTGATCGTTTCATCTCCACAATAATTCCCCACTCACCCTCGTCGGGATTCGCAGTGGAGCCGTCGGCGTTTCCACTCATGCAGAGACAGTAGGACTGATCGCGGATCCTGACCGGGAGTTCCCATCCGCAGTCCTCCTGATAGGGGCTCCCGAGTCTCGCCGTTGTTCGATTAGCTTTTTGTCGAAGCCAAACAGCCAAATCCTCTCCGAAACAGCAGCGATTGATGGGTTGTTGCTGATGCCTGGCAGTTGAAAGCTGACGACTAAGTCGGCATCTTCATTCCCGCCATACGCCGCATGAAGTTGCCCTTTCCCATCTGCTTGAACATCTTTCGCATTTGTGCGTACTGGCGAAGCAGATTGTTGACTTCCTGAACCGTGGTTCCCGATCCTCGGGCGATGCGCTTGCGGCGGGTGCCGTTGATTATGTCGTGGTGATGGCGCTCGTGGGCGGTCATCGAGTTGATAATGGCCTCGACGCGGTTGATCTGCTTCTCGTCCACTTTGTCGGCGTGCTTCTGCAATCCGGCAAAGGGGCCGACGCTGGGTAGCATGCCCATCAGGTTTTGCAGCGATCCCATCTTCTTTACTTGCTGCAACTGGTCACGAAAATCTTCCAGCGAAAAGCCATCGCCGGAGAGCGCGCGGGCGGCCATGTCTTGAGCTTTTTTCTTGTCAACGGTTTGCTCGGCGCGCTCGATGAGCGAAAGAATATCGCCCATGCCAAGAATGCGCGAAACGATGCGGTCGGGATGGAACGGCTCCAACGCGTCGTATTTTTCCCCGACACCGATAAACTTGATCGGCGCGCCCGTGACATTGCGGATCGAAAGCGCCGCGCCGCCGCGAGCGTCACCGTCCATCTTTGTTAACACCACGCCGGTGAGATTCAGCTTCTTGTGGAACTCGTCAGCGGAACGGACGGCGTCCTGTCCGGTCATGGCGTCGGCAACGAACAGAATCTCCGACGGATTGAGCAGCCGCTTGAGCGACTGCATCTCGTCCATGAGCTGATCGTCAATGTGCAGGCGGCCGGCGGTGTCCACGATGAGCACATCGCAGCCGGAGTTGATGGCCTCGCGCCGGGCTTCTTTGGCAAGCTTCTCGACCGTCGGTGTGTTAGCCTCGCCGACTTCGCCCTGATAAATCTGCGCCTTGATCGCCTGCGCCACCACCCTGAGCTGCTCGCGCGCGGCAGGACGATAGACGTCCACGGAAACCAGCAGCGGACGATGGCCTCCGGCTTTGAACCAGTGCGCCAGCTTGCCGGAGGTTGTCGTCTTGCCGGAACCCTGCAGGCCGGCCATGAGCACGACCGTCGGCGGTTGCGAGGCAAACTTCATTCGCGCCGTGTCTTTGCCCAGAATTTCGATCAGCTCATCGCGGACAATCTTGATGACCTGCTCACCCGGCGAAAGCGCGGTCGCCACCTGCTGGCCGACCGCTTTGGCCTGCACCTGGTCAATGAACTGCTTGACGACTTTGAAATTGACGTCCGCTTCAAGCAGCGCGAGGCGCAGCTCGCGCAGCGTCTCCTGCATGTTCTCTTCATTGAGAACAGCCTGCCCGCGCAGGGATTTGAAGGTGCGTTGAAGGCGTTCCTGGAGGTTCTCGAACATGGGTTGATGAAATTCTAGCAGTTTCCCTGACTAAGACGGGCGAGGTAGTATTGCGTGATTGCGGAGATCGGATATGCTTCACTTCAGCTCTAAGTATGAGAAGTTCTGGAAATGGTTCCAAGAGAACGAGGATGAGATCTATTATTTCGAGGCCAATCAGGACAGAGTCTTCGATAAATTAGCCTCTCGGGTCAGTCGGATCCACAAAGAACTTGTTTTCGAGTTCTCAAGCATTCGCGATGGTCGACGGGAGTTCACGTTAAGCGCCGCGGGCATGAGAAACGCCTTCCCAGAGTAACGGCGCTAGTACGTACAGCACCTCCCCTGCCACGCTGGCAGATTAAGGCATTTCGGCAACGGCACGAAGTTCCCGCAATTCAGTGCGGCGACAAAAAACTGGAGCGCGACACGGTCTTTTTCGATTACGTCCCGGCCGGAGACAGAATTGACGTTACTGTTTTCATATCCGGACTCGCGAACGGCTCAGCCAATGACATTACCGGTGCAAGACCATTGGATATTTGTTTCTCGATGCAACTATTGGGGAATACGATGTTGAAACCAAACTAGCAGGGATTGAATTCGTCGACGCATCGGAGTTTCCCGACAGGCGAAGAATTCCGTTGCGCGATTTACCAACCGTCGTTGACAAACTGCCCAGTGTTGCTCAGTAAAGAATTCGTGAGCCTCACGCCAGCACTTCATCAATCTGAATCACGGGAGTAATGTTCGTGTAGTTCGGAATGTCCGAATAATCTGGGCACCATGTTTCGCCATCGCGAGCGCGAACTCCTCCGGGCCCGAAATCTTTATTCTCGCCACGCAGACGAACGCCGGAGGATCGCCCGGCATTGCCGACGTTCCTTTGCACACTTCGATGCTTGTCCCCAACAAACCGCACACCAGCGGGATGTGCGTCTTCATGTAGTAATCAAAATCAAATTTTGCGCCATCTTTGCTCGGATAAGTCACGGTTGCGAATTGCATTTGTTCCTCCCCAAGGGAAGACGCATTATACGTGAGGGCGGATGGCACCAGTGTGGAGCTGCCACCCCGGACGAGGGCGTTCGGGGCTACGCGGACCGTGGTGCTGCAAACACTTCCTTCGCTGCCACTACCGTATTGCAATGAATCGTCACTGTATCTTCCACACGCCGGGCGTAGCCGCCGGCGTAGGTCACCATCACCGGAATGCCTTGCGCTTTCGCCACGCGGAAGACCAGTTCATCGCGCTTCTTCAATCCTTCAATGGTCAATGCCAGGCCGCCGAGCTGGTCTTCGCGATAGGGATCGGCGCCGGCGATGTAGCAGATCAAATCCGGCGTGAACTGGCGCAGGCCGGAGCTGAGGGCGTTGTCGAGCCAGGCGAGGTAATCGTCGTCGGTGATGCCGTCGGGCAAGTCCACGTCAATCGAAGACGGCGGCTTTGAGGGCGGGTAATTGTTCTCCTGATGCAGCGAGATGGTGAAGACGTCTCCGGCGTGGGCGCCACGCATGACGCCGCGTTTGTCGGGAAGTGCAAGGCCCAGAGTTGACCGGCCGAGGGTTGACGGAGCAGAAGACGGAAGCGGCTCGCTCGCTGTCCGTGTTCCGGCAAAGATTGCCGCCGTCCCATTGCCCTGGTGAACGTCGCAATCAACCGTCATGGCGGTGCGGATCTTGTTGTCGCGCTGCATGCGGCGGATCGCGACCGCGACGTCGTGAATCATGCAGAAGCCTTCGCCGTGATCGGGGAAGGCGTGGTGAAAGCCTCCGCCGATGTTGATGGCGACGCCGTCCTTCAGCGCGTGCTCCGCCGCTAAGATTGATCCGCCAGCAGACAGCCAGAACGCGCTTACCAATTCCGGCGAGTAAGGGATCTCGAGTTCCATTTCCTCACGAGCAGAGAGGGTTCCAGTCTTGAGCTTGTTAACGTACAGCGGCGTGTGGACTAGAAGAATGTCCTGGTCGGAGGCGGACTGGGGAGTGAGGAAGTCGGGCTGATCGGCCACTCCCGACTCGATCAACTGGTCATGCACGCGCCGGTATTTCTCCGCAGGAAAAACGTGCTGGCCGATGGGGAGGTAGTAGTCTTCGCCGTAGATGAGCTTGAAGGGGAGCATGGCAACACTTGATGATACTAAGAGCTGGCATCCTGAGCGAAGGCGTCGTCGCGAAGCGAACGGCAACGCAGTCGAAGGACCCCTATCAGCGATATCGCAGGTTGCTCTGGAGGGGAAATCTTCCCGTGCAGACGGTCGTCGTCAGAATTCCTCTTGATATTTATGGTGGCGCGAAACCGGGTGGGGGTCCTTCGACCCCGTAAGGACTTCGCTTCGCGAAGTTCTTACTGCGCTCAGGATGACAGGGTCATCTTTTTTTCGACACCGGGGGCGCAGTCACAATCGCGCGGCGAATGGGCACGATCGCACCTTTGGACGGATCAGCTGCAGCTCCAGCCCTCGACATCACTTCCTGCTGGATGGCTTTTACGAAATCCTGAATCTGAAACTGCATTTCTTCCATGCGCTCGCGCATTTGCAGGATGATGGAAATTCCGCTGATGTTTACGCCCAGGTCGCGCGCCAGGTTCAGAATGAACTCCAGGCGCTGCAGGTCTTCGTCGGTATAAAGGCGCGTGTTGCCTTCGGTGCGCGAAGGTGTCAGCAGGCCTTCGCGCTCGTAGAGACGCAGCGTTTGCGGATGTATCCCATACATTTCGGCAACTGCCGAAATCATGTACGCGCCTTTGGAGCGCCGTTTGGTCATCTGTACAGGAGTTTATAGCAGATTGGAAGAACTCACGAGATTTGCCGCGGCCCTCGACTCTGTTATTTTGAATCGGTGATAATGCGAATCCCGATCACGCGATTCCCTTCCGTTATGACCTTCGCAGTTGTGCTGTTCTGTGCTGCATTGCAACAAGCCGGCTCGCAATCTGCAACGCCTGGCCCTCCGGGTGACCTTGCTGGATTCATTCACCCGCGTGAGGAGCAGGCCATCGAAGCCCGCTTCCTTGCCGTCCCCGATCCCAAGCTTGCCGAGGAACACCTGCGCTTCCTGACTCAGGCACCGCACATGGCGGGATCGCCAGAAGACAAGGCCAACGCAGAATACGTCGCAAAGAAATTTCGGGAGGCCGGGCTAAAGACGGAGATCGTCGAATACATAGTCCTGATTAACTATCCGGCAGAAATCTCGGCTGACGTCACCGCGCCCGCCGACGTCCACATGCACGGCCCGTCTCGTGAACATGTGGATGGCGATCCTTATCAAGATGATCCGCGCATTGTGACTCCCTTCAGTGGCTTGTCGCCGTCGGGAGATGCCGAAGCGGAGGTGGTTTACGCCAATTACGGCACCGCCGCCGACTTCGAGAAACTCGCCGAGGTGAAAATTAATTTGCGCGGAAAAATTGTGCTGGCGCGCTATGGCCAAAACTATCGCGGAGTGAAAGCGCAGCTGGCGCAGCAGTACGGAGCAGCGGGGCTGATCTTGTATTCCGATCCTGCCGATGACGGAGGAAAGCGCGGCGACGCGTATCCGGCTGGACCGTGGCGGCCCGATACCAGCGTGCAACGCGGATCAATCAGCTACATCTGGCAGTTTCCCGGGGACGTGACCACACCGGGCGTGGCCTCAACGCCAAACCTGCCCGACTCGAAGCGGATCAAACGCGAAGATTCACCCGCAGCGCCGCAAGTACCCACCACGCCTATCTCCGCCGCCGACGCCCGGCCAATTCTTGAGCATCTTGGCGGCCCGGAAGCGACAGCCGAATGGAAAGGCGGGTTGCCAATCTCTTATCACATTGGCCCCGGCCCGGTGAGAGTGAAGCTGCATCTGAAACAGGATTACCAGCTTCGCACCATCTGGGACGTAGTCGGCACGGCGCGCGGGAACACCTGGCCGGAGGCGCTGGTGATTGCGGGAAACCATCGCGATGCCTGGGTCTATGGAGCGGTTGATCCGGGCAGCGGTACTGCGGCTATGCTGGAAGCAGTGCATGGAGT
>Ga0137392_10003006_pt1 | contig 10312 bp, 10 predicted proteins | sample 15con2h34AmetaG_FD_101394 | JGI IMG/M metagenome (GOLD analysis project Ga0137392, IMG submission 101394) | Vadose zone soil microbial communities from Angelo Coast Range Reserve, California, USA - 15con2h3.4A metaG | ecosystem: Environmental > Terrestrial > Soil > Vadose zone > Saprolite... | reverse complement strand
CGCCAGGGGCAAGTCTCCCGGCTGCTAGGACTCATTTCCCAGACGCGAGACCGCGTCCTGGAGGAGGAGCGGGCGGAGGCGGCCGCGCGCACGCTTGCTCAAGAGGAGCAGGCGCGGGCCTCGCAACGAGAGTCCGAGTCAGCCTCGCGCGACGTCGAGGTATTTGCGAAGGAGTGGGGTGGCGAACGGGCGAGATCTGTGACCGCCGAGGCTCAACCGTACCGCCTGGCTGACGTGGCGGGTCGATACTCGAGCGAGGAGATACTCGACGCGGATGTCTCCAGGCTTGTCAGCGCGGCGAAGGAGATCGCCTCGGTAGAGGCGCCACTCCACGTGACGGACCTCACCGGTCGTATTGGCGACATGTGGGGTGTCGGGCGCGTCGGTTCGAGAATTGCGGCGAAGGTCATGAAGGGGATCCAGATGGCGGTTGGGCGAGGTGCGATTGAGCTGCGAGGCGAGTTCGTGTGGCTCCCGGGGCAGGGGTGCACCGCTCGCTCTCGTGCGGGAACCGGCATCTCTGCCGAGCGCATTTCACCTGAGGAGTACCAAGAGGCGACAGTTCAGGCTCTCCGTGGCGCTGGGGTGTTGCCCCGGGATGAGTTGATCGCAGCGGTCAGATCGCTTCTGGGGTTCAGTCGGACAGGTCCGGTGCTGGAGGAGTGTATTGGGGGAGCCATCGAGGTCCTGCTGACGTCCGGCAGACTGGGTGAGGGTAGCGGCGGAATCACCTTCCGCGAGTGAGGGTAGAGAGGGGTCGCCGGGCTACGAAATAGGGGGTGGGGATGGGCTTTTATCTTCGGAAAGCCTTCGGCTTTGGACCCTTCCGGCTGAATCTCTCCAGGTCGGGTCTTGGCGTCTCTTTCGGCGTCAAAGGTGCCCGGATCGGAGTTGGGCCTCGGGGGAGCTATATACACGCGGGCCGGGGAGGGATCTACTACCGCCAGAGCCTGAGCCGAGGTGCGCCCCGTCCGAGGGCCTCACCGCCCGCGCCAACGTCGGAGGGTCTATCAGAAGTCGAGAGCGTCGCGGCAAGCGAGCTCGCGGACAGCTCGGCCGACGCCCTTCTCAAGGAATTGAATCGCGTTCAAAGCCGAGTTCAAGTATTGCCTATTGTTGTTGCACTGGTAGTGCTTGGATTGCTAGTTCTGATGGCGACCTTTGGGTCCAACGAGTCCGTTCACCCGTTCGTGAGAGTGTGTGTTGTTGTCCTGGCGTGCTTCGGTGGAATCGCAGGTCTGCTATATGCTCGCCACATCGATGTAACGAATGGTACCGCCGTCATGTATTTTGATCTCGCGGACGGCGCGGATCAGCGTTTCTCGGGATTCCTTCAGAAGTTCGCGACATTCTCTCAGTGCGCGAAGGTATGGCACATCAAAGCCCAAGGAGCGACGAAGGATTGGAAGAGATCTGCGGGCGCGAACACCTTAGTCGATCGACAGGAGATCGCGGCGTCTCTGTCAGCACCGCCGAGAGTCCAGACAAACATTGATGTGCCCGTGCTTCCGGCTGGCCGCCAGACGCTCTACTTCTTTCCAGACAGGCTTCTCGTGTACGAGAAAGCAGGCGTAGGTGCCGTTCGCTACAGCGACCTTCTCTCGGCGATTGGCACGGTAGCCTTCCGTGAAGAAAACGCCGTGCCATCCGATGCCCGAGGCGTCGGGACGACATGGCGCTACGTGAACAAGAATGGCGGACCGGATCGGCGGTTCAGCAACAATCGTGAGATCCCGATCGTTGAGTACGGACAGATTCAGTTGAGTAGCAGATCCGGACTCAACGAGATGTTTCAGACGTCGCAGTCGGGCGCGGCGAGGGTGTTGGCGGAGGCGCTGGGGGCGCTGGGGCAAGAGATCAGCGAGGGGCCAAGACCGAAACTGGAGAGGCCGGCGCGATGGCGCGTCATTGTGGATGGAGCCGCTCCTAACCATGAGGCGGTGCGCAAGGTCATAGAAGAGAACTGGCCTGAGATAAGGGGCACACACGAGGGGACGGGACCTGAGCCTAAAGCAGTAACGGTTGGTAAGGGCCTTTCAGCCGATCAAGCGAATAGCATCATGTTGAAACCGCACGACCTAGGCATCGATTCCCGTAAGGAGCCGGATGGATAGTGGGCGATTCCGGGCTGGACCGGCTGGCGGGACGCCTTCAGACGAACCTGCCGCGTTTCCGCCGCCTGGATCGGACGGCTGCCTCGTTTGCCTCGCCTCCGCTCAACCCTGACGTCAGGTGGTCTGGAGGGCCCAATGAGTGAGGTTGTTCAGTGGCTCATACTGCTGGGCACGGTTGTGACCGTGGTGCTGGCGTTGGTGGTGGTAGTCCGTATGCCGAGTGCTTTCAGGGACGCGGGGAGGGCGGTGCGGGAGGAGCTCCGAACCGGGCGCGAGGAAAGCCGGAACGCCGGAAAAGAACTTCGCGAAGAAGTATCCGGCAGCTCGAGATCGATGAACGAGACCGTTTCAAGGACGTTCGAGGGCGTGACCAAGCAACTGAAGGATCTCAGGGACTCCAACCAGGGCGCGCTGGATCGGATTCGTGACACGTTTGACGTTCGGGTCAAAAGTGTTCAGGAAGGCAACGAGAAGAAGCTTGATGAGATGCGGCAGGAAGCGTCGCGCGGCCTGAAGGCGACCAACGAAGCGCTATCCGAGACGCTTGAGGGTATGAGCAAGAGCCAGCGGGTGCAGCTCGACGGCATGACGGAGCAGCTGAAGGACCTTGCCGATGCCAGCCAGGGCTCCCTGGACCGGATTCGCGAGACTTTGGACTCGCGGGTCAAGGATCTTCAAGAAGGGAACGAGAAGAGACTCGAGGGGATGCGTCAAGAAGTATCCAGCGGGCTCAGGGCTGCAAGCGATGCGCTGGCGAAGATTCTTGAGGAAATGGGCAAGGGTCACCGCTCGCAGCTCGACGGCATGACCAGGCAACTCACGGAGTTCACCGACTCCAACCGGCAGGCTCTGGATCGTATTCGTGACACGTTGGATGTTCGCGTTAAGGGACTTCAGGAGGGCAACGAGAGGAAGCTTGAAGAGATGCGGAGGACTGTAGATGAGAAGTTGCACGATGCCCTGGAAAAGCGACTCGGAGAGTCTTTCAAACTCGTCAGTGACAGATTGGAGGCGGTGCACAAGGGTCTCGGTGAGATGCAGAATCTGGCCACTGGCGTTGGAGATCTGAAGCGGGTGTTGACCAACGTGAAGGCACGAGGCACATGGGCGGAGGTTCAGCTGGGAGCGATCCTGGACCAGATCCTCACGCCTGAACAATTCGACAAGAACGTCTGCGTAAAGGCCGACTCTTCCGAGAGGGTAGAGTATGCCGTTCGACTCCCTGGTCCTAAGGACGATCCTGAGACCTGTGTGTGGCTCCCGATTGACTCAAAATTCCCCCAAGAGGACTACCTTCGCCTTCAGGATGCTGCCGAGAAGGCGGACCCTCGGGAAGTTCAGGCGGCCATAGAAGCCCTGGCGCGAACGGTCCGGACCGCCGCGAAGGATATCCATGATAAGTACGTGAGCCCACCCAACACGACCGATTTCGGGATCATGTTCCTTGCCACGGAGGGTTTGTATGCGGAGGTGCTGCGACAGCCGGCGCTGGTCGGGGATCTCCAGCAGCAATACCGGGTTGTCGTGGCAGGTCCAACTACTCTGGCAGCGATTCTTAGTAGTCTCCGGATGGGGTTTCAGACCTTGGCGGTTGAGCAGCGTGCGGCTGAGGTATGGAGAGTTCTGGGTGCGATCAAGACGGAGTTCGCGAAGTTCGGTGACGTGCTGGAGAGAGTGAAGCGCCAGCTTACCACCGCGAGTCGGACGATCGAGGAGACCGGTGTACGGAGTCGGGCCATGGAGCGCAAGCTCCGTTCAGTCGAGCGTCTACCCGAGGCGGAGGCCGCAGGGATTCTAGCGCTGGCGGCACCAGGTGAAGAGGGAGAGTCTGATGAAGGAGAGCCTGGTGAGGAGATCACAGATGCGGCGCCGAGTGAGGATCCGATCAGCGGCGCGTGAGCATGGCTCCGCGTCCGCTCAAGTTGGATCAGGGCGGACGGGTGGTGATGCACTCGGCGTGGCACACAATCGCGGACCGGCTGGGGTGGGGGTGAGCCCGAGGACGTGCGGGACTGCCCACTCGGCCATACGGGGGTTGACACGGGTAGGCGGCAGGGGACGAGCCATCCGGTGACCATGCTCTAGGCGCGGTCGCGGGAATTGCGTATCCGGGGCTGCAGGGGAGGCAAGATGACGATTCAAGACGAACACGCGAGCATCACCCTCAAGTCCCTCATTGACATCTCTTTAATGGGCTTGAAGCTGCTCGCGCTCTTCAACGGGGCGCGGCGGTCGCGCTGCTCGCGTACATGGGTAACGTCGCCGGCAAGGGCATGGCACTACCGGACTTGCGTTGGCCGATGAAACTGTACCTGGCCGGTCTCCTGTGTTGCGGGTTGGCTTTCCTCGTGTCATACCTAACGCAGCTGCTCCTCTACAATGAGTCGATTGGAGAGATGCGCGCGGGCTGGCATGTGTATTTCCAGAGGGCGGGAATCGTCTTTGCCTTTCTCAGTCTCCTGTTCTTCGTTGTAGGGTCGTATGTGGCTGCGGAGTCGTTCCCGACGACTGGTTCAGCGGTTCCTGCGCCGAGCGCGGGACAGCCGCCAAAGTAAGCTGGAGGGCATGGATTGTCGGGGATTGGTCCCATCTTGCTGTTTGACAAGTCAGCTTTGCAGGGTCTGAGCCTGGATGAGTCGGTGTGGTTCGATGCCTTCTTTTATCCGAACATCACGCCGTTGTTCTTCGTTGAGACCCTGGCGGACTTGGAGAAGGAGGTTGCTCAGGGAAAGACGCCGGAACAGGTAGTCGGACGGCTTGCCGAGAAGACACCTACGGGTGGGCACGGGAACGTCTACCACCTGCGCATAGCAGTCAACGAGATACTTGGACAGCCGGTGGAGATGCGGCGCGTTCCGATCATTGAGGGCGGCATCCCAGTCGAAGCCGGTAAGGGGAAGAAGGGATTGGTCTTCAAGGATGCGCCGGAGAGAGAAGCCTTGCGGCGTTGGGAGGACGGCCGGTTTCTCGACGTTGAGCGGGACTTTGCAAAGGCGTGGCGGACTACGCTATCCGGTCTCGATCTGAGTACTACCTACCAGCTAGGTAAGGAAATCATCACTCGCTACCGGAGACCGCGTGATCTGGCTGAGGCAAAGGCGCTGGCGAGCGAGCTACTTGAGAAGCCTCGGTCGAAGTCGACCCGAATGGCACTGGAGACGTTTCCAGTTAGGGAAGAAGGCCGGCGGATGCTGGTAGGGCGGTGGCGGGCCGCTGGTGAGCCGCCGATGGCGCAGTTTGCTCCTTACGCGGCGCACGTGATGACCGTAGACCTGCTGTTCACCATTGGACTCGGCGCGGACCTCATCTCCCGGGAGAGACCGAGTAACAAGATCGACATGGCGTACTTATACTACCTTCCTTTCTGCATGGTCTTTACGTCAAGTGACAGACTGCACGAGCGAACGGCCCCACTCTTTTGCGGAAAGGATCAACTCTTTGTGTGGGGTCCCGACTTGAAGGCGGATTTAGCCAAGCTTGACGCGCACTACTCGGCGCTGCCAGATGAGGTCAAGGAGAAGGGTGTTATGAGTTTCGCGTGGAGCCCACCGACCGAGGGAGAGTTCTTGGTGTCGAGCTTGTGGGACAAATTGATGGCTCCGGGGTGGAGAGGCGAGGAGCGCCGCGAACAGAAGCCTCTGCCGGCGAAAGCAGAGAAGGCGCTGATCGCGCAGATTAAGGGAATGAAGAGCGCGTCTCGGCTGACGGGTAAGGCCGCCGATTTCGAGTCCGACGAGGCGGACTCGATTATGTTCGAGAGAAGGGTGCCAGTGCAGCGGGGCAAGTGGAGGCTCCTGCCACCCGGAGTCGAGAAGGAAGCGTCTGCGGAGGGATAGGCTGACCGCCAACTAGGAGTGAATGAGCTGCGAGTCGTTGACGCGGACTGGGAAGCTCATCACGACGGTGGGCGCGGGACGTCTACCGCCTACGCCCAGCAGTCAACGAGATGCTTGGACGGCCGGTTGAGACGCGGCGCGTTCCAATCATCGAGGGCGGCATCCCGGTCGAAGCCGGTAAGGGGAAGAAGGAACTGGACCAGTGGTGGCTGTGAGGCTCTGGCGGTGAATGCGGGCGACGCAATGATTCCGAGGACGACGAGCGTCACGGCGATCCTGGTCGGTGCGCTCGTCAGCGTCCGATTCCTGCTCCTGATGCTCGGCCTGCCGTTCCGGGGAGCGCCTGAATTGATCTGCTCTTCACTGTTTGGTGTTCGGAGAATCTAGGCTCGGATTAGTTGATGACCCCGTTTCTCGAGAGCTACTGTCTTGTAACATGCTGAACTGATTCTCATGCGCGTGGGGGTTCTCTACTTCTAGGTAGTTCGCTCCTCCACCCGGGTACTAGACAGGAGGAACAGATCGTGGCCCTGATCGACAAGAGCGAGTTCGTCGGCCTCGACGGTGTGGCCCACCTCTGCACTGGCGGCGAGGCGCCGTGGCTCCGGGCGCACACCGCCGCCTGCGAGCGGTTCGGCGCGCTCAAGAGCGCGGGCATGGCGGGGCGCGAGGAGATGTTTGCCATCGGCGAGCGGGCGCGCGCCCGCGCGGCGCGGCTGCTGGGCGTCGAGCCCGGCGAGGTCGCCTTCCTCGCCCATTCGTCGGAAGGCCTGAACCAGGCGGTGCGCTCGGTGGAGTGGCGCGCGGGCGACAACGTCGTCTTCGCGGACGTCGAGTACCCCTCGCTGATCTACCCGGCGGCGCTCCTGCGCGATCGAGGCGTGGAGCCCCGCGTGGTCCGCGCCCGCGGCCACTACGTCGCCATGGACGATCTGGCCGCCCAGGTGGACCGCCGGACGCGGCTCCTGCTCGTGAGCCAGGTGAGCTACCTCACCGGCCAGCGCCTCGATCTGGCCCGCTGCGCGGAGCTGGCGCGCGGTGCGGGCGCGCGGCTGGCGGTGGACGCCACCCACGCCGCCGGTGTGGTGCCGGTGCCGGGCGCGCTCTGCGACTTCGTGGTGTCGAGCTGCTACAAGTGGCTGCTGGCCACCCACGGCGTCGGCCTCTTCGCCTACAGCGCGCGGCGCGTGGGCGAGCTTCAGCCGGCCACCGTCGGCTGGCACAGCGTCGGACATCGCGGCGGGCCGGGCGATCCGCTCGCGATGCCGTGGCGGCCGGACGCCTCGCGGCTCGAGGCGGGCAACCCGAGCCTCCTCGGCCTCGCCGTGCTCGACAGCGCGCTGGCCCGGCTCGAGCGGCTCGCGCCGTCCGACGTCGAGCGCCACGCCCAGGGCCTCGGGGCCGAGCTGATCGAGGGCCTCCGGACGCGCGGCTGGCCGGTGATCACGCCGGAGGCGCCGGAGGAGCGCGGGGGCAACGTGTGCTTCCTCGCCGAGGACGCGGGGGGACTCGCCGCCCGGCTGGCCGCCGAGCGGGTGCTCGTCTGGGGCGGCGAGGGGCGCATCCGGGTCTCGCCCCACGTGCACGACGACCGCGACGACATGGAACGCTTCTTCGAAGCTCTGGATCGGGTCGCGGCCCGGCCCCGGCTGTCCACGTCGGCGCGGTAGGCCGCCCCGGCGGACCGGCCGGATCTCACCTAGCCATTCGGCTGATTCCCGCGGCGTCTTGCCCGGCGCATGCTGGGGCAAGACCCATCACCCGTGAGGAGGAAGCGAATGGACGCCTTGCTGTCGCTCTCGAATGATCTGGCCGCAGCCGTGGAGCGCGCGGCGCCGGCCGTCGTGGCCGTGCACGCGCGCCGCCTGCCCTCCACCGGCATCCACTGGCGGCCCGGTATCGTCGTCACCGCGGAGCACACCGTGAGGACCGCGGAGGATATCACGGTCACGATGGCGGATGGCCGCTCGCTGCCCGCCGTGCTCGCGGGCCGCGACCCCGGAACCGACCTGGCCGTGCTCCGGGTGGCCGACGCGGGGTCGGTCGTGGCCACGCTCGGCGACGACGCCGCGCTGAAGGTTGGCCACATGGTGCTGGCGCTCGGCTACGGCCCCCGCGCGAGCTGGGGCGTGATCAGCGCCCTCGGTCCGCGGTGGCGGAGCTGGCGGGGTGGAGACATCGACCGGTTGGTGCGGCTCGACCTGGTTCTCTATCCTGGTTTCTCCGGTGGGCCTCTGGTTGACGCGGCCGGCCGGGTGGTTGGCCTGAACACCTCGGGTCTCGCTCGCGAGACCCGGCTGGCGCTGCCGGTGACGATGGTGACGCGGGTGGCTGACGAGCTGTTGCAAAAGGGGCACGTCTCGCGCGGCTACCTGGGCCTGGGCATGCAGCCGGTCCGCCTGCCCGAGCCGCTCCGCGCCCAGCTCGGTCTGGGCGACGGCGCCCTGATCGTCGTGATGGTGGAGCCCTCCGGACCCGCGGCGCGCGCCGGCGTCCTGCTCGGCGACGTGCTGGTGGCGCTGGACGGGGAGCCGGTGGGCGATCTCGACGACGTGCAGGCGCGGCTCGGATCCGACCGGGTCGGCGCCGAGATCTCCGCCGTCGTGCTGCGCGGCGGGGTGCGGACCGAGCTGCGGATCACCGTGGGCGAGCAGCCCCGGCGCCGGGCCTGATGAGCGCGGTGCTGACGGAGCCGGTCGCCGCGGCGGCGGCCTCGCTCGCGGCACGGCTGGCCGGGATCACGGTCGAGGTGCGCGGCCACAGCCGCGGCTCCTCCGCCGGGGCGCCGGCGGGCGCGGGCGTGGTGTGGCGCGCCGACGGGCTGATCCTCACCAATGCCCACGTGGCGGAGGGCGCCGTCTCGGTCGTCCTGCCGGACCGGCGTGTCCTCTCCGCCCGGCTCGCCGCGCGTGACGTCGAGCACGATCTGGCCGCCCTCGTGGTGGAGGCGACCGGGTTGTCCGCCGCGGAGATCGGCGACTCGGACGCCCTGCGGGTCGGCGAGCTGGTGCTGGCCGTCGGGAACCCCCTCGGCGTGGTCCGCGCGCTCTCGGCCGGTCTGGTGCACGCGACCGGCCGTCGCTTCATCCAGGCCGACCTCCGCCTCGCGCCGGGCAACTCGGGCGGGCCGCTGGCCGACGCGCGCGGCCGCGTGGTCGGGCTCAACGCGATGATCGTGGGCGGGCTCGCGTTTGCGGTGCCCAGCCGCGCGGGCTGGCGATTCGTCCGGGAGCGGCTCGGCAGGTGACCGTGTGACCCGGGTGCTGGTGGCGGCGCGGGGCGCGGCCGCGCGGGCCCGCCTCGAAGCGATGGTGGCCGGCGCGCCTGCCCTCCGGCTGATGCCGGCATTGCCCGGCGTGCCGGTGGCCCGACAGCTGGACGAGCTGCGCCCGGATCTGGTGCTGCTGGATCTGGAGGGTGAGCGGCTCGAGACGGTGCTCGGCGGCCCGTGGGGCGCGGGCCGTGCCGCTCTCATCGTGCTCGCCGAGGAGCCGCGTCGGGTGGTCGCCGACGAGCAGCTCGGGCGTGGCCCGGTCCGGGCGGTGCTGCCGCGTGACGCCACCGCCGGCGAGCTCCTGGCCGCCGTGGACGCGGTCGCGGCGGGTCTCGTGGTGTTCCATCCCGACGCACTCCGGCGCGCGCCCCGGCCCGTCCGGGCCGAGCCGGATCCGGCGCAGCCCCTGACCGGCCGCGAGGTCGAGGTGCTGGGCATGCTGGCCGAGGGGCTCGGCAACAAGGCCATCGCCTCGAGGCTCGGCATCTCGACGCACACCGCGAAGTTTCATGTCGCCTCGATCCTGTCCAAGCTGGGCGCGGGCAGTCGCACCGAGGCCGTGACGATCGGCATGCGCCGCGGGCTGGTGGCGATCTGACGCGGGAGAGGCGTCAGCTCCGGCAGCCCGCGGGCTTGTGCACGCGGGCCGTCGAGGGCGGGAACTTCGCGAGCTTGTCCGCGGGCCGGCGGGGCCGGGGCACCAGCTCGCCGCCGCAGTTGGGGCAGCGGCCGTGGAGCACGGTCTCTGCGCACGCGCGGCAGAAGGTGCACTCGAAGGAGCAGATGCGCGCGTCCTCCGCGCCCGGCGGCAGATCGCGATCGCAGCATTCACAGCCGGGCCGCAGCTCCAGCATGTATAGTCTCCTCTCGCAGAGGATAGCATTCGAGCCCAGGAGGAGAAGATGGCCACGAGCGTGGTGACGCCCGGGCGGTTCGCCAAGGGCATGACCTTCGACGAGTACGTGAAGTACACCGGCAGCGCGGACAACCTCGCCCGCGAGGCCTTCGGCAGCTACTTCGCGGACGGCGGCTCGAAGCCGGCCCCGCGCAAGGACAACAGCGCGGTGTTCCGCGAGCGGTACGCCCGG
>Ga0137392_10003000_pt1 | contig 10321 bp, 10 predicted proteins | sample 15con2h34AmetaG_FD_101394 | JGI IMG/M metagenome (GOLD analysis project Ga0137392, IMG submission 101394) | Vadose zone soil microbial communities from Angelo Coast Range Reserve, California, USA - 15con2h3.4A metaG | ecosystem: Environmental > Terrestrial > Soil > Vadose zone > Saprolite... | reverse complement strand
TCGGTCTGGAGCATGTCCACCTTGTGGCGGAGCCGGGCCACCTCCTCACGCAGCATCTCGTTCTCGCTCTCCAGGGTCTGATTCCGTGTCTGCAGACGCTCGGAGTTCTCGAGGGTCTCCAGGCACACGCTGAAGAGCCGCTGGCCGTCGGCCAGCCATCGGGCCAACTCGGGAGAGTTCGCAGTCATTGGGTGAGTGGTCCCTTTCGCCCTGCCCGCGTCAGGATGTGAGCGTCTCGAGCGCGAGAAGTCTCCGGCGATGAATCCGGGGGTGAGATCCAGGATCTCGACGATCCGGGAATACGGCACGCCCGCCGCCGCGTGGACGCGCTCCACCAGCTCGGCGCTATCCGATCCGAACAGGTCGAGCGCGAGCGCGTCGACCGGGACGACGGAGCTGCTGATGTAGCGGATGCGGTTCCCTTCGGATTTGAGCTGCCGACAGGCGGTGGCGACGTCTCTTTGGAGCCGGCGCATCTGCTCCGGAGCGACATTGCCGAGATCCCGCTCGACCACGTAGAGAGCCATGCGCCGGTGCCTCCTGGAAACGCCACCGGGATAGTAGCCGAGTTGCGGGCGGGCGACAAGGCGCGGACTCGCGTCCGCCGAATTATTCGGCGTGGTCGGCGTCTCGGACCCGGTTTCCGCCGCCGTGCCGGGCCTGCTCCATCAGCGCGCGGGCCCGGTCGAGCAGGGCGTGCGCGTCGGTTCCGTCCCGGGGAAACGAGGCCAGGCCGATACTGACCGGGTCCGCCTCCGCGAGGCGGGCGCGCACCCGCTCGGCAATGGCGAGTGAATCGGCGGGGGACGTGTTGACCAGCAAGAACGCCACCGCGCCGTCGACGTGGCCCACCATGTCGGTGGTGCGGAGCAGCTCCGCGATGGTCGAGTGGAGGCCGGCGGGATCCGGAGCCTCCGCGCCGGGCCGTCGATCGGGGGTGAGGAGGCAGAGCCCGAAGAAGTCACGATAGCGGCTCGCGCGCCCTGCCTCGCGCGTGAGCAGCGTGAGGAAGACGGGCGTGTCGTAGATCGGGCGGGCGTCTACAGGCGTCTCGCTCATGGCGCTCCTCCCGTTCACTCTACGGGCTGACTGCGCGCGCAGTCTAGCACGCGGGCTACTGAAGGATAGGCGGGCGCGAGCGCCAGGACCCCGGCCCCGGGATGCAAACGTTGCGTCGCACGTCGTGCCAAAAAACGCCGTGTTGTCAGCAGTTTCTGGCTCGGCGCGGCCCGAATCTTACGGCTCATCACGCAGATTTCCGCCTGAGGGGAATGGAGTTGCCCAATCAATGTAGCTAGCTTCCTCAGTGCAGGCGTAGTTACATCCAGCAAATCAGACAGTTAGGGACCACGAGCTCGTGCGGCTTGTGGCACTGTCATTGCTACTCTCTGCCGTCGGCTTCCAGGGAGTTGGACTGTCAAGGAGGAGCGAGAACTGATGAAGACGGTTGGCTATCTCTTCGTGAGCAAGGCCGGCAGGGTCTGGTGGCGGTTGAGCCGAGGCTCGCATACCCACACCGAGGAGACATAGCATGCGCGTCCTCGTCACCGGTCACAACGGCTATATCGGATCCGTCATGGTCCCAATTCTGAGAGGGGCGGGTCACGACATCGTGGGGCTCGACACCTTCTTCTTCGAGGACTGCGTGCTCGGAGACGCTCCGGGCAACGTCCCAGCCATCCGGAAGGATATCCGGGACATGCAGGTTTCGGATCTCGAAGGCTTCGACGCGGTGGTACACCTCGCCGCTCTCTGCAACGACCCCCTAGGTGACTTGAACCAGGATTGGACCTACGACGTCAACCACCACGCCTCGGTGCACCTGGCGCGGCTCTCCCGGGAAGCGGGGGTTCGCCGCTTCCTCTATGCCTCGTCGTGCAGCATGTACGGAGCCGCCGGTAGCGAGATCCTCAACGAGACCGCGCCCCTGCGCCCCCTGACCGCCTACGCGGTGTCGAAGGTCCGTACCGAAGAGGATGTCTCCAAGCTGGCGGACGGCACCTTCAGCCCGGTCTTCATGCGCAACGCGACGGCCTACGGCCTGTCGCCCCATCTGCGCGCCGACGTGGTGCTCAATAATCTCGTCTGCTGGGCCCACACCACCGGCCGCATCCGGATCCTGAGCGACGGCACACCCTGGCGCCCGATCGTTCACGTGCAGGACATCTCGCGCGCGTTCGCGGTGGCCCTGGCCGCGCCACGTACCGCGATCCACAACGAGGCGTTCAACATCGGCTCGAACGAGGAGAACTATCAGGTCTCCGAGCTGGCCGAGATCGTGCGGGGCATCGTGGCCGGTTGCAAGGTCGAGTACGCCGAGGGCGGAGGCCCGGACCCGAGGAGCTATCGGGTCGACTTCAGCAAGCTGGGCCGCGTCCTTCCGGAATTCCGCCCTCAGTGGAACGCGTCGTTCGGGGCCAAGGACCTCTATGCCGCGTTGCAGGATGCCGAGGTCACACTCGCCGACTTCCAGGGCCGCAAGTACATCCGCCTTACTCAGATCAAGCATCTCCTCGACTCCGGCCGGCTCGACGGCTCCTTGCGCTGGACCCGGTCCGCGGCGTAGCCGATGGCCACCTGCCGCTTCTGTCACACGCCACTCGAGCGCACGTTCGTCGACCTGGGCATGTCGCCGCTCTGCGAGAGCTTTCTCACTCGCGAGCAATGCAATCACATGGAGCCCTTCTATCCGCTGCACGCCTATGTCTGCGAAGGGTGCTTCCTCGTTCAGGTCGAGGAATACGTCCGACCGGAGCGGATCTTCGACGAGTACGCGTATTTCTCGTCGTACTCCCAGGCGTGGCTCGCCCACGCCAAGTCCTACACGGAGATGATCGCCGCCCGCCTCGGCCTCGATCAGACGAGCCAGGTGGTCGAGCTTGGCAGCAACGATGGCTATCTCCTGCAGTACTTCGTGGGGAAAGGCGTGCGCGTTCTCGGCGTCGAGCCGGCCGCCAATGTCGCGGCGGCCGCCATGGCGAGAGGCGTACCCACCACCACGCGCCTCTTTGGCCTCGAGGCCGCGCACACCCTACGCTCCGAAGGCGTTTACCCGGATCTCATCGTCGGAAACAATGTGCTGGCGCAGGTCTCCGATCTGAACGGCTTTGTGGCCGGAATGAAGGCACTCCTGAAGCCGGGCGGTGTCATCACGATGGAGTTCCCCCACCTCCTCCGGCTCATGGATGAAAACCAGTTCGACACGATCTACCACGAGCACTTCTCGTACTTCTCGCTGATGAGCACCGAACGGATCTTCGCGGCTCACGGGCTCACCCTGTTCGACGTGGAGGAGCTCTGGACGCACGGCGGCTCGCTGCGGATCTACGCACGCCACCGCGAGGACGAGACACGCCCGGTGGGCCCACGGGTCCGCGCGCTCGTGGCCCGCGAGCAGGCGGTCGGTCTCGATCGGCCCGAGCGGTATGCTGCCTTTGCCGAACAGGTGCGCGAGACCAAGCGTCGCCTGCTGGAATTCCTCGTGGCCGCCAAGCGCCAGGGGAAGTCCATCGCGGCCTACGGCGCGCCGGGTAAGGGGAACACCCTTCTCAACTACTGCGGCATCCGGACGGACTTTCTCGACTACGCGGTAGATCGGAACCCCTACAAGCACGGACGCTTCACCCCCGGCACACACATCCCGATCTATCCGCCGGAGAAGCTCCTCGAAACACGCCCGGACTACGTGCTGATCCTGCCGTGGAATCTAAAGGACGAGATCATGGAGCAGATGAGTGCGGTCCTATCGTGGGGCGGCCAGTTCGTGGTGCCGATTCCGGACGTGAAGGTGTATCCGTGATGGGTCCACGAGAAAGGCGGAGACGCGAATGAAGGTCGTGCTCTTTTGCGGAGGCCTGGGAACCCGGCTACGGGAATACTCGGAGAGCATCCCGAAGCCGATGGTGAATATCGGCTATCGACCCATCATCTGGCACGTCATGAAATACTACGCCCACTTCGGACACACCGACTTCATCCTCTGCCTCGGGTATCGCGGAGACGTCATCAAGCAGTACTTCCTGAACTACGAGGAATGCCTGTCCAACGACTTCCAGCTCTCGAAAGGCGGCCGCGAACTTCAGCTGTACAGCCGCGACATCGATCAGTGGAACATCACCTTCGTGGATACCGGCCACTATGCGCCGATCGGCCAGCGGCTCAAGGCGGTAGAGCAGTACCTCGAAGGCGAGGACGTCTTTCTGGCAAACTATTCGGATGGCCTCTCGGATCTGCCTCTTCCCGCCTATCTGGACAACTTCTACCGGAACGATGCCATCGCCAGCTTCGTCTGCGTCCGACCGAGCCAGAGCTTCCACATCGTGAGCCTCGCCGAGACGAACGTGGTGACGGACATTCGACACGTCGACGCGGCCGATCTCCGGATCAACGGCGGCTTCTTCGCCTTCAAGCGGGAGATCTTCGACTATATCGGGGATGGCGAGGACCTCGTGGCGGAGCCGTTCCAGCGCCTGATCGGGAAGGGCGGCCTCGTCGCCTACAAGCACGACGGGTTCTGGGCCTGCATGGACACCTTCAAGGACAAGCAGCGACTAGACGAGATGAACGCACAAGGCGACTGCCCTTGGGAAGTGTGGCGGACCGCCCCGGCGCGCGCCGCGGCGGCGCCGGCTCGTGAGAGCCGACCCATCTCGGTCCCGGTGACGCGAGCCCGCGCCGGCGAGTGATGTCCGTGACGGCCCCCGCTGAGCACGCCACATGATGAGCCTCGACCTGGAGCGCCGGGACGAGCCCCTCGTCGTGCTTTGTCTTGGCGCTCACGCCGACGACCTCGAGATCGGGTGCGGCGGGACGATCCTCAAGCTCGCCAGCGGGGGCCGACCCCTCGCGGTAACGTGGGTAGTCTGGAGCGCGGAGGGGACGCGGCAGCAGGAGGCGCGAGACAGCGCGGAGCTTTTCCTGAGCCAGGCCAAGAGCAAGACGGTGGCCCTGAAGGCCTTCCGCGACGGCTTCTTCCCATACCAGGGCCAAGAAATCAAGGAGGAGTTCGAAGCGCTCAAGACCCGCCTGTCCCCGGACCTGATCTTCACGCACTTCCGCGACGATCTGCACCAGGATCATCGACTGATCTCGGAGCTCACGCGCAATACCTTCCGCCATCAGCTGATCCTCGAATATGAGATCCCGAAGTACGACGGCGACATGGGGGCCCCGAACCTGTTCGTGGAGTTGGACGCATCGTTGGCACGCCAGAAGGTCGCGGCCATCCTCGACAACTTCCCCAGCCAGGCCGGCAAACAGTGGTTCGACGAGGACCTCTTCTTCGCCCTGCTGCGCCTCCGCGGGATGGAATGCGCCGCACCCGCAAAGTATGCCGAGGGGTTCTATTGTCGCAAGGCAGTGCTGGCGTGCTGACGCCGACACCCGGACCGTGCCGGTCATGCGGAGATGCGGCACTCACGCAAGTGCTCGATCTCGGGTGCCAACCGGTGGCCGATTCGCTGGTACGGCGGGACGCTGCCCCGACCGAGCCTCGGTATCCTCTGACCCTCGCCCTCTGCGGTCGTTGTGCGCTCCTCCAACTCGGCCCGTTCGCCGCTGAGGACCAGGTGCGCGGGCACCAGCACACGAGCGCGTCCTCGTCCACGGTAGCTGAGCACGACATGGCGTGGGCCGCCGAGTTGGTCCGGCGTCTCGGACTCGGCGCCAGGAGTGTGGTTGCCGAAGCATCAGGGGGCGGTGATGGCATCAGCCGGGCCCTCGCCGCGCACGGGATTCGGTCACTCCCCGCGGTCGCCTGCCCACCCGGACAGGCCGACGTCGTGATCGCCAATCACAGCCTCGCTCACGCGCTCGACCTCGACGAGGCATTGCGAGCACTGCTCACGCCGCTCGGGGCGGACGGCACCGTGGTGCTGGAGTTCCACCACAGCGCGCGATTGCTGACGGACACGCAATTCGACCTCATTTGCCATCCTCACCGGACGTATCTGTCCGTCACCACGCTCGTCAAGGCTCTCGCCCGACATGGGCTCCGCGCGACCGACGCGGTCGAGATCCCGGTGCACGGCGGCTCCATCCGGCTCTACGCGCAGCGTGGCGACGGGGCAGCCGGCGCGACCGTGGAAGCGCTCGGCGCGGGCGAGCGTGCGCTCGGGCTCGATCGGACCGCCGGGTATAGCGCCTGGGCCCAGCAGATCGCGGACGCCTCGTCCAAGGTCCAGCGGTTTCTCGTGCAGGCCCGCGCCGAGGGGCGGACGGTCATCGGATACGGCGCGCCGTCACGGGCTAGCACTCTGCTCAACCACTGCGGGGTGACCGCGGCGGACCTGACCGCCACCGTCGACCGATCGACCGAAAAGCAGGGGTGGGCCCTCCCCGGGTGCCGGGTACCGATTCATCCGCCTCGCCTGATCGCCGACCGGAGGCCCGACTACGTCCTCATTCTGGCCTGGACCTTGGCCGACGAGATCATGGACCAGATGGCCCACGTGCGTACCTGGGGGGGGCGCTTCGTCGTTCCCCTACCGGATCTCAAGGTCTTGCCGTGAACCACCGCCGCGGGTGCGCGACCGTGGCGCGCCTTGCCTACTCCAACGAAAAGGGACCCTAGCAATGACCAGCAGACTGAGCGTAGCCATCCTCGGAACCGGCATGGCCGGCTGTGGCGCGATCCACCGGCTGTCGGAGGAGGGGCTCACGCCGGTCGCCTTCGACAAGGCGGCCTACTTCGGAGGGCACACCGCCTCCTTCGCTCACAAAGGCGGCTACACCTTCGATGAAGGGGGCCACGTCTCGTTCACCAAGAACGAGCGCCTGAAGGAGCTCTTCGCGCGCAACGTCGACGGACAGTTCGAGACGGTCCACGCCTATATCAACAACTACTGGCGGGGCCACTGGATCAAGCATCCCCCGCAATGCAACCTGCACGGACTCCCGGCCGATCTCGTGGCCCGGATCATCGGCGACTTCGTCGACGCGCAGCATGCGCCACCCTCCGAGATCCGGAACTACCGGGACTGGCTGCTCAGCACATACGGCAAGACCTTCGCCGAAACCTTCCCCATCGTGTACGGGCGGCGCTACCACACGACCACGGCCGACAACATGACCACCGACTGGCTCGGGCCCCGGATGTACCGGCCGAGCTTGCACGAGGTCCTGATGGGGGCCCTCAGCGTCGAGACGCCAGACGTCCACTACGTCACCGAGTTCCGGTACCCGTCGTACGGCGGCTTCGCCGCGTACATTCTCCCCTTCGCGAAGCATGCGGAGATCCGGCTCGAGCATCAGCTCGTGCGCCTCGATCCTCGCGAGCGCGAGCTGACCTTCGGTAACGGGGCGGTCGTTGCCTACGAGGAACTCGTCTCCTCGATTCCGCTCCCCGCGCTGGTGCCGCTGATCCAGGGTGCCCCGGCTGACGTCCGCGCCGCCGCGCAACGCCTCGCCTGCACTACGTGCGTAATCGTCAACGTCGCGGTGGCGCGCCCTGACTTGTCCGACGCGCACATCACCTACTTCTACGATGAGGACATGTTCTTCACCCGCCTGAACTTCCCCCACCTCCTGTCGCCCCACAACGTACCCGCGGGCGTGAGCGCCGTGCAGGCCGAGTGCTACTACTCCAAGAAGTATCGACCCTTGGATCGCGCGCCTGAAGACTGCATCGCGCCCGTGGTGGCGGACCTGCGCCGGTGTGGCCTCCTGCGCGAGGACGATGAGATCGTATTCACGAATGCCCACGTCAACGACTATGCGAACATCATCTTCGATCAGGAGTATCCAGCGGCCCTGGCGACCGTCCACGGCTATCTCGACGAGATCGGCATCGGTTACTGCGGTCGGTATGGCGACTGGCGCCATCTCTGGACCGACGAGGCCTTCGAGAGCGGGGAACAGGCCGCCCAGCGTGCCCTGAACCACTTGGGATCGACGGTCCGCTGATCCTATGACACGTCCGTTCCGGTTCATCGTCTCGATGCCGCGCCTGGCCGATGGCGTCGCGGTCTGGCAGTCGACCCTGCGCCGAATCGAGGACCACGGCTACTCGACGATCGCGATCTCTGACCATTTCACCCAGGGCTGGGCCATGGAACCGCTGGTCACCCTCGCCGCCGCGGCGGGGGAGACCGAGCGGGTACGCTTGCTCACTCTGGTGCTCGGCAACGATTACCGCCACCCGGTCCTCGTCCACAAGGCGGCCGCCACCGTCGATGTGCTCTCGGGTGGGCGCGTGGAGCTCGGACTGGGAGCGGGGTGGATGCGCGCGGAGTACGAGGCCGCCGGTCTCTCCTACGATCCACCGAAGATCCGTCGAGAGCGCCTGGCAGAGTCGGTCGCGGTGATCAAGGGACTCTTTGGGCAGGATCCGTTCGACTTTGCCGGCACGCACTATCGGATCGCGGCGCTCGACGGCCTGCCGAAGCCCGTCCAGAAGCCTCATCCGCCAATCGCGATCGGAGGAGGCGGCCCTCGGATGTTGGAGCTCGCGGGCCGCCTCGCGGACATCGCGGGGGTGTACGCGAATCTCGGAAGCGGCGCGCACGACGTCCACCAGGTCGTCGACATGAGCCCGGAGAGTGTGGCCGCGAAGGTCGAGTGCGTCCGCTCGGGCGCCCGCTCCGCGGGCCGCGACCCGGCCGAGGTCGAGCTCGAGCTGAGCCTACTCCTCTGCCGTCTGGTGCGGTCGGAGCGCGAGCGACAGGCGGTGCTCGATCGCGCGGCGGCGGCGTGGAAGGTCCCCGCAACGATGGTCGCGGGGTCACCGGCTGTGCTCGTCGGCTCGGTCGACCAGTGTGCCGACCGACTTATAGAGCACCGAGAGCGCTACGGCTTTAGCTACATCCATGTTGGCGCCGACGTGGACCATGTGGCGCCGCTGGTGGCTCGCCTCGAGGGTCGGTGAAGCCGGTGAGCGCCTACAAACGGAGCTTCGCCAAGACGTCGATCACCGCCGCCGCCGCCGGTCTGTTGGTCATCGTCGCCACCCATCTCCTCGCCCCCCACACCGTCCCCTTGCTCACGTGGCTCATCGATGGCATCGGGTGGGTTATCGGCGGCCTCTTCGAGGCCATCGCCGCGGGCGGCGTGATCGCGCTCTACCGGGACCACGAAGAGCTCAAGGGCCGCCGCGATGTCTTTCTTCGCTCGAACGGCGCGCTTTCCGAACAGGTCCTGACGGCAACGACGCGGCCCGCGTTCGGCCTCCTGGTGCGGCGCGGCGTGCGAGCACTTGTGCGCGGGCGGTGGAGTCTGGCGGGCGATCACGTTGAGGTGCGTTCGCTCGAGGAGATCCAGAAGACGCTCGATGCTAATGGATGTCTGGACGGGCTCCCCTTCATGCCAGAGATGGCCAAGTTCTGTGGACAGTCAGCGCGGGTGTTCCGTTGCGTCGACAAGATCTACGACTACGGCCGAACCAAGAAACTACGACGACTCCGACACGTCGTCCTTCTCGGTGGCTTTCGCTGCGACGGCAGCGCCCATGGACGCTGTCAGGCGGCGTGCTACCTCCAGTGGAAGACGGCCTGGCTCAAGGACGTGCCGGCCCGCGCCCCGTCGCGCGACGGCCACCACTCGGTACCGTTCGCCCAACGCGGACACCCGGAGCTGGCCAGGCCGGCAGGCCCGGCGCGCTACACCTGTCAGTACACCCAGCTCGCGGCGGCCTCCCAGCCCATGAACTGGTGGGACTTCCGTCAGGATTTGCGGCCGCTTCTGGCCGGGAACGTTACCGTGCGCGCCTTCGGGGTGGCAGTCCTCACCCGCCTCTTCAACGAAGTACAGGAGGCGCGCCGGGGCACGGGCTATCCAGCTCCCTGGCGCGGGCTCCTCGCTCGAAGCGCTCGCGTGGCCCAGGGCGTCGTGCCGGGGGACCGGGTCCGCATTCGCCGTCGGGATGAGATTGGCGCGACGCTCGATACGCGCGGTCGGAACCGGGGGCTCTGGTTTGACGATGACATGATCAAGCATTGCGGGCACGTGTACTCCGTGCGGCAACGCGTCGAACGGATCATCGACGATGCCACCGGGCAGATGCTCGAGATGAAGGGCTCCTGCATCCTTCTGGAGGGTGTCGATGCCTCCGGGGAATTCCTTCGGCTTTGCGCGCAGCACGAGTATCCCTTCTGGCGGGAAGTGTGGCTGAGTCCCGAGCAGACGGCCATCCCTGACAGTGCGGAGGGTAGCCGACCGGTCAACGGCGCGGGTATTCTCGAAACGAGGCGATCCGGATGACACGCCAGCCGCTGGTTAGCGTCGTGATTCCCCTGTACAACTACGAGCAGTATCTCCCCGAGTGCATCGAGAGTGTGCTGCGACAGACCTACGAGAACTGGGAGCTCGTGGTAGTCAACAACTGCAG
>Ga0137392_10002996_pt1 | contig 10326 bp, 10 predicted proteins | sample 15con2h34AmetaG_FD_101394 | JGI IMG/M metagenome (GOLD analysis project Ga0137392, IMG submission 101394) | Vadose zone soil microbial communities from Angelo Coast Range Reserve, California, USA - 15con2h3.4A metaG | ecosystem: Environmental > Terrestrial > Soil > Vadose zone > Saprolite... | reverse complement strand
TTCAGTTCCGGGGAACCCTTCGGTGCCAGATCGTCGCCGGTCACGGTGCGCCACGGCATGAAGCGCTCGGCCTCGGCGGTCAGCGAGCCGATCCGCGCGGCGATCCCGTCCGAGATCACCATCACCGCATTGGTGCGGAACAGCGAACCGATCTGCGCCTTGTAGGTCTGCAACTGGTTGAATGCGCCGTCGAGCGTGGCGTTCTCGTCGCCGGGGTTCTTCAGTTCGATGACGCCGAGCGGCAGGCCGTTGACGAAGATCACGACATCGGGTCGGCGCTGCGGCTTGTTCTCAATGACGGTGTATTGGTTGACGGCCAGCCAGTCGTTGGCGTCGGGATCGTCGAAGTCGATCAACCGGACTTGCTCGCCGCCGATCTCGCCATCCGGTCGCCGGACCTCGACCGGCACCCCCTCGATCATGTAGCGATGCAGCCGGCGGTTCTCGGCGACCAGGAGAGGCGTCTCGGCCTGAAGCAGCTTGTTGAGCACTTCGGCCCGCGTTTCGGCGGCAACCGTCGGGTTCAGCCGGACAATGGCCGCGCGCACCCGGTCGAGAAGCAGCACGTCGCCGTAGTTGCCGCGCTCACGGGCAACCCCATCTGGGCCGATGTCGAGACCTGTCGCCGTGAAGTAGCCAAGCTCGGTCAGCCACGCGAGCGCGGCTTCCTCGACCTGGCTCTCGGCAAAGCTCCAACTCACTGTGCCGCCTCGGCGATCTTCTCGGCGTGCGTCACCCGGATTTCGCCAGACATCAGCTTGGGTAGCAGAAGGTCTCGGAGAAAGGTCAAGGTAGAATTTTCCCGGACATTCGACCAGATTCGATCACGGAGAGGATCGGTAAATCTACAAAAAGCCTGTAGGACAAGACGAGACGGAATTACCATCACGAAAGACCGTATATCATTATAAGAAAGGCTCGGAAACTGATCCAGTCGTTTTTAACAGCAGTTCTGACATGCGATCGATTATGTTGCAGTCTACGAATGCCTGGATGCCAGATTTTGCGCGGATTGCGCAGACGCCCCGCCCGAGGCAATACTCGTCGTCTGCATGTGCATAACGGCCCGTGGTCGAACCACGCACACAGACAATCAAGTCGTCAGAGCATGACATGCGTGTCGGTTCAGTAGTCCACTTTGATTTCTGTAAAAAAAACTCTCCAAATTCGACGGGACCATTTACCAAGGGGACTCCGATCCCTAGGCTATTATATGAATCTCCGTTCGGCGACGCGCCCATTATGACTTCTGCAATGTCAGATAGCTGCCCCGAAAGCCATCCCTGCGGCTTGCCCTCGTTATCCAGAACGTCCGGGAACAGCGACCATACCTCCGGAGCAAGGTAGGGCGCGCGGCGTTCCATCATCGCCCGCGTGGGGCCGAAATCGACGAACCAGTCCTTGAAGATCGCCCGCGCCGTCGCTTCGAGCGTTTCGTTCATACGCCGGTTGAGGTCGATCTTGTCGTCGAACGCGGCGTGGATGGAAGCGATGGCGCGTTGCACAGAAATCGGCGGCAACGGAATGAACATTTCTCGCAAATGCGATGGGCCAAAATGGCGAATGACGCTTCCGGAGGCAAACGCCTCGGATTGATCCATGAATATTCTTGAGCCAAGGAATGTTTTTAGGTATCCATCATCAAGATCGGCGCTTGACGAACGAAAACGAATTATTCCCGTGTAAAAAATAGCCCCCTCGGCTTTCGTTCCCACTACCGCTGGACGACCAAAGGAAGCGCTGGTGGAAACAAGTATGTCCCCTCGTTTTAGCTTGAAGTGGCTCCACTTGCGATCTACCAAATTGGCGTCGATATGGTTGCATCCCTGTAAGCTCGCTTCATATCCACCTAACCCGGCAAGGCGCACCAAGGGAACTCCTTGCGATGCAAAATCCTTGGCGAGAATGCCGGGTCCTTCTTGAAACCGAACAACGTCATGCAAACGAAAAACCGGCCAAAAGCTGTCGATCATGATTCGACGCCTGCGAGCCTCGACCGGATCGTCGCGGTCAGCGTCGCAGCTTCGGCGAACTGGCCGTCCAGCTTCGCCCTCAGCGCCGCAAACCGCTCCGGGAACGGCACATCGTCATCGTCAAGATCGGCTGCGCCGACATATCGGCCCGGCGTCAGCACATAGTTGTGGCCTCGGATCTCGTCGAGCTTTGCGGCCTTGCAGAAGCCCGGCACATCCTCATAGCTCGTGCCCTCCCGCCATGCGTGGTAGGTGCCGGCGATCCTGGCGATGTCGTCCTCCGAGAACTCCTTATGAGTGCGGTCTACCAGCGTCCCGACCTTGCGGGCATCTATGAACAGCACTTCGCTGCGCCGGTCGCGCATCTTCCCGCCGGGGTTCTTGTTGCGGGCGAGGAACCACAGGCAGGCCGGGATCGGCGTCGAGTAGAAAAGCTGGCCCGGTAGGGCGACCATGCAGTCCATCACGTCGGCCTCGACCATCGCCTTTCGGATCGTGTCCTCGCCTGACTGAGCCGACGACATCGACCCGTTGGCGAGCACCACGCCCGCCGTGCCGTTCGGCGCGAGATGCCAACAGATGTGCTGGAGCCAGGCGTAATTGGCGTTGCCGACCGGCGGCACCCCGTAGGTCCAGCGCGAGTCCTCGCGCAGCCGCTCGCCGCCCCAATCGGAGATATTGAACGGCGGATTGGCGAGGATGTAGTCGAAGCGCAAATCCTTGAGTTCGTCTTTGTGGAAACTGCCCTCGTTGTTCCAGCGGATGTCGGCGTCGATCCCGCGCACCGCGAGGTTCATCTTGGCGAGCCGCCATGTCGTGTAGTTGGACTCCTGCCCGTAGATGGCGATGTCGCCGATCCGCCCGCCGTGGGTCTCGACGAATTTCTCGGATTGCACGAACATACCACCCGAGCCGCAGCAGGGGTCGTAGATCCGGCCCTTGTAGGGTTCCAGCATCTCGACCAGCACCCGCACCACCGAGCGAGGCGTGTAGAACTCGCCGCCGCGCTTGCCCTCCGATCCCGCGAAGCCGCCGAGGAAATATTCGTAGACGCGACCGAGCAGATCCTTTGCCTTGTCGCCCGGCTCGCCCATCGCAATCCCGGAGATCAGGTCGATCAACTCGCCAACCATCACCTTGTCGAGCGCCGGGCGGTTGTAGTCCTTCGGCAACACGCCCTTGAGGCCGGGATTGTGTGCCTCGATCGCCGCCATCGCGTCGTCGATCAGCTTTCCAATGGTCGGCTGCTTGGCGTTGGCTTGCAAGTGCGACCAGCGAGCCTCCTTGGGCACCCAGAACACATTCTCGGCCAGATACTCGTCCGAGTCTTCGGCGGCGGCGGGGTCTTCGGCCAGCAGCGCGGCGCGCTTCGACTCAAAGGCGTTCGAGATGTGCTTGAGGAAGATCAGCCCGAGCGCGACATGCTTGTAGTCGGACGGCTCAAGGTTCTTGCGCAGCTTGTCGGCGGCGAGGAATAGCTGCGCCTCAAACCCGAGATTGGCTCCGTTGCCATTGACCTTGGAGGATTTCGTCGGCTGTGCTGCCGCTCCGTTCCCTTCATCCTTCCTGGGGCGTCCTCTCGGCATGATCTTTTCCTTTTTCGCACGTTAGGCCGACGTTTCCCTGAGACTTTCCTGCCGTGATCGAGCGTCAGCCATCAGCCGCGTTGGCAGTCGCAGGGGTGAGATCCGCCTCGACAGCTTCGTCCAAAGCTAAGTTCCTAATTCTGTTGCTGAAGGTTCTCGCGAACCGCTGCATCTGGTCGAGGAACCATTCGTATTGGGCTGGCCGCTGGCTCTCATCTCGTGGATCAAGATCGGTTCTAAGGACGGCAATGCGACAGCCCTTCCTTCCCTCCATCCGCTGCCAATCCAGCGGTTGACCAAATTCCGCCTCAATGCTCGCCCGGTCAGCTTCCAACAGATCGAACGCCCGCTTTGCCGCAGGGTGGTTGATGGAGATCTCGACCCCAAGTTTGCGGTCGCGAAACCCCGCCGTAACCGAAAGAACGAAACCGGAGCGGCCCACGCCGAAGTTGCTCCAATAATCGCGCGGCGGGGTCGGTATCTTCCAGGGTGCGCCCTTGTCTTGCAAAAAGGCACCGAACCCTGACCAGTAAGCAATATAAGCCTTTGCGCGATCATCGGGCTGACCGCCAGCGGTCGAGCGAGTCGCTCTTGCAACGCCCCGGCTCCAGTCATTCGGCTTGGCTACCACATTGAACCGAGGGGCGGGAGGGGAAGTGCCGATCCTCAACGCCTCGACCTCAATCGCGAAGAAGTTGAAACCCTCGATCGTGCTGGCATTCAGCCAGTCGATTGCTGCCCGGTGTTCCTCACGGATCGACTCGGCAATCCAGATAACCGTCGCATGTCCATCTTGGCCCGCGACATAGGTCATGATCTGCCCGAGATGGGTGTGATCGGTCGGGCCGAATTGGTTTTCGATGACGACCATTCGTCCCTCGATGTCGCGGGCGAGGATGTCGATGGAAAAGTTGCCGACCGCGACTTCTGTGCCCTGAAGCTGAAGCTCGCCAAGCTGGAGCGTGTCTGCCAAAAGGGCCAGATTCTCGCCATCCGCGAGCCAAGGCGTGAAATCTTTGGCCTCGTGCGTCCAGACCTCACGAAGTGGGACGGACACGAGGCGGCCAAGGGCTGGCGGCATTTGCTATTTTTCCTGTGCGACAGAGGTTCTTGAATGCGGGTTCGCCGCATCGTTCTTGCCGTGTTTGCGCATCCAAGCCGCCATTCGTGCTCCCCTCTTTCGTTCCTCTGAGCCTTTTGTTTCGGCAGCCTTCAATCCCGCGTTGCGGCGTCGCCGTTTTCGGTCGTCCTGCACCGTTGTCATCTTCGCACCTTGCATCGCAGATTTCGTGACCCCCTGTCCCGCCCGTTGCCGCTTTCGCTTTATCAGGCGCTTGATACTACACCCAAGCTGACGCTCGACGCCGTTATCAATCGTAGCGGGTATCCAACGCCATAACGCACCGCGTCGGTGCATTCGGCAGGAGCGCCGAGAATGGCGGCTATTTGGGCAACGATCGGGCGATCTCGGCAAAAGCCTCCACCGGATCAGCCCCCAAGGTCCGGACGATCAGCAAAAATTCCACGACATCGACCCTTCGCCGACCGTTCTCATACCCGGACACAACCGATTGCGGCTTTCCGAGCCGCGCCGCCAATTCGACCTGGGTCATGTTCGCCCGCTGCCGGGCAGCCTCTAAAGCCGCTCCGACGACCCGATAGTGCTGCGGCTGGACCCATTTCGCGGCGGCTCTCACGGGAATGCCTCGGCCAAGATGGTTAACATCAGAAAATCCAAATTCAGATATTCGAATAAATTGCTATGTTGGGCCTGCCTGTTGATGCCGGCGTCGGCGCAAACCGTGGCGGCGATATCATCGAGGGCGACGATGGAAACTTCAGACGGAGGGAAAATGGCTGGCGTGACCTGGGAAGCGACGATCAGGATCAACGAGACCGGAAATCAACAGCGGGTTCGCGTTCAAGCGGCCACGCAGTTTGACGCCAAGTATCTGATCCAGATGCTATACCAAGATGCGACCATTTTATTTGGGCCGGTGAGGACAGATTTGACCCGAGCCGTGTAGGACCAGTGCAGCGGGGCCGTCGATGCTCTCGGCGTGCCGACGCCCAGGCGGCGGGCACAGCACCCGTCAGTTGACCAAACTGCCGGCGACCACAGGCGCGTGTGTTACCTTTGCGATGCAAACCTGTGAAGGGGAGGCTCCGCAGCATGAGCGATCAATTTGAGGGTGGGTGCCTGTGCGGCGCGGTGCGCTTCGTGGCGACCGGTCAACCGGAATCAGTAGCGTGGTGCCATTGCCAAAGTTGCCGGAAACACAGCGGAGCACCTGTCTCAGTCTTTGTGGCATTCAAGCACACGGCTTATGTCGTCACCAAAGGTGAGTTAACCAAGTTCAATTCGTCGCCCGGCAGGTGGCGGGGATTCTGCGCCAAGTGCGGCTCGACGTTGACCTGCGAAGGCGAGCGCTCGCCTGAAGCGCATTTCCATGTCGGTGCATTCGATCAAGCCGCGCGATTTCAGCCGACGAGGCACATATTCCCGGAGGAACGCCTGCCGTGGTTACATCTGACCGACGCCTAATGGGGCGATGTCCATTGCCGCGTCCCGGAAGCCCGTGAGAGCCGTAGGGCGCGATTTCTTCCCCGACCGACCAAACCACGCCGAACAGGAAATCGAGCATCAGCAGCCCGCCGGCGAGGCTCCTGGGAGGTTTCTGTCTCCAGTCCTGGTCGCTACGGGCTGATTGGTGAAATCGATCTCTCTTTGGCAGCCGTGGGCCAGCCTTTGGTGCTCCAGACGCAAGGTGCATGAAACCCGGCACTGGCGATGCTCGCATCGAGGCTGGCTTCTCGTTCACGCCGCAAAACGCTTCGAGGAACCGGCTGATCCGCTTCGGCTGATCCTCGTTGATGAGTTCGGCCCTCATTGGGCCAAAGATCTTCCGACCGGTGCCCTGATCGGGATGGTGAATGTCGTCGATTGTCTACCAACGCAGACCCTCGTTGGGGACGCCGCCGCGAGCAACGATGACCGAGAATGTGGCGATTTCGCTCCGGGTCGGTTCGCTTGGAAACGAGATGGGTTCCGGCTTTTCGACCAGCCAATCCCTCATCGTGGCACGCAAGGCATCTTCAATGTGCCAGATGACTTGATCCCCGTGGGTGGTAGCCGTAGGCCGCACCGGATTAGCATGGTCGCTTTCGATCGACCGTCTTCCGTTGAAAGGCGGTGCGGCACCCGCAATATCTGCGAGATGGACCCCACGTTGGAACAAATGGCTGACGCGCTGGTCGAAAGTGGCGATTACCGCGTCATTCGTCGGCTCCAACCTCGAACCGAATACCACCCGGCGGACGACAACCCGAAGCTCATCGCCGCAGTCGTCGATGTCGAGACCACCGGCACCGATCCCGAGCGCGACAGGATCATCGAGCTTGGCATGTGTGTGTTCGAGTATGGCCGAAGCGACGGACGGATCTATCGGGTGATCGGCTCGTGGAATTGGCTCGAAGATCCCGGAATTCCGCTCCCGCCGGAAATCACCCGCCTCACCGGGATCACCGATCAGATGGTTGCGGGGCATCGTATTGACGATGCTGCTGTGAACGACCTGTTGGGAAAGGTTGTGCTCGTCATCGCCCACCACGCCGCGTTCGATCGAGGCTTTCTGGAAAGGCGGCTGCCCGTCTTTGCCACAAAACATTGGGCGTGCAGCCTTTCCGACATCGACTGGCGAGCCGAGGGTATCCGGTCGTCGGGGCTTGAATTCATCACGTATTCGCTCGGGTTCTTCCATGACGGGCATCGGGCCGCGAGCGATTGTCATGCGACGCTCCGTGTTCTGTCGCAACCGCTGCCCCAAACAGGTCGCCTTGCCCTGGCGGCGCTTCTCGAAAAAGCCCGAACCCGGAGTTGGCGATTGTGGGCGAGGGATGCTCCGATCGAGACGAAGGATCTGTTGAAGGCGCGCGGCTATACCTGGAGTCCTGGTGATTTCGGACGACCTCGGTGCTGGTTCCGCGATGTGTCGGATGCCGAAAAACCGGCGGAGGTCGTTTGGCTGCGGGAGAACGCAATCGACCCGGATCAGGATGTGTGGGCCTTGCCAATCACCGCGAGGCATCGCTATTCGGATCGGTGCTGGTGTTGGGGCGAGCCGGTCGTCGAAGCGGCGGGCGAATGATGTCGCCAAGTTGTCCGGTTTAGCCCCATTTCGGGAGTTACTAAAAAAGGCTACATAGACTATGCCAATAGATCTGGGCCTCATCAAAACCATCGTTGTCGTCATGATGGAGAATCGTTCCTTCGATCATCTCTTGGGTTACCTGAGTCTTGATCCCCACAATTGGAAAAACGTGGAGGGCCTTGGGAATACTCCAGAATGGCAAGACGATGTTGCCAGTGTCTACAATGGAACAAAATATATGCCGTTTCTGCTTACCGACCCGTATGACGTAATTGATGCCGATCCACCACATGAGCGCGATCCGATCGCTACGCAAATGGGACCAGCAGTCAACGGTATATTCCCAATGAATGGTTTCGTGACCAACTATGCAAGCGCGAAGGGGGTTAAACCTTTGACTGCGGGCAGCCAGCCTCCTGTTATGGGTTACTTCACTGCTGAGCAAGCACCGGTGACAGATTTTTTTGCTCAGAATTTTGCCATCTGTGACCACTGGTTTTCGGCTCTTCCTGCCGGGACGCAGCCCAACCGCCTGATGGCCATGAGTGGCTTCTCCAACATCGACGTGAACCGGGATAGCCTTCCGGATCAGGATTTGGTTTACGACTGGCTGACCAACAATGGGGTTCGTTGGAGAGTCTATCACGAAGACATCCCCTTCTTTTCACTAATGCCCCGTTGGATTCCAGATATACTAAGAGAGGAGCATTTTCGCCCATTTGAACAGCTTTACAATGATGTTGAAAACGAACCCCCTAGCGAATTTCCGCAAGTCATCTTTATTGAACCCACGTTTACGAACGCGCCTCATATTGGTCCGAGCGGCGATGATCATGCGCCTTCAGCCATCAAAGGCGGACAGGAGTTTTTGTTGGAAGCGTATCGGTGTATGGCTCGCGTCCCCGATGTCTGGGGCGGGACCGTCATGGTCGTTACCTACGATGAACACGGCGGATTTTTTGATCACGTATCGCCACCTGCCCTACGAACTGAACCGCTCGCCGGTGCTCTGTATCAGAAAGGTTTTGAAACACTGGGTGTCCGCGTGCCAGCGTTTGTCATTTCACCTTTTGTGAACCCGAAAACTGTGTTCAATGATCGCTTGGACCATACCTCAGTCCTGAAATTTATAGGGCAGAAATTCGGCAAGAAGGGGAGCTATTCTGATCTCGTAGATGACAGAACAGTGGGTAGTGTTTGGGATATACTTAACCGACCAGATTCGCAACGGGCGGCTCCGACGATCCCCTCGCTGGACCCATATTTGGCAAAGCAGTCGCGATCTGCTGGGTTTCTCCCCGGCACGGCACCCGATACTCCAATTGAACAAGGTTTTCAGGATGCCCTGGATAATATTCGAACGCATATTGATAAGTCAGTAGGGAAATTCGATCATCTTCTGACAAGATTTCCACCGCGCACCCCGATCGCGTAACGATGAGACGATATCGCTACTATCTTATATTATTGTTTTCTATCTCGATACTTGTCGGTATCGGTGGTTGGGAAATCCTGTCACCATCTCATCATCGAGCGGAGGATTACACGCCATTGTTTGCTGCTGCAACGGGCGGCGATCTGGCCACCGTGCGAGAGGCGGTCGATAAAGATCGAAGTCTTTTAAGAGCCACGGAATGGGACAACGCTACTCTACTGCATGACGCCGTGGGACAGAACCACCAGGATTTGGCGACATATCTCTTGGATAAAGGGGCTAACGTTAATGCAGCAACCAAAGATGGCATTACCGCTCTTCATATGGCCGCTCAAAACGGTAACCTCGACATCATGAAGCTGCTTCTTGAACGGGGAGCGAAAATCGACGTTGTTGATTCGAAAGGGTGGACACCTACAGACCGGGCGGTGAAGTGGAGCCATCCAGACGCGGGCGAATTCTTGAGACAGCGAGGCGGTCATGAGGGCACATCGGCCCGCTAACCTTGAACTCGACTAGCCGACCGGGCAAGCCTTCGCATCCTTTCGCACCGATGATCGCCGACCTCGACACCTGGCGAGCCGCCAACCTGCTGATCCGGCAGCATGGTGACGATGCCGAGCTTGCTGCGGCCCGGCGCGCCGAGCTGATGCTCGAACGCGGCGACCTCGAAGGCCAAACCGTTTGGATGCGGATCAGACGGGCTATCGTCGAGTTGCAAGCGCCGCCGACCGGGCCGGCTCATTGATATGTGGGAGGATACAGCGATGCCGATCCCGAAGTTGCCTCGTGCGGAATGCGCGTTCGTCCGCGAGCATCAACCCGAGCGCGGCCCGGTCCCATCAACATCGGTATCGGGGAATGCTCGCCGCAACCGTTCCTTGCGCCGCTGCCGAATCCGATCAGCCTCGGTCTCGGGATATGGACCAACCACCCGGTCGAGTAACCATAATCGCGTGCGGAACGGGAGATCTCGGAGCCAATCGAGAACTCGGGCGAGGCGGGTTTCCTCGTTCATATTCCCGAGAATAGCGCCGATCGCCGCGAGAGTCGCGGAACGAGTGGGAGTTCGATGGGCAAGCTCGACGGCAAGGTAGCGATCGTGACGGGTGCAGCACGAGGTCTCGGGCGGGCCTACGCAAAGCGGCTGGCTGGCCTGGGAGCCAAGGTAGCGGTCACTG
>Ga0137392_10002994_pt1 | contig 10326 bp, 9 predicted proteins | sample 15con2h34AmetaG_FD_101394 | JGI IMG/M metagenome (GOLD analysis project Ga0137392, IMG submission 101394) | Vadose zone soil microbial communities from Angelo Coast Range Reserve, California, USA - 15con2h3.4A metaG | ecosystem: Environmental > Terrestrial > Soil > Vadose zone > Saprolite... | reverse complement strand
TTCGGCTTTCGCGATCCAAGCGGCAGCATCGTCGGGTTCGAACCCGATCTTGCCAGGGACGTGGCCGGCCGGCTCGGCGTCAAGCTCGAGCTGGAGCCCGTGGTCTCCGCGAATCGCATGCAGTTCTTGCAGCAGGGCAAGATTGATCTCATGCTCGCCACAATGAATGTGACGGACGAACGGCGCAAAACGGTCGGCATCGTCGAACCGAGCTACTATGCCTCCGGGGCCAATGTGTTCGTCAACCGCAAGGTTGCGCTCAAACGCTGGGAGCAGCTTAAGGACCAAAAGATCTGCGGCATCCAGGGCGCCTTCTACAATAAATATGTGGCCGAGAAATACGGCGCCGACATCGTCGCCTTCCGCGGGCAGAACGAAGCCGAGACGGCGCTGGCGCAGGGCAATTGCATCGGCTGGCTCTACGACGACACCGCCTTCCAGGAGCGGCTTGCCGATCCCAAGTGGGCGGCCTTCGAGATGCCGCTGGAGACAATTCTGACCGAGCCATGGGGCACCGCCGTGAGGCTTGAGGAGCGCGACGGACCGTGGGGACAGTTCATTGCCAAGACCATCACGGACTGGCACCGCAGCGGCAAGCTCATCGAGACCGAAAAGAAATGGGGCATCTCGCCGTCGACTTTCCTCAGGAAGGCGCGCGAACAGACCCAGTGAGCAATGGACCTCACGCCGTTCTGGGACTGGTTTCGCGAGCTTAACGCCGCCACCGGCATCAAGCTCACCATCTTTTATGACGCTTTCGATCGCACGCGCTTCATCAACGGGTTCCTGACCTCGGTCAGGCTGATGGCGCTTTGCATCATGGCGAGTGTCGTGATTGGGATCGCGGGCGCCTTCGTGCAGAGATCGCGCCTGCGGCTCCTTCGCACCGTCATGGCGGCCTATGTCCAGTTCTTTCGCAACACGCCGCCGCTGGTCCAGCTCTACTTCTTCTATTTTGCGCTTGGATCGTACCTGCGGGTGACCAACGACATCGGGCTCGCGGTACCGATCGTCTCAAGCTTCACGTGGGCGGCAATCTGCCTTTCGCTCTATGCCGGCGCATTCAACGTGGAGATTTTTCGCGCCGGCATCGAAGCGGTGCCGAACGAAACCGTCGAGGCTGCCGAGGCGCTGGGTTACAGCCGCCTGCAGGCCTACGTTCACGTCATCCTGCCGCTCGCCTTCCGCATCAGCCTGCCGGCGCTCAACAACAATCTCGTCAACTTGGTGAAGACCACCACCATCGCCTACGCCATCGCGGTACCGGAAATGCTGTACGTCGCGAACCAGATCTGGTCGGACGAGCTCAACGTGCCGGAAATGATGAATGTGCTGCTCGTGATCTACGTTCTGCTGGTCGGCATCGTGGTCTACGTGATGGGTCGTTGGGAGCGGGCGATGCGTGTTCCCGGCTACTTGCCGTGATCTCTAATCTGCCCGTCCTCAAGCCGTTCCGGTTGCAGTCGACAGCGCACGACTTACCGGGCTCACGGTTCACGGCCCGCAACGGCATCCTCCTGCTCATCGCGCTCATGCTCTCGATTTTCGTCGGCGAGGCGCAAGCCGGGCCCGGTACGCCGTCAATCCTTGCCACCATCCTGCGATGGACGCCGCTCCTCGCGCAAGGCTTTGCCCTCAACATCGCCATGAGTTTTCTCGCCATGGCGATCGGCACTGTGCTCGGGCTCGCCCTCGGCCTCGGGCTTATTGCGGTGACGCGGCCGGTGCGGGCCATCTCGTGGCTGATCACCCAGTTCTTCCGCAACGCGCCGTGGCTGGTGCTGCTGTTCTATTGCATCCTGCTGATGCCGTTCGAGGTGCGCATCGGCGGAGCCATCGTGCCGCTGCCCGGCTGGGCCAAATCGACCGTCGGGCTGGCGCTGCCCGTGATGGCCAATGTGGCGGAGTTGGTGCGCGGCGCGGTGCAGTCGATGCCGTCCGGCCAATGGGAGGCGGCCGAAGCGCTCGCCTTCGCGCGGCTGCAGACGCTGCGGCTCGTCATCCTGCCGCAATGCGTCAAGCGCATGACGCCGCCGTGGATGAACCTCTATGCCATCGTGGTGGTGGCCACGCCCCTCACTTCCATCGTCGGCGTCAGCGAGGCGATGACGCTGACCGGCGATATCCTCTCCTCGGAGGGGCGCACTGAGTTGCTGGTGCCGATGTATCTCTATTTGCTGACCTGGTTCTTCATTTATTGCTATCCGATCGCGCGCGCGACCGTCGCGCTGGAACGGCGCTTCCAGGTGTCGTGATGCCCTCGGGTTGGACCCCCGCGCAGCCACTGATCCGCATGCGCGACGTGCACAAGAAATTCGGCGCCGCGACCGTCATCAACGGCATCTCGATCGATGTGATGAAGGGCGAGGTGATTTGCATCATCGGCCCATCGGGCGCCGGCAAATCGACCCTGCTTCGCTGTATCAATGCGCTGGTGCCGGTCGATTCCGGCTCGATCACGGTGGAGGGCCAGGAGGTCAACGACCCCAAGCTCGACAAGCTCAAGCTGCGCCGCAAGGTCGGCATGGTGTTCCAGCAATACAACCTGTTCCCCCACCGCACTGCGCTCGCCAACATCATGATGGCGCCCCTCCATGTGCTCAAACGCGACCGCGTCGAAGTTGAAGCCGAGGCGCGTGCGCTCATGCGCAAGGTGCGGCTCGACGGCAAGGAGCATTCCTACCCGGGCGAGCTTTCAGGCGGCCAGCAGCAGCGCGTCGCCATTGCGCGCAGCCTCGCCATGCAGCCCGCCGCCATGCTGTTCGACGAAGTGACGGCAGCGCTCGACCCGGAGACCGTGAAAGAGGTGCTGGTCACTATCCGGGAACTCGCCGAGGACGGCATGACCTGCGTCATCGTCACCCACGAAATGGGCTTTGCCCGCGAGGTTGCCGACCAGATCTATTTCACCGACCGCGGCGTCGTCGTGGAGCACGGGCCGCCGGCGGAGTTCTTCACCAATTGCCGAGACGAGCGGACGCGGCGGTTTCTCAGTCAGATTCTTTAGTCCTGCGGGCCAAAACAGCCTCGACGTTGCGTGTATTAGGTAGAAATAAACTCGAAGGTCGAGTGTATTTCAGAGAAATAGACCCGGCGGTTGCACATTTCATATTGGTTGTCGTACTTATTTAATGCTGTTGTATTGACGCAGCCTCATTTTCACCATTTAATGCCCCTACCAAACTCGCCCATCTATTTTCGCTTGAACTCCCTACTGGGCGATTGTGCGGTGGAGAGTTTGGATTGCGGGGGGCTAAAATGTTCGCGACATTGCCATGAGACGCTATTCTATTGGCTGGCGCGGTCGGGCCTGCGCTTCGCCGATTGGGCGATCGCCAACACGATGATGATCTTGGGCTCTTACTTTCCTTGGCCGGGACTTGGCAAGATCGCCCGCGACGGCAGCGGCTACGCATCAACGGTGCGTACCGCGTAATAGCGTTCTCTCTCTCTGCAGAGAACACTAAGTCCACCTCTCTAGTTATCGATTAACGTGCCAGTCGACGTTTGGCTGTAATGTGAGCGAGTATTCTGCCGTACACGATAATTCATAGATAAACTGATCTAATACCTGAATTCGTGTGGCGGCCTTATCTGGGGGAAAGGGTCGATGTACATGAAAAACTTTCGCACTTTGGCAATCTGGACCGCCGCGCTGCTGGCCATGTTGGGGGCGTCGGCTCTGGCGCAGACAGATTCCGGCGTCCGCGGCGGTACGCAGAACACCGCCGGCTACCTTCAGTATAGGGGCATCCCAATCCCGCATCCGCCGGTCATCAGCCCGCACCCGACAACCGGCGCCACCATCACGGCCAACGAGCTGGCGTCGTTCAACGAGGGTATCAAACGAGCAGGCCAGTTGGAGTCGACCTGCGACACCTGTGCCGATGTGCCCGATGGCACGCCGGTCACCGGACTCGGCGAGCTCGATCCGATCTTTCCCCAATTCTATACCAACTCCAATGGCCTGGGTGCTCGGCACAACGGCGACCAGTGTTTGCTGTGCCATGCCCAGCCGACCTTGGGCGGCTCGGGCGGCTTCCTCGTCCCCAATCCCGGCCAGGGCACGCCGCTGCCGCCGGAAAACCCGATGTTTCGCTTGGTGCCGAGCCGTTTCGGCAAGCGGAACGTGGTGCCTTCATTCGAGCAACAATTCGGTCCCATCCGGGAAGTCCGCTTCCAATTCAGGCCAGACGGCACGCGTGACAGCAGCGTTCATCAGCTCTGGGTCGTCACCGGGATCACGAAGGACCCGACGATCCCAGGCTGCGCCATTGCTCAGCCGGACTTTGCAACCCAGCAAGCCAACGGCAATCTGTCATTCCGTATTCCGCTGCAGCTATTCGGACTGGGCCTGATCGATTCGATTCAGGACCGCGAAATCATGAGCCACTTCAATGCGACCGCAAGCCAACGCGCGGCGCTCGGGATCACCGGACATCCCAACCGCAACGGCAATGACGGCACGATCACCCGCTTCGGTTGGAAGGCGCAGAACAAGTCCATCACCGTGTTCGCCGGAGAGGCCTATAATGTGGAGATGGGCATCACCAACGAGCTCTTCCCGACGGCGACGGAAGAGGACCCGGCCTGCATGGGCGCCAACAAGCCTGAACCGAACGACGTCGTCCGCACGGACACTGACGACAGCAACAGCCACGCGTTCAACAACCCGGTTCACATCATGCCCGACTGGATGCAATTCCAGTTGATGATGCGCTTCATTGACGCCCCGCAGCCTGACCCCAATCCGAGCGCGAGCGCTATCCGGGGCAAGACCGTATTCAACACCATCGGCTGCAGTCTCTGCCATACGCCGCAGATGCAGACCGCTCCGGTCCTGGAAAGCGCCGTCCTGGAGAACCGGCCGGTCAACCTGTACTCGGACCTGCTGGTCCATCACATGGGCGCCGGGCTCGCCGACAACATCATCCAGACCTTCGCCGGACCCGACGAGTTCCGCACGACGCCGCTGTGGGGCATCGGACAAAGGCTGTTCTTCCTGCATGACGGGCGGGCCAGCGACCTGTTGACCGCGATCCAGGCGCATTACTCGGCGTCGACCCTGACTTCGGCCGGCCTTAACTTAGACCTGCTCGGCCTCTTGATCGGTGCTTCGGCCACCAACAGCGGATACCCGGCGTCGGAAGCCAATGCGGTGGTCCATAATTTCAACGCCCTGTCCGTGAGCGACAAACAGGCCATCCTCGACTTCCTGCGGTCGCTGTGAGGTCGATGCTCTCTTTGGTGCAGGGCGGGTTCGCTTTAACCCGCCGCTTTCACGGCGCGGTCTGGCGGATCACGCCGCGCTAATCCGCCCTACTGCCGTTCCGCCCGTCTTCAGGGAGGCAAACCAGCAAAATGGTTGGTCCCGAACGTAAGAGTGCCTGAAGAAGCGGTTCCGGATATCGAAAGCGGAGAGCCCAGAATCGAGAATCCTGCCGCTCAAATTATGTCGCCGAGCGCTTGTGCTGCGCCAATAGCTTCAGGTCTCGCCAATCCGCGACTGCCAACCGGGCGACTTGAATCAGCTTGGCCATCTCGCCCTCGGAGCAAAGCAAGATGTCATCGACTATCCCGTCGGAAGGCGCGATCTCGCCATAGCAATCGTGCCACGCCAACTCGGTCAGCTCTAGCAGATCAAGAACGGCAGCGGCATGAGCCTCACCAAATATAGTCACAACGCGACCCTTTCGGTCCGCCCTTCGTTCTGCTCGACTGATCGCCATCCTGGGAGAACTTCCTTAACATTATTCTCGGCACCTCAGGAGCTTTAGTTCGGCCACCCTCCTGGAAGCCGGGAGCGATAAAACTCATTCCCCGTTGCCGTTCCCGTCCTCCTCGCTCAGCCGCTCCACCGCCACCACGCGTTCGCCGTCGGCGGTGTTGAACACGATAACGCCCCTGGTCTTGCGCCCCTTGATGCTGATCTCGGCGACGCCGCAACGGATCAGCTGGCCGCCGTCGGTGACCAGCATGAGCTGGTCGGATTCCTCGACCGGGAACGACGCCGCCAGGCGGCCGATCTTGGCGCGCAGCGTGCCGTCGCGCTCGCGGTTGTCCATGGCGACGATGCCTTTGCCGCCGCGGCCGGTGGTGCGGTATTCATACGAGGAGGTGCGCTTGCCGTAGCCGCGCTCCGACACAGTGAGCACAAACTGCTCGGCCGTGGAAAGGTCGACATAGCGCTGCTCGCCGAGTTCGATGGCGCCGGCCGCCTCCTCGAGATCGGGCTCGGCGTCGACCGCTTCCTCGGCCGTCTCCTCGAGGCCGCGGCGCACCGCATTGGCGCGCTTCAAATAAGCGGCGCGCTCCTCGCTGGTGGCACCGACGTGGCGCAGGATCGATAGCGAGATCACCTTGTCGCCGTTGTCGAGCGTGATGCCGCGCACCCCCATGGAGGTGCGGCCCGTGAACACCCGCACCTCGTCCACGGCAAAGCGGATGCACTGGCCCATCGCGGTGGTGAGCAGCACGTCGTCCTTGTCGGTGCAGATTTGCACGTCGACGATCGCCTCGCCTTCGTCGAGCCTCATGGCGAGCATGCCGGAGCGGCGCACCTCGACGAAATCGGAGAGCTTGTTGCGCCGGACCGTGCCCCGCGTGGTCGCGAACATCACGTCGAGATTGGCCCAGCTCGATTCATCCTCGGGCAGCGGCATGATGGTGGTGATGCGCTCGTCCTGCGCAAGCGGCAAAATATTGATCAGGGCCTTGCCGCGCGCCTGGGGCGCCGCAAGCGGCAGCCGCCACACCTTCTCCTTAGAAACCTGGCCGCGCGAGGAGAAGAACAGCACCGGCGTATGGGTGTTGGCGACGAACAGCCGGGCGACGAAGTCCTCCTCCCGGGTCTGCATGCCGGCGCGGCCCTTGCCGCCGCGGCGCTGCGCCCGGTAGGTCGACAGCGGCACGCGCTTGACATAGCCGAGATGCGAGACGGTGACGACCATGTCCTCGCGCTGGATCAGGTCCTCGTCCTCCATCTCGCCTTCCTGGTCGACGATGACAGTGCGGCGCGGCGTCGCGAACTCGTCCTTCACGGCGATCATCTCGGCCTTGACGATCGCCTGGATGCGGGCGCGGGAGCGCAGGATGTCGAGATAGTCGGCGATCTCGGCGGCGAGCTTGTCGAGTTCGTCCTTGATTTCGTCGCGGCCGAGCGCGGTGAGCCGCTGCAGGCGCAGATCGAGGATCGCACGGGCCTGCTGGTCGGAAAGACGGGCCGTGCCGGCCTCCGAAACACCGTGGCGTGGATCGTCGATCAGGGCCATCAGCGTGGCGACGGCTGCAGCCGGCCATTCGCGGGACATCAGAGTTTCGCGCGCCGTATTCGGATCCGGCGAGGTGCGGATCAGCTGGATCACTTCGTCGATATTGGCGACCGCGATGGCAAGCCCGACCAGGATGTGAGCGCGGTCGCGCGCCTTGTTGAGCAGGAACTTGGTGCGGCGCGAAACCACCTCTTCGCGGAATGCGACGAAGCAGGTCAACAGGTCCTTGAGCGACATCACCAGCGGACGGCCGCCGTCGAGCGCCACCACGTTGGCGGGGAACGAGGATTGCAAGCTGGTGAAGCGGTAGAGCTGGTTGAGCACGACGTCCGGCTCGGCATCGCGGCGCAACTCGATCACGACCCGGTAGCCGTCGCGGTCGGACTCATCGCGTATCTCGGCGATGCCGTCGATCTTCTTTTCGCGGACCAGCTCCGCAGTCCGCTCCACCATGGTGGCCTTGTTCACCTGGTAGGGAATCTCAGTGATGATGATGGCCTCGCGTTCGCGGCGGAGCGTTTCGATATGGTGCTTGCCGCGCACGACGATGGAGCCGCGGCCGAGATGATAGGCGGCGCGGATGCCGGCGCGGCCCAGGATGATGCCGCCGGTGGGGAAATCCGGGCCCAGAATGATCTTGATGAGGTCGTCGATGGACAGCGCCGGATCGTCGATCAGCGCAATGGCGCCGTCGATCACCTCGCCCAGATTGTGGGGCGGGATGTTGGTAGCCATGCCGACCGCGATGCCGCCGGCGCCGTTGACCAGGAGGTTCGGAAACCGCGCCGGCATCACCACCGGCTCGCGCTCGGAATTATCGTAGTTGTCGATGAAATCGACGGTGTCCTTGTCAAGGTCGTCGACCAGCGCTTCGGCGACTTTTTCCAGCCGCACCTCGGTGTAGCGCATGGCTGCCGGGGGATCGCCGTCGACCGAGCCGAAATTGCCCTGACCGTCGATCAGCGGCAGGCGCATGGAAAAATCTTGCGCCATGCGCACGAGCGCATCGTAGACCGCCTGGTCGCCGTGAGGATGGTATTTACCGATGACGTCGCCGACCACGCGGGCTGACTTGCGATACGGCTTGTTCCATTCGTAGCCGTTCTCGTGCATCGAATAGAGGATGCGGCGGTGGACAGGCTTGAGGCCGTCGCGCGCATCCGGCAGCGCCCGGGCCACGATCACGCTCATGGCGTAATCGAGGTAGGAGCGCTTCATTTCGTCGGTGATAGAAACCGGCCGGATATCGGACGGCCCAGAGCCGGGCGCGCCGGTTTGATTGGCTGAATCGGACAAGGGTGGGGAACCGCGCGTGAATCCAATCTTGAGTGTGTATCGCTGTTTTTAGATAGCGTGTCCGGACCGCAAATGCCACCCTGCGCGGCTCTTCACGATGCAAATTTAAGTTAAAAACGTCAGTAGCTTGAGCTCAGCACAAAGCCATGCCGCTCGAATATCTCATCTCCGCGGCGGTCACCCTCTTCGTGGTGGTCGACCCGGTCGGCCTTGCACCGACATTTCTGTCGGTGACGACCGGAATTCCCGATGCGGCACGCCGCGACGTGGCGCTGCGCGCCGCCGTTATCGCCGGCGCGATCCTGGCCGGCGCCGCTTTGATCGGCGACTGGCTGCTGCGCCAGCTTGGCATCACGCTGCCGGCGTTCCGCATCGCCGGCGGGCTTCTCCTGTTCTCGATCGCGTCCGAAATGGTGCTGGGGGTGCGTATCGAGCGGCAGTCCCGCGACGCCGAGCAGGCGTGCGAGGAGCATGTCCGCAACATCGCGGCGTTCCCGCTCGCGATCCCGCTGCTGGCGGGTCCCGGCGCCCTCACCGCCACCGTACTGCTGGCCGGCCAGGCCGCATTCCGGCCGCTCTATGTCGCGGTCCTGGTCGGCGTGATCGCCGCCATCGTGACTCTCTGCCTGCTGGTGTTCCGGCTCGCCACCCGGATCGGAGCGGCACTCGGCACCACCGGCAGCATGCTGCTGTCGCGGCTTCAGGGCGTGCTGTTGGCGTCGCTCGCCGTGCAGTTCGTCATTGACGGACTGCGGGCCGTGCTAGGGGGTTAAGGGGGCAACGAATGGCGAGCGACACCCTGACGAGAACGGCCTATCGACCCGATCTAAGTCGATGGAAGACCAGATGACCCGCAGGACCATCAAGCTGATCCATCAAGGCCGGTACGCTGCAGAAATCCCGATCGAACTGATCGAGGATGACACAGGTTGGTCTCCCTATCTCTCCGTCGAGGACGCCACCAAACTCGACGCTGTTCGCACCGCTTTGAGAGAGGGCGACGTTGCGGCCGCCGCGAAATTTGGCCGTGTATTCGAATTGGTGCCGCTCGCCGGCTGAAGCCGTCCCGACATAATGGCAGATTTTGTCGGATGGGGTGAGCCAAAGCGAAACCCGTCATGGGCTCTGCCCAATGCGCCGCTCGCGATGGCTTTCGCGGAGTTTACCATCCGGCCGGACCCGGTGGCTCAACCCATCATACCAGTCGCTACCAGTCATAAAGGCGCCTTGTGAACCGCTCAGAACGGAACTTCATCGCTCATGTCGTCGCGCGCTCCGGCGCCCGCCGTGGCGGGTTGGTGCGCCGGGCTGCGGCTGCCGAACGATCCGCTGTCGTTTGAGCCGAAATCCCCACCGGCGCTGCCGCCACCGCCGCCCGCGCGATCCAGCATGGTCAGCTGGGAACTGAAACCCTGCAGCACCACCTCGGTGGAGTAGCGGTCCTGCCCCTGCTGATCCTGCCATTTCTTCGTCTGCAACTGGCCCTCGACGTAGACCTTCGCGCCTTTTTTCAGATACTGCTCGGCCACCTTGGCAAGATTCTCATTGAAGATCACCACACGATGCCACTCGGTCCGTTCCCGGCGCTCGCCGGTCGTCTTGTCCCGCCAGGTCTCGGAAGTCGCCAACCGCAGATTGACGATAGGCCGGCCGTCCGGGGTCCGACGGATTTCGGGATCGGCGCCAAGATTGCCGACCAGGATTACCTTATTGACGCTGCCCGCCATGTCCGTTCTCCATTGCGCCGGATTGATGCTGC
>Ga0137392_10002987_pt1 | contig 10336 bp, 8 predicted proteins | sample 15con2h34AmetaG_FD_101394 | JGI IMG/M metagenome (GOLD analysis project Ga0137392, IMG submission 101394) | Vadose zone soil microbial communities from Angelo Coast Range Reserve, California, USA - 15con2h3.4A metaG | ecosystem: Environmental > Terrestrial > Soil > Vadose zone > Saprolite... | reverse complement strand
GAGCAGGCCGCGGTGCGGATCGGCACGCTCTCGGGCGGTCAACGGCAGCGGCTCTACTTCGCGCTCGCGATCTGCGGCGATCCCGACATCCTCTTCCTCGACGAGCCCACCGTGGGGATGGACGTGGAGGCCCGCCGGGCCTTCGTGACCAGCATCCAGACCCTGGCCGCGGCGGGCAAGACCATCGTGTTCACCAGCCACTACCTGCGCGAAGCGGAGGAGCTCGCCCGGCGAATCATCGTGATCGACCGCGGCACCGTGATCGCGGACGCGAGCCCGCAGGAGCTGAAATCGCGCGTGCCGGGCAAGAAGATCACCCTGGTCGCGGGGCGGCCGTTCACCGGCAAGGACCTGGAGGGCCTGCCGGCCAGCGTGATCAGCGCCACCGGGGAGCGCGCGAGCCTGCTCAGCAACGAGCCGGCCGCGGTGCTGCGCGAGCTGTTCCGTCGGGGGGTGGACGTGGTGGACCTGGAGGTGACCGGCGCGGACCTGGAGGAGGCGTTCCTCGCCCTCACCCGGCGCGCGGAGGCGGCCGCCCGGTGAGCGCGGGCCCGAGGCCGGAGGTCGCGCCGCTCGGGCGCATGCTGCTGGTGCAGGCGCGGAGCGAGATGCGGATGCGCTGGCGCATCCCCGCGTTCAGCGTGACCATCGTCGCGCTGCCGGTGCTGTTCTTCACCTTCTTCGGCCTGCCCTACGTCAAGCAGACCCTGCCCAACGGCATCAACCTGGGCGCGTACCTGATCGCCTCGTTCGCGGCCTACAGCGTGGGGAGCGTGATGGTCTTCGGATTCGGCATCGGGGTCGCCACCGAGCGCGGGCTCAAGGTCGACGTGCTGATGCGCGCGACCCCGCTGCCGCCGGTGATCGCGATCCTGGCCAAGGTGGTGAACGCGCTGGCCTACGCGCTGCTCTCGCTGATCGTGCTGATCGTCTTCGGGGTGGTCGTGGGCGGCATCCGGCAGGATCTGCTCGTGTGGCTCGACATGATCGCGCGGCTGCTGGCCGGCTCGGTTCCGTTCATCGCGCTGGGCTTCGCCATCGGCTACACGTGCGGGCCCAACGTGGCGCCCGCGGCGGCGAACCTGGTGTACCTGCCGCTCTCGTTCGCCTCGGGCCTCTTCCTGCCGCTCTCGCAGCTACCCGGCTTCGTGCGAACCGTGGCGCCGTACCTGCCCGCCTATCACTACGGCCAGCTCGCCTGGAGCGCGGTGGGCGCCGGCACCGAGCCCATGGCGGTGAGCCTCGCCTGGCTCGCCGGCTACACGGTGGTCTTCCTCGCGATCGCCTTCCGCGCCTACCGCCGCGAAGAATCCCGCAAGTTCGGCTAGACGGGGTCAGGTCTTACATTCCGACATTTCCGCGCGCTGTGCCCGTGCCGCGCGCCGGAAAAATGTCGGAATGTAAGACCTGACCCCAAGCTAGGCGGTGGCCTTCTTCTCGCGGAGGTTCTTGATCTCGGCGGCGGAGTAGCCGAGGTCGGCGAGGATGGCGTCGGTGTGCTCGCCGCGGAGGGGCGCGGCACGGCGTACGCCGGGGGACATGCGCGAGAAGTGGAGCGGGGTGCCGACGACCGGGATCTCGCCCAGCTTGGGATGGGTCACCCGCTGCACGATGCCGCGCTCGGCGGTCTGCGGGTCGTTCATCACCTGGTCCACCGTGTTGACCGGGGTGGCCGGCACGTCGGCCTCCTCGAGGCGCTTGAGCAGGGGCTCGCGGTCGAGCCCACCGATCGTCGTCTCGAGGATGCCTTCCAGCTCCGCGCGATTGGCCACTCGCCCCTGGTTCTTCTGGAAGCGGGGGTCGGCGGCCAGGTCGCTCAGGTCGAGGGCCTTGGCGAGTTTCTGCCAGAACCGGTCGTTGGCCGCCGCGATGAAGATCCACTGCCCGTCGCGGCACTTGAAGTTGCGATAGGGCGAGAGCGACGGGTGCCCCGACCCGAGCGCGCGCGGCAGCGCGCCGGTGAGCAGGTAGCCCTCGGCGTGGAACGCGAGCAGGCTCACCGCGGTCTCGAGCAGCGAGCCGTCGACCCGCTGGCCCAGGCCGGTGCGCTGGCGCTGGATGATCGCGTTGGAGACGCCGAGCGCGCACAGGATGCCGGTGGTCAGGTCGAGGAACGACACCCCCGCCCGCACCGGCTGACCGCCCGGCTCGCCGGTGATGGACATGATGCCGCTGAAGGCCTGCATCAGCGCCTCGTAGCCCGGACTGTCCTTGCGCGGCCCGGTGCGCCCGAAGGCGGAGACCGAGCAGTAGATGAGCCGCGGGTTGATCTGCGACAGCACGTCGTAGCCGAGCCCGAACGACTCCATGGTCCCGGTGCGGAAGTTCTCGATGACCACGTCCGCGTCCTTCACCAGCCGCTTGACCACCTCCACCGCCTCCGGCGTCTTCAGATCCAGCGCGATGCCGCGCTTGTTCCGGTTGAAGAGCAGGTACGCGGCGGCTTCCCCGTCCTTGTGGGGCGGCCAGGTGCGCGACTCGTCGCCCGGCCCGGTGTCCTCCACCTTGACGACGTCCGCGCCCAGGTCGGCCAGCAGCGCGCCGCACCAGGGGCCGGCGATGACGCGGGACAGATCGACGACGCGGATGCCGTCGAGGGAGAGCGACGAGGTCGGGAAGGGTGTGGTCATGGCGCGTACTATACCGCCGTTGGCGGTGTATATTCACCTCCCGCCAGACCATCAGAGCCAGACCATCCGAGGAGGGTGAGCCAATGGAGCTCTACGACGTGATGACGACCACGTTCTCGGGCCGCGACTTCACCGACGAGCCGCTGCCCGACGAGACCCTGTTCCGCATCCTCGACCGCGCGCGCTTCGCCCCGAGCGGCGGCAACCGCCAGGGCTGGAAGGTGATCGTGGTGCGCGACCGCAAGACCCGCGAGGGCCTGGCCGCCGCCACCGAGCCCGCGGCCAAGCGCTACGCGGCGCAGGTGCAGGTCGGCGAGAGCCCGTGGAACACCATCGACCGCACCCGCGTGGACGCGGCCACCATCGAGCGGACCCCGCCGCCCGCGCGCCTGATCGAGCCGGTGCTCAAGGCCGCGGTGGTGCTGGTGATCGGGGTGGACCTCAAGGTGGTGGCCTCGATGGACTCCGAGCTCGACCGCGTCGGGGTCATCAGCGGGGCCTCCATCTATCCGTTCGCGTGGAACATCCTGCTCGCCGCACGCCACGAGGGCTTTGCCGGCACGATCACGACCCTGGCCGCGGCCCAGGAGCCCGCGGTGCAGGCGCTGCTCGGCCTGCCGTCGCACGTGGCGCTCGCCGCGGTGATGCCGCTCGGCCGGCCGGTGAAGCGTCTCACCCGCCTCAAGCGCAAGCCGGTGGAGGAGTTCGCGATGCTTGAGCGCTGGAACGGATCGCCCCTTCGCGGCTCAGCGTGAGTCGGGCGGTCTGCCGTCGGTGAGGATTTCGAGGATGCGCTCGCCGGTGATCTCGCCCGGGATCAGCACGTGGTCGGCGCCGGCGCGCAGCAGGTCGACCGCGTCGCTCTTCTCCTCGCCGGTCATCACGATGATCGCCCGGGGCGCCAGGCGGCGCAGGTTGCCGACCAGGCGCCGGGTGCTGATCCCCTTGAGGAAGGTGTCCGAGATCGTCGTCACCACGACGCGCGCCTCCTCGATGCCGAGGTGCTCGAGGGCGTCGGGATTGGCGAGATCGCCGTACTCCCACCGGAAGCCCCGCGCCATCACCCCGTGGGCCCGATTGGCGTCGTAGTCGATGAGGGTGATGCGCGCCTTCATGTCGGGGACCTGCGCCTCCACCAGGTCGAGCACCGCCTGCGCGATGCGGAAGTGCCCGAGCAGCACGATCTCGGGGGCCCCGCGCGCCGGGCCCGCGACCGGCGCGGCCACCGCGACCCCTCGCCCGAAGGGTCGCACGAGCACCCGCGCGATGTGGTCGTTCCAGGTGATCAGGTAGGGGGCGAGGAGGGAGGTCAGGATCATCGCGGTCAGCACCACCGCGCTCGCGTGCTCCGACACGTGGTCGTACCCGGCCCCGAGGGTGAGGATGACGAGCGAGAACTCGCTGATCTGGGCCAGGTTGAGCGCGGTCACCGTCCCCGCGTAGAGGCCGTTGCCCAGTAGGCGCGCGGTGGGAACCACCGACACGAGCCGGCTCGCGATCACGAACAGCACGATGAGCAGCGCCTGGCCGAGCACGTCCCCGGTCGGGACGGGCACCTTCATGCCGAGCGCCACGAAGAACAGGGTGACGAAGAAGTCGCGCACCCCGGTGACCTTGGAGATCACGTCGGAGCCGTAGGGGAAGGCGGAGATGCTCACCCCCGCGATCAGCGCTCCCATCTCCCGCGACAGGCCGAGCTGGTCCGCGAAGCCCGCGATCCCGAAACACCACGCCACCGAGGAGATCAGCACCAGCTCCGGACGGCTCGCCGAGATCTCCAGCAGCGGGGCCAGGATGAACCGGCTGGCCAGGAACGCGACGCCCACCAGCACCGCGCCCCCCGCGATGGACTGGGCGATGCGCAGCACGCCCGGCTCGGCCAGGCTCGGCTGCACCGCCATGAAGAGGATGGCCCAGATGTCCTGCACCACCAGCACGCCCAGGGTGAGCCGCCCGGACAGGATCTTGAGCTCGAACTTCTCGCGTAGCAGCTTGACCACGATCAGGGTCGAGCTGAGCGAGATCACGATCGCGAGGTAGACGAGGTCGAAGCGGCCGCCCCCCACCCGGTAGCCGAGCCACGAGAAGAAGGCGGCCCCGAGCAGCGCGTTGATGACGAACTGGCCGACCCCCAGCGCGAGCATCGAGCGGCCGAGGCGCCGGAGCTCGCGCAGGTCGATCTCGAGCCCGATGATGAACAGGAGCAGAATGAGGCCGATCTCGGAGATGAGCTCGATGCTCTCGGCGTCGCTGACGAGGCCGAAGCCCATCTGGGAGCTGAGCAGGATGCCGCCCGCGATGTAGCCCAGGAGGAGCGGCTGCCGGAGCAGGCGGGCGGCGTGACCGAGCACCGCGGCGAAGATGATGCCGAGGGCGATGTCGCGCAGCAGCGTCACGTCGTGAACCACCGGTCGCCCGCCCCTCCGTCTTGCGATAGAATCGGTCGCCGTATCCTAACCAACTTTCCCGACCCGGAGGAGGATCTCGTGGAGCAGCGTACACTCGGCAAGAGCGCACTGGCCGTCTCGGCCATCGGACTCGGGTGCATGTCCATGTCCAACGTCTACGGCAAGGGCGACGACGCGGAGTCCATCGCGGTCGTCCACCGCGCCCTCGACCTGGGCGTCAACTTCCTGGACTCCTCCGACATGTACGGCTGGGGGCAGAACGAGGAGCTGCTGGGCCGGGCCCTCCGGGGCAAGCGCGACGGGGTGGTGCTGGCCACCAAGTTCGGCAACCTGCGGAAGCCGGACGGCACCGCCGGGGTCAACGGCCGGCCTGAGTACGTGCCGCAGGCCTGCGAGGCGAGCCTCAAGCGGCTGGGCGTCGACAGCATCGACCTCTACTACCAGCACCGGGTGGATCCGGGCGTGCCCATCGAGGACACCGTCGGCGCCATGTCTCGGCTGGTCGAGCAGGGCAAGGTGCGGTACCTCGGCCTCTCCGAGGCTTCCCCGGCCACCGTGCGCCGCGCCCACGCGGTGCATCCGATCACCGCGCTCCAGTCCGAGTTCTCTCTGCTCTACCGGGTCGAGGCGGAGGAGACCCTGCCCGTTCTCCGCGAGCTGGGCATCTCGTTCGTTGCCTACTCCCCGCTCGGCCGCAGCCTCCTGACCGGGAGCACCCGCACCGCGGCCGAGATCCCGGCCGACGACCGTCGGCGGGATCACCCCCGCTTCCAGGACGAGAACCTCCAGAAGAACCTAGATCTGCTGAAGCCGCTGCTCGACATGGCGAAGCAGAAGGGCTGCACCCCGGGCCAGCTCGCGCTGGCCTGGCTGCTCGCGCGCGGGCGCGACATCGTGCCGATCCCGGGGACCAAGCGGAAGGCCCGCCTCGACGAGAACGCGGCCGCCGCCGCGGTGCCGATCACCCCGGCGGAGGTCGCGGCGCTCCAGGACGCGGTGCCCGCCGGCGCCGCCGCCGGCACCCGCTACCCGGGACCCGCCATGAAGTCGGTCTACATCTAGGCCGGCGCGGGCGTGGGCGACTGGCTCGAGACCTATCGCGGAACCGTCTTCCGCTGGGAGGTGGATCACAACGACCACTTCACGGTGGCGTACTACTTCGCCCGCATCGCCGACGCGGGCCTCGGGATGCTCGCCGACCTCGGCCTGAACCCGCTCGACACCCCTACCACCGACTGCTTCGTGCGCTACCAGCGCGAGCTGCGGGTGGGCGACGTGATGCACATGGAGAGCGGGGTGGTCCACGCCGAGCCCGGCGCGATCGTGCTCGGCCACAAGCTCTTCGACACGGGCGCGGCGGCGCTCTGCACCACCGTGGAGCAGCGGGTGCGCGTGCCCGGCGCGCTTCCGCCCGAGACCGCGCGGCGGCTCGAGGCGCGCCGCGTGGCCTGGGACGGCCCGGCTCGTGAGAGACGGCCCCGTCCGACCGGGCTCGCGGGCTTTCGCGACAGCGCGCGCGACACGGTGAAGCCGGCCGAGCTGGACGTGTCGGGTGGCGCCGGGCTCTCGCACTACATTCACCGCTTCTCGGCCGCCAACAGCCACGCCATCGCCTCGTTCGGCATGACCCCCGCCTACATGCGCGGCGAGCACCGCGGGTTCTCGACCTTCGAGTTCCAGCTCGAGATGGGCGCCCCCCTGCGCGCGGGCGACCTCGTGCGGGTCCGATCCGGCGTCCTGCACGTCGGCAGCTCCTCGCTCCGGCTGCTGCACGTGATGACCCGCGAGCCGGGCGACGAGGTGGTGGCCTCGCTCGAGCAGTCCGGCGTGCACTTCGACCAGGAGGCGCGTCGCCCGGCCCCGCTGCCTCCTCCCCTGCGTGAGCGCGCGCTGGGCCTGCTGCTGTCCACCCCCTGATGCCGCTCGCGCTCGGCCTCTTCTCGATGACCACCGGGCCCTGCTCGCATCCGGAGGGGGCGGCCCGGGTGGCGCGCGCCGCGGAAGCGGCCGGCTTCGATTCGCTCTGGGGCGGCGAGCACGTGGTGCTCCCGGACCCGCAGGCTCCGCCGTCCCCCCTGGCGCCGGAGGACCGCATCACCGATCCGATCGTGGCGCTCGCCTTCCTCGCGGCCCACACCACCCGCATCCGGCTCGGCACCGGCATCATCATCCTGCCCCAGCGCAACCCGCTGGTCCTGGCCAAGCAGCTCGCGACGCTGGACGTCTTCTCCGGCGGCCGCCTGATCTTCGGCGTGGGCGTCGGGTACCTCGAGCCCGAGTTCCGGGCGCTCGGCATTCCGTTCGAGATGCGGGGCCCGATGACCGACGAGTACCTGGCTGCGATGCGGACGATCTGGAGCCAGGAGCGGCCGGCCTACCGCGGGCGCTTCGTGGCCTTCGACAATGTCCAGGCCCATCCCCAGCCGGTCCAGCGGCCGGGTCCGCCGATCGTGGTGGGCGAGCATACGCCCGCTGCGTTCCGCCGCGCGGTGGAGCAGGGGCGAGGCTGGTACGGATTCGCGCTCGACGAGGCGGGCGTGCGACGCTGCCTCGATGGCCTGCGCGACGCCGGCAGCCGCTACGAGCGGCCGGCCGCGCTCGGCCCGCTCGAGATCAGCGTGACGCCGCGCCCCACCCACGGCGGCGAGGCGATGAACCGCGCGAGCGCCGATCGGTTCGAGGCGCTCGGGGTCCACCGCCTCATCCTCATGCCTCCTCGCTCGCTCGAGGCCGACGGCCTCGCGCGCTTCGTCGAGAAGACCGCCCGCGAGCTGCGCTAGGCTAGTTCGGCCTGGGGCGGCCCCATTCGATCGCGAAGCCCACCGCCGGCCAGCCGGCGGTGTCGTGGTCACCCGCCACGCGGGAGCCCACCGGCGGATTCGGCGCGGTGTAGCCGGCCACGCCGGCCTGGCCCGTGGCGGTCGACCGCGAGAGAGGCTTCATGAACCGCGGCTGCTGCGGCAGCGACTGGCGCTGCGGATAGAGATCACGGTCCGGCAGAGCCGGCGCGACGCGCTCGCGCTCGGCGGGATGGGTCTTGAGATCGAGCGGGTCCGCGGAGGCGCCCGCCGGTAGCATCGCCAGCGGGACGGCGAAGACGAGCAAGGCCGCGATAGACAGGATACGCATACGTGTCGTCCTCCTACCTATTGGAGTACGCATGGGGGATGCCGGATGCGGCTCCGCGACAATCGGTAGGGAACCGCAATGGACCCGGGCAGTTACGAGGGCCCCTTTCTTACCGACCGGCCCGCCAGGAGTCGGGAGGAGAAGGACCAACCTGGTAATTCCTACCTCTCCGCTTCCCCCTTTCCGCGGCCCGGCAAGGCGCTTATCATGGCGGCACTTTCACCGCTCACCGAGGAGAGGGCCATGACCGCCATCAGCCAATCCGTCGATCTTGACCGCCGCGGCCGCATCGCGGTGCTCACCGTGAACAACCCGCCGGTCAACGCGCTCAGCCAGCACGTGCGCCAGGGCCTGCGCGATGGACTGAAGCAGGCCGCCGCGGATGCAGGCGTCGCGGCGATCGTGATCACGTGCGCGGGGCGCACGTTCATTGCGGGCGCGGACATCACCGAGTTCGGCAAGCCGCCGAAGGAGCCGGGGCTGCACGAGGTGCTCGACCTCATCGAGGGCTCGCCCAAGCCGGTGGTCGCGGCGATCCACGGCACTGCGCTCGGCGGCGGCCTCGAGGTCACCCTGGCCTGCCACTACCGCGTGGGCGTGAAGGCCGCGCGCTTCGGCCTGCCCGAGGTCAAGCTCGGCCTCCTGCCCGGCGCGGGCGGGACCCAGCGGCTGCCGCGCGTGGTCGGCGTGCCGAAGGCGCTGTCGATGATCGTGAGCGGTGATCCGATCGGAGCCGACGAGGCGCTGAAGGCGGGGCTGATCGACGAGATCGTGGACGGCGATCTCACCGCGGCGGGCGTGGCCTTCGCGGAGAAGATCGTCGCCGAGAAGCGGCCGCTCAAGAAGATCCGCGACCTCGACGACAAGATCGCGGCGGTGCGCGGCAAGCCCGAGGTGTTCGCCGAGTTCCGCAAGTCGGTGGCTCGCCAGACCCGTGGCTTCCGGGCGCCCGAGAACTGCATTCGAGCAATTGAAGCGGCGGTTGATCTGCCGTTCGACCAGGGCCTGAAGCGCGAGCGCGAGCTGTTCCAGGAGCTGATGACCTCGCCCGAGTCCAAGGCGCAGCGCTACTTCTTCTTCGCGGAGCGCGAGGCGGCCAAGATCCCCGACGTGCCGGGCGACACCCAGAGCCGGGAGATCAAGAAGGCGGCGGTGCTCGGGGCCGGCACCATGGGGGGCGGGATCGCGATGAACTTCGCCAACGCGGGCATCCCGGTGACGGTGGTGGAGGTGGCCCAGGACGCGCTCGATCGCGGCCTCGGGGTGGTGCGGAAGAACTACGAGGCGACCGCCTCCCGCGGCCGGCTCACCATGCCGGACGTCGAGAAGCGCATGGGCCTGATCTCCGGCACCACCGACTGGTCCAAGATCGCCGACGCGGACATCGTGGTGGAGGCGGTCTTCGAGGAGATGCCGATCAAGAAGGAAGTCTTCGCGAAGATCGACAAGATCTGCAAGCCGGGGGCGGTACTCGCCTCCAACACCTCCACGCTGGACGTGGACGAGATCGCCTCCGCCACGAAGCGGCCGGAGAGCGTCATCGGCATGCACTTCTTCAGCCCCGCCAACGTGATGCGGCTGCTGGAGGTGGTGCGCGGCGAGAAGTCGGCCAAGGACGTGGTCGCCACCGCGATGAGCGTGGGGCGGCGGATCGCCAAGGTCCCGGTCTGCGTGGGCGTCTGCTACGGCTTCGTGGGCAACCGCATGCTGCACCAGCGCGGCCGCGAGGCCGAGAAGCTCATCCTGGAGGGCGCCCTGCCCCACAAGGTGGACAAGGTCCTCACCGACTTCGGCTTCCCGATGGGCCCGTTCGCGATGGGCGACCTGGCTGGCCTCGACGTGGGCTGGCGCATCCGGAAGGGCAAGGGCGTGAAGTCGGCGGTGGCCGACCGCATCTGCGAGATGGGGCGCTTCGGCCAGAAGACCGGCGCGGGCTATTTCCGCTACGACAAGGGCGACCGCACCCCGATCCCCGATCCGGACGTGGAGAAGATCATCGTCGAGGTCGCGAGCGAGATGGGCATCACCCGGCGGAAGATCGGCGACGACGAGATCCTGGCCCGCCTGCTCTACCCGATGGTGAACGAGGGCGCCAAGATCCTCGAGGAGAAGATCGCGATCCGCGCGAGCGACATCGACGTGATCTGGGTGTACGGCTACGGCTGGCCG
>Ga0137392_10002982_pt1 | contig 10341 bp, 8 predicted proteins | sample 15con2h34AmetaG_FD_101394 | JGI IMG/M metagenome (GOLD analysis project Ga0137392, IMG submission 101394) | Vadose zone soil microbial communities from Angelo Coast Range Reserve, California, USA - 15con2h3.4A metaG | ecosystem: Environmental > Terrestrial > Soil > Vadose zone > Saprolite... | reverse complement strand
GCATGACCTGTACTATATCGATAACTGGTCCATTTGGCTCGACCTGCGAATCATGGTCATGACCGTGTTTTCGAAGAGCGCGTACACAAACGCCTATTGAATCGCGTTCCTCGACTTGCAGAGTGTCGTCCGGACATCACGCAGAAATGAAGCGCCACAAACGACACTTTTCCTTTTCCGGGTCCCTCTTCAGCCGGCGAGTTCAGGTCGAGCGCTTCGAGTGATGACGGCAAAATTGTCAATGCCGTTCATGTTGCGCAACCGAGAAGTGTTAGGTCTTGCAGACCCTCGTCAAATACGGAAGCTAATCCTCCCCTTCAATGGTTTTATCGATTGTACTTTTCAACGATTGCCCGTAACCACGAAATACCTAATTGCACGTCGCTATCCGCCAATTTTGATACCCACGCGACGTGATCGACGTACGGACTACTTGGCTCTATCCTGAGTGGACAGGGTGGGAGCGTTGTTGGCAGCGCCGGAGTGGCCAGTCCGCGTTCGTCAAGAAACTGTCGCAGCCTTTGAACTCTTTCGTCGATTGAAACGGATAGCAGGTCGGCAGCCGCCTGGGTGACAATTCGCAAATCGTTGTACCGCGAGGAGGTCGGTGTTCGAGCCAGCCGAACATGGCGGTACCAGGCCTGCAGTGCAGCCAGCTGCCCGATGTATTCGAGGTTCAATTTCAAGGTTCGCTCGGGGAATTGATTCAGAGCGTGGAATTCCTTGTCAATGCTACGGCTGGCATCTCCAATGATTCTATTCGGAGGCACCTCTCTTCTGAGAACTTGGCCGGCAACGGTAAACGAACCGAAACCAACCCTTTGCGGACCCACAATGCCGCTCAACCCGCCTAAGAAAATTCGCGGCTGTCGAAGAAATACACCATTTACTACGTCGCCGATCAGAGACGGAGTCGCTTTGTCTCCGGCGCGACCCCGCGGGGTATAATTGAAATGGATAAACCCGCTCCCTACCTCCGTGTGTTCTTTCCTGGACCTGCCGCCTGATATCAGGCCATCGCAGAAATTTATGAGCGATCCGAATGTCACAAAGCTCATTAACACTGTGTGTTTAAGGCCTACCGCATGGGCAGTGGATGCTTCTTCCTCCAACAATGTTCCGACGCGGATGTGAGCATTCGCCCCCACTCTGGCATCGCGTAGCATTACGGCGTCCTTCAAAAAGCCGCTAGCGACTTCCGCGTTCTCACCAATAACTGTATTTTCCAGTACCGCGGGTCCTTCAAGGCCTATCTTGGCACCAACACCGACGAAGGTGTTGGAACCAATGAGACGAGTGCCTGGGTAGAGTATCGCGCCGGCGCGAATGCGATGCAGGTCGACTGCTTCGTCTAAATAGATTTGCCGACGATCTAGGATGGTCACCCCTTGGGCTTCCAGAATATCCAGCCGTGCTTCTAAATTTCCAGGCATCTCGGATTCCACACACAACCGCGCGCGAGCGCTACACGGCATGAAGGCATATGCGAATGCGCCCAGCAGCTGCTCGATGGCGCGCGCAAATCGCAGCCGACGAAACACAGATCGGAAAGATGGCACTCCCGTGGCGAGCCGAAATTTGTTCCAAGTATTTTATCTCATGTTCCCAGTGAAACGCGGACGAGCCCACCGGCCGGAGCTTTCCGTTGGATCATTTTCATGGAGGCGATGTTCGGCGTGGGAGCCCTTGCTCTGGAAAGCGGCCCCTCTCCTCTGGGCCTGATGTGCGCGGCCGGAACTGGGAACAGCGGAACGCTTCGGAGGCCGGGACGGAACCGCGCTGCCAATCGATCGAACCGCGAAAGTACTCGCCACGCCGCCGAACGGTCAGCAGCCGAAGGCCATGCCACGCCTCAAAAAAAGGCTCTGATAACTGGGTCCGAGAATGGCACCCGGGGACCGACGCGGCGCCGTTCCAGGGTGCGGTGCCGGTCTTAGACGAGCATCGCTTCCGCTCGTCTAGCAATCTGGTCGTGAGCAATTTGGAGCGGATCACGCACGTCAACAACGTTGGAAATCAGAGACCTCGCGACGCCCCCTATCTTCTCGCGCCGGTTGCGGTATCCGAGGATCGGAGCGAACGGCGCCATCTTGGGCTGACGCTCGGCTCCGTAGAGTCGCTCGTACTCAACGAAATTCGAGAAGTACTCGCGATCCGAATCCCCATCAAAAAAGCTCTCGACCAAAGCCCCTTCCGCATAGAGCACTTCATGCGTACCCAGATCGATATGATAGTACACAATCGCAGACATGTCCGAAGGAGCACCCTGCGCGACGCTGGTCCCATTGATGAGATGCTTCACTGGAATCAGGGCTTCATTAAAGAGGATGCAATGTAGCGGCGAGAGATAGAGATCGCTGTGAGGCGAATGATCATCGATCGCAAAGCGCGCTAGGCGGATCGGCATTACGCTATCCGGCCAAGCCCTGTCATCTTCCTTTGTGAATTTGCTGTAGCCAATCCACTTGATGGCCTTACGGCCGCCAAGTGTATGAACTTCATCTCCGATTTGCAGTTCCTGCACTGGACGATCGCCCGCGGGAGTCGATATTTTTGTCCCCTTCAGTACACAGTGCACGGGGCGCACGGCGGGAGCAACGTTTTGAGCCGAGGATTTCTTGGCCAACGCAAGGAAAGGAACGCTTGCAGCGCCTGCAGCAATTACTCTGAACAGCTGCCGACGCGTGCCCATATGTTGCTGTAGTTTTTTCATCATCGTGCTCTCCGTCGCTTAACGGACTTAACAAAGGTATTGCTCATGAGTGTTGGTGTCAAGGGCGCTGCGGTACCGGTTTGTCGAAAACAGGGCGGACTTCGGCCCTGCGACGCGGTTCGCAAGCGAAGATGTCGTTTTCGCGACAGAGAATGGGCCCGTTATCGCCAGGAGAAAGCCGCGCCCGCGGGCTCGGTGCGGCCGGAACTGGGCAATCGCCTATGGACATCCCTCGGCGTCTGGGAGCTGGTGACGGAGCCCACCGACGACGTACGCGCAGCGCTGCTTGTCAGATCAAACAGCAAACGGATTTGCTAAGTGCCGAATAGCTGAAGTCCGAACGCTACATCTTGCGTAAACGCTCTGGCAGCTCGGCTGCCGAAATAGCGCCCCGGAGGTCTACAACGTTGGAAACTAGAGAAACTGCTAGACCCTGGATCTTTGGCGTGCGTTGCGGTATCCGAGGATCGGTTCGAACGGCGTCCTCTTGGAATTGACGCTCGACCCCACAAAGAGTCGCCAGTTTCCGCATGGAGCGCTTCACGCGTATCAAACCCTTATGTGATATTGGTCAGCGAAAATCGGCTTTGATCGGGGCAGGCTCCTAGAAAGTGGGCGTGTAGCGTTCTATCAGAATATGATTAACAAGCGCTTTTCCGAAACCCCACTAGTTGGCAGCGTCACCCAAAGTGAATGGATCAACGACCGGAACCGCGGTGTGTATCCCACCATTCTTCAGAACTCTGACCCCTTCATCTTGGCTGACGCGAGCGACTAGCAGGATAACCAACCCGGTTCGATTCCCTTGCCTTCCATGTGCCCACGTAAGACTTGGAGATGAACCTGAGCATAAGCCTCCGGCCGCCGAGTTGGGCCGCGATCGTGGTGGTGGTCGCAGCGGCCGCGGCTGCCATCGTTGCTATGCCGTCCGTCCGGGAGCCCGTTCTGCGAGCCGCAGGATGGGCGCTCGTCGTCAATGAGCCCGTCGCGCCAGCCGACATCATCGTCGTATCGCTCGATTCCGCCGGCGCCGGGGCGCTGGAAGTGGCGGACCTCGTGCAAAGCGGCATCGCGACGCGCGTTGCGGTTTTTACCGACCCTCCGAGCGGGGAAGATCACGAATTTATCCGGCGCGGGCTGCCTTACGAGGATGCGAGCGCAAGGCAGATTCGGCAACTGATATGGCTCGGCGTGACGGATATCGTGGAAATCCCCAGAACCGACGTTGGAACCGAGGGTGAAGGCCAGGTGCTTCCGCCATGGTGCGACCAGCACCAGTTCCGATCCATTGTGTTCGTGACGGCTAGAGACCACTCGCGACGAGTGCGGCGAATGCTCGATCGGGTCATGAAAGGTCATCCGACACGTGTCACGGTTCAACCCGCGCGCTACTCCAGTTTTGACCCGGACCGGTGGTGGGAGACTCGCGGCGGCGTCCGAACAGAAATCGTCGAACTCCAGAAACTCGTGCTCGAGGCCATTCTGCATCCGCTGTTCCAGAGGTAGCCTTGCTTGACGTTTGGCTGCGGTCGCCTCCTCCGGCTTTCGATGAACGCTGCGAGATCGCGCTTCCGTTTAGAACTGCCAGTACAAAAACTCACTTGGACCGCCGATAGAGACGATCGCGATCGCTGCGACGGCCGACACCGCAATTGCCCAAGGAAGCGAGGCATTCCATTCAATCATTGAATCTGTCGGAAGTTTAGCTGACTGCGATGTCACACCTAGTGCTGGTTCATAACGAGCCAGGATTTGAAGCGTGTTGGGACAAGCAAGAGCGACGAACATCAGGAAGAAAATCCAAATGGTCGTCTTCGCGAAATCTTGAATGCTCCAGGGCTCGGCCGCCACTCCGACGGCGTGTAACCTCTCAGCCAGCGGACCGAGGTGATCAAGAAGAGTTTGTGGCAGCCCGATGCCGTTCAGTCCAATGATGCCCTTCACCAAGTCGATCGCCGACGTCAGCGTCGTAGATCGAAAGAAAACCATTGCGGCAGTGACTGAAAGAAAGGTCAACAAGAAACCCACGGGTTCCATGATACGGATATAATTCCGCCTATCCCGCCAAATCTGGCCCGCGATCACGCGCCACCCATGGTTGATAGTAAGATAGAAACCGTGGAGCAAGCCCCAGATGACAAATCCATAACCGGCACCGTGCCAAAGCCCTGAGATGAACATTGTCAAGAGAGTGGGAAACATCAGCAGATAAGCAAACGCCCCAACTGTCGTATTGCGCCCGCCGAATCCGGCTAGCCCCTTCGCCAACCGCCGTCTCGTCAACCAGAGCGTTAAAGGATTATAAATATATGCCGTCAGGAAACGCGTCAATGTCATATGCCAGCGCAGCCAAAAATCGATGATGCTCGAAGCACGAAGGGGCGAGTCGAAATTCTGCGGCAGCCGAATGCCGAAGAACCGGGCCAACCCGAGCGCCATGTCAGAATAGCCGGAAAAGTCAAAATACACTTGCAGTGTGAATCCGATTGCCGCCATCCATGCCCGCAAGAAGGTGGTTCCACCTTCAGCAGCAGAGTGCTCATAGATTGGCGTAACGAAGAGCGCGATGTTGTCGGCAAAGACGACCTTTTTGAATAAACCAAAAAGCAGCAACGTGAGGCCGACGGCGATGTTCTCCGTGTTGAAACGGCACGGGGCGGCATGAAATTGGGGCATCATCTCGCGATAGTGTACAATTGGGCCAGCGATCAGCTGGGGAAAGAACAGCACGAAAATGCAATAGTCGCGTAGTGTGAATGACCTGACGCGCCCGGCCTGAACATCGATCAAGAAGGCAATCTTTTGAAAGGTAATAAAAGATATCCCCAGAGGAAGAATAATGTGTCTCAATACGAGGTTCGCGCCAAACACGTCATTGATAGCGCCAGATATAAAGTCGGTGTACTTAAAAAAGCCGAGAAATGCCACATTGAATGCGATCCCGAGCAAGAGAACCGCTTTGGAGGCATCGCGCGAGCCTTCTTTTTCGTTCAGCCGCAGCAGGATCCGTGCTAATGCGAAGTTGACGGCGATCGAGGGCGCGATGATAAGTACGTTAACCGGTCGCCACCATGCATAAAACACAAGTGACGCGAGAACAATCCAACCGAGCGCCCATGTTCGAGAGATGGTACCTAGCAAATAGAATCCAAAGAGGGTCAGCGGTAGAAAAGCGAAAAGGAATTCAGTTGAATTGAATAGCATTGGCGGGTGTCCTTTCGAGGATTCTGGGCCAGCAACCAATCGTCTTTTAAGTCAACATCTTCGCCGTCTCGGCGACGATTGCACCGACGTTTACGAACGATTCGATATCAGCAACCTTGAACTTCACACCAAATTTAATTTCAACCGCAACGATAAAGTTGATGTAATTGAATGAATCCCAGTAAGGAACATCCTCGCGTCGAGTTTCCATGGTCAAAACGATCGAGTCATCCAGCAACAGGTCGCGCACGATGTGAGTAAATGCGCTCAGAATTTCGTCATGCGTCATCCTGTGCTCCGGCATGAATTGTTGCTCCAGCACGAGCGATTTGAGTGTTCAGCGCCATATAACCTTCAAGGTCAAGAAACCAGCGCGTCGCGGACCCGTTAACTGCGGCAAAGCCGAGACTCTGATACAGAGTGCTGATCACGTGGTTCTTGGGGGTCGCAATGTAGTCCGCGATAAATGCTTTCGCGCCACGCCGGCGCGCTGCCTCAACCGCGATGTTCATAGCCTCGAACTCGAGCTGCCGGCCGAACACGCGGCAGCTCATCACCCAATTTTCGAGCTCAAGCACGCCTTCGTCCTCGGAGGTGGGGCGAAGAATCATCGTGCTCACGAGGCCGTTGTCGCCGATCCTATCCAACAGACGGAATTGCAGGGTCAAAGCGCTGGGCAGATTGATGAGATCTGCGATCCCTTCAGAGGTGTATCTCCGGGTTGTCGTGTTGAATTGATTGGTCTTGTTGATCAGCTGGACAATGCGAGCGTGGTCGACGGCCGTAAATGGCCCAAATACAACGGACATTTCAAGCCCGCGGAGGAAGTCGTCCATACTTTGTGCAGATGCGAGCAAGGCCTCACGTTCAGCATTTGCGGCGTATTGCTCGGCGCGCTGCCGATCTTCGGACGTAAAGGCGACCGCTTCAAAGTAGCCCGCTTCGGCGAGGCAACGGACGTACTGCGCAGCATCGTCCGGCAATTCCGGCACCGCAACCATCGGCAGGCTTTGGCGGACGCGGGCCCGTTCCACCGGGTTGTCATCGACGAAAACCAGGCTGTCAATGCCGATGTTCAGGCGAGTCGCAATGATCTTAAGGTTTTCGACCTTGTCGTCCCAGTTCGCCACGAACGCTGCGATATCCGAGCGGCGAAGGACCATTTCAGGGTGTTCGCGAAACACCGCTTCGGCGATTCCTGCCTCGTTTTTGGAGCAGACGGCCAGAATGACTCCGCGTTCCTTGAGCTGCTTGGCATGACACTGCAGCGCCAGATGTGCTTCACCGACGGCGCTTCCCTCTCCAAGAATAATGCCCTCGAGCCCGTCGTCGCCGACCACGCCGCCCCACAGTGTGTTGTCGAGGTCGAGGACGAGACACTTCTTTGACAGCCCGCGGTGAGCGGCCAGAGTACGGACGACCATATCGCCGTATAACGGCGCTGCTTGTGGAGCTATCTCCAACTTACCCTGAAACCAGCGGCCGGCATCGAACCACGCGTCAAGTCCGTCACGTTCGCTGGCCCGAGCGATATCGAGCAGCAAAACTCCATCTTGCGCCGCGGCCTCACACAGCTCATCGTTGAGGCGCGCCACGACCCGCGCCGGCGCCCCAGCCACCAGGCGGTCATAGCTGCCGAACAACGACTCGGTTACGTTGATGAACGTTTGTTGAATGATCGCTGCGTTGGCGTTCTCGCGCGCCTTTCGCCAGAGCGACCGCAACTCGCCGATAAGCCTTGCGATGGTTCCGTCAACTTCTGCGGCCGTCGCGGTGAGCGGAACGGCGGCAAGCGCTTCCCGGGCGGTGATCGAGAACAGCGTGGTCTGTGGGGCAAATTGATGTAGGGAAGAAGTCGGATCGAGGAGATCCTGCCGATATTGCCCGTATGCTCCGCTATGGACGTCGATCAACAATCGTCGCCGCAAGCCAGCGACCCTGATCGCGGGTAGTAGATGATCGATGGTGGAGGAGGCAAGGATGGCGAGCCTGATCGGTAAAAAGCCGGGCGCCTCCTTCAAGCCCAGCCGGCTGAGCGCACGATCGATCTGTATCGTCTCCAGGAACCCGAGTCGAAAAGAGGCGAGAGAGGCCAAGTTCTCAAGACAATCTGTTGGCCTGGGGGCATCCAGGGCCGCGCGCAAATCCCCGCGGAAATCGGGCGCGATCGGCAACCAGCTCATCGTGGGACAGCGAGGAGTGGCGCTTCGCGTCGCAACGACCGGATCGTTGAGTGATGGATTCAACGAGACAAGCATATTTGTAACCTGCGCCTCATTCCTCAAGACACGACCGAATCCTGGAACTCGCTAGCTGAAAGAAGGCCTTAGACCAGCGCTCTGCGCTCGGCTGATCCAAGTGGAATCCGTCAAACGTCTGGAGCATTGGAATTTCGGGTACTATCAAATCTTCGCCAAGAGCTGCTGCAATGGCATTTGCATTTCCGATTTTTGTTCCTGGGCTAGGAACTGTGGTCAGTATGATACACTTTTGCTCCACCAGGAGGTGGGGGAGGAAATCGCTTGCGGCAGCGATGTTGCTGTTAACCACGTCCTGACTGATGACCTGATCATAGGAAACCGGTGCGGTTTTCTGTTTGCCCGGTCGCGTCATATATGCCCCAGTCTCGCGCGAACGGAAAAAAACCAAGTCATCGCCGCAAAATGCGGGAAGCGTTTTACAAACTCGCTCGTGAACGCGTTGCCAGAGGCGCTTCGCCACATATCGGTTTCGTGACTCCGGATCGTGCATGACTACGCGCGCTAGCGGGGTTTCAGATCGATCAAAGAAGTCCTCAACATTGATCACGTATACCCTGGCTTTCGGCTGAATCCGGCTGAGAAGCTTCTCTGCGAAAACGGCATTCTCGTAATAGCTGAATCCCAGTAAGTAATACCGGGCCGAAGCCGCCAAGAACCAGTCCGCCGTCGCAGCGGTGGAGAATGCAATCTGAAGGCGGCTATTCCCAAGAAACAGCACGTCTGCGTTCTTAGCAAAGATTTGCGCCGCCGGTTCCAGGTCAAACCAGAAGGCGCCGTGCTCATAGTCGGCGTAACGCGATCCGTTGCAATAGGCGATGTAGCGATCCGAGTTGTAGAGGGTGGCTTGGCAGGCAAAGATAGTCTGAGTCCTAAGTTTGTAAGCGGAGGCAGCGATAATTGCGCCAAGAATGACGCAAATGTAGGTCGTTCGCCTGCTTGCAAAGAGGCCTTCGCGTTTTTTGAGCTTCATCGGCTCGCCTAAAGCAGTTTTCATCATCCGCCTCTCATGCAATCTAAGGTAGCAAATCCTTCGCGAGCACGAGACAGATTTTCGATAGCGCAGCCGCGCACACGAATTGCACAGATCCTACCGACAAAGAATGACACTACGTCGAGGCATAAGCGCTCTCTTTGAGAGGAGCGGTCAAAGTTCGTTGAACAAGCAAGTCTACAGCCCAAACAGGAATAGCGCTCGTCCGGCCGCCACGGCGATCACCTGTCGTCCGTCCACCCTGAATGAGATCGGGGCGGATAACGTGTTCCCGCCCAGCGAAACGCGCCAGACCTCACGTCCGGTGTCCGCGTCCAATGCGAAGCAGATTCCACCCGCTGCGCCAAATACCAATCCCCCTTCTGTCGACAGCAGACCGCTGTATTCACGTCCGGACGCAGACGAACTATATTCCCATACCCGTCGGCCGGTGGCAGCGTCAAGCGCGCGGACCGAACGGGCTGACGGCTCCGCTGAAATCCAGTTACTGCCCGTAAGAAGTCCATTTGATTGGCGACCGACCGCATTCGAAGGCTGCTTCGTAAAGACAGCACTACCTAATGTTGCGTGCACGAAGATCAATCCCCGACTTTGATCGAAAGCCGGGTTTTGCCAGTTCGTCCCGCCATCGGCGCCGGGTCTTGTACGACGCCCACCCATCGCTATTGTGGCAACATCTGACAGAATGGGCCGTCCCGTCGATGTGAGGCCCTTGGCCCAATCCAGCTCAACGAAGGGCACCCCGACCAAGAACTCTCCGGTGACTCGGTCGAGGACGTAATAGAATCCGTTTCTGTTCGGCCAACAGATCACCTTGCGCACTTCATTGTTGATAGGAAGTTCCGCAAGAACCGGCGTCTGCGCCGAATCCCAGTCGTGTTCATCATGTGGGGTAAACTGGAAATACCACGCCAGCTTGCCGGTGCTCGCGTGCAAGGCTATCACGCTGTCAGTGAAGAGGTTGTCGCCGGGGCGCCCGTCGCCTGAAAATGCCGGACTTGGATTGCCGACGCCCCAATAGATGAGATCTGTCGACGGATCATAGCTCCCGGTGTTCCACGTCCCGCCCCCACCTGTTCGCCATGCGTCGTTCTCCCACGTCTCGTGCCCGACTTCGCGAGGTCCCGGAATCGTTTCAAACCTCCACTGTTGTTGACCCGTCGAGACATCAT
>Ga0137392_10002979_pt1 | contig 10344 bp, 6 predicted proteins | sample 15con2h34AmetaG_FD_101394 | JGI IMG/M metagenome (GOLD analysis project Ga0137392, IMG submission 101394) | Vadose zone soil microbial communities from Angelo Coast Range Reserve, California, USA - 15con2h3.4A metaG | ecosystem: Environmental > Terrestrial > Soil > Vadose zone > Saprolite... | reverse complement strand
GAGATTCCGAATTTATTCCCGAGTGAGTGTGAAACCGAGAGCGTCTGCCCGAACTGGGCGCGGTGAGTCGCGCCGTCAATGACTTCGTTGAAGAGATAATTGGTGTCGTAGTGAAAGCCTCTTACGTCGGCGCTGGCAAGCAGGAGCATGGAGTTTCTGGAGCTGCCAATGTCGAGGTCAGGTGTGCCTCCACCGTAAACTCGGCGGAAATAACTCAACGCAATTGTCGGCTGTGCGCCTTCCCCCTGATGGACAACCCCTTGCACTCCCAGAGACACGTCTCCCGTTCCATTGGCAGCTTGGTTTCCAGCGCGGGAATGGGCAAATGGTCCTGCCCCGGCTAGCAATTCGATCCGGCGCGATAGGGAAAACTTCACCACCTCATTGAGACTTGACTGGGAAGAGAACTCGGGCGAATGCCACGCACCCAAGAATCCGCTTTCAAATTGAAGGTAGGCGACCGGAGTGAGGGTGGCGGGCGTGGAGACGGTTGGTCGGCCGGGGTTGGCTGTGGGTTCGACAGGCCCCGGCACGTCTTCCGGTCCTTTTGGCGTCCCGGCACTCTGCTGCGCTGAGGCGACAATCGCCACGCCCAGAAACCATGGAAGCAGCAGTATCGACAAGTTCCAAATCGTCGCTTTTCCGTGGCAACACGTCATTTCGCCCTGAGAAGAAGAACTGGCACACTGATACTGTGCTGCACCCGGCTGGCTGTGTTGCCAAGAAATATGTCGGCAAGGAAGCGGTGTCCATGTGTGCTCATCGCCACCAGGTCGCAGCCCTTCTGCCGGATCCATTTAATAATCTCGTTCACTGGTTCGCCATATGCCAGTTCGGCCTCCGTAGGAATGCCCATGGATTGAAACTCCGACCGGACCTTTTGCAGATACGCTGTGTCTTCGGCGATTTCGGGACTGACTGCGTCCGGGCCATAGGTCCTGGCTGCCCATCCATCGGCCACGTGCAGCAACACCAAACGGCTCCCCGCGAGCGCCGCGAGTTGCTTGATATGTTCGATAATCGCCCGGTCAGTTGCCGTGCCATCCAAGGTCACGAGAATGGTTTGGTACATGGTTATTCCGTTTCTGCCGGCTTATGCGCCGGTGATGACCTGCCACGCGGCTTTGAGCGAGTCCGGCAAGCCATACAGGTCCATCGCGGTGATCAGAATGGCGCTGGCCCAGCCAGCCATCAGTAAAAACCATCCGTTTTTCCAGGCCCCCATACGCTTGCGGGAACTGGTGAAGTGCAGCAGGGGAAACATGGCGAAGGGAAGCTGCAGCGCCAGCACAACCTGGCTAAGCGTGAGCAGATCGGTAACGCTGCTTTCGCCGCGCCAGCCGATAATCAGTACTGCCGGCAGGATGGCCAGTGAGCGGGTGATGAGCCGCCGCACCCAGGGTTTGATGCGCCAGTGCATGAAGCCTTCCATCACCACTTGCCCGGCCAGCGTGCCGGTGATGGTGCTGCTCTGGCCGCTTGCCAGCAGCGCCACCGCAAACAGTGTGCTCGCGGCGGCCGTCCCCAATAACGGCGCCAGCGTCAAGTAAGCGACCCGAATCCAGTCACTCTCGGGGCTGAACCTAACTACCTGCCCGCCGGATACAGTTACGCTTTCCTTGCCAAAGAACACCGTCGCCGCCAGTACCAGAATCGCCGCGTTTACGAAGAAGGCAACGGTCAAGGCCACGGCGGAATCGATGGTGTTGAAGCGGATCGCCCGCCGGACGGACGGTTCGTCCTTCTGCAGCTGGCGGCTCTGCACCAGGGCCGAGTGCAAGTACAGGTTATGCGGCATTACGGTGGCGCCGATGATGCCGACGGCCACGTATAACATCCCGGTATGACCGAAGTGGGGGGAAATCAGTGCTCGTCCCATCTCCAGAAAACCCAGGTGGGTCTGCGGAAGAACGAAAATCTCGATGAAGTAGCACACCCCGATTGTCGCTATCAGCAGGAGAACCACCGCCTCGATGGTGCGCATCCCAAACCCTTGCAAGGCCAGGAGCAGGAGCACGTCCAGGCCGGTAATAATGACAGCCCAGAGCAGCGGGATATGAAACAGCAAATTGAGGGCTACGGCACTCCCCAGCACCTCCGCCAGATCACAGGCTCCAATCGCCACTTCACTCATCAGCCAGTTGGGCCAACGGGTCCACCCGGGATACCAGTCGCGGCAACATTGGGCCAGATCCTTGCCGGTCACCACCCCCAATCGCGCCGATATCACCTGCATGAAGATGGCTATCAGGCTGGCCACTCCAACCACCCACAAGAGTCCGTATTTGAACTGAGCGCCGGCTTGCAGGTCGGTCCCCCAGTTGCCGGGATCCATGTAGCCGACGCTGACCAGAATTGCCGGCCCCACGAAAGCCCGCCACTGCTCCCAGAAGCCGGCCTCGCGGTGCGGCACTTCGACGGTGCTGTGCATCCCCTCCAACGACAAGTGGCTGCCGTCTGGAACCCTCGTCTCCATCCGTCCCTCTGCTTTCACTTAGCGTCGGTATATTAGCACAGATTAACCGCAGTTAACTAACGCCTCGCGACCGGAGCCGGGGCTGAGGACACCCAGATTTTCTCTGCCGCCGGGCTGCCCAGAACAATGGCGCCAGCGGAGGTGTCGATGGAGAGAGTTTGGTCGTAGTTGCGCTCACGCAGATACAGCTGGCTTCCTGGCCTGATGCCTCGTTTATCAAGCAATTCACCCAACTTCGAATCCCGCTCGTAAACACTGGCCACGATGTAGCTCTGGCCCGGTTCCACATCCGACAGCAGCCTGTACCCACGCCGGCTCTTCTGTGCGGGGCTATCGAAGGTCGCGAAGTTGCCGTGAGGACAGGCTCCGCCTCGCCCCAGCTTCTTGACCAGCAACAACTCAAAATCCGCCGAGACCGCATGCTCAAGCTGTTCGGCTTCATCGTGGGTCCGGTACCAGGGCATTTCGAATACTTCATTCAGCATCCGTTCAATCAGGTGATGGCGAATGGCGGTGCGCTTCGCAATGCGTCGGCCAGCGTTGGTCAACCGCACCCGCCGGTCCTTGCGCACCTCCACCAGGCCATCCCGCTTCAGTCGACGCAACGCCATGGTGACCGCTGGCGGGGTCACTTTGAGCCACCCGGCGAGCGTCGCCGAGATGACGCTTACGCCTTCGCTCTCAGCTTCGAAAATCGCTTTCAGATAATCTTCTTTGGAAACCGTAATCATCGCGAGGCGCGATTATAGCTGGCCGGGGCAGCTCTGGATAATGCCGTCGCCCAAACGCCGGCACCGCCTCTGCACGGAAAGTTGGCTAACTGTGGCCCGCCTGGTCTTTTCGCGCTTCCGGGCTCATTCGCTCAGGCTACCCTTTTGGGGCGAGATTTGCTCCAGCTATCGTTTCATTCGTCGCATCCACCAGCGTTGGCCTCACTGCTGTAAGGCCTTGGGAAGCAAACTGGCGGGCGCAGCTTCGTTTGCAACTCTGACGCCAGTTGGGGCGTCAAGACGGACCTCGCAAAGTTCGGCAATCAGGTTTGCCGCCCAGCGATAAATGTTTTTCTCCTTGACCACCTTGCGCAGGCGTTGCATGCGGGCGGTTCGCTCCTCGGGCTCCATTTCCAGGGCATATCGGATGGCATCCGCGGTGCGTTCAATATCGTAGGGATTCACCAACACCGCATCACGCAACTCACGAGCCGCCCCGGTAAAGCGGCTGAGGATCAGGACTCCCTGTTCATCATCACGAGCGGCAACAAACTCCTTGGCTACGAGGTTCATTCCATCGTGTAAGGACGTGACCAGGCAAACGTCCGCGGTCCGGTAGTAACGTTCAATCTCGCCGTGGCTATGCTGCCGGTTCAGGAAGACAATCGGCTTCCACTTGCCAGTCTGAAAGCGCCAGTTAATTCGTTCGGATTCGGCTTCTACGTCGGCAAAGAAGTCGTGATAGCGCTTGATATGGGTGCGGCTTGGAGCTCCAATCTGCACAAAGGTGAACTTCTCGCAATAGTCCGGATATTTCTCCAACATTCGCTCAATCGCCAGGAAACGCTCGAGGATCCCCTTGGTGTAGTCCACGCGATCCACGCCCAGTCCGAGCAGCAGCGCCTCCACCCCGGATTCCTGTAGTAGCGCCACCCGCTCCAGATAAGGGTTGTGATCAGGTGGAGTAGGTGAAACGCCAGGGAACTCTACGCTGATGGGAAAAGGCTTCACGGCAGTGCGATGCTCCTCGCGATTGACGGCAAAGTGGTCCCAGTCAATGCGTGATTCCAGCGTGCGGTCCACAGTCTGCAAGAAGTTTGTACAGTGCGACTGAATATGGAACGCGATCAGATCGGCGCCCAACAGACCCTCCAATAATTCGCGCTGCCAGGGGCAGATTCCGAAGGTCTCGGGGTTGGGCCAGGGGATATGCCAGAAGATGGCCACCCGTGCGTCGGGTCGCGCTTTTTTCACCAGACGCGGCAACAATCCAAAGTGGTAGTCCTGGACCAGGAGAACCGGCTGTTCTACGCCAGCCATCTCTTCCAGTACGGCTTTGGCAAACTTCACGTTTGCCTTGCAATAATGGTCCCAATCGGCGACGCGAAACGTCGGCCGGGTGTGAGCAATATGGCAAAGCGGCCAGAGCCCCTCATTGGCGAAACCGTAGTAGTAACCTTCTTCTTCTTCTTTTGTCAGCCAGACTCTGCGTAAGGTGTATTTCGGTTCTTGAGGAGGAACCCGCAGACGGTCGTGCCCATCGACGGTTTCTAGGTCGGCATCGCCGCTGCCGTGCGCGACCCACGTCCCATCACAAGCACACAGCACTGGCTGCAACGCGGTTACTAGTCCGCTAGCCGGAACTATGGCCTGTACCGAGTTACCCCGTCGAATGTGGCTGTAAGGCTCGCGGTTGGAGACTACAAATAATCGACTGTTGGCAAGTTTGCCGCGCACGTGCACGGAAAGCCGCTCGGGTGTCCAGACTGATTCCCCAGCTTCGCGTAATTGCGCCTCCATTTCCGCGGCCGAACGGGCTGTCCTCAAGCTTTCTGCCAAAGTCTCCATCTCTCTCGCTAGCGGGCGGAGCAAATCCAGGTCGGGCATAGCGGCACGAATGGCGCCCACTCTGCCGGTCCGTAGAGCTTTCATCCACTGCGCCGCCCGAGCGATGGGTCCCGCGATGCTCCAGCGGACAATCAACAGGGTAATGAACGCGATCAGAACAACCTGGAGCAGCACCCGGAGGAAATCTTCGCGCCACACATGGGCGGTCTGCGCGTTAATGTAGCTGGCATCGTGCACAATAACCAGTTCACCGACCACTTGTTCCTGCTGGTGAAGAGGCAGCGCATAAATGTGCACGGACCCGCTAGCTCTGCGAACAAACTGGCTCTGTTTCCTGTTTTCTGCAATGGCTTGCGGAACTGCGAAAGACTGGGGCTGGAGACCTTGCATTAACCCCGAGGACACAGCAATGGGTTCCAGCTTTGGGTTGAAGACGGCGACTCCGGCCAAGTGCTCGCGGTTGCTAAACCGCTCAACCACCCGCTTGAGTTCCCTAAGCGATCCCTTGTCGAGCTGAGGTTCGACATTTCCGACCAGACTCTCTCCAAGAACCTCTGCCCTGCGCTCCAATTCATTCCGCAGGCCTTGCTTCTCTCTTCGGGCCTCGTAGTACGTGGAGAACAATGAAACCAGAGTAACGCCCAGTATGAGCGAAACAATGAGGCGAACACTGAGTAGTCGCACGTAAACTCCCGTCCTTCTTGAGGTCGTACCGTCGATCGCTCAAAGCGGTGCGCGTATCGGCTGTCGGCACATCCCAGGATCGCTATCATTTCCTGGAGCGTACAGATGCCGAACTCCGAGAGTGTCCAGAGCCGTCGCACGAGCCATCCCTGAGAATGGCTTTAGGTTCCCTAGTATTGCGCGTGAGCTTGGTTACCTGCACCCGTTTCATGGTGCGCTCTCCGCCTGCATTCTTTACCTACTACGAGGACAACGATAACGCCGACAACAACCGCCCTCGTCCACCATACCGTTTTGGCTGTCCATTCCACATCAATCAGAATACGCTTGGCAGCTATCAAAGTCTCGATGCTCGGTTGGTCATTTCTGGTGCGAGGCAGCGTGGTCGTTGCCGCGAACGCGCAGACGGCGAAACGCTCCGCCGAGCGACGTTGTTGCGGCAAACAAGGAGCTGGGCCGCCGACTGTTCGAGGGGCGCCGGCTGCTCGACACGGAAAAGGTGATGGGCTTGTCTTCCGACCAACCATCCTCAGGGCACGCGGGTCGGGCTTCGCAAACCGTAAGTCTTAAGTTAGCGAATCGCCGTTCGCGGCACAAAGGCGGTCACTTGTGCATGATTCCATCGCAATGTAGGCCCGCCCGGACCTGGATCGACTTGGGTGGCGCCGGCCGAACGAAGTTTCGGGACTCGCAGACCATCACCGGCGCTCTCACGAGAAGGGGCGCATGGAGGGGAGCGCTAAACGACCTCTGATCGCCGATCAGAATGAGACGTTGACGGCAATAGCGATTCCGGGATGGCGCCTGTTATACATGTAATATCCGTCATTGACGTAGTCGACGTAGACGTCGTCAGTTTCGTACCAGGTGCGCGACCAGTATTCCGGCCACGGATCAACGAGACTGAACCAGCAGCCTTCGTGCTGGAATCGGGGGTATCCATCCACCACAATAATTGGGTCTCTGTGAACGCGAAACCAGTGTCCGCGGCCAAAATGAGCGCGGAAGCGGTCTTCAGGAATGCGGTAGCCCCGATAACCCCCACGTTCGCGCCAAGTATGATGTTCACCCTGCCAATGCTGCGCGCGCTGGCCCTGCCAAACGTCTCGCGGTCCGGAGTGTTGTTCGTGTTCGTGCCAGTTTCCCTCGCGCACGTGTTCCGGCCCATTTGCCCGCTGGTAATGTGGCTGCTGCCGTTCTGGCCTGTTCTGGCTTTCCCGCTGCTCGTGAGGCCGTCGTTCGCTGCGTTGCTCCGGCCCATTGACTTGGTGTCTCTCCGAGTGCTGCTGCGTAGACGAACGTCCGTGTTCGTCTTGATGCTCGTGCCGTTGCTCCTCCTGGGAACCAGCCTGCCGTGCGTCCTCGTGGCCGTGCTGTGGGTTGGCAAGAGCAGTTGCTCCTAGAAGTAGGCCCAGCATTGATGTACCGACGACTACAGCTATTTTCATGATGAGTACTCGTATCTGCGGCAGTCTAGTGCATCTGTGATTGACCTCCTAGTTACGCAAGGCCGGGTTCCTCGGGTGTATTGTCGGCAACTCTTCACCATCCGATTAGGTCCGTGTCGGGCCGTCATCCGGCGGCAATCGGGTCGGTGACCTGGTGTACGGACCGCGTGGACGGGCTCCTCCACCGCTGACAGCGGAGACGATCGAAATCTCAGATCCAGGAGGTATCGGAGTTGCAAGTCCGCCGGTGTATCGAATTTCTTCGTTGCCCACGAAGACATTAATATGCTGCCGGATTTCGCCTTGCTCGGTTGCAATGCGATCTCGAATGCCAGGGTAACGCGTCCATAGGGCTTTCAATGCGTCGCCGACAACTTTTGGTGACGCTTCCATCTCCACCTTCGTGCGCCCCTCAGTAAACTCACGCAAAGCACCCGGAATGTGAAAGGTGACGGACACGATCAGCCTTTTCCTTTTCGAGATGTGCTTTTCCCCGTCGATCGTCTGCTTCGAGACGAAGTCGCTGTGGCCTCTTGAGGGGGCTTTAGTTCGCGGAAAACAGAGGGATCTCCGACGGCAGCACTCTTGACGCAGACCACGGACGGCAGCCCATCGAGAATCTTCTTCCAAGTCCTCCCTTCATCGGTTGAGCCGTAGAGTTGTCCGCTTCGCGTGCCGAAATAGATTCCCACGGGATCGAGCGGGTCCGCGGTCATGGCATCGCGCAAAACAGTCTCGTAAGCTCTCTTTTGAGGCAAGCCGCGCATTAGCGGTTCCCATGAAGCGCCAGCATTGCGGGTTCGATAAACACGCAATCGGCCCTCGCACGTACAGCGAAACTCGTCGGAGTCAACGGGGACGATATACACACAGTCCGGGTTTTTGGGGTGCATCACCACGGCAAAACCAAAATCCGACGGCACGCCATTGGCAATGTCCTTCCAGTTTTCGGCATAGTCGTCGGAGCGATACAAGCCCCAATGATTTTGCAGGAAAAGACGTTCGGGACGAGCGGGGTGCATCGCGATCTTGTGTACACATTGTCCGAACTCGGGATATTTGCTGGGCATGAACATGACCCGGATGCCCCGGTTTTGCGCCGTCCAGGTACCGCCTCCATCGTCGGTCCGGTAGACGCCACCGGCTGAGATTGCCACGTACATGCGCTGCGCATTCCCGGGATCGAGCACAATGGTATGCAGGGCCAGTCCGCCGTTCCCGGGCATCCAGCGGGGTCGGTGCGGATGATCAAACAGACCACGCACCAGGGACCATGACTCCCCCGCATCCCGCGATTCGAACAGTGCGGCAGGCTCCACTCCGCAATAGAGCAGGTTCGGCTCCTCTGGCCGGCCTAAACAGATCTGCCAGATATTCTTCAAGGACACGCCGGTATCAGCGGGAAATCGAATGGGGGCTTCCTGCGGATTCGTCCAGCTCTTCCCGAAATCGTCGCTGGAGCGCAGGAGCGTACCCCAATAGCTCTGCGTGGAAGCCCACAGGCGGTGTTGGCCATCACGCTGGTCATAGGCCATCGCGTAAACGGCGTGCCCGTGGAAATATGGACCGCCAACTTCCCAACGGGTGCGCTGACTGTTCGAGCGTAGGACAAAAGCTCCTTTTGTCGTTCCCACCAACAAAAGAAAGTCTCCCTTCCTGACATGAATGTGTTGCACGTTGTGCAAGACCGTGGTTCTGGGTCCGCTTCGATCGCCACCGGGCTCGGCGGAAATGACTGCAGAAGACTGAACTGCTTCTAGCGCGGCCTGAACTTCACCAGCGCGTTGATAGCGCTGCATTGGCTCCTTGGCCAGGCAGCGTTGGATAATCGCCCACAGGCCGGGCGGCACCGGAGGGCCGAGGGGCTTTGGCATCTCGCGCATGATGGCCGAGCTGATCTCAAAGCCAGTGCGTCCTTCAAATGGCAGACGCCCGGAAGCAGCTTCATAAAGCACAACTCCGAGCGCCCATAAATCACTGCGGTAGTCGGCCGCCTCGCCACGCAAAACTTCGGGCGCCATGTACGGCAAAGTGCCACTTAACCTGGATGCGTCCTGCACCGTCTCAAAGGACCGGGTGGAGCCCTCAAATATCCCGCGTTCTACGCGTTTGGCTAAACCGAAATCCAGAACTTTGACCAGACCGTCAGAAGTGACCACAACATTCGCGCTCTTCAAATCACGATGAATGATTCCGCGATCGTGAGCGCGGCCGAGGGCGTTGGCTATCTGTACGCCGTATCGAAGGATCGACTCCACCGGTAAGCCGATGTCTCCGATTAGGGATCTCAGGGACTGACCCTCGACCAGTTCCATCACAATGTAGAGTTCGCCATTGGTCTCGCCGACTTCGTGAATGGTGCAGATGTTGGGATGGCTGAGCGCCGAAGATGCTCGTGCCTCCTGCAGCAGGTTCTGACTGGCCGATTCGTCAAGCCCGGCACTCTTGCTCACCACTTTTAAAGCCACATCGCGATGCAAGACTTCATCATGCGCGCGATAGACAGCACCCATTCCTCCTTCCCCAATCTTCGATACGACGTGATAATGACCAAGCACTTGACCGATCAAACTCAACTCCTGTGGGACAAGGAATGTTCTCGTAGGAATCCTTTTCCCGTTGGTCGAAGAGTCTAACACTATGGGTCGGGCGGTACGCACCAGCGCTGGCTAAGGAATGGTCACCGCTGCTCGATACTGGCATGAGTTCAGTATTGCATCGTGGCGTAACTCGTGCCCGGACGCTAAGGGTGAAACCTCCACATCAATCGTTCTTGAACAGCTCTTGTCACCATCAAAATTGTCGGACCATCCGGTTAGTAATTTGTGGTCCCGGGCTTCCGAATGGTGGATCTGCTCCGGCCCGCATCGCGTCGCAGTCCACAGACGGGGTTGGGGGAAGTTGCCCAGCAAACGGAGCCGACCAGTTGGGAGTTATTCTCCTCGTTGATGCCCCTTGCTGTGGTCTTCGCTCGAACGGTAACAATGGTCGCAGTTTGTCCATGCTGGCCGAACTCGAAAGCGCAGGCTGTCAACCGTAGTTCCTGCCGAAGGGGTTGGGTCCTTTTCGAGTACCACATCGATCGGACGGTTGGCCGGGATCGGGCGCTAAAGTGCAAAAGATTGCTTTTATCCCGCAGAAAAAATACAACACTTGTGACGTGCGTCGCAGACAACGG
>Ga0137392_10002977_pt1 | contig 10346 bp, 11 predicted proteins | sample 15con2h34AmetaG_FD_101394 | JGI IMG/M metagenome (GOLD analysis project Ga0137392, IMG submission 101394) | Vadose zone soil microbial communities from Angelo Coast Range Reserve, California, USA - 15con2h3.4A metaG | ecosystem: Environmental > Terrestrial > Soil > Vadose zone > Saprolite... | reverse complement strand
TGAGCCTGGCACGCCGACCTGCAGAAGGTGAGGATTTCGCCTCGCGCGGTCCGGGGATGAGCGGAAGCACGTCATGAGCGAGTGCCTCAAGTTTCGGCAGCCTGCTAGCCCTTGTGTTCTTGGAGGCACTGGAGCGCGAGCCCACCGTGGCTCCACGCGGCCCCGGCCGCCATCGCCATCGCGACGAAGGTCGTCTCCGCGATCTCGGCGTCGGAGGCTCCGGCCAGCGCCGCCTTTCGCGTATGGGCCTGGATGCACCACGGGCACTGGGTGATCTGCGCGATGCCGAGCGCCATGAGCTCCTTGGTCTTGCCGGGGAGCGCGCCGTCTTTAAACGCCTTCTGATCGAAATCTAGGAAGGCGCGGTACGCCTCCGGCACGAGGTCCCGCATGCGCTTGAACTGGGTACCGACGTCAACGCCGTGGAATTCCATGGCTGTCTCCTTGTGAACCTGCATTCTTCACGACTGCGCCCGCCTCATAAGTAGTCTAGGCGCGGACATAGGGTCACATCCGACCAGCATCTACCTCGATCAGCCGCGTGAGGGTCTGTTAATGCAATGGACCGGCCGCTCGGGTTCCTCGACCGCAAGAACGGCGAGGAGGCCGGCCGGTAACCGTCCGACCGAAAGCGCGCCGGTGCATGGCCGTGCTAAGCGTCACCAGGTCTCAGCGGGAGCGTGAAGGTGAAGATCGAGCCGCGGCCGAGCTCGCTCCGTACCCAGATCTTGCCGCCGTGGAGCTCGACGAACTTCCGGGAGAGGGCCAGCCCGAGCCCGGTGCCTTCCGCTCTCTTCTCCGCGGCGCCCACCTGCCGGAACTCCTCGAACACGGCCTCCTGATCCGCCGGCGCGATGCCGACGCCCGTATCCGCTACGGAGACCTCCGCCACCTCGCCGTCCAGCCGGCCGCCGACGTTTATCCGCCCACCTTCGGGCGTGAACTTCAGGGCGTTGGAGGGGAGGTTCAAGAGGACCTGCTTCACCTTCCGGGGTCAGCGCGTTGTCGATGGCGCTCGGCAGATCGAAGTCCGCCGGCTCCAGTTCCATGTGCCCCGCCTCGATCTTCGAGAGGTCGAGGATGTCGTTGATGAGGGACAGGAGATGGCGTCCCGACTCGAGAATATCCTGCTACCATTCTCTACGCGTCCTCCGGTCAGAGCGGGATCGGGGTCAGGACCTGCCTACTCCCGGTACTTCAAGCAGATAGCCAAAGCGGTGGTGTTGCCCCGACCGTGAGGAGAGAGGGTCAGGGTGAGGTGGTGACAGGCCGGGTGCCGGCCACGAAGTCGGCCAGGGCGCGCCGGTCGCGCGTGAACAGCACGAACAGCCGCCCGAGCCCGAGCGTGAGCAGGCAGAGCCCCCCGCCCACGCATCGCAGGAGCGCCCGGCCGTAGCCCGCGGGGGCGCCATCCCGGCGCACCACCGCGACACCCATCAGCATCTTCCCGAGGGTCTGCCCGCAGCCGCCGACCAGCACCGTGTGGTAGATCACGTGGAGGGCCACGCCCAGCACCAGGACGGCCAAGGCCAGGACGAGGCCGTCGAGCAGGTCGAGCGGCCGCGCGCGGAACACGAGCACCGCGACGATCAGCCACATCGCGGCGAGGCTCCAGGCGATGATCCCCAGGAGCCCGTCGGCCACCGCGGCGGCGGCGAGCCGCCAGAGGGGGGCCGGCCGGGGGCCCATCAGGACTGCTTCTCGCCGTACACCCGCTGGTACTCCTGCCACGAGAGCATCACGCGCTTCACGAACGCGCGCGTTTCGTTGAAGGGAATCTGCTCGACCCAGACTTCCAGATCGTCCGTCTTCCGGTTCGCCCACCATTCGCGGACCCGCGTGGGGCCGGCATTGTACGCGGCGGCGGCGAGCCGCGCGTCGCCGAACTCTCGGAGGAGCCCGCCGAAGAAGATCGTGCCGATCTCGAGATTGGTCACCGGATGGTCGAGCACCTCGACGTCCGGGAACGGGATCTGGCGGGCCTGGGCCACCGCGCGCCCGGTGTCGGGCATGAGCTGCATGAGCCCGCGGGCGCCCACTCGCGAGCGGGCCTGCGGGTAGAACGAGGACTCCTCGCGCACCACCGCCGCGACCAGGAACGGGTCGAGCGAGGCGCGGCCCGCGGCCGCGGTGAGGGCATCGCGCCAGCCCAGCGGATAGAACATCTCCCAGAATTCGCGGGGCGACGTCCCCCCGCTGCGGGCGGTACCCTGGAAGCTCCGTCTCAGGATGCGCAGCGCCATGTGATAGCGCTCGTCGGCGACGTAGGCGGCGGAGAGCGCGTAGAGCCGGCGGGGCTCGGCCACCGAGCGGCGGGTCAGCTCGTCCAGCTCCTCGTCGGCGAACTCGCGTAGCCCCACCTCGCGCAGCGCGAGCGCGCGGTCGAAGCGGAGGTCGCCCAGCAGCCCCTCGCGCGGATCGGCCGGGAACGCGAAGGATGCCGCGCCCGCCGACTTACCGGATCCGCTCGGCTCGCCTCCGGCTGCGCCTCGCCAAGCGACCGACACCGCAGGCGCGCGCTTGGCCGCGAGCAGCCCGTAGTACGTGCGCGGCGAATCCTTCACGAGCTGCGCGAACTGGCGCGCCGCCTGGTCCCGATCGCCTCGCCGCTCCCACGCCCGACCGAGCCAGTAGGTGGCCGCCTCCCGTAGCGCCTGCCCGCCGCGCGCCACCTGGAGCCGACTCCACCGCGCGGTCGCCTCCACGTGATTGCCGCGGAACCACGCGAGCCAGCCGAGCCGCCAGAGCGCGCTGGCCGCCTCGTCCTCGTCCGGGTAGTCGGCGGCCAGCTTCACGTAGGTCTTCTCGGCCTCGGCGGGCCGGGCCGCGGTCTCGAGCAGCTCGGCCTTCAGCAGGAGCGCGTCCGGCGCGTCGTTGCTCCGGGGATGCTCGCGCACCAGCCGATCCAGCGTGCTGAGCGCGGCCTCGCGGTCGCGGCGCTGCCGGAGCCGGCTCAGATCGAGCAGCCAGCCCGCGCGCCGCTCCGGCACGGCCGCGGCCAGGCCATCGTTGGCGGCGGCCAGCGCGGCGTCGTCGCGGCCGAGCCGGCGCGAGGCGTTCATCAGCACCCGCAGGGCGCGCTCGCGCGCGTCCGCCTCCGGCTTCTCGGCGACCAGGGCTTCGGATTCCAGGCGGGCCCGCTCGATCAGCCCCGAGGCGAGCAACCGCTCGGCGCGCCCCGCCCGCTCCGCCGCGCTCGGCGGCGGCGTCACGCCGGCATCCGCCAGCGCCTTGAGCTGGCGCTCCGCCGCGTCCCCGAAGGCGGCGGGCGCCTGCAGCCACAGCGCCTGGAACACGCGCGCCGCCTCTTTCTGATCACCCGCGGCCAGCAGCGCCTCGCCCAGCGCATAGCGCGCCCGCGCCGCGTCCGGCGCGTCGGCCAGGCGCACGAGCACACGCTGGAGCACCGTCACCGCCCCGGCCGGGTCCCCCGCCTCCCTCAGCACGGCCGCCGCCCGCATCAGGGCGGAGGGCGTGAGCCCACTCTCCGGGGTGCGGTCGGCAGCCTGGGAGGCGAGCGCCCGCGCCGCGACCACGTCCCCCTGGCGCAGCACGCTCTCGGCCTGGAAGAGCAGCGCGTAGTCCTCGATCGGTGTCCCGGCCCACGCGGGATCGGCGAATTCCCGGGCCGCCGCGGCCCAGTCGCCCGCCTTGTGCGCGACCAGCCCGGCCGCGAACCGCTCGCGCGAATCCGGGGAGAGGCCGGCCGGCGCCGCCCCCACCAGCACCACGGACACCAGGCACGCGGCCGCCGTCAACCGCCTCATGCCTGCCAGTGTACCAGCCGCCCCGCGCTCGGAGATCAGTGCAGGATCTGCTCGCGGGCGGCGGCGCGGCGCATGTAGAGGATGCGCTGGAGCGCGGTCAGGTTGGTGAGCACCGCGAGCACGATCATGGCCGGGGTGAGCAGGTTGAATGTCGCGCCCGCGATGAGCACGATGAGCCGCTCGGGGCGCTCGATCAGCCCGATCTCGCAGGCCACCCCGATGGACTGGGCGCGAGCCTTGGTGTAGCTGGTCATGATGGTGCCCACCAGGGCCACCATGGTGAGGAAGACGCCGGTGGTGTCGGCGGCGCGATGGTAGTAGAGCACCACCCCCAGCAGCACGACCAGGTCGGAGTAGCGGTCCACCACCGAGTCGAGGAAGGCGCCGAAGGCGCTCACGCTATTGGCCAGCCGCGCGAGCGAGCCATCGAAGAAGTCGAAGAGCCCGGCCAGCGCCAGCAGCACCGCGCCCACCCGCAGGCGCCCCTGGGCGAGGGCGCAGGCGGCCACGATGCTGACCCCGAGCCCGAGCATCGTGAGGTGATTCGGCCGGACGTGGGCCCGGAGCAGGGCGCGTGCGACCGGATCGCCGAGCCGGGTCAGCGAGGCCTTGTAGTGGCTCAGCATCTAGAGCGGCTTGAGCAAGGCGTCTTCCAGGCTCTCGCGCACGCGGGCCATCGCCGGCTCGTCCTCGAGGCGGCGGCCGTGCCGGTCGGTGACGTAGAAGGTGTCGTAGGCCTGATCGATCTCGGTGGCGATCCGCGCGCTCGCGATATCGAGCCCCTGCCCCGAGAGGGTGCGGGTGATGACGTAGAGGAGCCCGACGCGGTCCGGACACTTCACCTCCACGACCGTGCGGCTGTCGGAGATCTGGTTGTCCACCGAGATCTTGGGCGGCCCGGCCACCCCCTCGCCGGTCGGGTACACCGCCCGGCGCCGCGCGAGGAGATCCTCCACGCTCGCCTCGCCGCGCAGCACGCGACGCAGCGCCTCGAGCGTCCGCCGCCAGCGCGCCTCCTCGGTGACCGCCTCGCCGAAGGGATCGTTCGCCTGGAAGGTGTCGAGGACGATGCCGTCGGCGCGCGTGTGGATCTGGGCGGAGAGGATATTGATCCCCTGGGAGGCCAGCGTGCCCGCGATGAGCGAGAAGAGGCCGGGCACGTCCTGGGTGGCGACGACCAGCTCGGAGGAGCCGAGGTCGGGATGGTGGAAGAGCTCGGTGGCGAGCACGCCGCCGTCCTCGAGCCGGTCGAGCAGGCGCAGGTGCGCGGCAATGCGCTGGGGTGACGTGGTGGCGAGGTAGCGGTCGGAGAGCAGGGCCAGGTGCGCGGCCACCGCGGTGCGCGCCACCTCGCCGCGCATAGCCTCGGTCACCCGCTGGGCCACCGCCTCGCGGGTGGGCCGCTCGCGCTGGCCGCCGGTGAGGCGGGTGAGCGTCCGCGCGTAGAGGTCCCAGAGGACCTGGGCCTGCCAGCCGGTCATGACGCCGGGGCCCACCGCGCGCATGTCCGCGCAGGTGAGCAGGTAGAGCATGCGCAGGCGCTCAGGCGTTTTGCACACCTCGGCCAGCGACTCGATCGTCTTGGGGTCGTCGATGTCGCGGCGCTGGGCGCTGTGCGACATGGTCAGGTGGTGGGCCACCAGGAAGATCACCTTGTCGGCGTCCTCGGGAGCCAGGCCCACGCGCGCGGTGAGCGTCTCGATCAGCGGGATGCCCTTGGCCACGTGGCCGTGGCCCTTGCCCTTGCCGATGTCGTGCAGCAGCATGCCGAGCATCAGCAGGCCCGGGCTCTCCAGCTCGCTCACCACCTGGGCGTTGCCCTCGGAGTCCGGCGACTGGCCGGGCGCGAGCGCCTCCAGGTTCTGCACCGCGATCAGCGAGTGCTGGTCGGCGCTGAACTTGTGGTAGACGTCGTACTGCACGAGGCAGGTCAGCGACCCCCACTCCGGCAGGTAGCGGCCGAGCACTCCCAGCTCGTGCATCTCGCGGAGGGTCTGCGCCACCCGGCCCCAGTTCCGGCAGATCCCGAGGAAGAGGTCGCGGGCCTCCGGCGAGGCGCGGAAGGCGTCGTCGATCAGGTCGAGCGAGTCCTCGATGGCCCGCTCCACGTCGACGCCCAGCCCGAAGCCGAGCTGGTGGCTGTGCCAGAAGACCTTCAGGAGCCGCAGCGGTTCCTCGCGGAAGGCCCGCCCGTCGGGCTGGGCCAGGTGGAGCTGCTCGTCGAGCACGATGAGGCCGTCAGCGAGCGCCTCCTGGCGCAGGCGGCGCTGCACGGTGGCGCGGCGCGAGAGGGTCTCCCGGCAGCGGGCGATCAGCCGCCGCGAGACCCGGTGGATCACCCGCGCGTGGAGGTAGTACTCGCGCATGAACTTCTCGACGGGCAGGGACAGCTCGTCGCCGGTGTAGCCGAAGTTCTTGGAGATCTGCGGCTGGATGTCGCGCGAGAGCACGTCGTTCTTGTGCCCGGAGAGGAAGTGCAGCTCGTTCCGCACCCGCCACAGGAAGGTGAGCGCCTCGTCGGTCGCCTTCTGCTCGCGCCCGTTGATGAGCCGCTTGTCGGCCAGCTCCCGGAGCGTCCGCGTGCCGAACTTGGTGGAGGCCAGCCACATCGCGGTGTGGATGTCGCGCAGCCCGCCCGCCGATTCCTTCACGTTGGGCTCGCCCATGTAGGGGGAGCCCCCGAACTTGCGGTAGCGCTGGTCGCGCTCGGTCAGCGTGGTCTCGAGGAACTGGGCGAAGTCCTTCTGGTAGACGTTCTCGGCGAGCACCTTCCGGAACCGGTTGAAGAGCCGGCGGTCGCCCAGCAGGAATCGCGCCTGCTGCATCGAGGTACGGCTCGGGAAGTCGGTGCGCGCCATGGCCAGGCAGTCGGGCAGGCTGCGCACCGCGTGGCCCACCTGCAGGCCGAGGTCCCAGAGCGCGTAGAGCAGCCCCTGCGTCACGCGCTGGACATACGGCCCCATCTCGCCGTCGTAGATCAGCATGAGGTCGAGATCGGAGAGGGGGTGCAGCTCGCCGCGGCCGTAGCCGCCCAGGGCCACCAGCACGAGAGGGCTCGGTACCAAGCCCTCGCGCTTGGCGTCGTCCACCGCCAGCCGGTAGAGCGTGCCGAGGAAGCCGTCCATGAAGCTGGAATAGGCGGCAACCGACTGCTGGCCGGACGCGCCGCCCAGATGGGCCGCGCGGAGGAAATCCACGTTGGAGGTGAGGTGGTGGCGCAGCACATCGAGCCTCAGCCTCCGGCGGCGCTCCGCCCGCTCGGCGGCGCTGCCGTCGGATCCCTTATCGGCCTGCGCCTCGACGCGGCGAACCTGTCGAAGCAGTTCCGCAGACATGGCGAAACGGTAGCGTGGAGTGGGAAGAAAGTCAAACTTGGCGCGAACTTGTATCGCAGTTACAATGACGCCCTATGCGACGGCTCTGGCGTGATGTGCTCGATCGCGTCACCACGTACGACGCCGGCAAGTCGCTCGAGGTGGTGGCGCGCGAGCTCGGGCTTGATGCGGTGCTGCGCCTGTCCTCGAACGAGAGCCCCCTGGGCCCTTCGCCCCGGGTGGTCGAGGCGATCCGGCGGGAAGCCCCGCGCGCGCATCTCTACCCGGACGGCGGGTGCACGGCGGTGCGGGAGGCGCTGGGGAGCCGGCTCGGCATCGCGCCGGAATCGATCGTGGTCGGCAACGGGGCCGACGAGCTCCTGGCCATGCTGGCGCGTGCGGCGCTCGATCCCGGTGACGAGGTCGTGATCCCCCATCCGGCTTTCGAGCCCTACGGCACCGAGGCGATTCTCTCGGGCGCCACCGTCGTGCAGAGCCCGCTCAATGGCTACGACCAGGACCTCGACGACATGCTCGGCCGCGTCACCGCGCGGACGAAGTGCGTGATCGTCTGCACCCCGCACAACCCGGCGGCCACCATCGTGCGCCGCCGGCCGCTCGAGCGCTTCCTCGACGCCCTCGGCGCGGACCCGCCACTCGTGATCCTGGACGAGGCGTACATCGATTTCTGCGACGACGACGACACTGCGGACGGCGTCGTGCTCCAGCGGCGCTACCCCACGCTGATCTCGCTGCGGACCTTCTCCAAGATCGCGGGGCTGGCGGGGCTGCGCGTGGGCTATGCCATCGCGCGCCCGGAGAATATTGAACGGTTGAATCGGGTGCGGGCGCCGTTCAACGTCAACCGCCTGGCCCAGGTCGCGGCGGTGGCCGCGCTGGGCGATCCCGAGCACCTCGAGCGCACGCGTCGGGTGGTGCTGGATGAGCGGCCCCGCCTGCAGGCCGCGCTGGCCGAGCGCGGGGCGCCGTCACCCCCCTCGCAGGCGAACTTCGTGCTGGCCCGGGTCGGCGATGGGGTGGGCGCACTCCGCGCCGCGCTGTTCCAGGCGGGCGTCCTGGTCCGCGACGGCGCGAGCGTGGGCTTCCCCGGGCACCTGCGCATCGCGGTGGGGACGGGGGAGCAGAACCGGCGGTTGCTGGATGTGTGGGACAAAACCCGCTAGCGCGGCTCTGGAGTGCCGGGGGCTCGGGGGGCGCGGCGGAGCTGGCGCTCGAGCTGGGTGATGCGCTGCTTGGCGGCGGCGGCCTCGGTGCGGAGCTTCTCGGCCTCGGTGTAGACCTTCTTCAGCTCGGCGGCCAGCCGGTCGGCGCGCTCCCGGTTCTCGACCCACTTGCCCCAAAGGGTCACGGTCAGCCCCACCAGCAAGAGGCACGCGCCGATCAGCAGCCAGGGCCGCCGCGGCCGGATGCGCCGGGCGAGACGGGTCGTCGTCGCGGGGGCTCCGGGCAGCGCCACCCCATCGGGCCTCATGCCGGGAAGCCTACCACCCGGTCACGGGGAAGCCAAAGGTTTGCGCTATCATCGACCCGCCGACCGACCCATCCACGAGGAGATCATCGATGAAGAAGGCCCTCGTCAGCTCGGTCCTGCTGCTCCTGCTGCTGGGCGCCGCGACCGGCTGCAGCCGCTACTACTGGTCGAAGCCCGGCGCCAGCGCCGAGCAATTCACGCAAGACAACCAGGCGTGCGTGCAGCAGGCCGCCGGCACGCTGCCCTCCGGCGCCTCCCTCGACACCGTCCGGCAATACTATCGCGGCTGTCTGAACAGCCGCGGCTACGTGCGCGACAAGCAGATGGATCCGCCGCCCCCCGGCTCCTACCGCGGCATCGAGAACAGCGAAGAGTTCAACGCGGCGGTGCAGGCCGCGATGCCCCGGGGTCTCGGCAGACCTTCGAGCAGCAGCTGGCCCAGCTCGACGACGTGAAGGCGCGCGGGCGGATCACCGAGGACGAGTACGCCACGATGCGCAGGCGCCTGGTGGAGGGCGTGACCCCCGGCGCGCTCGCCCCCGCGCCGCCCGTCCCGCCGCCCGCGGCCGGGACAACGCCGCCCCGCTCACTGGCCGGCCGCTGGTACGGGCGTGATCGCTCCGTCCTCGAGATCCGGGGCGCCGGACGCCGGCTCGAATGGGACTGGGAGCTGGTCACCGATCGCGTCACGATGCGGGCGACCGGCACCGGGTCGGCCCCCGCAGACCAGGTCTCGCTCGTCGGTCGCTCCACCGGCTTCGTGCAGGGCGGCTCTCTACAGCCCTTCTCGCTCTCCCTCACCTGGGATGGGGCCGTTCTACGCGGAACCTCCACCGGCGCGAACAACCTACCCCGTGGCGTGGAGTTCACGCGGGACCGACCCTGAGCGGATCGATCTGCTAGAGTGATCCCGTGCAGAGCGGGTTGCTTCCGCGCTTCTTCGAGAGCGTGACCCGGCAGGCCTTCGGTGATCTGGCGATCGACGACGCGCCCGCCCTGCGCTACCTCACCGAGCTCCTGACGCGCTTCGTCCGCACCGAGGCCCTGCGCACGCTCCGCGAGCTGCCCGGCCGGCGCCTCGACACGGTCGCCGACTCGCTGCTGGCGATCCAGCACGTGTGGGACTGGGAGGCGCCCGGCTTCAATCCGGGCACCGAGCGGGTCCTGCGGCGGCAGATCGGCGACTACACCCTGTTCATGACCGGGATCTTCCGCGACTACGTGGACGGCCTCGCGGTCACCGGCTACTACGAGCACGAGGGCCGCCGCGCCTATCGCTTCGTGGCGGAGGTGGCCCGCGCGGGCGCCGAGGCCGACGCTTCACTCTATCGCCGCCTGTCCGATCGCTTCGAGATGTACGCGGGCGCGCTCACCTACGCGCGCAAGGTCTACTTCCGGGCGAACGCGGTTTCCGCGGAGGCCTGGCCCGCCGATCCCTTCTTCCGCGCGCTGCTCGCCGAATGACCGCGCCCGCGACGCGTGACGAGGCGGCGGCCTGCCTGGCCGCCCTCGAGGCCGCGCTTGCGGGAGGCGGCCCGCCCGCCCTCGCCCGCGTGAGCCCGGCCGCGCTCGACGACGCCCTGCGCGCGCTGGCGAAGCGGCACGGCGCCGCCTCGCTGCCGCTGCTCGAGCGCCTGGCCGACGCGGCCTCCGACAAGGCCCATCGGCGCGCGGTCCGGCGCGCCCTCTACCGGCTCGAGCAGGCGGGCCTGCGCCCGCCGCGGGCCGCGGCCGCAGCGCCTGCGCGCCCGGTGGTGACGCGCGCGGCCGAGC
>Ga0137392_10002950_pt1 | contig 10385 bp, 8 predicted proteins | sample 15con2h34AmetaG_FD_101394 | JGI IMG/M metagenome (GOLD analysis project Ga0137392, IMG submission 101394) | Vadose zone soil microbial communities from Angelo Coast Range Reserve, California, USA - 15con2h3.4A metaG | ecosystem: Environmental > Terrestrial > Soil > Vadose zone > Saprolite... | reverse complement strand
GTCGCATTGTCGAATGTCACCGTGGAGCACGTCGAGCGAGCGCGGAAAATCGTACCGATCGTGTCGGTCCAGAACCGGTACAGTTTCGCTGATCGCGAATGGGACAATGTCGTCGATTATTGCGAGCGCAATGGGATCGCGTTCATCCCCTGGTTTCCGCTGGGAGGGGGGACGGTGGCCGGCAGGTTGCTGGAGAAGGTTGCGAAAGCGGGCCAAGTGAAACCTATCCAGATCGCGTTGGCGTGGTTGCTGAAGCGGTCCCCGATTATGTTGCCCATCCCTGGGACGTCCTCGATTGCACATCTCGAGGAAAACATGCAGGCGGCAGCATTGCAATTGACTGACGAAGAATACATGGGCTTATCTGGCGTTATCGAACTGGCGTCCTGATCACGCCGGCCGCGACTGTTCCTTTGAATGTTGGGGCTGCGGGCCAGGTCACAAATGGAGGGTTAAACGCAATGGAGAAAGCTGGCACTAAAGACAAATTTTCGCGTCGCGGATTTCTTGGAGTCGGCTCGGCAGCCTTGGCAGCCGCGGCTGGAAGTTTAGCGGTAAGCGCCGCTATGGCGCAGGAAAATCGGCCACGAACTGACCGGAGCGCAACCGATCCTGGTCCCGCAAATACGCCCCTTGACGCGCAGAACCCCGATTCCGCGTGGCCACCCGCAACGGATTCCAAGAGCTTGGTTCAAAACTTCAAATATCCGTTCTCTCTTGCGAACAAGCGCACTTACGAAGGCGGATGGTCGCGGGAAGTGACCGTTCGGGAACTGCCTGTCTCGAAGACCATGGCAGGCGTAAACATGAGACTCACTGCCGGGGGTGTTCGCGAACTGCACTGGCACACGGCAGACGAATGGGCAATCGTACTCTACGGGTCCGCGCGTATCACAGCCATTGATCGGGACGGCAAGAGTTTTGTGGCCGATGTAAAGAAAAATGATCTGTGGTATTTCCCCAGCGGGATTCCCCATTCGATTCAAGGACTCGATCCGGACGGTACAGAATTCATGTTGGTATTCGACGAGGGAGATTTCTCTGAGTCAGATACGGTCCTGCTGAGCGACGCGATGGCGCACCTGCCGCGCGAGATCCTGTCAAAGAACTTTGGTGTTGTCGAACCAGCTTTGAAGAATCTTCCCAAGCAAGAGTTATTCATTTTCCAGGCTGAAGTTCCTGGATCACTCGACGCCGACCAGAAATCAGCTGCAGGAGCGCCTGGGAAGTCGGTCAGCGATTTCGCTTTTCGCACGATGGAAATGCCGCCGACCAAGCGCACGAAAGGCGGAGAGGTGCGCATCGTTGATTCGAGCACGTTCAAGGCCTCAACTAACGTTGCGATGGCCATGGTCACGGTCCACCCGGGAGGGATGCGCGAACTGCACTGGCACCCCAACGCCGACGAATGGCAGTATTACATCTCGGGCAAGGGAAGAATGACTGTAGTCTCGACAGGGAACCGCGCTCGCACGATGGACTTTCAGGCGGGAGACGTCGGGTACGTTGAAAAAACTCTGCTGCATTACATAGAGAATACCGGGGACACAGACCTGGTCTTCCTGGAGATGTTCAAAAGCAGCTTCTACCAGGATCTGTCGCTTTCACAGTGGTTGTCCCACACGCCGCCCGAACTGGTGATGGCGCATCTCAATATCGACAAGGCAACCATGGACACGATACCGAGAGACGAACTCGTGATCGTGCCGCGTTAGTACGAACGCTCGGGCTGTCCTGCGGCGGATGGAAGCAACTCAATCGACATCGCCGCGTTGGTTTCTAGAGTCGTCGCGTCGATGCCAATGGCCATGCCTTTTATGCGAGAACACTGACACGAAACCAATTCTAATAATTATTTCGTATGTAGCTCGACGGTAATGTCGTTGTCACTCGGCGAGTTCTGTCCGGGCGAGGTCATCCTAGACGACAACTCTCGTCGCCGGTGGTGTGATCACTTACTGGTTCGTACCGTTATCGCGCAGCAATCGTCAGCTTATCGACCACGTGGCTGTGGACCGCAAAGGACTTCGCGATCTCCCGAACTTTTTCGCGCTGCTCTTTCGTTGCGACGGTGCCTCTCAGCTCGATGCGGTCGCCCGCAACCGTCACGTTTACTCGACTTCGTGCGAGGGTTGGCTCGCTCTCCAAGGCCACTGCAATTTCGTTGGCCACTTCGGCGGCCTTAGACGTCGTCGAGTCCGCGGTGGCATTCGAGCTTGTGTAGGTGGTGGCGGTCGCACCTTCAACAGCCGGAGCATTGATCGTCAAACGGTCCTCGATCCGGGTGACATGGGGAAGGGCCTTGACCGAGTTGACGGCACGCCACCTGTCTCTTTTCGATGCGACCGGCCCTTTGAGGACAACCACTCCGTTACTGACATTGACCTCGATGCTCTGAAAGGCCGCGTCAGCCGCGAACTGCTGTTGGATTTCGCGCCGTAGATCTTGGTCCCGCCGCTGTGCCGCGCTCAGCGTTTGCGTCTCGCTTGGCGCAGACGCTGTGTCCGGTTCCGCTGTCACGGCCTGGGCCGACTGTTGCGCAAAGAGAATACCCTGCCCCTGCCCGCAGAGTAGAGCAGAGAGTACTGCTGCTGTTCTGCAAACGCTCATTCCAAAATGTTCTTTCATCATTTGTGTTACCTCCGCCCGGTAATTGAGCAACTCGTATGCCATACGTCTCGCGGGAAACAGACCGCCTAGAGGAACATCTGCGTCGGCGCTCAATCGCGAAAGCCAACCGGGTGTCGATATTTCGACACCGCCGTCAGACAGTTCGTAGTCGCGCGCCTGTTTTAGACGGCTGCGCTTGGCACTTGGATTGCACTCGGAAAGTGGAAGAGGCAGTTACAACATAGTGCTGGCGGACGATTGATGTTCCTCGGCGCAGCATAGGAGAAAACAGCATGAACACCGACTATATCTTTCTGTGCGGAGTGATGTGGTGCAGGTTCGGAGAACAAGACGCCGGCAGGGAGCTAATGAGGGCTGCCGATTCTATGGATCCGGACATGAGCGCACTTGCCTCGGCGATGTTGGTGAAAGGTGCGAGTCGCTTGATGGAGTTTGGAAAAACGGGCACAGCTTGAGACCTGCGAATTCACAACTCTTCAGAGACAGCGTTCGCGTCTAAAGACAAATTAGAGCAATGAATCACATCCTCCTTATTGATGACGATGACGTCCTGGTCAACCTTCTCCGGGAGTTCCTCGAACGGGAAGGTTTTGCTGTAGATGCCGCTTACGACTATGATTCCGGCCTAACCCGTGCTTTAAGCAGCGATCACGAACTGGTCGTAGTTGATGTCATGCTCCCCGGTGGATCGGGATTAGACCTTCTGAAAACAGTGCGTGCGTCATCCAAAATTCCGGTCGTCCTTCTCAGTGCGATGGGAGACGCGGTAGATCGCATTATCGGTCTGCAAATTGGAGCAGACGACTATCTTGCGAAACCGTTTGAACCTCGTGAACTGGTAGCCCGCATACATGCGATTCTGCGACGCACCCGCGATATACCCACGGATGGCAACGAAATCAAAGTCGGCGACGTAGCGCTCTCGGCCAGCCGAAGAGCGGTCGTCTGTTCCGAAAGATCAGTCGAACTAACAGCTGTCGAATTCAACGTGCTGGAATGTCTGCTGCGTAACGCGGGCAGTATTGTCAGCAGACAAACTCTCGCCGAGAGGGCGCTGGGTAGGCCGCTGGCCCCGTTTGACCGCAGTGTCGACGTACACGTCCACAACTTGCGGAAAAAGTTTCCAATAATGCCCTACGAGCGGATCAAAACCATTCGCGGTGCCGGTTATGTCTACACTCCACCGCTCATAAAGGATCCTGAATAGGCGGGCGCCTGTTCTGGACAATTCTTTCTTGGTGTCGAATCAGTTTTCAATATTCAGCAGCATGGGCTCGCTCACACAGATTTACCATTCTTAACCATCTCTTAACCGTCCGCTTCCTGGCGCCGGAATCTAACTAGATATGACAGCTGGTATTCAGCCGTCTAAAGGAGAAAAACAAATGAAATTGTCAAAGCTTAGTATGATCGCTGGTTTTATCATCGCATTTACTCTCATTTTCGAATTGGCCGCTCACGCGGACGAAATCAATCAGTCCACGAAGATTTCGTTCAGCGAAGCGGTGCAGGTGCCAGGGAGGGTCTTGCCGGCGGGTAACTATGAGTTCGTGCTGGCAAGGACTGACGCCAGCCGCAATATTGTGCAAATTTTCAATGCGGACGGCACCGAGCTCTATGCGACCGTTCAAACGATCCCCACCGAGCGTGCGCGGGAGACCGACGGCACTTCCATCACTCTAGCCCAGCGCCCAGATGGCAAACCTGATGCTATCGTGACCTGGTTCTATCCTGGCATGGGTACTGGACACGAATTCGTGTACTCCAAGCCGGAGGAAACGGAACTAACTCAGGATGCGAAGCAAACCTTCGTAGGCGACCATGGAATGATGGTCAGCTCCGGCACGAACGAAGCGGGCAACTAACACAATGCCTGACGCCCGGCATTCACTCCTGTCAACATCAACGCGAGTGAATGCCAGGCCCCGGCAGAACATAGACGCCAAACTGTCGACGCTCCGACACAACTTTGTTCTTAGCGTTTTGCTTGCGGCTGGAACTAGACTTGCTATGAATTGAGCGGAGGACAAGACTGTGGCTAAGGCTGCGATTGACGGCATTGTTCAAGAAGCCCGGCCCGACGAACTTCTCATCGATCTGATCAACCGTACTGGTGCTTCGGTCCCCCACGTCTGTTACCACCCCCAACTCGGCCCGGTTCAGACGTGTGACACGTGCATGGTTGAAGTGAATGGCCGCCTGGTTCGGGCCTGTGCAACCGAAGTCGCCGATGGAATGAAGGTATCCACCAAGTCAGCGAAGGCGTCGGCCGCCCAGGTGGAGGCATTTGATCGGATTCTCAGTAACCACCTGCTCTACTGCACAGTCTGCGACAACAACAACGGCAATTGCACTGTCCACAACACGACGAAGATGCTGGCAATCGAGCATCAGCGAATCCCCTTTCGATCGAAGCCCTACGAGGTCGATAACACGAATCCGTTCTATCGCTATGATCCTGATCAATGCATTCTCTGCGGCCGCTGCGTAGAGGCTTGTCAAAATGTCGAGGTTAACGAAACGCTTTCCATCAACTGGGAAGATCCCAATCCCCGCGTGCTCTGGGATGGCGGCTCAACCATTGGGGAGTCGAGCTGCGTTTCGTGCGGCCACTGCGTCACCGTCTGTCCCTGCAATGCCCTGATGGAAAAAAGCATGTTGGGTCATGCCGGCTTCTTAACTTCTCTGAAGAAGTCTGCTTTAAGCGGCATGATCGACGTCGTCAAGGGTGTTGAACCGGAAACCGGCTATGGAAGCATTCTTCAGGTCTCCGAGGCCGAATCCGCAATGCGAGAGCACCGCATCCGCAAAACGAAGACAGTTTGCACGTACTGCGGCGTCGGTTGCACCTTCGATGTGTGGACCAAGGATCGTCACATTCTCAAAGTGGCGCCGGAACATGGCCCAGCCAACGGGATATCGACTTGCGTAAAGGGAAAGTTCGGCTGGGGTCACATCAACAGCGAGGATCGCCTCACAACCCCGCTGATTCGCGAAGGCGACAAGTTTTGCCAGGCCAGCTGGGACGAGGCACTCAGCCTGGTTGCCAGCAAATTGTCGGTGCTCAAGACGAAGAACGGTCCAGATTCGATTGCGTTCATCTCTTCGTCCAAGTGTACGAACGAAGAAAGCTACCTGATGCAAAAGTTGGCGCGAGCCGTGGTGGGTACGAACAACGTCGACAATTGTTCCCGCTACTGCCAGTCGCCGGCGACCCAGGGTTTGTTCCGCACGGTCGGCTACGGCGGCGATTCGGGTTCCATCTCCGACATGGAGAAGGCTGACCTGGTTCTCATCATTGGCAGCAACACGGCGGAGAGTCATCCGGTCATTGCCACGCGGGTGAAGAGCGCTCACAAACTGGACGGGCAGAAGCTCATTGTCTCGGACCTGCGTGAACATGAAATGGCAAGGCGAGCAGACCTCTTCCTGCATCCCAAGCCAGGTACGGACCTTTTCTGGCTGAATGCGATCAGCCGCTATCTGCTTGATAACGGCCTTGCGCACACCAAGTTCCTCGATCAGTGGGTAAACGGTTTAGACGAATATCGAAAGAGTCTGGAGCCTTTCACCATGCAAGCCGCCTCCCGCATTTGTGGCGTGCCCGAGGAGACTCTGAATACCGTGGCACACATCATCGCCGACGCGAAGGCCATGTGCATACTCTGGGCGATGGGAGTAACTCAGCACACCCAGGGTTCCGATACCTCTACAGCCATTTCGAACCTGCTACTCGTCAGCGGCAATTACATGCGGCCGGGAACGGGTGCTTATCCGCTGCGCGGGCACAACAATGTACAAGGAGCCAGTGATCACGGCTCCATGCCAAATATGCTTCCCGGCTACCAATCGGTGACTGATCCCGACGTGCGCTCGCGATTTGAGACTGGTTGGAAGGTCAAGCTGCCTTCCACCAAGGGACTCGACAACCACCAGATGGTGGAAGCCATTCATGGCGGCAAGCTCAAAGCCATGTATCTAATCGGCGAGGAGATGAGCATCGTCGACTCCAATGCCAACTATGTCGGAGATGCATTCGCCAAGCTTGACTTCTTTGTTGTGCAGGACATCTTCTTCAGCAACACATGCCGCTACGCCGATGTTGTGCTGCCGGGAGCACCGAGCCTGGAAAAGGAAGGCACCTTCACCAGCACTGAAAGACGGATTCAGCGACTCTATGAGGTGTTACCGCCGCTCGAAGGTTGTCGGCCCGATTGGAAGATCGTCCAGGATGTTGCCAACCAACTGGGAGCGAGTTGGCAGTATCAACATCCTTCCGAGGTCATGGATGAGATTGCTTCCCTCACGCCGATGTTCGCGGGCGTCAATTACGAGAGACTAGCCGGCTACAAGTCCCTCCAATGGCCGGTCGCGGCCGATGGAACCGACGAGCCCCTGCTCTATACCAAACGCTTTGCCTTTCCTGACGGAAAAGCGAGGCTATTTCCCGTCTCCTGGATTGGCCCCACCGATCAACCGGACGCTCAATTCGACTTGCACCTGAACAACGGGCGGCTTCTCGAACACTTCCACGAGGGCAACCTGACCTACCGCACCGAAGGAATTCGGGAGAAGATTCCTGACACCTTCGTGGAAGTTTCCCCCGAACTCGCCGAAGAACGCGGAATTCAAAGTGGCACTTGGGTGCAGCTAGTCTCGCGGTACGGACAGGTCCGAGTGCGCGCGGTAGTTACCGATCGCGTGCATGGGCGGGAACTATACATGCCGATGAACTCGGTTGAGAGTCCTGTGAACCGGTTGACCAGCAGCCACACTGATCCAGTGACCAACACTCCTGCCTACAAGGAAACCAGCGTTCACATGAATGTGTTGGCCGAAGTCGGTGAGAATCCATTGCCCCGGAAGAATTCTCGCTTCGGTCATCCGACGCCGCAAAACGGAGTGGAAGTCGAACGTAAGTGGAAGCGACCGGACTATGCCCCTCCAGGAAATGGTCTGGTGCAGATACAGACGAACAAATAACGCGAGGAGAACTCAATGGCTCAACCGATTCCTCTGGAAATTCCGCCACGCAACCCACGTGCAGAGTTGCGCTCTCGATTGGAGCAAGCGCCCGAAGAGCACGCAGAAGCGATCTTGGCCGCGTACGAAGTGCTCCAGGAGTTGCACAAGCATGGCGTGCTGGAGATCATGCGTGGCGCCTTGGCGGCGAGTGACGAGCTCCTGGAGAAGGTAGTCGACAATGTCAAAACGCCCGAGGCCATCCGAGCTATCAGGAATCTCCTTTTTTGGCGCCGCATTCTTGGAAGCATCGAGCCGGAATGGTTCCAGGGGATCTTCCAGGCAATTCCAGAAGGAATCGCCCAAGCGACCGCCGAGCGAGATCAACCGGTCAGCCTTTTCGGGCTGCTTCGGCGCGCCGTCAGCAAAGATAGTCTCCGCGGTCTATTCGCAGCCGTTGACTTCTTGCAAGTTTTTGGACGTCACCTCCATTTATCAGAGGGTCAGACTCCCCAAACTTAAAGCAACCCATGGAAAGTAGAATTATGACGAATCGATGGAGTATTGCCGCCGCTGGTTTTCTTCTGCAAGTCGCCTTGGGCGCCGTTTACGCGTGGAGCGTTTTCCGCCTGCCACTCACGAAGCAATTCGGCTGGAGTATTTCCGAAGTCACACTGACCTTTACGATCAGTATTTTTGTGCTGGGCGTTGCAGCCTTTTTTGGTGGTCTCTGGCTCAATCGCAGAGGACCCAGAATTGTTGCCCTCACGGGCGGCTTTCTGTACGGCTTGGGAGTCTTCCTTGCGAGTTTCTCCGACCACAAACTGTGGTGGCTATACCTCAGCTACGGGGTAATCGGCGGCGCCGGAGTTGGTTTGAGTTACATAGTGCCGGTCGCCGTCTTGGTCAAATGGTTCCCTGACCGCCGAGGCCTGATCACCGGTGTTGCCGTAGGCGGGTTCGGAGCGGGAGCACTCGTGACGGCACCTGTGGCCACACACCTCATTCAGAGCGTGGGCGTTCTTTCAACATTTGCTTACCTCGGTATCGGGCTTCTCATCGTCACAGTAGTCGCCGGCTATTTCATGCAAAATCCACCATCGGGTTGGACGCCTAAGGGTTGGGCACCAACGGCCTTGCAAGCCTCCCAGCGTTCCGGCCATGACTACACACTCAGGGAGGCGCTGGGAACCTGGCAATGGTGGGCACTGTGGTTGCTTTTATTCCTTAATACTTCCGCCGGAATTTCCGTGATTTCGCAGGAAGTCCCGCTATTTCAAGGATTGGCAGGTGTGAACGCGGCGGTGGCGGCCAGCATGGTGGGAGTGGCCAGCATCGGGAACGCTCTTGGAAGGGTGTTCTGGGCTTGGGCGTCCGATTCGATTACCAGAAGAGCAACGTTCATCGTGATGTTTCTTGCGCAGGCGATACTTTTTTGGACTCTGCCCAACATCAATTCCCCTAGTTTATTGACGATCGTCGCCTTCTTCGTGCTTATGTGCTATGGCGGAGGATTTGGGACCATGCCTGCCTTTGCGGCTGATTACTTTGGATCGAAGAATGTCGGTCCTATTTATGGACTCATGCTCACCGCCTGGGGTTTCGCGAGCGCCTTTGGACCGCTGCTCATTGCTTACATGCAGCAGATCAGTGGCACCTATCGTGGAGCACTCCATGTGATCGCTGGGGTGATGGCAGCGTCGATGATTCTCCCTCTTATCGTTTCCCCACCCCGGCGGGCGGAGGACAAAGCTCGTGCTCAAGCCCCACAATGCAGTCGACTTCCAGCGGCCTAGCTTTCTTGCGAATGCGGAAACCTCGGGCCGTTTCGTTCTTCACCTGCTGTGTATTAGCCGATTAACAAGCTATTGCCAGACTGCAAAAGTGTTTTCTCGGTGATCCTGATTTTCGGAATGCTTCTAGCGTCACCCTCGACCTCGACCACCCATCTTCACCGAATACGAAAAAGAGGAGACACCATGCGCCGGACCACGCTTATGCTACTGTCCACATTTTGCTTCTGCTTAATAGTGCTGGGGGCCACGATGATCACCCGAGGCCTTTCAGGACGTTCAGTAGGAAAGATCGGGGGACGCCGACCGACGCTACTATTGCGGCAGCCATTCCGGCGACTGCGGTGCTCGCCCCATAACATCCTGGTTGCTTTGCAGACTAGGCCGGGAAATCCCCAACTTATGCATCTTGTGGATCAGCGTAGTGCGCTTCAAGCCAAGTTTGGCGGCTGCTCCCTTCGGGCCGCCAATCACCCAACCGACGCCTTCGAGCGTGCGCAAGATTAAAGTGTGTTCGGAGTCCCTCAGCGTTGTTGCCCCCCCAGACGTGGATACGCCCGGAGACATGGATGTGCCCTGGGTCCCTGTCGTCGGCAATGAATTGGGAAGCACGCCATCGTCGGAAAGGATCACGGCGCGTTCAATCAGGTTCTGCAGTTCGCGGATATTCCCCGGCCACGGATACGAGATGAGCGCAGCCATCGTTTCCGCAGGAATATGTTCAATTTGCTTACCCATCCGGCGACAACAAACCTCGACAAAATGTGTCACCAGTGCCGGAATATCTTCTGGGCGCGCCCGCAATGGTGGCAGCAGCACCGGAAAAACATTCAGCCGATAGTAGAGATCGCTGCGAAATTCGCCCCGGTTCACCATCTGCATCAGATCACGGTTCGTTGCCGCCACCAGCCGAACGTCCACTTGGTGAGTTCGAGTGCTGCCCAGGCGCTCGAACTCCTGTTCCTGCAGCACGCGCAGCAGCTTGGGCTGCAGCGCCGG
>Ga0137392_10002949_pt1 | contig 10386 bp, 6 predicted proteins | sample 15con2h34AmetaG_FD_101394 | JGI IMG/M metagenome (GOLD analysis project Ga0137392, IMG submission 101394) | Vadose zone soil microbial communities from Angelo Coast Range Reserve, California, USA - 15con2h3.4A metaG | ecosystem: Environmental > Terrestrial > Soil > Vadose zone > Saprolite... | reverse complement strand
TTGGCTGGGACCGGCGCGACGGGCGCCCCATCAAGAACCTTCCCCGGCTGCCCGGCCCTGCCCAGCAGGAACTGAAAGTTACGTCGCTTCTTACCGTGGCCTTCGAACAGGAGGGCCAGCCCACGGGCCGTATTTTCCTCATCAACGGTCGTAAGCCTTTCCAAAAACAGGACTTAGCTTGGCTTGAAAACATCGCCGCTCATGTCTCTCCCGCCCTCGAGAACATCTTTCTTTTGAGGCACTTACGCGCCCGCGCGATTGAGGCCGAGCGCAGCCGCATTGCCCGTGACCTCCACGATGGGATTCTCCAGACCCTCTTGAGCATTGAAATCCAACTGGACGTCCTCCGCCGCCGCCTGCCTTCCGCCCCGGAACAAGCCGTTAGTGGCCTTGCCAGCCTCCAGCAGACCGTCAAAAACGAGGGTGCGGAGCTCCGTCAGACCGTCACGGACCTCCGCCCCTTGCGCGTGCAAAGCGCCGATTTGGTTGATTTAATGCGCGGATTCGCCGAGCGCTACCGCAATGAATCCACGATTGCTCTCGATTTGCTCATCGATTCGGCTCAGTTGCGCGCTCCCGACCGCGTCTGCCGCGAGATTTTCCAGATTTACCGTGAAGCACTCAATAACATAAAAAAACATGCCAAGGCTTCCCATGTCGTGGTAAAACTGTCGCAGGATGACAGCCGTCTAGTACTCGTTGTGGATGATAATGGCGAGGGGTTTAGTTTCGCTGGCAGGTTTACCGGCGATGAGTTGGATCGTTTGCGCTTGGGTCCCATTTCCATTAAGGAGCGCGCCCGCACCGTGGGAGGAGTCTTGACCGTCGAGTCAAACCCAGGGCATGGAGCGCGCTTAACGATCGAAGTTCCGCTCGGATAACGGGTTTCAGGGTTTGTCTTACAAATCCTGACATAACTATGGCAAAGACAGCGAAACAGCAGATACGGGTACTACTAGCCGACGACCACGCGATCTTTCGCGATGGCTTGAGGAAGCTTCTCGATGCCGACGAGGATATCACTATCGTCGGCGAGGCCCAGAACGGCGCGGAGTGCATCAAGCTCCTCGCCAAGCTCAAGCCCGATATTCTTCTCCTCGACCTGCGCATGCCGGACAAAGACGGCTTGGCCGTCCTTGAGGAAGTCAATTTCGATACGCTGCCCACCCGCGTCGTCGTTTTGACTGCTGCAGAGGACGATCGCGACGTGGTTCGCGCCATGCGCCTCGGCGCGCGTGGGGTCGTCTTGAAACAGTCCGCCACCGATCTTCTGGTGAAAAGCATTCACCGCGTGCATGCGGGCGAAATCTGGCTCGACAACCGCATGACCGCCGAGGTCATGAAGGCGTTTTCGAAGTCCAGCGAATCCGGCCCGCGCCGCGAAAAGCCCCTGCTCAGCGACCGCGAAAAAGAAATCGTCCAGCTCGTTGCCCAAGGCTTCCGCAACAAAGAAATCGGCGAAAAACTTTTTATCTCCGAGCAAACTGTCAAAAACCACTTGCACAACATCTTCGACAAACTCGGCGTCTCCGACCGTCTCGAGCTGGCGTTGTATGCCATACACCACAGACTCATAGATCAGTCGTAGAGCGCCCGGCTTCTACCGGCTGGCCGTCCATCATTGCCTCACCAACGATGCAAAACCATTTTCTCTTTGTAAGGGCATCTGCCTCGCCGGCCGGCCTCTCTTTCATTTCGCCGTCACCCTCGCTTCCTGCGGGACACCAATTCTCCGGCGACCGAGGTTTTTACCTGAGTAGGTTTTGGGGTATTTGCTTGCTATCGCTTTTATATAGTGGTAGCTAGTCTCTCCCGCGTCCCATGGGATGCAGAAGTTCTCCTTGATCGCTTGCGTGGGTGGCTCATGAGACTCCCAATATCATGTCTGCGTCATGGCGCGTTCCTCGGTCTAGCCATTCTGGTGTCTTGGGTCACCATGACCTCCGCCCAAGAAAAATCAGGCGTCCCCGATCATTCTTCCGTCCCCGCCGCAAAGAAGTCTCCCGATGCGAAAAAGCAGGCGCTCCCGGAAGAGACTGCAGATATGGGCGAGCAATCCAGCGTTGAAGGAAAAGGCGAAGACAGAGACAGTCCCGAACTCATTCGTAAGCGCGACGAGTGGTTTTACAAGCAGCGCAGTTCCGCAAACGGCCACATCCCCGCAGGCGCCCGGTTCAAGGCGTTTCAGCACTTGCAGCGCATGATGGAAGCGGAAGGGAAACTGCTGCGCCAGCCCAATGGAAGCTATGCTGCCGCGACACCGCAAGCTGGTCCCGTCGTCGGTGGAGCTTGGTCCTCTCTCGGTCCCACGCCCACAACGGGCGGGTTTTTCAGCCCGGTCAGCGGACGCATAGAGGCGATTGCCGTCGACCCCAGCGACTCCACGGGTAATACAGTACTCCTTGGTGGCGCTCAGGGCGGCATCTGGCGATCCACGGACGGCGGCAACACGTGGACTCCCAAGGGAGACTCAAATCCGTCGTTGGCTATGGGCTCTATCGCTTTTGCGCCTTCCTCATGCAATCCGGCACCTGGTTCGTGCACAGTTTATGCAGGCACCGGTGAGCAAGCCTCGATTGGCTTCGACGTTTACTCCGGTGCGGGCGTCCTAAAGTCAACCGACCATGGCCAAACCTGGACCCAGACCTGCACTACGCCGAGTTCCACTTGCCCTTTCCTGGGACCCTTCACCAACACGCTGAATTTTGGCTTCTTCAACGATGGCGGCGCACGCATCAGCTACATTGCGGTAAGTCCAACCAATCCAAATCTTGTCCTTGTTGGGGCTCAGATTCCTCGAGTGGGCGGCACCAACAGCGAAACAGCAGGTGGAATCTACTGCTCATCCGACAGCGGGACCACCTGGACCTCGCTTCTAATCGGCGAAGCAGGCTCTTTCGTCGGCTTCGCTAGTCCCACTGTCGCCTACGCCGCCCTTGGACGCCCGCTCGGTACTGCCACCGGTGCTCCCACCCCCAACGGCGTCTATAGATCTACGAATGCCAACGCCTCCTCTTGCACCGCAATCAGCTTCCAACTCCTCACTCCTCCGACCACCCAGTCCATGGGCCGCATCGACCTCGGTATCGCGCCCAATGACACCGCGGGAAACACTGTCTACGCCTCCATTGCTGATGCCACAACCAACTCAACCACTAATCTCGGCGTGTTTGTCACTACCAACAGCGGCGTTTCCTGGGTCCAAACCGCCGCTCCAGACATCTGTCGCCGGCAATGTTGGTACGACAACGTCGTTAAGGTGGATCCGAACAATAGAGACATAGTTTTTCTCGGAGGGGGAGCAGTCACGAGTTCAACTGCTTTCGAGTGGGTGATGCGCTCCATGAACGGGACTACGGGCGGAGCATTTTCCCCTGCGATTCCCACTTCCCCAAGTGGCGGTGACCCAACTCTACCGCACGTCGACGAGCACGCTATGGCTTTTGTGAAACCAACCTCAGGTACATTCACCGGTAAAGTTCGGCTCTATCTCGGCAACGACGGTGGCCTGTGGCGTACCGACGATGCGGAAGCGCCAACAGTGACATGGACGAACCTGAACCAGAACCTCACCCTTACCCAGTTCTACCCGAATCTCTCTGTGAATCCTTCCGATCCCACGATTGCTTTTGCCGGTGCTCAAGACAACGGCAGCCAAGTCTTTCATGCTAGCTCAAACTGGACGAACACGAAATGTGGTGACGGCGGCCAGACTGCTGTTGATTTTCAGGTTCCCACATCGGTCTATATCACCTGCCAACTCATCCGTCTGTTTTTCTCACCTTCGGGCGGCACCGATCCGAATTCCTACGTCCCTATAGGAGGCGGTATCAATCCTAATGGAACCGATGCCGTGGATTTCATTCCGCCCATCGCGATCGATCCGTCCACTCCCGGCCGCGTGTACTTCGGCACTGATCACGTCTATCAAAGCTCCGACAACGGCAACACGTTCAGCGCCATTTCCGGTGTCCTCCCGACAAGGAGCGGAAACTATCTCACTGCTCTCGGTGTTTCGCCGAATAAGCCAGCTGTGGTTTATGCCGGAGCCAATGGCGGTGATATCTTCGTCGCAACCAATGTGGCTCCCGGTAGCGCTTCCTTTTCCCCAGTTGCGGGACAGTCCCAGCATCCAGTCCGCAACGTGACGGCCCTCGCCGTAGATCCCCACGACCCAACGGGCAGCACCGTCTACTCCGCGTTCTCCGGTTTCGCCGTTTCCGGCCAGGACACTCTGGGTCATGTCTTCGTGAGTATGAATGGTGGTGCAGGTTGGGCCGATGTGAGTTGCACGAACTTCGGCGCTTGCCAAACTCCTAATGCCACTGACCTTCCCAACCTTCCCGTGAACGACCTCGTTGTTGATCCCGATCTTGCCGGAATTATATATGCGGCTACTGATATCGGTGTGTTTCAAGGAACTTGTGTTGGGACGACTTGCACCTGGAATACGCTCGGCACAGGCCTTCCCAACGTTTCTGTTCTCTCTCTGAAGCTCCATGAGCCGTCGCGCACCTTGGTTGCTGGAACTCATGGCCGCGGCGCCTGGTCGCTAGTCCTTACGAATTTCTCCTTCCCTGCGGGCCCACACCTTACCTCGCTCTCACCCTTCTCCGCTCCAGCTTCCGCTGCATCCCCCTTAACCTTAACCGTGAATGGCAGCGGCCTTACCGGTGCCACGGCAGTCCAGTGGAAGGCTGGCAGCGGTACAACCGCTCTCACCCCCACACCGCCGGTTTCCGACAGCCAAGTGACGGCCACCGTTCCCGTTTCGTTGCTCGCTTCTGGTGGCACGGTTCAGGTCTCCGTCTCCGTGGGCACCGCAAATAGCAATTCCCTGACGTTTGTTGTCCCCTCGGCTCCTCCAACTATTTCCAGCCTCACCCCCCCCACTACCCCTATCAATATCAATTCCCCCGACATCCTGGTTACCGTGACCGGCACAAATTTCTCGGCCAGCTCACAAGTTATGCTTAATCCCGACTTCACCGCGGCGAGTGCTCAGCCGCATGGGCAAGTCGTCATTCCGACCACATTCAAGTCTCCGACACAATTATCAGCCACGATTCCGGGCAGCTTCATAACCGGGACTGGCAGCATAAACTCAGTCGGTGTGCGGACGCTCCCGCCTGGCGGCGGAATCACCCTCTCTCCTCCAGCGGGTCCGACGCCCCTGCCCACTTTTACCGTCGTCGCGCCTCCGCCTGCCAACGACAACTTCGCCAGCGCGATGCCTTTCAATAGCCTAGGAGGGCAGCTCATCGTAGACAGCTCTGCAGCGACAATGGAATCAACGGATCCCATCCTGCCATGCGTCACGCAACGGCTAGGCGGCAATGGCAAGAATGGCGGCTATAACACCGTCTGGTTTACGTTCACCCCGAGCTCAAACGGAATGATAGCTGACCTTTCCACGCAATTTAGCAATTACGACACTACCTTGGCCGTCTTTACAGGAACGAAAGGAAACCTCACGTTAGTCCCCAATGCTTGTAATGACGACATAAATCCTGGCGTCGTCATTCAGTCCGATCTTAAGAGTATTCCTGTCACGGGAGGTACCACGTACTACATTATGGTGGGCGCTTTCGGCCCCCCAGATCCCAATCCAGTCGCTCTTGGAGGATATTCTAATATCACGCTCTCCTTTACCCAGGGGCCTCCCGATTTCAACGTCACCTCTACCGGCACTACGACACAGACCGTTGCCGCAGGTCAAACCGCCACATTTACGAATGCAATTTCCGTAACCGCCCAGAACGGCTTCTCGTCCCAGGTCAACTTGTCCTGCTCTCTCCCGGTTGCTGTCACAGCGACGACGACTTGCACCGTAACTCCCAACATGTTTGCCACCGGGAGTGGCACTGCCACAGTTGCAGTGACCACCATGGCCCGGGGCTTCGTGCCTCCTTTGTGGCCACCGGTGCGCTTCATTTTCCGACCACAAATTCTGTCTGTGCTTCTGCTCACGGTCTTGTTGAGTGCGCTTCTTCTGCGGCCTGCTCGGACGCGCCGTCAACGCTTCGCTGGAGCCATCCCGCTTGCTGGCCTCATTCTTTTCCTAATGCTCCAAGCGATCGGCTGCGGCGGTGGTAGCTCCACACCACCTCCACCCGCGGGCACGCCCGCGGGCACGTACGCCGTCACCATAACCGGAACATCCGGCACCACTACCAAGACCACCACGGTGATGCTTACCGTAAACTAGCCCGTGAGGAAGGAGGGGTCCGCAATCCGTTAGTCCCAAATTTCGCTCTCGTTCTAGTACTTCCGTACTTCTGAAGATTGAGCCGCTTTTGTACCCGGAGTCCTATTGTTCCCTGGGCCGCACCCGGATACACTCTCCCTTCGACTAGGAGGACTTCCTTGACGGGTTCCGAACGCCGCACTACCCAGCGCTTTTCCATGCGGCTGCCGCTTACTGTTCGTTGGACGACAGGAGCCGCGGTTGGTGAAACCAGCACCGAGTCACGGGATGTCAGCTCCCGCGGTGTCTACTTCTTTCTTTCCAAGGACGTCCGGGAAGGCTCGCCGGTCGAGATTCTGCTGACGCTTCCGAATGAGATTACTTTGGCCGGACCGGTACGCGTCCGCTGCCTGGGGCGCGTGCAGCGCACCGAGCCGCGCGAAGAGGGCGCCGTCGGCGTGGTTGCCGCTATCGAGCGGTACGAATTCCTCCGTGGCGAGGAAGATAAGTAGGTTTTGCCCGCCGCGGCCAAGAGAGTCTCATTTTTCCGCGGCGACGAAAAAGAGTTTCAATGGAAGGGAAGTCCCCCGCTTCCTGGTTGAGAGCTGCGCGATCTGGTGCGGCGGCAATAAATCCGCAGGCCGAATTTGAAACGCCATCGCGGATTTGCGTTCGCAAGAGTTTTTTCATCTGCTTCCTGATCTTGCGCCAGGAAGCATTCTTGACGAGTTTCTTGCTCGCTCACTGCGGAGGCGGGCAGGATAAGCCGGGGTGCCTTGGCCCCTCAGCGAAGCTGCCCCGGCACTTTTTTTCATTCAGCAGCCTGGTCACATCCTTCAAGCCAAGTTTTTTTCCATTCCTTCCCTCCCTGCTTTCGGATCACTCCTCCCGCGCGTTGTAGCCCGCCCTTTTCTCTATCTATCTGACCAGCCCTTTCCCCTGTCTCTCTGACTGGGAAGCGCGGGTGGTGCGGTCCGCGCGCTTCGCCGGGGCGAAGGCCGAAGCTTTCCGGCAGCCAGCATCGCCAGCGCGCGGAGCCGCCCGCTGAGTTCGCCCGTGCTCAAACGCCCCTCGCGGCAGAGCCACCGCAGACACTGGCGCGGATCGGTGTAGTTGGCGTGCAGTGGCTGTACTGTAAGAGTTAACATAAAATAGAACGTGTCTAATATTGAACAGACGCTAATACCCTCCTGTTGTAGGTTTTAGTTGCTTAGAACCGAAATAACCTCGGGGGCCAGCATGGCAACGGGAGGACTGGCCCCCGAGAATGTTCGCTAGCTTCCAATGGCTTCGACCCCACCAGCCCGCCTCAAACGAGTCGCCCTGAGCAGATCGGAAGGCAGACATCCGCCTTTGCACATCCTCTTTGTTCATAGTCACGCAGCGGAAGTAGCGCGCTGCATACAAGAGCTCGACAACGTGCACTTCACGGTGAGCGCGGAGATAGTTAGTACTCCCGAGGAGTTTAGCGAACGGCTGGGCTCGCACGCCTATGACCTTGTTGTCGCCGAGTACCCCAGCCCCAATTGGCAGGAAACGCAAGCACTGGAACTCCTGTACCGATCGAAGAGGCAGATCCCGCTCATCTTCGTCGGTCGCATTCTCCAACGCGAGACTGTGGCGGAGTTCATTACAAGAGGAGCCTACGATTGCATCGAAATGGGGCACGTTGGTCATCTTCCCGTAGCCGTTCTTCGAGCTCTGGATGAGAAGGCGTTGCGCGACCAACGCGACCGGGCCGAAAACGGCTTGAGGCATTCAGAAGCCCGTTACCGCGCTTTGGCAGGAAATCTGAGCTACGGAACTTGCCGCTGCGACCTTCACGGCAAATTTCTCGAAGTGAACGAGGCCATGGTGAAAATGCTCGGCTATGCGTCAAAAGACGAGCTCTTGGGTGTAAACCTTGTGAGTGCCCTGATTCAAGATCCTGACAAAAGGGCGCAATTGTTGGGGCAATCGAGCCAGCAAGGTCTTAGTCGATCCCATTGAAACAGAATGGAGGCGCAAGGACGGAACAACCCTGAAGGTCCGGCTCAGCGGACAAGAAGTCATTGGTGAGCAGGGCGAGCTGGACGCCTATGAGGTCATCAGTGAGGATGTCACCAAACAGCGGCAGTTGGAGGATCATCTGCGTCAGGAGGCGGCTAGCGACCCGCTGACAGGACTGGGTAACTATCGCCGTCTTACGGAAGTGCTGGATATGGAAGTCAAGCGTTCTGGGCGCACGGGGCGGGAGTTTGCCCTGGTGCTATTTGATCTGGATGGGTTGAAGCAAATCAACGACTGCTATGGCCATCTGATGGGAAGCCATGCGCTCTGCCGGGTGGCTGATGTTTTGAGCTTCTGTCGTGACATCGATACGGCGGCGCGCTACGGCGGGGACGAGTTTGCCGTTGTCTTACCGGAAACAGGCGCAGAGGCAGCCAACCAGGTGGCGCAGCGTATCTGCGACAGCATTGCCAATGACGGGATGGAACCAGTGCTTTCCGTCAGCATCGGTGTTGCAGTTTATCCCCATGACGGCGAAAGAATCGAAGCCCTCTTACGGAAGGCGGACGCGGCGATGTACGCGATGAAGGTCAAAAAACGCGAGCTTCTTGATCCAAGGCAACGCGTTGTTCATTAAATGTAGCCTCGCCGGGTGCCCCAGGTAGCGCTTTTCTACCTGGGGATTTTGTTTTTACTCCAAAGTTGCGCACCGCGAACATGCGTCTGCCAAAGGGGCCGTACTTGAAGCCCACGATGTACCATCAATCTAGCCCGCTGATCTTGAGAGCTGTGAGCTTGTGACTCTCCAGGTCGAGCAAGTAGGGCTCCGGGTCAGTAACCTCCAACATCCAATTCTTGCGTCACTTCAAGAATGTGGCAGTCTTTCCGTCCGCAGAAACTTTGAGTTCGGTCGCGTAGCCACATAGAAACGCTCGGTCGTCAGCTGGCGTACGTTTGTCCCATCCAAGTTGGCGGCAAAAAAACTCCAGCCATGAGGATGCGGCTGCGCGATCGGTGAGTGACTGCCATAGAAGTCCGCCCGGGCAAAAACGATTGTCTGATTGTCGGGCGAGAGGACCGGCGACAAATCGGTCATGCTTGAAGGCGACCACTCGTACTTGTCTGATCCGTCCACGTTGACGATGACAATCCGAGAGCGCGTATGATTGCCGGGCTCGTGGGAGTATGCAATTCGCTTTCCGTCTGGCGAGAATGTGGGACTTGTTTCTTCGCCATCTTTTGCATCCGTCAACCGTGTCGCAAGGCCGGCGTCTACAGCGACTGTGTAAATGAATGACGTGCTACCCCTCAAGGCAACCAAGGCCATCACCCTGCCGTCGGGAGAAACCGCGACTGATGTGATCTGCCAACTCGAACTACGTGCATACGACGTGCGCGCAAGAAGGAGTAGAAGGATCAGTCCTCCCCTTCGAACCCAAAGGCCCAACTTTCCATTAATTGCCATCTTGGAAGTTTTTCCCAGCCATCCATCACACAGAAACTTTCAAGCGCTCACTTCACCAGCAGTCTGCCCGCCAATCCCACGAACCCGTCATGCCACGCATGCGTCATCATGCCCGGCCGCAGGCTCTTCCGCATCTCCGCCAGAATTCCGAACAGCAAGCCGTACACGGCAATGATAATCGCTGATTTCCCGCTCTGGTAGGTATGTACCGCGCCAAACACCGCCGCGGAGAGCAAGACCTCCGCTGGAACGCTACCGCTCCAGGCAATAAATTGTCTCTGAAAATATCCGCGAAAGATGATTTCTTCGCAAATGCCCGCCGTTAGGGAGGTGAGAATCCAAAGAACAATTTCTAAATGGCTTTGCGGAAACAGGAAGCGCATGGATGGACCAGGCTTATCGGCTCGAAGCGCAAGCGCGGTGGCGAAAAGAACGGCGAGCGCGATGAGCCAGAAACCCGCAGCGATGGCGATGTCTTTCAAAAAAGATTTCGAATCGTTCCATTTTCCGCCGATGAGCTCGCGCAAGGAAGAGCCGTGGCGTTTGGCGCCCCAGGCGACATAGGCAACGACGGCCCACTCCCACAAAATTGTAAAGATATACATGGCCGCACGATGTGGATTGTGTGCGGCGCGCATTCGAACGGTGCCGAAGTAGCCCAACGTGCTCCAGCCAACGACCACCGCGAGGAGCAAGACGCTGTGCCAGGTGCTCGCGACGGTTGGCCTGCGTGCGGGCAACTTCG
>Ga0137392_10002947_pt1 | contig 10386 bp, 9 predicted proteins | sample 15con2h34AmetaG_FD_101394 | JGI IMG/M metagenome (GOLD analysis project Ga0137392, IMG submission 101394) | Vadose zone soil microbial communities from Angelo Coast Range Reserve, California, USA - 15con2h3.4A metaG | ecosystem: Environmental > Terrestrial > Soil > Vadose zone > Saprolite... | reverse complement strand
CTCCTGGGGAATAACAACAATGCCCGCACCATCCGCCACAACCAGATCGCCAGGACTAACAACAACTCCACCACAGCAGACCGGGTAGTTGACCTCGCCCGGCCCACGATGAAGTGGTCCAATAGGCGTAGCACCACGTGCAAAAACAGGAAAATCCAACTTCAGGATATCTGGGATATCACGCACGAATCCGTCGACAATGAAGCCCGCGATCCCCCGATGCTTCGCCTTCGTGGAAATCAAATCGCCCAATACGGCGTTCATGGACGAGCCGTGGGCATCAACCACCACGATGTCGCCCGGTTTCGCCACGTCCAACACCTTGTGCACCATTAGGTTGTCGCCGGGGAATACCTTCACGGTGCAGGCCGGTCCGCAAAGTCGGTGCTGGCTGCCAGTAAGACAGACAATACCAGGATCGACTGCATACAAGCGGTTGAGAAGATCAGAAATATCAGTACTGCAGAAATCTCCAAATCTTTGCATCAGGTCGGGATCCAAGCGCTCGAACTCGGTTCTGACGCGAAAGCCCGGCCCAGGAAACATCTCTGCTGAACGAGGTCTTTTAGCAACCAGGTCAACAGTCGTAATCGCGGCTACCGCCATTTGTCCTCCAGGGGAACTAGCCAAAACCTGTTGCCTAACGCCCGTAAGTCATTCATCTCAGACGACAGAATCGGCTTATGCACTGACTTATGGCCTATAAACATCCCCGCAATCCACCTGCCATATCCAGCCCTCTGCCCTTTGCAGAAAAGCCCCTGCAAACTCCACAAGCACCTAATAACAATGCACTTGGCGATTTCCTGAGGGTATTCATGCTTGGGGGAATCTCGATCATTGCCAACTGCCTCGGGGATCCTGTGAAATTCATTTCCATTGCGTTCTAGAACCCTTCCTTTTTCCACTGTTTCTCTGTCGCCCTGCTCATTAAATAAGGGTGCTAGACTTGTCTCAGAAATGTTGGCACGGAGGACGGGCATAAGAGTCAGACTAGACTTTGTCAGCCGAAACCGAAGCGGGCTCTGCGGGGATGGAACCATACTGAGGGATAATCTGGTGGGTTCCTCGCACTGATGCTGCGCAACGTGGGAACCTCTTGTAGGGCGGAATCTTCACTAACGGAAAACGCCACCTCTCCATTTCAGGCTGAGGCACCAACTTTGCCACTCTGGTGTTGCCTTTATGGCTTACGCAGCCGACTTGAGGATTTAGTCTCGGCCCCCTTCCCTTTAAACTCGCAGATATGAGTACTGTATTTGAAGATGAGAACATCGATGCATGTAGAAGCGGAATTCCCGTGAGCAACGTCCAGCTCTCGGTGAAGATATTCAGCAAATGGGAGGAATTGGAATCGCTCGGTGCCGAGTGGAATATCATTCTCGAGCGCAATCGGAAGCTGACGATCTTTTCCACGCCGGAATGGTTGGGCGCTTGGTGGCGCGCTTTTGGAAATGACAAGCAGCTCTATGCACTGGCGTTTCGCGATAAGCAGGGTGAATTGGTCGGTTTGTTACCACTCTATCTTCAACGAATTGAGTTCAGATTCCTTCCGTCGTTGTCGGAGCTTCGATTGGTGGGTGATGGCTCGACTGATTCGGACAATTTGGATTTTCTTGTTCTCCCAAGATACGAACGCGCCGTTGCCAATTCCTTGGTTCAGCATCTTGCGACCGCTCCGTGTTGGGATATTTGCCGGTTAAATGTCATGCCCTCCGATTCGGTGACCGCGAACATTTTCTTGCAGGAGATCACCAAGGCTCGTTGGAACTGCGAAACCTCCACTGTGCCCTGGACCGCCATCGAACTGCCCGAAACTTGGGAGCAGTATCTCAAACAACTTTCGCCTAAGGAGCGAGGGAAGGTTGGCAACCTCACACGCCGTCTGGAAAAGCGCTATCGGATGCAATTCTACAAATGTAATAGTAGGAAAGAGCTGCCAGCCTGTCTGGAAAACTTGTTTCGGTTGCACCAGAAACGTTGGGAATCACGCGGCGAGCCGGGCACATTTGCTTCGTCAGCGCGACGCCAGTTCTATTACGACATGGCGCAGCGATTCCTGTCGCGAGACTGGCTGGCCTTATGGGTTCTCGAGTTAGATGGAATTGCGGTTGCCGCGCAATTCGGGTTTCGGTACCGTGATACAGTCTGCTCGCTTCAGGAGGGTTTCGATCCCGCCTACTCGAATGACAGCGTCGGGTATGTTCTCCGCAGCTTCTCCCTTCATGATCTGATTGAGTTGGGCGTCCGCCGGTATGAATTCCTGGCGGGACAAAACAAAAGCAAGCTACGCTGGACAGCGATAAACGGCAACTACGTTAACGTTCATACGGCCCGTCCAGGGACGCGGGGAAGCCTCCATCTGTCTCTCGTTCGCTTAGTCAAAACCACAAAGTCCCGCGTGAGCCGTTTTCTTCATCCATCGTTCGTGACCTTTTTTAGGTCGATTCGCCGCAAGGCTCCACCGGCTTGACCGTGGAGTGATCTGCTTTCCGGGATAGGAGTCAAATGCATCGCCATGGAGAGAGACTGGGAGACATGATACTCACAATAGCGTAACCATCGTTCTCGTCGCTTGCCCAGTGTCCCGAGTTCCAGATGGATGGGGTTCGCCTAATTAGTTGCCGTAGAAGTAGTCTCACCTCATGAAATTCTTTGCCGGAGAAGCCGAGAATGTTTTCGATGTACTCGCAGCCACTCTTTCCTACTTTGCTCTTGCTTGCTTTTATCGGACTCCTCCGATACTGGCGGCGGTCTCAAAAACAAAAGCCTATTCTGCTCGCGACCGCCCTCGTCGCTCTCTTTCTCATTTCTTGGCCTCCCTTTGCATGGCTTGCTCTCCAGCCGTTCGAGCGGCCATTTCCACATTCAATTGAACCGTCAAACGACGCGCAGGCTATCGTCGTTCTGGCCAGCGGCATCCAGTATCCGACGGTGCCGGGTTTGCCGGTGGCCCGGCTCGGCACTGACACCTACGAGCGCTGTCAATATGCCGCTTATCTGCATAACCACTGGCGGCCCTTGCCAGTCCTGGTCTCCGGGAAAGGCAACCAGCCCGATCCGAATACACCTCCTTATGCCATTTTGATGAGAGAAGCTCTGGAGAAGGAGGGCGTACCGCATGCCATGATCTGGTCTGAAATTGGATCCCACACAACCCACGAAAACGCTGAGTACTCAGCCGAAATACTTCGCCAAAAAGGCATAAACAGTGTTGTTCTCGTAACGGATGCCTACCACATGTTGCGTGCCGAACTGAGCTTCCGTAAACAGGGCCTGAAAGTGATTCCTGCCGCGTGTGGCTATCGTTCAGTAGGCATTCTCCATCTCGCAAATCTCATGCCCGGTTGGGAGCCTATCGGTTTCAACGAGGATTTACTGCATGAGACACTGGGGCTTATCTGGTACAAGATCCATGGCTGGATCTAACGGGATCTTGGATACTTGCGCTGCTCAAGCGACTCGCCCGACGCGAGAAACTGATTTCTTTTCGCCAGACGGCACGAAAAGGATATCCGTATGTGAACTATCGTCACGGGCCATGCTGCTATTTTCCTTTATTCTCAACCGCCTCCCTATATACTCGCAGCGTGCGCTCCGCAATAACGTCCCATTGAAGAAAGTCTTCCGCCCTCTTTAGTAATCGAGCGCCAATTTCCCGCCTCAATTGCTCGCTCCCCAGTAATTCGATGATTCGCTCAGTCAATTGCTCGGGGTTTTCTTCGTCAACCCAAACCCCACACTCCCCCAGATGATCGGGGAGGCCGGCATTTCTCGTGCATACCACCGGCAGCTGATTGGCGGCGGCAATGGACGCCGGAAGACCTGCAAAACTTCCTGTGTACGGCAGAACGCAGACAAGAGAGCTTTGATATTGGCGGACAATGTCCTCCACCGACAGCTGATTTAGCCAAACGATATTTTTTGCAACTCCGCATTCTTCGGCAAGCTTCCTCGCTTCCTCCGGCGTATTCTCACCGTAGTGTCCGTGTATCTTCAGAGTGGGCACATTCGCTCCCATTCGCTGCTGCATGATTGACATTGCTTTGAACAGCGTTTGGATGCCTTTGCCTGTCATCACCTTGTGTCCCGCATAGAAGATAATTCCTTCCCGGTGAACGTCCGGCATCGTGGCCGGAATTGTCGCGCCCTGCAACACAACGTGCACCTTCTCCTCTGGAACCCTCAGCTCGATCAAGTGTTTCCTCATCTCTTCACAATGCACGATGATGCCGTCCGCTAGCTCGTAGATCCTGTTTCTCTCCGGAAACTCAAGTTGATCACGGTCCAGCTCGTGAACGGTGACAATTCGGATTGCATGGGAAGGTTGTCTCAGCCAATGAAAGACGACGTTCGATCCATAGGCGTTCAGAATTTGTTGGAAGTGCACGATTTCCGCCGCCTTCGACAACTTCGCGAATTTCTTTGCTCGAAAGTACAACGTCGCATTCCTGGCTTTGCCCCGCAAGCGCTGCTTCCACGCACTTTTTGATCGGTAATCCCCGATGATGGGCATCTCGAAATAGTCGCACTGCTGCGCCTGGAAGTTTCTGCTCATCTCCACGGGATCCCCGCAACCGCAGTTTGATGCCACCCAACTCACCTTGCTGCCGGTCTTCCTCTCAATCGCCGCCATCAATGAACTGGCATAAGAACCGTATGAGGTTTTGAACGGGCAGCAGATTATGGTCATCTGCATGGTGGCATTTCCTCCTGTTCACATTGCCGGCTACTTGCCGGCGCCGATCATAGAATTTCTGGCTCAATCCACCCCATTAGACTTCCGCCGACTCTTCGCTTGGCGGGCCGTATCCCCGCGTTATACGCTAATGGGACTTATCCCTTTTTCTTCCTATCAAACTGGGCTCGAATGCTTCTGCGGAATTTCCCTAGCCGCGACAGTACCGACGCCCTCGACCTGTAGGCGAGTTGTGACCGGAAGCCTCGGCTGAAGACATAGCCGCTGAAATGCGGTAAGGTCTCGGAGGTCCACGATGTTTTGTAGCGATCTTTCTTACCGCCGAAAAATAACGTAGGGATGCGTCTTTGGGCGCATTCGGCAAGAATTCCGTTAAATAGCACTTGTCCGGGGCCACCGCGCCGCAACTCTTCGTTGTAGGCTATTTTCATCGGGTAGTAGCAGTTTTCCGTCTCTACGCTGAACGCTCCGGCAAGCATCACCTCATTCGTTTCCAAGGAGTGCAGGCAGAAGTACCCGCGGGCGGCTCCTTCCCTCACAATCTGTTCATAGAAAGCTCGCGTCTCCGGAGTGCACTTGATCGCCGACCCTTCCTGTCCTTTCCAACCTGACGCTTCCAATTCATAGAATCTCTCCAGAATTTCTCCATCCGGGTTGGTTCTTCGTACGAGTTTGGGTTCATCTCCCGTCTCCTCCTTCAAGAGCCGGGCGAATCGGCGCAATTCATGGCGAAAATGGCGACTCGTGCCCCCCAGCCAGCTATACTGCCCCTTTTCGTCCACTTGCAGGTGCAGAATCGGGCTTTCGTGAAAGGGGATACTCATCGTGCGGTAGCCGTCTTCGCTGGCATGCGATAAAAGCTTATGCGCTGCACCGTTTTCCGGAATCAGCGGCAATTCCAACATGTGCCATCCTGGTGTGCGCTTCAATAAATTCCAGATCGCTCCTATCGAAGCTTCTCCCGCCGTGCAGCGGCTTTGAACAATATCGAATCGCACAGAATGGATGTTTGCTGCTCCGGCAAGCTTCCACAGTGGGACTCCCGCGAACCAACAGCGCTTCCGGATCAGCGGCAACACCGCAACCAGCCGGTCCCCGGCGCTGGCCGTCAACAAAACTATTTCACCCTTGGGTTCGAAGGCGCTCAGGTATGCGGCAATCCATTCCGGTCGCTGGAAGGGCGCGCTCCTGGTCTCTTCGCACAACTTCTCCCAGCGGCTTGCATGACGGTAAATGAGCTCTACCCCCCCCATCTCAATGTTGGGGCTCACCATCCTGAATTGTCCTCTTGATGGGCCCGCGGGGCTCTGACGTGAATCATTTTCTGTTGAAACCGAAAGCAGCGTACCACACTGCGGCTCGCCGTCCCATCTCGTTGGGTGCCTCGTCTTCGTCGTGCGTGACCATCCACCTCGGAAGGCCAGAGGAATTGGTCACCTTTCCATAGCCTTCGCCACAAAATACAGGGATGACCGGCATGTCCGCCCGATAGCCGCCGGCTGAAATGGTCATAAGTCGCTCCACTCGTTCGGTTATAAACTTGGCGCCTGTCTTCCCGGGTTTAGGATTCGGCAGCATCCCCCACCGAAAAGTAGCTGCAATCCGGATGGTGGAATACAAGCGCGCTAACGCTCGCCTCTGGGTCCATCATGAATCCGTCGGTAAGTTGTACCCCGATCTCGTCAGGCTTTAATAGCTTCCAAATCCCCGCCTGATCTTCCAAATTTGGACAGGCCGGATAGCCAAAACTGTAGCGCTTGCCGCGGTACCGCGATGTAAACCTCTGCGCCATCGTCATTTCCGGCGGGTCCGAAAATCCCCAATCCTCTCGAATCCGCCGGTGCAGCCACTCCGCGCACGCTTCTGCGGTTTCAATCGCCAAAGCCTGCAACCCATGTGACTTGAAGTAGTAGCCTTCGTTCTTGGCCCTTTCACCGCGCTCACGCACACCCTCGCCGGCTGTCACGACGAAGAGTGCGATGTGGTCGCGCTGCCCGTTCTGCCGTGGCACCACGTAATCGCTCAAGCATAGAAAATCACCGACCCCCTGCCGCGGGAACCGGAACGTGTGCACCGGCTGCCTTTCGCCCGGGGCGAACAGATGCAGCGACTCCCCTTCCGACTCTGCCTCAAAAAACTGCCACACCGCGCGCGGTTTCATAAACTCCGCCGCCTCACGCTTCACTTCCTCCATGCTTTCGAATAACTGCACGGCCTTCGGATCGCGTTCCGCCAAACGCTTCTCGAAGTCTCCTCGAAAACCCATGTGCCGCCCGTAGAGCATGAAGGGATTGATGTATCCCCAGACTTCGCGCAAATCCGGCACCAGCCGGACTTTGCGGTCCAGATCTTTCACGCCTGGAGTCGGCAGGTCGGCGCGAACCCGCGGCGAGCGCTTCACCGCTGTGATCTCCTGTACTGTCACGATCGTAGACACGCTCGCGCCATTTCCGCTCGCCGTGTGATTCCGCAGCACCGTCTCACGCGTCGTCGGATCCATCAATTCGTTCATCAACCTAAGCCCGGTCATCGCATCTTTCGCGTAGCACACGGCTTTCCCGTAGCTTGGCGCAATCTTCGTCTGCGTGAATTTTGCCGAAAGCGCCGCGCCGCCCACCAGCATGGGAATCTCTATCCCCGCATCCTTCAAGTCATTCGCGGTAATTACCATCTGCTGCGCGCTCTTCACCAGCAGCCCTGACAATCCGATCGCATCCGGTTTGTGCTCCTGGTAAGCCTTGATCAATTCCTCCGGCGGAACCTTGATCCCCAGGTTCACCACGTCATAACCATTGTTTTTCAAGATGATTTCGACGAGGTTTTTCCCAATGTCGTGGACATCGCCCTTCACGGTTGCCAGCACCACCTTTCCGCGCTTGGCCGTGTCTGCCTTCTCCATGAATTGTTCCAGGTGGCTCACTGCCGCCTTCATGGCTTCCGCCGACTGCAACACCTCCGCGACGATCAATTCATTCGCATTGAAGAGCCGCCCGACTTCCGCCATGCCCGCCATCAGTGGCCCGTTCACGATGTCCAGCGGCGCCGCACCCTCTCCGCGTTTTTTCTCCAGATCCGTGATCAGTCCGTCCCTCGTGCCTTCGATGATGTAGTTCGCCAATCGCTCATCCAGCGGCACGTCTGCCGCCCGAGCTTTTTCCTTTTTCTTTGTCGTCCGGAAGTGCTCGGCAATCGCTGCGATGTAATGTTGATTGACGGCCGCCCGCTGTTCCTTGCTCTGCTTGCGCCAGTCGGCGGGGACCTCCAGTAGCAACGCGGCATTCGGATGCTCCGCCGGTATCTCCTTCGGCGGGTGTGAAAACAGCAGATTTTCCGCAAGCTCTCGCTCTTGCGCAGGGATCGACGCAAACCGCTCCAGCTTCTCCGTATTCACGATGGCGAGGTCCAGCCCCGCCTTCGTGCAGTAATAAAGGAAAACCGAATTCACGACTTCGCGCGCCCCCGCCGGCAGCCCGAAGGAAACATTCGAAATACCCAGGATCGTTCGAACGTCCGGCAGGGCCTGCTTGATCAGGCGGATGCCTTCCATCGTCTCGACCGCGCCGCCGATATAGTTTTCATCGCCCGTTGCGCACGGAAAAACCAGAGGATCGAAAATAATGTCTTCCGGCCCCAGCCCGTACTTGCTCGTCAGCAGCTTGTACGAACGCTGCGCAATCGCCAGCTTCCGCTCCCGCGTAAACGCTTGCGCCTGCAGCTTGTCCTCATCGATGCAGCCCACCACCACCGCCGCTCCAAATTCGTGCGCAATCGGCACCACGCGCTCGAATTTTTCTTCGCCGTCCTCCAAGTTGATCGAATTAATGATCGCCTTGCCCTGGCAATATGTCAGCGCCAGCTCGATCGCCGTCGGATCGGTGGTATCGATCATCACCGGCGCCTTCACTTTTCGAATCAGCTTCTCGTAGAACGGCGGAATATCTTTCTTCTCATCGCGTTCCGTGCTCTGTAGGCACACGTCCACGACGTGCGCGCCGCCGCGCACCTGCCGCCGCGCAATCTCGCTGGCCTCTTCCCACTTTTCTTCCGCCACCAGGTTCTTGAACAGTCGCGAACCGATCACGTTCGTTCGCTCGCCCACCAGCAGCGGCCGCGTGCTGTCCTCCGCCTCAATCGTTTCAATCCCCGAATACACCGCCCGGTGCGCCTCCGCAGGACGTTGCCGCGGCTTCTTGCCCTCCACCATCTGCGCAATCGCGCGAATATGCTTTTCCGTTGTTCCGCAGCAACCACCCACGAAATTCAGCCAGCCGTGGTCCGCAAATTTCTCAAGCTGTGCCGCCAGCGTCGTCGGTGTTTCGAGATATTTTCCCTCTTCATCTGGCAGGCCCGCATTTGGGTAACAAGACACAAACTCGCCCGTGAGCTGGCTCAGCGTTCGAATGTGATCGGTCATGAATTCCGGTCCCGTTGCGCAGTTCATCCCAAACGCCAGCGGCTTCGCATGCCGCAGCGACGCCCACATTGCTTCCACCGTCTGCCCAGCCAGCATCGTTCCCATCGGTTCGATGGTGACCGATACGATGAACGGCACTTCGCTCTCAATCTCCTTCGAAAGTTTGCGAATGGCGAGGATCGCCGCCTTGATATTCCGGGTGTCCTGGCAGGTCTCGACCAGCAGCAGATCCGCTCCGCCTTCGATGAGGCCTCTTGCCTGTGCGTAGTAAGTCTCTCGCAATTCGTTGAACGTCACGCCGCCTGTAACGGTAATCGCCTTGGTCGTTGGCCCCACGGACCCGGCTACGAACCGCGGCTTACCAGGAGTACTGAATTCATCCGCCGCTTGCCGCGCCAACTCGGCCGCGCGCTTGTTTAGGAAGTGCGCGTCCGCAGCCAGCCCGTACTCCGCCAGCACGATCGGCGCCCCGCCGAAGCTGTTCGTTTCGACGATGTCCGCTCCCGCCTCAAAGTATTTCCTGTGAATATCCAGAACGACATCCGGTCGCGTTCGAACCAGGTTTTCATTGCATCCTTCCAGTGCAGCTCCGCCAAAATCCGCCGCGTCCAGGTTCCGTTGTTGCAGCATGGTCCCCATCGCGCCGTCAAGCACGAGGATCCGCTGCGCAAGCAACTCACGTAACGCTCGGGCCGATTCGTTTAGGTTACGCATCCGCTGGAAGGTGCTGCTCCTTGCTGGTTCGCCGGACGAAACGGTGCAACTACCAAAGAAATCTGGCGGTTCCGCACACCTCTATTTTACCCAGGTTTCCCCGTGGATACCTACCGCCACGCATTGAACTAGTGCTTTTTGAGCTCGAATGGCGAATCCGCCGCCCCGAACGCCCTATCCCCCGATGTTACACGGCAGTTTCCCGGGCGCCTCTACTCCGGGGCAAATGCACCATAGATGCCAGTAACAATTCGAGAACAGGCTCGCCGAAGGGACTTGCCCCTTCGGCCAGTTTTCACTACGCTGGCGAACAGTGACTACGAAACGCGCTTCTTCCAAACTGACGGTTTGCATCCTCTCGCCGCATCCTTTGGTGCTGAGCGAGTTCGAACGCATTTTGGCAAAGGCCCAATTCAAGGTTGTTCTCAAGCAATTGGAATCCACCCTTGCGCCTGACCTGCGCGCCCTTGAGCCGCCTCGCGCCCAGGTTTACGTCATTGACGCTCATGCCGCAAAGCCCGCCACCGGCGCGCTTTTGGCCAATCTTCTCGAACGCTAT
>Ga0137392_10002942_pt1 | contig 10399 bp, 8 predicted proteins | sample 15con2h34AmetaG_FD_101394 | JGI IMG/M metagenome (GOLD analysis project Ga0137392, IMG submission 101394) | Vadose zone soil microbial communities from Angelo Coast Range Reserve, California, USA - 15con2h3.4A metaG | ecosystem: Environmental > Terrestrial > Soil > Vadose zone > Saprolite... | reverse complement strand
GTTCTGGTGGTTCTTTATCGTGGGCGGCGTCGGGATGGTCTTTGGGGTCAAGCAATTGCGCAAACACCCCAAGGGCCGCTACTACTTCGACTACGTACTGCTGAAGCTGCCAGTGCTAGGGCTGCTGTTGCGCAAAATTGCTGTGGCTCGTTTTACGAGGACGCTTGGTACCCTGATCACCTCGGGCGTGCCCATTCTGGAGGGCTTGGCCATCACCGCCAAGACATCCGGAAATGCGGTGCTCGAAGAAGCCTTGATGAAGGTGCGCAAAGCCATTGAAGAAGGTCGCACCATCGTTGATCCGCTAAAAGAATGTGGCGTCTTCCCGAACATGGTGACGCAGATGATCGGTGTCGGTGAAGCCACCGGCGCTATGGATTCCATGCTGCAGAAGATCGCCGACTTTTACGAGGACGAAGTCGACTCCGCCACCAGGGACATGTTGGCCATGTTGGAGCCAATCATCATCGGCATGCTGGGTGTCAGCATCGGTGGCATTGTGATCTCGCTCTACATGCCGCTGTTCTCGATGATCGCGAAACTGGCGGGATAACACGAATTTGCGGAAGACCAGGCCGTGCGGAGTTATCTGTCACGGCCTTTTGTTCGGACTCAAAAAACTTACCGTCGCGGACTGAAGGGTTGTCTTCATTCGCTCAGTGGACGGGAATCGTAGAGGGCATACGGGAAACTGGACTACACATGCAATCGATGTTCGATGAACGGAACTGGCTGGCGTGGCTGGTCAAAGTCCGCATCATCATCCTGACTTTTTTGTTGGGAATTGAGCTCGCGGTCGCCCAGTTCACGCCTACCGCACTCCCTCTGTGGCTTTTCGTCAGCGCTCTGCTCCTGTGGTACACGTTCTCACTATTCTACGTTTTGCTGCTTTCCTTCTGGCAGGAGCATCGGGTGCAGGCCCTATTACAGGTCCTCACCGATCTCGCTATGGTTACCCTGGTGGTTCATGTAACCGGCGGCGTCGATAGCTCACTGAATTTTCTTTATCCACTAGTCATCATCGTGGCCTGCATTCTGCTGCCCCGCGGCTGGGCATATATGGTGGCGGCCGGAGCTTTCATTCTCTACGGTGCCATTCTGGAATTGAACTATTACGGACTGGTTCCTTCCTACTCGACGACACACCCCCGACTGAAGTCGCTTCAGGCCATCATTTTCATCAATCTCTTCGCCTTTCTGGCGATTGCTTATCTCGCCGGTTTATTGACCGCCAAGCTGCGCCAGGTGGACGTGCAACTAAAACGCGCCAGCGGCGCGCTGGAGAACCTGCAGGCCCTGCACGAGAACATCATCCAGTCGGTCAGTGGCGGGCTGATTACAACCGGTCTAGATGGCCACATAACTCTGGTCAACACCGCAGCCCAGAAACTGCTGGAGCGATCCGAAAGCGACTTGCGGGGCCAGTCGGTGAAGGCACTGTTTCTCGATCCGCTGCCCAATGTCGGCTCTGAACCGGCCCACGCGGAAATTCGCTTCAGTGCACCCAATGGTTTTCGCAAGACTTTTCGGGTCATGGTCACCGCATTGACGGTGCCCGGACGAGGCACTCTGGGCTTCGTCTATACCTTCGACGACCTTACTGAGATCCGGCGCCTGGAGCGCGAAGTGCGTATGCAGGACCGCTTGGCAGCCGTGGGACGGCTCGCTGCTGCGATCGCGCATGAGATTCGCAATCCACTCACTTCGATTGCGGGCTCGGTAAGCATGCTCTCGGGCATCCCCGCTTTGAGCGACGAGCACCGCCAGTTGCTACAGATCGTAACGCGAGAGTCGGAGCGGCTGAACAACATCATCACCGATTTCCTGGCTTACTCGCGGGGCAAACAATACCGTTTTGCGAAAGTAAATCTTGTGCCGCTGCTCGAAGATACTCTTACCCTTCTCGAGCATCGTCTGATTGCGGAGAATACCGGAATACGCATCGAGCGCCGCTTGGACGTGAAAGAAGCATGGGCGCTGGCCGATGGCGACAAAATTAAACAAGTCTTCTGGAACTTCTGTGAAAACGCTGTGCGCGCGATGAAAGGTGGCGGGACACTCACTGTCTCCGCCGAACCCGCCGGCGAAGACTGGCAGATCAACTTCGCCGATACCGGCCCAGGAATCCACCCCCAGCAGACGGAGAAAATCTTCGAGCCTTTTCAGTCACAGTTCGAGGGCGGGACAGGCCTCGGCCTGGCAATCGTTTATCAGATCGTGCAGGCCCACGACGGCAAAGTATGGGCGCGCTCCAAGCTCGGACAGGGCACCACGTTCGTAGTGCGGCTCCGCGGCATCGGCATCGATGCACAGCAGGAATCGAAGTCTGGCGCGCCACAGCAATCGGTGAACGCTGACCCACACGCTCCAGCGGCCAGCGCCGCAGCAGCCGGAGGCAAAGCCCATGGCTAACATCCTGGTCTGCGACGACGAGCGCTCCATTTGTGAGCTGCTGGATATCTCCCTGCGCCGCGAGAACCACCGCGTCGAAACCGTGAACTCCGGCGAAGCCGCCAAGCGGAAGATTGATGGAGCCCTGTACGACGTGATCGTCACCGACATCAAGATGCCCAAAATTGATGGCATCGAAGTACTGCGGTACGCCCATCAGATCTCCCCCGATTCGGCAGTAATCCTGATCACTGCCGTGGATGATTATGAAGCGGCGGTTGAGGCTGTCAAAGCCGGTGGGGCGGCGGATTACATTCGCAAAAGTCCCGGGCTGGTCGACGAGATCAAAATTGCCATCAACCGCTCCCTTGAGAAGGTCGCGCTCAGCAAACAGAACTTTGCCCTGCGGCGCGATGCGGCAACCCACAATTCCCTGGACAACATAATTGGTGTCAGCCCGGCCATGGAGAAACTGAAGCAGACGATCCGCACCGTGGCTTCCACCAATAGCACCATCCTCATCTACGGAGAGAGCGGCACGGGCAAGGAACTGGTAGCGCGCGCGGTGCACGTCTGCTCGCCCCGCGCCACTGACTCCTTCGTGTCGGTTAACTGCGGCGCCTTTCCTGAAACCTTGCTCGAAAGCGAGCTGTTCGGATACGTCAAGGGCGCTTTCACCGGAGCCAATCAGAACCGGCGCGGATTATTCGAAGTGGCCGATGGCGGGACCATCTTCCTCGACGAGATCAGCGAGATGACGTTGGCCATGCAAGTGAAACTGCTGCGCGTTCTTCAGGAGCGCTCGGTGCGGCCGGTCGGCGGAACCAGCGAAATCGGCATCGATGTTCGCGTTATTGCCGCAACCAATCGCGATCTGGACCGCCAAGTCGCCGAAAATACCTTTCGTGAAGATCTTTACTACCGGCTCAGCGTGATTCCAATCAGCGTCCCGCCCCTGCGCGACCGGCGGGAAGACATTCCGCTGCTGGTGAATCATTTTTTGAAAAAGTATGCCCCCGCGGCAGCAAAAAGTATCTTGCGGGTTCATCCCGAGTCGTTGGAATCCCTGTGCGGATATGAGTGGCCGGGAAACGTGCGCCAGCTGGAAAATACCGTGGAGCGCGCCGTAGCCCTTGAAACTACTGACGAACTCCATGTCGAGCTGCCGGCGGAACGTCCCAAGACGAAAGCCGCGGCAGCAGGCGCCGGTCAGTCGGGTAGCTTCACGCCGTCGGCATCTGGCGCGATCCTGCCTGAGGGAGTGGACATGGAAAAGTACGTCGCCGGCATCGAACGTTCGCTGCTTCAATCAGCATTAAACCAATGCCACGGCGTGCAGACACGGGCCGCCGACGTATTGGGAATTTCCTACCGCTCATTCCGCCACTTGATGAAGAAGTACGAACTCTAGACCTGCAGCTTTGAGCCATAGCCTCACGCCAGCTTACGTAACCCAACAGCGAGATATACTAGGCGTAACTTCCATGCGCTACGCTTTTCGCTTTCTTTGGAACGCTACCCGAGGACACCGTCTGGCACCCTGGCGCAGCCCCTACCTTCTATGGCGCATCGAGACCTACTGCGGAGTGAAGATGCAACAGATTGGCTTCCTTGAGTTTTGGGAATTCATGTGGAGGGAGCGGGCCAACCTATGGCGTTTTTTGAAGTGGACGGGCGAGATGGAGCACTATGTCCATCCCCGGCCGAAAGGTGTTTAGCGAACCGAACAATACGCTTTAGCACCTGGTCGATTCTAGGACTAAAAGATATCTGCGGTTACTGACCGTTCCTTGCCGCCGACGCCTCGCCCAAAATCACGCTCACATCACTTCCCTTGTTAGCACCTAACAGTTGCGCGGCGGCGCCACGATTGGCCGCGATCTCAAGGAATCCCATGCTACCCAGGATCCCAAAGACTTCGCCGGGAGCGCCTTGCCCATAAGCCGTGTGAATCTGCGTGATCTCGCGTTTGCCGACCATGATCTTGAAAGCGCCAGCTTGTGGCTGGAACAATCCGGGAGCGTCCTGGGGTGTGATGTTGGTGATGAGATTGCCAAAGCGGTCAACTTTCAAAACCACGCCGCGCAGGCTGTGGTCATTGGCTGGCTTGGGCTTGGGCGCGGAAAAACGCACGAAATCAGTGATCTCATCGCCAAAGCGGGAAGCATCGACGCCTTTTGCCAGAGACGCGGCGATCGGCGCAAAGACGTCGCGGGCATGGAACGTGTTACTGACCGGCAGCCGGAAATAATGCTCCGCTGTGACATGGCGCACCAGAAGACGCTCCTCCCGGTCGTAAATCAGTGAAAGCACGCCATTATCGGGGGCCACAAAATGATAGCGCTCCACGGTCGCCAGAATCGGACGTCGCGCCGTTCCCACTCCCGGGTCAACGATGACCATGTGAACAGTACCCGACGGAAAATAGGAATAGGCTTGCGAGACAGTGAGTGCTCCATCCAATATGTCGAACGCTTGCACCGCGTGGCAAATATCGACGATTCTGGCGTCGGGAACGAGGTCGAGGATCACACCCTTAACCGTCCCCACAAAGTGATCGTTAACTCCAAAGTCGGTGGTAAGAGTGATTAGGGGTGAATGGGGCAATGATTCCTCGCTGTGCAGCTTGAAAATTGTGGGGAATAGCGAAGGTAGCGTGCTTAGAAGGGTAAGTCAAGACACAGAGGTAATTAGGATTGCACACAAACAACTTGCCCGGGGGATGGACGCGTGGCTGGAACACCCGGCATCCCCCGGGATCTGAATGATCGTCATTTGTGGCGAAACCGCAGTATCTTAGGCCGTCCGGGGCATCCGCTCGGAGCTTCCGCTGGGAGCGTTCTCTCGCCCCACCGTCTCTCGCACCTTTTCCTTTATGTTGCTGGCCTGTTCCGAGACCCGGTCGCGAATATTGCTCGCCTGTTCCGAAACCCTATCCCGGAAATTGCTGGCCTGTGCTGCGATCGTATTGCGAGTTTCTTCGCCGGCGGCGGGTGCAAACAACATTCCTACACCCACTCCCACGCCTACGCCCACGAGGAAAGTTCCAACTTTCGAACCCCAATGCTCTCTACCCCGAATGGCGTCAGTCACCCGCTCCATCCGATCCAGGGCATCCTCATATTTCTCTTTGGCGGTGTCTGTCCAGTCATCGACCCGATCCTTAATGTTATCGGCAGCCTTTTCGCGCCGACCGGGCTCGACCAGAAGAAGTCCTGCTCCAAGTAATAATTTCAGTAACTGCCTCATGTTCTGGTTCATAGTTTTTAAGGTGCATTGCGAGGCTGTAAGCACTCAAAGCCTGTGCCCACAAGATCGATTCCCCTGCACTAGACAGGAGTTGACCTCGAAACGCCACATCACTATTAAACTCCTTCTTCAGGTGTTTCACATCCCTTGAAAGCTGTAATCGACAACGGACATCACTGTACGGGCATCAACTCGACACCAATAAAAAAGCCCTTAACGAATGACGGGCACTTAGTCGCAAGTTCAGCGGTTCTTTCACTCAACGGATTTCAATATCCCCAGAGCCAGTGTGTACACGCAACAATGGTCCGCCCCCGTGTACCTTCCCGGAGACGTTCCGGCGCTGTTCCTGCACTCTGCCCTGCACCGTCGTAACGACAGGCTGATCCACGACTATAGTTCCCGAGCTTGTGGATAGGTTGAGGTCAAATCCAGACTCGGATGGCACGCGCAAAGTAACGTTCCCCGACCCGGTCTTTATTTCCCACGCGCTGGCCGGCGTACCGTCTGCCGAAATATCACCGCTTCCAGCGTCGGCTTTGAGGGCGCCGTGTACTCCGCTTAGGTCGATGTTTCCCGAACCCGTACGAATGTCCACATCGCCGTCACCGCTCTCTTGCAGTCGAATGTCGCCACTTCCGGCGCTGGCTCTGAAGGGCCCGGAAATTTTCTGCGACTCTACATTTCCTGAACCCGTCTGAGTGTGGATCTCGCCAGTCAAATTCACTAGCCGCAAATCACCCGACCCACTTTCAAGGTCTATTTTCCCCCGTAATCCCTCGAGCTTCTGGTCTCCTGATCCGGTGTGCGTGCGAACGTTAACTTCCGGAGGAACCGTGATTTCATAATCGATCGAAATATCGCGGACGTTTACGTAATCAATTCGAATGCTGTTCCCGGTCTGCCGCAGCGGTGGATTTTTCTCCAACTCGTCCACTTCGGCTTTCTTGCCGCCATTGAACCACCTGTCGCCAACATGGATTTTCCCGCTGATGGTGACTGTTCCTGCGGGTCCGCTGGCAACCGTAATGTCTCCGGAATGAGTCAACACTTCCAGGTCTACGGAGCCGCCTACCTGAAATGTACGTTGAAAAGTTCCCTGGACCGACGATGCGTACGCCGGCAATACAGTGACTAAAATCGCACTCAAGATCAGAACCTGATAGACCGCTGAACTGGTGATTCTTTTTTTCATGCGTCCTCCTGAGGAAAGAAAAGCACTACTGAGCTCTGCTGCTGAATATTGTCTAAACTTTCAAAACTAAGGGCACGGGTTTGTTGACCCGTGCCCAGCCAGGTCCGTGCCCTTGAACGGAGCCGGACAGCCAACCGCCCCTTATTGCAATACCACCTGGTCGCCTTCCTTCAGTCCACCCAGGACTTCCGTTTTAGCTCCGTTGGAGATGCCGATATTGACCGCCATTTTTTTCTTCCCATCCTTCCCTTTAGGATCCGGCACTTCCACCGACGCCTTCTTGTCCTTGTCGTAAAGGATGGCGCCTTCGGGAATCTGCAGCACGCCCTTGTGTTCTTCCAGAATGATCTCGGCATTCGCCGTCATTTCTGCCTTCAGTTCGCCGCCAGGGTTGTTAATTGATACGCGCACTTCGAAAGTCGTGACGTTGTCCTTCTCCACGCCCATGGGGGAAATCCTGGTCACCTTGCCATTGAAGGTCTTGTCCTTGAACGATTCCACCTTGATCCGCGCCGGCTGCCCGAGATACACCTTGCCGATATCGCTCTCGTCCACTTTCCCCTTTACGTAGACCTCGCTGGTGTCACCCAGGGTCATGACCAGAGTTGCGGAGGAGCCGAGTACGAGGATGGAACTCACCGCATCACCCATTTCGACATCGCGCGAAAGCACAACGCCATCGATTGGCGATTCAATATCGGTATAACCAAGCTGTTCTTCGAGCTGCTTAAGGTTGGCGCGATCCTGCGCAACTTGCGCCTCTGACTGGCCAATCTTTGCCCTCAGAACCACAAGTTGTGCCTTGGAGACGTTTTGTTTATTTAGTGAAAGTTCGTAGTTCTTCTGCGCATCTTCAAGGGCGGAGGTCGAAACCACGCCTTCCTTTGCCATGCCGATGGCGCGCTCGTAGGCACGTTTCAACAAAGGAACATCAGGACCTTCGGCATCCACCTTGGCGCGCTCGTAATCCGCTTCCGACCCTTTCAGACTTGCTTCCGCAGCTTGCAAAGCCGCCTGGGATTGCGCCACCTGGGCTTGAATTTCTTCCTTATCCAACTGGGCGAGCAATTGGCCTTTTTTCACTTTGTCGCCAGCTTGCACCAGGAGCTTCTTGACGATACCGCTGGCTTTGGATTTGACCTCAACCTTGGTGATGGGCTCGACTTTACCGGTAGCCACCACGCTCTTAGCCAAGTCGCCCTTTTCAACCTTGGCGAGCTTGGACGGATCAATCTTGGTACCGCCGCGAGTAAAGGCGAAAACCACCCCGACGCATAACAGGATTGCTGCTACGACGACGCTGATGATAATGATCCGTTTGCGCCGTTTCTTCTTTCCGTTAACATTGCCGTTCACATCTGCCTCCTGCCGCCAAAAACCTGAAACTTGAATTCTGTGCTGCCGACTGTCGACCTGCCTTCGGCCCTGAGGTCACGTTTCCGCTAGCCTCGATGGTTGTTACGAAAGTCCGTCCTGTTTTGTTCCGGATTGCTCGCCCGCATTTTCGCGCTGGCTGTTGCAGTCTTCGCCTGTCACTTAGACCGTTCGACGGGGAAAAAAGAAAGCAGGAAAGACGTGTGCTAATAGAATCGCGCATCTTGCACTCCCCTGCAACCGCAATTCGTTCAAACGATAACTATCAAGCTGAAGCCTCTTTAGAATGTTAGAATTACCCATTCATGGTCGCTTTTGTGCTGCTCCGGGTGTTCCTCATCCTGCTCCTGGTCGCAGCCAATGCCTTCTTTGCCGCCGCCGAATTTGCCTTGGTGAGCGTGCGGGATACTCGCATCCAGCAGCTCATCGACGCCCACCGTATTGGTGCGCGTACCGTCCTAAAGCTTCATCAAAATCTGGATGAAGTAGTAAACGGCGTTCAGCTAGGCATCACCCTGACCAGTTTGACCCTGGGCTGGGTCGGGGAACCGCTCGGCGCGCGCATGGTTGAGGCGTGGCTTGGCCAGGTTCCGCATGTCGCCATCTATGCTCATGCCGTCGGTACGGCGCTGGCATTCATGGTGATCACTTACCTGCACGTGATCCTGGGGGAATTGGTTCCCAAGTCGCTCGCCCTGCAGCGTTCAGAGCGCGTCGCGCTGGCCGTGGCAGCGCCCATGGATGTCTTCCTCACCGTGGCCCGGCCCTTCCTTTATTTCATGCGCCGTTCAGGCGGCTTCGTGCTCAAGCTTTTCGGATCGCGCCAGGTGCGCCGTGGCGCAGTGCACTCGCCCGACGAGTTGAAATTGATCGTCACCGCCAGCCGCCAGTTCGGGCAAATCCCGCACGTGCAAGAAGAGATGATCCACAATGCGCTGGAACTGGATAACATCACCGTGCGCGAAGTCATGGTGCCGCGCCCTGACATTTTCGCCTTGCCAGGCGACTTGACCCTGGACGAAGCCCTTGGCCGAATCGTTGAGGAACAGCACTCCCGCATTCCCATCTACGACCCGCAGCGCGGGACCGAGCACATCGTCGGTGTACTTTATTCCAAAGACCTCATGCGCTGGATGCGTCTGCGACTCACCTTAAACGCGAATCATCCTATTGCCGAACGCATCGCCAAAATGCAGATCAGCCGGATCATGCGCAATGTGCTGGTAATCCCCGAAACCAAGGTGCTCACCGACTTGCTGCAAGAGTTCAAAGAGCGCAAGCGCCATCTGGCGGTAGTGGTGGACGAGTACGGTTCCACGGCGGGCGTGATCACCGTGGAAGACGTAGTCGAGCAACTGGTTGGCGAAATTGAAGACGAATTCGACGTGATCCCGCCAGACCAGCCCGTGTTGGAAGGTAGCAACGTCCTGTTACTCGAGGGTTCGGCCAACATCCGCGACCTGGAGAGCCAGTACCAACTCTCGCTTCCGCGCGACGCAGGTTTCGAAACCTTGGCCGGATTCATGCTCGCGAACTTGCAGAAGATTCCTCATCCCGGCGATTCGTTCGATTTTGAAGGACGGCGCTTCACCGTGGAAGACATGGACGGCCACCGCATCGCGAAAGTGAGGATTGAAAATCTGGCCCCCGCAGCCATGCGCCAAACCGGGGACTGAGTTCCTGACGGTGCTGGACCACAATAAATGGCACGCGGACTCTGAGAACTGACAATCGACGAACACCCATGCTCCGCTACATCTCCCTCCGCGTGCTCTACACTCTGCCTGTCATCTGGCTCGTCGTTTCGTTGGTCTTTCTTCTTATCCACCTGGTTCCCGGCGATCCCATTCAGCAAATGCTCGGCGAAGGCGCTCCCGCGACGGATATTCAGGCCGCCCGTCACGCCTATGGACTTGATCTCCCATTGCGTACGCAATACTTCAATTACTGGAAAGGCGTGCTGCACGGCGACCTGGGTCTGTCGTTGCGTTACAACCAGAATGTAGGACGCTTGATTGCGCAGCGCTATCCTTATACGTTGCAGTTGACCATCGCAGCGCTGGTGGTCGCGGTGCTGCTTTCGATTCCTGCGGGCGTCCGCTCCGCCCAAAGCCGAAACCGCTGGGACGATCGCGCCATCAGCGTAATCAGTCTGTTCGGCCTGTCGTTCCCTAACTTCGCGCTGGGACC
>Ga0137392_10002940_pt1 | contig 10402 bp, 10 predicted proteins | sample 15con2h34AmetaG_FD_101394 | JGI IMG/M metagenome (GOLD analysis project Ga0137392, IMG submission 101394) | Vadose zone soil microbial communities from Angelo Coast Range Reserve, California, USA - 15con2h3.4A metaG | ecosystem: Environmental > Terrestrial > Soil > Vadose zone > Saprolite... | reverse complement strand
TTCAGCTCCATGCTCTTGCCTACAATCTCGGCAACTTCATGCGGACGCTGGCGATGCCGAAGACCGCGGAGCCGTGGTCGCTGACCAGCCTGCGCGAGAAGCTGATCAAGATCGGCGCGAAGGTTGTCAGCCACGGCCGGTACGTTACCTTTCAGATGGCCGAGGTAGCGGTGCCGCGAAAGATGTTCCAGGAAATCCTGACGCTCATCGCCCGGTTGCGGGCACCACCCGCACCGGCATGACCGAGAATCGGGGCAGATGCGACAGAACGACGACGGCAGGGGTGCGCCTTGATGAAGGTAAACCGTCCAGTTCCAGCCTCGCATGCCCCAGCGTCTCGCCGTTTTGGCTGTCACCGGGCCGGCTGCGACCGAATTTCGTTGCCGCGGAGCCCCCAGGGACGGAAGATCACCTCCAACCGGACGGGAATCCGAAGAATGTCGGCTTAACGCGTCCCACGGTTCGACAAAAAAGGCCGCGATAGGGAGGATATCAATGACGCGATGTAAGTTGGTTGAGACTATCGTCTCCGCTGGCGTCCTTGCCCTTTGGGCCGGCCACGCTAATGCGGAGGAATTCTCGGCGCGCTTGAACGGGTTCGAGGAACTCGGTGCTCTGAATAACCAGACCGGGGCGATCCTGTCCGAAGGCACGGGTACGGTAAGTCTCACACTTGGAAAAAAGGCCGGTGGAAAAACGGCCGGCGCGATCGACTACACGCTGACCTATTCGAACGTGGGCATGACGCCACCGCTCACGGGCACGGTGACGCAGGCTCATATCCATTTCGGTAAGGCGCGCGATTCCGGCGGCATCCTCGTGTACTTCTGCACGAATTTATTGCTGCCCGCCACTTTTACCGGGCCAGCCCCCCAGCCCTGTCCGAAGAATAGCGGTACCGTGAAAGGCACGTTCAAAGCCGCCAACGTCCAAGCGATTGCGGGGCAGAACGTTTCGGCCGGTGACTTCGACGCGCTCATGGACGCGATCACCTCGAATACGGCGTATGCCAATATTCACACGACAGCGCTCGGAGCGGGCGAGATTCGCGGCCAGTGTTGTAGCGAAGACGAAAAGAGAGAAGACCGATAAAGTCCGGCGGCCCTCCGGCCCCCTGCGATTACGCCATGTCCCGACGCGATCCGCGCGGCACCGGCGCGGGAGACTGTGCTACGGCTTTTGACGACCGGCCGCTCGATGCCGGCGCATGCCCGCTAATGGTTACCGCGCTTGAGAATGCGGCTATAATCGAGTCGATCGCAGAATCATCCTCGGTTCAGCATGGTCCGTGAGTTCTTTCGTTGGTGGCTGGGTCAGCTCAGCGATCTTCTTCCCGAGCGGTGGCGACGCCTCGGTTCGCGCGAGACCGATGCCGTGATCATCATCCCCGCGGGCCCGCTTGATGATGTCGTCGACGGCGTCATCGTTGGTTTCCGACGTAACGGCCAGGAGACTACGCTCGGCCGCTTCCGGCTTGGCGGCGACGAACTGCCGGAGATTCCTCGCCTCGCCGGCAAGCCGGTGGTTCTCCGCCTCGACGAGGGCGATGTCCTGGGCAAGACACTGGTTCTACCGCTTGCAGCCGAGCGCCATCTCGATGAGGTGCTCACCTTCGAGATGGATCGCGAGACGCCATTTGCTGTGGAAGAGGTGTTCTGGAGCCAGCGGATCGCTCGACGCGACCGCCGAACCGGTCAGCTGTGGGTCCGCCTGCTGCTGGTCCCGCGGGCAAAACTAGCCCAGCTACTCGGGGCACTCGAGCAAGCTGGGGTCCGGCCGGGATGGGCAGAGATTGCCGCAGGTCCTGATCGGGATAGCCATCTTCCGCTCGATATCCATGGCGGCGGGGGTCATGTTTCGGCCCACCGGGCTCTGCTGTGGCCAGCGCTAGCTTGTTGCATTGTTCTTGCGATTGCGACCGCGATTATCCCCTTTGTCCGGCAGTCCGCCGCGCTGGCCAGCATTGAGGGCACGATCGCGGCTGATCGAAGCGCCGCAGCGGAGGCGCAAAAACTCCGTCAGGAAATCGATCAGCTGTCCAACAGCACCGATCTGGTTGAGATCGAACGCAACCAGGGTGGACGACCGGTGGCGATCCTCGCTTCCTTGACCCGCCAGCTGCCGGGCGACACCTATCTGACCGATTTGGTGCAGCAGCAGGGCAGGGTAACGCTGACCGGTCGATCGGCCGCCGCTTCTCGACTTATCGCAATTCTTGCCGCCGGGGAGCGGCTGCGCAACCCGACGTTTGCCGCGCCCGTCACGCGCATTGCTTCTAACCAGCAGGAAATATTCACGATCACCGCTGAGGTTGTGCCATAACCGTGATTGCTGACCTGCCAACCGGTCGAACCGGGCGCCTCCTCGCTGTGGCGATCCTGATCACTGGGATCGCGATACTGTATGTCGGGGTCGCCGCGCCCGTTCTCGACTTGTTTCAGCAGCGCGAGGCGATGCTGGCCACGGACCGGCTGCTCGAACCGAGGTTGCGGGCCGCGGCGGCGGAAGTGCCGCACCTTCAGGCGCAGGCGGCCGAGCTGCGCCAAGCGGCGAGCACCCGCAAGTTCAGCCTCGACGGCACCAGCGACGCACTTGCCTCTGCCGGCCTGCAAAGCCGTATCGAAGAATTGGCAGCTGCTGCCGGGATCGCGATTGCCAGTACCGAGGGACTACCGCCCGAGACTCGCGGGATCTACCACCGGCTGGGGTTGCGGATAGCGGTCAGCGGAGCGTACGAGCACATTGTCAAATTGCTGAGCGCGATCGAGATCACAGCCCCACCACTCGCGATCGACAACTTGCAGATTCATGGCAACTCGCGGGTCTCGGCGTCGCCTGTCACCGCACAACTCGATGCCAGCTTTGTAGTGTATGGGTTTCGCAACAATGAAGCACCAACCGCGGCAAAGCCATGATCGACCGTTTCCTCGTCATGCTCCTCGTCGCATGCGCGGCTTTCGCCGGACTGATCGTGTTCGAATTTGTCTCGGACGGGGCTGACCGTGTTGCGTTTGCGCCGAGCCCAGACCAGGTGGAAACCAAGCCAAAACCTCGGACGCAGGAACCGAGGGTCGATGACGCGGTGGCTACTGTCTTGGCCGCCCCGCTGTTCAGTCCGACCCGGCGGCCGCCCGAATCTTCCGGGCCTGCCGTCGACCCTGAAGTGTCGGGCGTGAGGCTGACCGGTATTGTGATCCAACCCGATCGCCGCATTGCGATTTTCGCCGCCTCGGGGACCAAGCCGTTCGTCCGTTCGGAGGGCGAGACCCTCAACGAGTGGCAACTCGACAGCATTACTCCGCTCGCAGTGACGCTCAGCGGTCCGGCTGGTACCCGGACACTGGCACCGAGGCCGGATCTCAATCTTGTTCGGCCGGCCTCGCCGGTTCCGATGGCGGCCGCCCGGCGTAAGCCCGGTCCCCCTCCCGGCACAGCGGCAGGGTCTGCGCCTGGCGGCGCACCGGCTCAATCAACGGCATCAGCCGAGGCGCGACGCCCACCGCCGGCGCCACCCGCGGTAAATCCCGCCGATCGCCCGCCGGCCTCATCGCCACCCGCAAATCCGACCAGACAACGATGAGATCCCTGCACCGATGCGGCCGAGCATGTGCGGCTACGGGAGTCGTCGCGGTCCTGCTATTGACGTCATGCGAGGGATTGCCGCCTCTGTTGGCCCCGCTCGGAGCGCCCAATAAGCTCCAGGCGGCGGAGCCGCGGATCAGCGGCGCTATCCCGAGCGGTCGCGAACGGATACCCGCGTTTGAATCGCCCGGGGTAGCGGTGCGGCCGACGCTGGTCGCGCCGCAACCTAGCGCCCTGGCTCAGCCGGGCGACACCACGCTCAACTTCGTCGACACCGATATCCGCGAGATAGTACGCGTCATTCTCGGCGAAACCCTCAAGGTCAATTACACGATTGATCCGGGGGTTCAGGGCACCGCCACGTTGGGCATCGCCAAGCCACTTCCGCGTTCGGAGTTGTTGCCGACGCTGGAGACGCTGCTCAATCAGAATGGCGCCACGATAACGCAGTCGGACGGCATCTATCGAGTTTCCCCCCTGAGCGCCGCGGCTGCGATCGCCCCTATTGCCGGCCGGGGCGCATTCGGCTCGGGCACTCAAATCGTGCCGCTTCGCTATGCCTCTGCGACTGATCTCGCAAAGCTTCTCGAGCCATATGTGGCCGCGGGCGGCAAGATCGCCGCCGACGGGGGCCGAAATGCGTTGATCGTCAGCGGCGATCCGACCGTGCGTCAGGCGCTGATCGCGATGATTCAGGCCTTCGACATCGATGTGCTGGCGGGTCAGTCCTACGCATTGTTCCCCGCGGGCGACGGCAGCGCCGAGAAACTCGCCGGCGAACTTGACAAGGTTTTTCGCAGTGAGAACGAGGGACCGCTCGCCGGGGTGGTGCGGGTCGTACCGATGCAGCGGATCAATGCCGTATTGGTCGTATCGAACCAACCCCGGTATATTAATGAGGCAAGGCGCTTTTTTGCTCTTCAACGCCGCGTCGAGGACGCGACGACGCGCAGCTGGCATGTCTACTACGTGCAAAACGGCCAGAGCGCGGACCTAGAGAACTTGCTGCAGCGCGCGTTCACCCCGAACCGTGCCGGCCCGACGCCGGTGCCGCCGGGCACGACCGCCCCCGGGGCCGAACAGGTGTCTATGACGGGTGCCCGCACCGGCACGGGGCTCGCGGGGCTCGGCCAGACGAGTGGGCTCGGCACTGCTGGTGGGCGCGGCGGTGGAGCCTCGGGAGGGCTGGGCAGGCTGTCCGCCGAGGATCAGAGCGCGGCTAGGCGCGAGGCTGCCGCTCCGGAAGCCGCCCCGCTACCTGCATCGACCGAAACGGCAGCAGAAGCGGAAAACCATATCCGGATCATCGCCAACCGCCGCAACAATGCACTGTTGGTCTATGCCACGCCCCGTGAGTACGCGGTCGTCGAAGGAATGCTGCGCAAGATAGACATCGTTCCGCTTCAGGTGTTGATTGAGGCGATGATCGCCGAGGTCACGCTTACCGATAAGCTAAACTACGGAACGCAGTTTTTTCTCGGCGGGAAGGTTAGGGGAACTCTCAGTGGGGCGGCGTCGGGCGCCACCAGCTCGATTGCGACAATCGCAGGAATTCCGATCGGGTCTGCCGCCAATTTTCCCGGTTTCGTGCTGAACAATGGCGCGCGTGAAGTGATCAACGCGCTGGCCGACGTGACCAAACTGAAGGTGTTGTCGGCACCTGAGGTGATGGTCCTCGACAACGAGCCGGCGCGTCTGCAGGTGGGCAACATCGTGCCGGTGCTGACACAAAGCCAACAGAGCACAATCAGCCCCAACGCGCCGATCGTCAACAGCATCGACTATCGCGACACTGGGGTCATTCTGGTCGTCACCCCGCGGGTCAATTCGGGCGGCCTTGTAACGCTGGACCTGTCTCAGGAAGTCAGCGATGTGCGGTCGAGCACAACCGGCAACATAGATTCGCCAACCTTCGATCAGCGGCTGATCCGGACCCGAGTTGCGGTTCAGGACGGGCAGACAGTGGGTTTGGCCGGGCTGATCCGCGACAGCGACAGTGAAAGGAATTCGGGCATACCCCTCTTGAAGGACATTCCGCTGCTCGGCGGCCTCGTCTCGGGCCAGACAAACCAGCGCGAGCGCACTGAGCTGCTGGTGCTGATTACGCCCCACGTCGTACGCGATCAGCGCGACGCGCGCGCGCTGACCGAGGATCTGCGCGGCGAGCTGATCAACGCCGGCCTGGTGCGGCAGCAACTGCAAGCGAAGCCGCCGCGCGGCTCGCCAAACCCGAATCGGTACTAGTCAGGTGTCTCAACCCGAGGTCGCCGATCCCGAGCGCCAGCGTGGGTTCGCGCTGCTGATCGTTCTTTGGACCTTGGTACTGATCTCCTTTCTTGTCGCCCATCTGACCGCGGCCGGGCGCACGGAAATGCGCATCGCCGGCAACCTCGCAGGCAACGCGGCGGCTCAGGCCGCCGCCGACGGCGCGGTCTACCAGGCTATCTTCAACCTTTCCGACCCGCGGCCCGACCGCCGCTGGGCGCTCGACGGCGCAGTGCATGAACTCAGCATCGCTCAAAGCCGCATCGCGCTCCGCCTCGAAAACGAAGCCGCGCGGATCAACCCAAGCCTGGCCTCGCCCGCCTTGGTCGAGGCGCTGTTGCGCATTGTCGGCGCCGATCCGGAACGGTCGGCAGCGTTAGCGGCGGCAATAGCCGAATGGGTCGGGCAGCCGACGAAATCGCGCCAAAGGACCGCGCTGGCCAATTTCACGGTGGCCGGGCTGGATTATCGGCCGCCCCGCTCGCCGTTGGAAGGCATAGAGGAGCTCGCGCGGGTTCGCGGCATGACCCCGAACTTGCTCGCCGCGCTCCGGCCGCATTTAACGCTGTTCGGCCCAGCCGAGCCCGATCCAGCTGCCGCCGACCCGGAAGTCGCAGCGGCATTGGCTATCGCCGGCCAGCTCGCAGCAGACGCTGGTGCCACGCCGTCTGGCTCGTCGGGCCTCCTTACGGTGCGGATCGTTGTGACCGCGCAGGGCCCCGGCAATGCACTTGCGACTCGCATTGCCGTCGCCCGCGTCGGCCCCAGGCAGCCGAACGGCTATTCTCTGCTCGCCTGGGATTCTGATGAAGAGTGAAGCTGAAACACCCGTCTGTTGCCCGGATCCCTCGCCGAACCACGCTGTCCGTTATTTTTTGTGAATGACCCGGTGAGTGCTGAGCCTCGAACGAGTAAAGATCCGATGTCCGCTGGGAGCGAGACGGACTTTGTCGGCCCTGCTTCTTTCTCCAGTGGAATTGAGAGCTCCAGCGGGCGATGCCCGGTCCTGCGCCCTGGCAGTGGCCATTATTCGCGACAGCGCGGTTTCACGCTCCTTGAACTGCTTGTCGTTCTCGTCATTCTCGGTTTGCTGATCGGGCTCGTCGGGCCGGCTGTATTGCGACAGCTCGGCACGGCCAAGGAACAGATCGCACACCAATCAATCGAACGCCTAGCATCCGTGCTCGATATCTACAAACTCGATGTCGGCACCTATCCGACAACCGAGCAGGGGTTGCAGGCTCTGATCACGCGCCCACCCGGCGTTGCGCGCTGGAACGGGCCTTACCTCAATCGCGATAAGCTGCCGGAAGACCCATGGGGACATCCCTTCGTCTATCACAGCCCGAGCGAGCGCCCAGCGCACGAATTCGATCTGTATTCCCTCGGGCCAACCGGGCGACCAGGCGATGCCACGGCAATCTATAACAATTGAGCCTGTCTCACGCGCCCATCCAGCTATCCGCGCCGACGGCGGCTGACAGGCTACCGCAACTAATCAACGAACAAGTGCCGCACCTCGACCAGCCGCCCATCCGCGTCGAAAGCGATGACTAAGTGAATCTTGGGCAGACGGTAATCCGCCCATTGTAGAAGCGCTTTCCCGGTGGCTAGCGATGAGGAGGCACTCGGAGCACCAAGCAGTCGTATCGCATCCTCCTCTGTGCTTTGGCCGGGCACGAGAAGGGTGTAATTGCGAGGGTCAGGAGCATACGGCCCCGGCACAATCGCACACCCCGCGAGACTGAGGACCACGACCATCGAACATCGCCACATCGGAGCGCTCGGGTGCTACTGATCACAAAAAAAGCGGCGTCGCAGCTAGAATGCTCGCGACGCCGCAACAGTTTACAAGCATAGACTCGAACTATTCGGTGTCCTCGTCGGGATGTGCGAACACCGCCACACAGCCGGTCAAGCAGTTACTCTTGCCATCCGGGCTCAAGAAAGCGTTGTTCGCCGCTAGCGGCACGAAGACGTGGTTGTTATCCGAATCGGCGGCAACCGAGTGCGACGTCCCGGCGGGGTGCGGCTTTGTACCGGTTGCCGCCGGTACATTGTACGTAGCTGCTGTCCCTACGAGCTTTTCATCTTTGGCGTCGATAACAGCGAGCGGGGTGGAGCCCTTGGCAGTGGCTGCCGGCAACGGCCGGAACGGGCTTCCGCTACCGGTCGCGTAATAATTGTTGTCGCCTGAATTGAACCAGACCTCGTCCCCGGCCCCGGCACCAAAGATTTCCGCGTCGACCTTCCCGGTGGTCAGATTGATAATGACGTCGCGCGGGTCGGCGGGCACCGTTCCGGCCGGATCCCAAACCGCCCCGGCCGTGTCGAAGACCATGTTGCAGCCGATCAAGGCATCCTGGCCACCGTCCTTGCGCTTCGGCCCGAGCGCAAGCCCTGCCGGGCTAAAGAACTGAACCGGGAAGACCTTTTCCACCGTGGCTGAAGTTGGATTGATCCGCACCACTCCACCGTCCGAAACCGTCGCTCCGACCTGAGGAATGGAGACATAGTATCGGCGTGCATTTGGATCCCAGATCGGTTGTTCGGCGCCGTTCTGGGCATCGACACCGTGTGCGGCATCGAAGGTGATTCGCTTCCCAACCGTGAGTTTTCCGGTCGTCTTGTCGACGCTGATCAACGTGCCGAAGGGCGGGGTATCGGCATTGTTGATCACCAGAAGCTGTCCGTCTTGCGGGTTGTATGCCAGTTCGTCGGCCCGCAACCCGGCGGCACCACCGGTGGACACATCACCGACGGTTTTGCCGTTCCGCAAATCAATCGAAACGACGCGGCTGTTCGCGTCAGTTGCAAACAACCAAGGGAAGGCCGCCACGACTCCGTTTGGGCCAGATGTGGCATTGCTCCCGCTAAATCCTGCGAACGCCGGGCTCGCCGGAATTTGCTTGACGAACTTACCGGTCTTGGCGTCGACGACATCAACCGCGGCGTTGGAGCGATCGGCGAGGTAATAGGTGTCGTTGCTCTGATCAACGTAGCTGATGTCGAAAGAGTACATACCACCTGCCGTGTTATTCGCGGCGCTTGCTGGGATCGGAGCCAGGCCGATCAGGCGCAGGGCGCGGTCGCCTTGCGCCTCCCCCTTGCCGTGGCCTTCATCGCTGATCGCGGCGTTCCCAAATGGCAACATCGCCACCGCGACCACCGCCGCCAGGGCTAACAGCCTGCCGCGGTTTGACGACGTGTTGCATGCGTACAGGTAAGGCATTTCCTCCTCCTCACTCCGTCTTCGCTATTTTGGGGGGTGCGGTCCCGACGAGGGCACCGTCTATTTGGAGGTACGTGGCAACAGCGTTGTCATGGGAAAGCGCCGACGCCGATCAGCGGCAGGCCGGGACCTGCTTTTTGGTGGGCTGTGAGGCCTTCCAGCGTACTCACGAGCGGGTGTACTAGCACGTTCGAAAGAGTAGGAATAGATGCTATGGGCGCGGCGTCCGGGATTGCCGGGCTGGGGCCCTTGGCCGAGCGTGCCGGAGCTGTCGGGCGCGATCGGAAGCCAAATGGCGGGTCAGACTAGAATCTCGATCAGCACCGGCCTCCACGATCCTTTGTGGCATTTGTGGAAACTGCTTGTTGGGTGCGTAGTCGGCCCACGCTCAGGTCACGAATTCCCGCTCTCCACCCGACCTCGCCGTTGCGCGGTCCGGTGGCAACGGCCGCAAAGGGGCGATTGTGTTGAACAAGTCGGTTTTTGAACGATCGCGACATCGATGGACGATGGTCGCGGCGGCGTTGATGAGAGGCGCAGCGCCTCAGCTGGTTAATATCGGCGCCGTTGCCGGGATCAGTTTGGCGAGTTTTCGGAGGTTCTGAGCGGCGGCAGCGAGGTGGGATTCGTCACGAGCACCGTTTGGCCCGCGTAGTCGGAGCCGGTCGAGCTTCAGAATGCGCTTCAGGTGTCACGGAACGGGCAATGATCAGCACGAACACCCCGCTCGGCGCGCGGCTCATCTTGGCTGCGCGCGAAAAGGCGAATGCGGTGGCCCCGGTGCTGTAGAATGGCACTCGGGCTGGAGATCACCGCTTTTTATGAAAAGCACTGTCTGGAAAACCGTCAAAGGGCAGCTCGCCCATAGGACCGATCGTGACTTCGAGCGTGAGGTCCTGCGCGGCTCCGCCGAGCTCTCGCGCGCGGCCGCGTGCACGCTGATGCAAACCGAACAGCGGTGATTCCCGGAACCGGCTCCGGGTACCCTCGCGGAGATGGCACGACACTGATAGAGCCTGGTTCGTCCGGAGGCAAAAATCGTGCAACTCGTGAAGGCTCACAACTGATTGGCCGAATTGGGGTCAGAGACCGGACCATCCCGGACGCGTGTCCGATGACGCGGATGCGCCGAAAGCCGCCGTTCGCACGGCCGCGATCGAACTGGTCAAACCGGTAGAGTCGAGGTGTGGCGCGGTGACGGTAGGCCGGGCATGTCTGTTTCCGCCCCTTTCGTCTGACGGTGCCTTAGTGGTCCGACCATAGCTCCGGTTTCCACATCCACCGGGTCACCGGAGGCGGTCGCCCGCCTCGCCTGGCGAATTC
>Ga0137392_10002939_pt1 | contig 10406 bp, 5 predicted proteins | sample 15con2h34AmetaG_FD_101394 | JGI IMG/M metagenome (GOLD analysis project Ga0137392, IMG submission 101394) | Vadose zone soil microbial communities from Angelo Coast Range Reserve, California, USA - 15con2h3.4A metaG | ecosystem: Environmental > Terrestrial > Soil > Vadose zone > Saprolite... | reverse complement strand
CGGGGCAGCCGGGACTCGCTCCTCGGGGAAGAGCAGCGGGCAGCCGAACGCGTCCACCGGCGTGTGCGGCGGCGTGTTGGGGCAGCGATCGATGTTGTCGGGCACGCCGTCTCCGTCGCTGTCCTTGAATACCGGGCAACCGGTCGCGTCGACCTGCGTACCGAGCGGGGTGTTGGGACACTTGTCGAGGTAGTCTGGGACGCCGTCGCCATCCGAGTCGAGCGGGCAGCCCGTGGCGTCCACCGGAACGCCCGCCGGCGTGTTGGGACACTTGTCGAGGTAATCTGGGACGCCGTCGCCATCCGAGTCGAGTGGGCAGCCCTTGGCGTCGACGGTGACGCCGGTCGGTGTGTTGGGGCACTGGTCGAGGTAGTCTGGGACGCCGTCGCCGTCCGAATCGAGCGGACAGCCCTTGGCGTCGAGTGTGACACCGGCCGGCACGGTGACGCCACTGGGCGTGTTTGGGCATGGGCCCTTGCTCACCGGCACCGGCACCGGCACGGGCACGGGCACGGGCACCGGCACGGGGTGCTGGTCAGGAGGCCTGGGCGGAGCTCCTCGGTCGAAGACTGAGAATCCTGCCGAGAAGACGAGGTGTGACGCGTGCGAGGTCCCGAAGCCCGCCTTGGTCGACGGGGTGTAGATATCCCGCGCCTCGACGCGCAGGGCTACGCGTTGGCTGATGAAGAGGCGCTCGCCGAGCGCGCCGTGGATCCCCCCGTCGGTGAATCTGTAGGGGGCGGTCGAGCCGAAGTCGAGTCGCGAGTACCCGCCGAGGACGTAGAGTAGATGATGCTCACCGCCGAGCAGGTTGAGCACCAGGCTGGCCGATCCAATCAGCGGCTCCATCGTGCTGCCGCCCGCGACGGCGTACTCGGGCTGGAACAGGACGTCGCCTTCCACGCCCACCCGCTCGAGGAAGAAGTACCCGATGCGCGCGCCACCCCCCATGCGGTTGCTGAGGTTGAACGTCTTGTCGTACTTGGTATAGGCCCCGAACAGGCCGAGCTCGAACTGGTTGACGTGCTGGGCCGCGAGTGGCGCGCCGCCCACGACGAGCCCCAAACCAAGCGTGATGAGACCGCGCATTCGTTCCTCCTCGATAGAGCAGCCGCCGTCAGGGCAGCTGGTGCAGCTCGACCCGCCGGTTCTGCGCTCGGCCCGCCGCCGTCGTGTTCGTGGCGAGCGGACTGGCCGGCCCATACCCCTTGGACACCATGCGTGCCGGGATCACCCCCCGGCTCGCCAGATAGGCGCGTACGGCGCCGGCCCGGGCCTGAGAGAGTCGGGTGTTCACGGCTGCGGAGCCGGTGTTGTCGGTGTATCCGGCGACCTCGACCCGAATCTCGGGGTTATCAAGCAGCGATTGCGCCACCACATCGAGCACCGTGTAGGACTCGGGCCGCAGCGCCGACCTGCCGGTCTCGAACGTCACTCCTCGCAGGACGAGCGGCCGTCGCTCCGGGGTGAACAGGATCGGGCAGCCGAAGGCGTCGACACGGGTTCCCGGCGGGGTCCCCGGGCACCTGTCGATCGAGTCCGGCACGCCGTCTCCATCGGAGTCCAGCGCCAGAGGACAGCCAACCGAGTCGACGGGTGTGTTGGGCGGAGTGTTCGGGCATTTGTCGATCCCGTCGGGCACGCCATCGTGATCGGAATCGATCGGGCAGCCGACCGCATCGACCTTCGCTCCGGCCGGTGTGTTCGGGCACTGGTCGATGCCGTCGGGCACGCCATCGCCGTCGGAGTCGATGGGGCAGCCCTTCGCGTCCACGTGGGCGCCCGCGGGCGTGTTCGGGCACTGGTCGATGCCGTCAGGGACGCCATCGCCGTCGCTGTCTATGGGACAGCCATGCACGTCGACGGTGGCGCCCAGGGGGGTACCGGGGCAGCGGTCATCCTTGTCCGGGACGCCGTCGCCGTCGCTGTCGACCAGACGGCCAGCGCCGGTGAACAGTGACAACCCGATCGAGGCAACGAAATGGCCTGCCCAGGAGCTTCCGAAAGGCGCCTTGGTCGACGGCGCATACACGCCGCGCGCTTCGAGTCGCAGGGCCGCGCGCTCCCCCAGGAAAACGCGATCGCCCACGGCGCCGTGGATGGCATTGTCGGTGAAGCGGTAGGGGGCCTGTTTCTCGAAGTCGAGCCGCGAGTAGCCGCCGAGGACGTACAGCAGGTGGTGTTCGCCAGCCGCGACGTTCAGCACCAGGCTGGCGCTGCCGAAGCTGAGCTGGGGCGCGACGGGGCTCGTTCCGGTCCGGGGGGACGGGGACTGATAGCCGGCTTCCAGCTCGACGCCGATGACGTCGCCGAAGAAGTACCCGAGCCGACCGCCGCCACCGCTTTGATCGTTGAGGTTGAAGGCGCGGTCGTACCGCGTGTAGGAGCCGAAAGCTCCCACCTCGAACTGATGTCCGCGTTGCGCGCCGAGGGGCAACACCGCGACTGCGGCGAGCACGCCGGTGAGCGCGAGGATTCGCATCGTCGTTCCCCTTCCGTTAGCCGGGAGCGGCCTCACCCTACCCTAAGATAAGGAACGCCGGCTCAAAAGCCCCATACGCCGTTCTTGCGCAGCCGGGTGTTCAAGTCGAAACCCCCGAGCACCAAGCCATGCCTGGTCCCGTCGGAGTCCCGCCAGGTTGCGCCGGCCGGCCCGACGAGGGTGCCGCCGCCGAGATCCGCGATCGACTTGGCGCCGACCGGCCCGGTGAAGGCCCCGAGCGAGTCGGTGCCAGCGGTCACAGTGGCCGCGAGCGCTTCGACCGGCGCCGTCCGGACACTCTTGTAGAAGCCGCCCACCGCCATCACTACCGTGCCGAGGTCGAGCGTCGCAAACTGGGATCGGCCCTCCGACAGCAGGACGCCAGCGCCGTTCCAACCGGCGGTCAGGAACCCGGAGGCCGGGCTGATCGGCGCCGCATCGCTGGTGGCGAGGCGCGCGGGTGTGGAGTCGAGGCCACCACCGGGTGGCACACTGTCCGCAACCCCGCCGAACGCCACGATCCGTTGCTCCAACACGACCCCGCCGCCGTACGCCCGTGCCGCCGGCAGCGGAGGCTCGGCGTACCACCCGTCGATGCGGCCGTCGACGCCGATGCGGCCGACGTACACAGCCTGCTGCGGCCGGCCCGTTGCGTCGGTGCCCCCCATCACATAAATCCGGCCCCGGTGGACCACCGCGATTGCCCCGGCTAGGGGGGCGGGTAGCGGCTGCAGGTACTGGTACGTGCCGGTCACCCCGCCGGGGGCGATGGCGGCGCCGAGCACGGTAGCGCTCGGCCGCCCGGCCGCGTCGATGCCGCCGATCAAGTACAGCGCGCTGCCATCGAAGCGAGAGTTGTAACGTGTCGCGGCGGCAGCGGCAGCGAACGCGCGCGGCGCGGGCAGGTCGCTCTGGCGCGTCCACACGCCGATCGCGCCGCCCGGCTGAGTGGGCGTGACGTACACGCCACTGTCCACCAGGAACACGGAATCGCCCCCGAGCGGCTCTGCGCCGCCAGCGGCCAAGAGCGTGGTGCTGAGGGCGTTGCCCGAGGGAAACTCCGCGACGGCCAGCGCCACGCCGACCGGCGCGCGGGGGAAGGCGGTGCGGGGCTGCCAGGAAAGCCCGGTGGGATCGAACGGCACGAGCGCCACGACATGCACCGCGATCGTGAGCTGCAGCCCCCCGGCCGTGATCACCGTGAGCGGGCCCGAGACGGCGGCGGCGGGCACGTTCGAGCGGATGATCTCGTCGCTCCAAGAGGCGGAATCCGGCACCAGCGCGTCCACGGTGCCGCCGGCGGCGGTGAACCGTATAATGCCGCGAACGGCACCGAAGCCGAAGCCTTCGAGCAGCAGCGGGCTGCCGCGGACGAGGACGGGCTCGAGGGCGCCGTCGGCGTAGTCGATGCGAGGGGCGGAGGGTGGCAGGCCGGCCGGCTCTCCACAGCCGAGCGCGGCCGTCAACGCTGCGCCGCATAGCGCCGCTGTCGCCGCTCTACGGCCGGCCGTTCTCCCCCCGAACGAACCGGACCGCTTGCGAGAGGCGGTCAGCCAGGGCTGACAGCTCGGTGGCTCCATGCGTGAGGTCTGCGATCGCTTTCAGCTGCTCGGCTGCCGCCGTAGCGACGGCCTGCGCTTCCTGGGTCGAGGTCTGGGCGCTGCTCTTCGCCTGTTCGAGCGTCTGCGCGATGCGTGCGGCCAATTCCACGCTGGCGCGCGCCACCTCTGCCACGTGCGCTCCGGCCAGGGCTGTGCGCCCGGCGGCGTCGGTGATGCGGTCCAGGTCTTGTACCCAGTCAGCGGAGCTTTGGACCACATCGCTCAAGTCGCCGCGGATACGCTCCAGCAGTTGCGCGGCGCGGTCCAGAGCGCGCCGCGTGGCCTGCACGGACTTGCCCACATTGCGGGCTTCCCGGCCGCTCGCTTCGGCGAGTTTGTGTACCTCGTCCGCGACGACCGCGAAGCCGCGCCCGTGCACCCCGGCACGCGCCGCTTCAATGGTGGCGTTGAGGGCGAGCAGATTCGTCTGATTGGCGATAGACCCGATCGTCTCGGAGAACTTCTCGACCTCCGCAGCGACTTCTCGCAGGCGCACGACTTCGGAGACGCTCTCCTCGGTGGTGGAGCCGAGCTCGGTCAGCCGTCGCAAGGCCCCTTGCGTGGCGGAGCGCACTCTCGCCGCCGTCGTCTCCATCTGCGCCCCCGCCTCTCTCGTCTGGTCGCCGCCAGTCGCGACGTCGCCTGCGCTGCGGCGCAGCTCGTGTGCTTCCTTCGTCACGTTGGCGACCACGCCGGTCGCCTGGGCAGCGCCCTGGCTCGCGCGCTGCGCGGCGGCCGCGACCTCCTGGCTGGACGCGTGGATTGCTTGGGCAGTGGTCGTCAGGGTCTGCAGGTATTGCGTCATCTGATCGGACGCGCCGATGACGGGGCGCACCGCGCCATCCAGCGCCAGCATCAACGCGAGCTGCGGGGCCAACAGATTCAGCATGTCGCCGTCGGACTGGCGGTACATGTAGGGGTCCGAGTGCCGCACGCTCCACAGGCCCATGAGTTGGCCGGCGTGGTACAGCGGCACCAGAACCTCGGAGCCGGGGGTCTCCCCACCGGGCACAACGACCTGGTCGCGGCGCAGGGCGTGCGCCACCAGGGGCCGCTTGGCACGCACTGCCTCGCCGGTCAAGCCGGCATCGGCGTCGAAGCGGAATGTCGGGGAGCGGCCAGCTCCTCCCCCCCCTCTCTCTCCTCTCTCTCCTGTCGCCGTGTCCGCGATTAGCTCCATCTCGCGGCGCTTGGCGTCGTAGCGCGCGAACCCCATGTGCTCCCAGGGGACGAGGCGGCGGGTCAGGGCCTGAATGTGTTGGAAGCTGCGGGCCAGATTGATCTCCGCCGCGATGGCCTGGGAGAGCCGCTGGATGAGCTGAAGCTCGTCGGCCCGTACTCCCATGCGGATGATGTAGACCGAGCCTGCCGTCGCCGCGGCCAGGGTTAACGCCAGCACGGCGAGCGGGCCTGCTGACAGCCCCGCTCCCGCCCCGCTCGTCAGGCCGAGCCACCCCAACGCGAGTGCGGCCGACGTCACGTAGACGATCGCCTCCCACCGAATGGTGAGCGGCGCGTCTACCCACGCAAGCGCGCGCCCGAGCGCGAGCTCCAGGTAGAACGTGGCGTTCACGACCAGCGGCAGCAGCACGAGAAGCGCGATGAGGGGCAGCAGGTTCGCGCTGCTCAGGGCGGCCCGTCCGGTGGGGCCACCCAGCCAGCCATAGGCGATCCCGACGAGGGCGCAACCCGCAGTGAGGTGCGCGGCGTTGCCAAGCGCGGCGCGCACCGGCAAGCGCCGCAGGAAAACGTCGCCCAGGATCATCGCGAGCGGCGCGACGAGGGCGGCGAACGTCCACCCGCGGTCCAGGATCGCGAAGACCATCGTCCCGAGCACGTAGGACGAGAAGCCGTTGCCCGGCAGCGAGACGCCGTAACGGCGGGTGAGGGCGCCGACGACGACGAGGGCGAGGGCAGCCAGTCCGAAGCCCGGACCCGGCGGGACGCGCCCGGTGCCATACGCGACGAGCGACCAGCCGGCGGCGAGCGCGGCGCCGATGGCGATGGTCACCTGAACGGACCGCGCGGGAGACCAGAGCAGCCGCGGGGGTGGGCTCATGTGACCGGGTCGGGAACGACTGGAGCGTGGTGGATGCCGCGCAAACTCGGCCGTGTGGCGCGGTGTGTCAAGCGCGACTAACGTTGACGCTATGCAAGTGACCATCGAGTACTGCGTCGTTTGAAACTACGAGCCTCGGGCCACCGGTCTGGCGGCCGAGATTCGGAAGGGATACCCGCACGCCGAGGTCAAACTCATCCAGTCCTCGGGAGGCGTATTCGAGGTGGATGTGGACGGGCGCCGGATCTTCTCCAAGAAGGGACTGGGACGCCACGCCCAAGCGGGCGAGGTGCTGCGGCTGATCAAGCAATCCCTGGGATAACGTGAAGATCGCGATCTCGACCGGAGGCGGCGATGCACCAGGTCTCAACGCCGTCATCCGGGGAGCAGTGCTGTCGGCGATCCACCGTGGCTGGGAGTGCGTCGGAATCCGGCGTGGCTACGGCGGTTTGCTGGGTGAAGACCGCGTTGTGCCGCTCGGGGCGAGCGAGGTCCGCGGCATCACTCACCTGGGCGGCACGATCCTGGGCACTTCCAACCGCGGGGATCCATTCAAGTTCCGCGAGCCGGCGCCGGGCGGCGGCTGGATCGAGCGCGACCGCTCCGACGATGCGGTCGCCGCATTCCACGCGCACGGTATCGACGCCATGATCGCCATCGGGGGCGACGGCTCCCTGGCCATCGCGCTGCAGCTGATGCAGAAGGGCATCCCCGTTGTCGGCGTTCCCAAGACGATCGACAACGATGTCGGCGGCACTGTGGCGACGTTCGGGTTCGACACCGCCGTCGCCACGGCCACTGACGCGATCGACAAGCTGCACTCGACCGCCGAAAGCCATGAGCGGGTGATGGTGGTCGAGGTCATGGGGCGCCACGCCGGCTTCATCGCCCTCAACGCTGGTATCTCCGGATCGGCCGACGTGATCCTGATCCCTGAGATCCCGTTCGACATCGGGCAGGTATGCGAAAAGATCCGGCGCCGGGAAGCCGAAGGCCGTCACTTCAGCATCGTCGTGGTGGCCGAGGGCGCCGTGCCGCGCGGCGGCGCGGTCTCCCTCATCGACCCCGAGCATGAACGGCTCGGCGGCATCGCGGACAAGGTGGCCCACTCGGTGCAGCAGATGACGGGCAAGGAGACCCGGTCCCTGGTGCTGGGACACCTGCAGCGGGGGGGCAGCCCCACCACCTTCGATCGGCTGCTGGGCCTGCGGTTCGGCACCGCCGCGGTGCGGCTCATCGCCGAGGGACGCTTCGGCGACATGGTTGCGCTGCAACCGCCCATCATCGCCGCCGTCCCCCTGGCGCAAGCGCTGGCCACCCCGAAGCGAGTGCCCCTGGACTCAGACACCATCGCCACGGCGCGGGACCTGGGGATCAGTCTGGGCGACTAAGCGCTCGGAGGGTGTCTCGCCCGAACCCCCGGCCTATATTTGCGGCTGTGCGACAGAGCCGCGATCACTTTCTTCCCCCCGATCCTCAGGCCTTCCTCGCTGCCGAGCCCGCCACCGGGCGGGTGATCGTGATCGCGCCGACACGGGCGGCGTGCGAGACGATCGAGCTCGCGTTCGGTCTCGAGCTCGAAACCCTGCTCGAACGCGAGCACGGCGCCGACATTCGCCGGCTCGCCGAATCGGGCCGCGGTTTCGGCATCGTCGCGGGGACGGGCACCGGCAAGACCCTCGCCGTCCGCCAGATTGCCCACAAGATCCTGCAGGCTCCGCTCAAGGTCGGTGTCGTCAACCGTGAGCGCGAGGCCACGCCGGAGACTCCCACCTGGAACGTCGTCATCGTCACCACCGGGATCGCCCGGCGGTGGTTCCAGGACGGCCTGATCACCGCGCGGGACACGCTTGTGGTCGACGAGATCCACCAGACCTCGGCGGAAATGGAGCTGTGCCTGGCCTTGGGCAAGCGGGTGCGCTGTCGGTTCATCTGGTTGTCGGCCACGGTGGACCCGAGCTTCTACGCCCGCTACCTGGATTCGGCCGAGGTGCTCGAGACGCGGGCGTTCGATCCGGCCCGGGCGGCCGCTGTCAGCGTGCTGCCGCTGCGTCCCCACGAATTCCTGAACGATCGGTTCATTCAGCGCCTTGTACGCGAGCGCCACGGCGCGGCGGTGTTCGTTCCCACTCGCGCGGAAGTCGAGGAAATCGCGCAGGATATCGGTCACCGCTGGCCGCGGCTCGCGACCGCCTTCTACCACGGCGGGGAGCCAATTCGCGTCATCCGACCGTTCCTCGACGGCGCGGTCAGCCGACCCTTCCTGCTGGCGATGACAGCGGCGGGGCAGTCCGCCCTCAACATTCGCGGGCTGGACACGGTCGTGATCTACGACGCCCGGTACGCCAACGTGGTGGAGCGGGGCCGCAACGTGCTGACGAGGCTGTACCTCGGCGCGAACGAGATCCTCCAGATGGCCGGCCGGGTGCACGGGCGCGTCGAGCGAGGAGAGGTCTACATCCTGAGCGATCGGGATGTCACGTTCGAGCGGCTGGTACCCACGCCTCCGGAGTTCCAGCTGGCCGGCGACGCCGAGCGCGTGGCGATCACGTGCGCGGCGCTCGGCGTGGACGCGCAAGATCTGGACTTGCCGGTGCCGCTCGATCGGCGCGCCTACCGCTCTTCGGTGGAACACCTCACGGAGCGCGGCCTGATCGAGGCCGGCAGGCTCACCTCCTACGGGCGCGAGGTGGAGGCGATGCCGGTCGAGCGCCCCTGGGGTGAGCTCCTGGTGTACGCCGACCCCGCGCTGGTCCCGATGGTGGCAGTCGCCGCCAACATCGAATCGCTGCACCGCATGACGCGGGAGGAGCGAGACCTGCGCGGGTTGACCGTGCCGGGCAGCGACCATCTCACCGCCTACAACGTCTACGCGGAGGCGGTGAACAAACACGGTTACCTCGGCGAAGTCTATGGGCTGCCGCGCCATCTGTTCCAGGAGGCCATCGACCGGTGGGCGGAGGGACGAGGGATTCTGGTGAAGGCGATCGAAGACGTGGCGCTAGGGACGGCGTCCGTCTACCGTCAGCTCGAGCTGCCGCTGCCCGACAAGCTGCCCTTCGCCCGCGACCAAACGCTCGCCGCTTTCGCCGACCTGGTCGCTAAGATCATGCCCTTTGATCTCGTCATCGACGAGGAGACGGCCGACGGGCAGGAGGCACGGGTGTCGCGTGGGTCGGTGTGCGGCAGCTGGGGCGCGGTCGCGGGCTCGCTGCGCTATTTCGCTGATCGCTTCGGCGTGCCGCGTGCCAGCATCGAGGGCACCCAGATCCCCGAGCAGGCGATCCGGCGCTATGCCCGACGCAGCCCCCCCTCGGTCGTCTTCCAGCGCCAGCGTCGTCGCGAGGGCCTGGCGGCGGTGCGTGAGGTTCATTATTTCGGCTTCCTGCTCGAGCGGGACGTGGAGCCGCTGGCGTCGCCGTTCCCGCGCGAGCTCGTCGACGCGGCGCGGCAGGCGCTGGTGGCAGCCCTGTTGGCAGGGGAGACGGCGCACCCGGATCAGGGGCGGCTACGTCGTGCGAGCGAGAAGCTGGGGGAGTACTGGCGTCGCTCGGGGGGGACCCTGGCGGCCGCGGCGACGGCGCGCGTCGCCGAGCGCATCACGGCGCAGCTCGCGCGCGTGAGCTCCTGGGAGGACTTCCTGGCCACAAGGCTCGAGCTCGATGTAGAGGCCCTCATCCCGGAGTCGGAACGTGCTCGACTGGACGGGCTTCCCGCGTCCGTGCACCTGTATGGGGATCGCGTGCCGCTTGAGTACGTGGTGGAAGAAGGTGTTGGCCTCGTGCGGCTGCGTCTGAAGGAAGGCCAGGCGCGGCGCCTGCAGTGGCGCGACCTCCCGACCTTCGATCGTCCGGTGCGGTTCACGGTCGTGCGAGGGAGGCACCCCGCGGTGCGGGGGGAGAGTCCCGAAGAGCTGCGGCGCCAGCTCTCGGAGCTGCCGCGGGCCGAGCGGGGGCGATTGATTCGCGGCGGGCGCCGGCCGCGACGGCGTTAAGGGCGGCTCGCCAGATCGAGCAGGGCGAGCCACCCGGTGTCGAAGGCCTCCCTCACTTCCTGCAGCGGTGCCCCCGTGGCCATGGCTGCCGCACAGCCGTCGAGCAGCATGTTGCGGGCCGTTTCTTCGAAGTCTTCCTGTTTGATCGGTCGGTCAATCAGGCCTGCGCCGCAGAGCGCGAGCCAAGCCCTTGTGGTGCCATCAGCGCCCTGGCGCCGCAGCTCCTCCCAGCATGCATCGGCCACCACTGCGCCTGGCCCGCCCCCGCTG
>Ga0137392_10002938_pt1 | contig 10409 bp, 9 predicted proteins | sample 15con2h34AmetaG_FD_101394 | JGI IMG/M metagenome (GOLD analysis project Ga0137392, IMG submission 101394) | Vadose zone soil microbial communities from Angelo Coast Range Reserve, California, USA - 15con2h3.4A metaG | ecosystem: Environmental > Terrestrial > Soil > Vadose zone > Saprolite... | reverse complement strand
CCCCTGTTTCACAGTTTTCAAGTCTCTCCATGAGTTGACAGGCGACCCGCAAAGAAAAGCGTGGAATCTAGCTAGCGCTAGCGTAGGACTTCACACATTTCCGCGTGCCAACAGCCGCACTTATGACTTGTGCCTCGCCAAAATTAGAAGCACATTTGAAATCAACAAGATGCAAAGAGGCTGTGTAACATGTTACATGGGCCCTGCGGGAGCCGTAATGGGCCAGACGAGGTTTTCGGTAGGCACAACCTTACCAAATATGTCCGGCCTCGGTTTCGGCCATTCGAACATCGAATTCCAGTTTTTCCATTTTGGAGCAACTCACCACAGACCTCCAAATAGGCAGATAGCCCGAGCGTTTTCGTAGTTCGAAGGAGCAAGTCTACATCGCTTTGCGTTTCTGACACGGTCTTTTTCAGATTCTGTCTATCGTCACCGAACATCTGCGGGGAAGGCGGTTAAAAGAGATTCTACTTGTCCGGCTACCGCATTTGTCGGGAGTTATCCTTGAGAACGACCTTCAAATGAAGACTCTGGGACCACTCCGGCAGGCGGTAGATTTGGACGTATGGACAGGAATCCTCAACTAAAGGGAGAGTCCGACCTGCAGTTGCGTAATCAACCGTGGAGGAATGAAGAGTCTAACGGCGATGGGAATCGGCTTCTGGTCAATGCATGCAAAAGGACTAATTAAACCGATGAAATTGCGCACAAGAACGCTGCTGAGCATCACTCTCTCCCTGGTGAGCCTGGTCGCGATCCTATACTCGGTGGCGCGGGTTTCTATGATGCAGAGTTTTGCAACCCTCGAAGCGGATGACACGCGCCAGAACCTCGCACGTGCCACTGCCGTTTTGGCCGACGACCTCTCCACACTCGACCACACCACCAGTGATTACGCCGCCTGGGACGATACCTGTGCATTCCTTGAGGGCAAGAATCCCAACCTTCCGACCAGCCAATTCTCCGATCCGTGGTTTCCGCGTTTGCGAATTGACTTCGTTCTGATATTCGATCGCTATGGCCGGCAGGTGTTTGCGAAGGCCTATGACCCTGCGGCGGGAAAAGAGAGGGAAATTCCTCAAGGTCTCCGGGCGCATCTTGCACCAGGCTCGCTGCTGATGCGCCACGCCTATCCCGGGAGCAAGGTGCTGGGAATAGCGCTGCTTACCTCCGGCATGGTGCTGATTGATTCACAGCCCATTATCGACAGCCAAAGCCGGGGCCCGATTCGCGGCACGTTCGTGGCCGGGCGCAGACTGGATGCCGCGGAAATCGCGCGCCTCGCCGGCATCTCCCACCTCTCGTTGACGGTACACCGCCTCGATGCGGCCGGGTTGCCGGGCGACGTTGAATCCGCGCGCGCCGCGCTCACCACGTCCTCGCCTACCTTGCTGCGCCCGCTGAATTCTAAGGACATCGCCGGATATGGATTGATTGAAGATATCTATGGAAAAGACGATCTAATTCTGCGAGCAGTGATGCCCAGAAAAATAATGCAGCAGGGACGAGCCAGCCTGTTCCATTTCCTGGTGTCGTTGCTCATGGCGGGACTCGTGTTCGGTCTCGTGACCATGCTACTGATGGAAACGCTGGTGCAGTCGCGTGTCACCCGGTTGAGCGTCAGCGTGGCCGCCATTGGCGCCAGCGGCGGCCTCTCCGAGCGTGTCCCCGAGGAAGGGCGCGACGAAATTGCCGGCCTCGGCGCGGGGATTAACCGCATGTTGGAGGCGCTCGAACTGTCGCGCTACGAGCTTCACCAGGCTAAGGAAAGCGCCGAAGCGGCGAATCGAGCGAAGAGCGAATTCGTGGCGAACATGAGCCATGAAATCCGCACCCCACTTAACGGTGTCATCGGAATGACAGACCTAACCCTCGAGACGGAACTCAACGCGGAGCAACGAGAATACTTGGAGACAGTCAAAATGTCCGCGGATTCTCTGCTCACCGTAATCAACGACATCCTCGATTTTTCGAAGATCGAGGCGGGCAAGATCGATCTGGAACCGATCGATTTCAATCTACGCGATTGTCTGGAAGCAACACTGAAAACACTCACGGTGCGGGCGGACCAAAAGGGGTTGGAGCTGCTTTGCGAAATTGCTCCCGACGTCCCGGAGGTTGTGAATGGCGATTCGAGCCGACTACGCCAAGTTGTACTTAATCTTGTGGGCAACGCCATCAAGTTTACGAGTGAAGGGGAAGTGGCGCTGCATGTTCAAACAGACGCCAAGGACGGTGAGGGCTGTATCTTGCACTTTACGGTATCGGATACAGGAATTGGGATCCCCCCCGAAAAGCAGAAGATGATTTTTGATCCCTTTACCCAGGCCGATACGTCGACAACACGGAGGTACGGCGGCACCGGTCTGGGCCTGACTATTTCGACGCGCCTGGTGGGAATGATGGGGGGAAAAATCTGGGTGGACAGCGAAGTCGCCCGCGGGACGCAGTTTCACTTTACGGCCCGTATGGGAATTGCAGATGTGAACGCGATTGAAGTGGGGATCATTGCGCCGCCGGAAATTCTGCGAGGCCTGAAGGTTCTCGTAGTGGATGATAACCGTACGAACCGCCGGATTCTGGAAGGCATGCTGAGGCATTGGGATATGAAACCAACGCCGGTCGAAGGCGGCGAAGAGGCACTGACTCAACTCTCAACCGCTCGAGCAGCGGCGGAGCCCTACGCCCTGATTTTGACGGATATGCATATGCCAATGATGGATGGCTTCAGCCTGGTGGAGCGAATTCGGCAGCGTCCGGAGCTATCGACGGCCACGATTATGATGCTGACTTCTGCTGGCCATCGAGGAGATGCGGCGCGCTGCCAGGAACTGGGAGTTGCGGCGTACCTGCTGAAGCCTATCCAGCAGTCCGAATTGCGCGAGGCGATTGCCCGCGTACTCGGGGCAAAAGAGCAAAAAGGCGCTATTCCGCTGGTGACCCGGTATTCTCTGCAAGACGCCCGCGATCCCCTGAGTACTTTGCTCGTGCTGTTGGTGGAAGACAATGCAGTTAATCGACTGTTGGCAACGAGGTTGCTCGAGAAGAGGGGACACCGCGTCGTGGTGGCCGAGAATGGGCGCGAGGCGCTCGATGCACTCGAAAACGAGAGCTACGACTTGGTTTTCATGGATGTACAGATGCCGGAGATGGACGGAATTGAGGCAACCCTCGCGATTCGAGAAAGAGAGAAGACGAACGGCAAACACCAACCGATTATCGCCTTGACCGCCCATGCGATGAAGGGCGATCAGGAACGATGCCTCGATGCCGGTATGGACGGGTATCTTTCCAAGCCAATCCGGCCTCAGGAACTCGAGGAGATCCTTGAGAAGTACGTGGCCAGGAGGATCGAGCCCGTGAAAGCCATCTGAAGGCACCAAGTTAAATCCACGAACAATGAGGGCCCGAGATTCATTTCCGGGAATTACTGTGATGATCGCTCCCGCGGCGACCGGCAGCTCGGACGACTGCTCAATAACCTCTCGGATCTCTCCAGGATTGACTTTCTGAGCAGCGGTCGGGCCCCAGAGTAATACATGAAAAGAATCGTCTAGTGAGAGAACATGATGCAACCAAATGATCCTCCGCTGGGACCCATTGTGAATGTGGCTGAGCTGCTCGCACGTGTAGACAATAACGCTAAGCTATTGCGCGAGTTGATTGCGATTTTTAAAGTCGAGTTACCCCGCCTACTGTGCGCGCTGCGGGAAGCGATTGGTCAGGGGAACCTGAAGAACGTCCGGGAATCATGCCACACGCTGAGGGGGATGCTTTCAAATCTTGGAGCCACACGAGCCGCTGCAGCTGTGGCCCAGCTGGAGCAATTGGGGGACTCCAGTGACCCCACCGCATTGAAAAGCGCCTTGGCGCTTTTTGAGAGGGAAGTTGTAGATCTGCTGCCGGAGTTGGAAGCCTGTGTGGCGAAGGCCAGGCCATGAGAATTCTTATCGCAGATGATGATGCTCTCTCCCTCCGCCTGTTGGAGAGAACCCTAGAGCGCGACGGATACGAAGTGACCGCCGTTCAGAACGGGCGACTCGCTGCGGAACACTTGTGTCGGCACGACGGACCACGGCTTGCGCTGCTAGATTGGGTCATGCCAGAACTAGATGGGCCTGCAGTCTGTCGCGAGGTGCGCCAGAAACGTGATCAGGTTTATGTGCACATGGTCCTGCTGACCTCAAAAGAATCGAAACAGGATGTGATTGAGGGACTGGAGTCCGGCGCCGACGACTACTTGATCAAGCCGTTCGACCCGGCGGAGTTGAAGGCGCGACTTCGAACGGGGCTACGCATCCTCCAGTTGGAAGACAGATTGGTTGAGGCCCGAGAAGATATGCGCTTTAAAGCGACACACGATCCACTGACCGGCCTTTTCAACCGCGGGGTCATCATGGACCTACTGTCCCGCGAGCTATCCCGCGCGCATCGGGAGGACGGATGCACGTCGATATTACTGGGAGACGTGGATCGCTTCAAGAATGTTAACGACACTCTTGGACATGTTACTGGAGACGAGGTACTGAGGGAGATTGCCCGCCGGCTTCTCGCGTCGGTGCGCTCGTACGATTTCGTCGGCCGCTATGGTGGGGAAGAGTTCCTGGTCGTGCTGAACAACTGTAATCTCCCTGCAGCGCTTCAGCGAGCGGAGGAGATTCGTCGCGCGATCGCGAGTGCGCCCGTCCAAACCGTACGAGGCCCGGTCCCGGTCACTATGAGTTTAGGTGTCCTCGCCAGCACGGAATGGGGACTTCTGCCGGTCGAAGAACTTCTTCAAGAAACGGATGCGGCACTCTATAAAGCTAAGGCTGCCGGGCGAAATTGCGTCAAACTTGCGAGTCCCCATGTCCCCCCTAACGTTCCGCCCCAGTCACTCGAAGAGCAGCCGAAGTAGGCTTGACCTCGCTCCGTTGCGGAGCAAAACCGTATGCCGCCGTGGGGAGTGCCGTCTGGCTGTTGAAGCATCTTGGTACACTATAACTCTGGGAAGTCGCGCAACCGGACACTGGCCACAAACGGCGTTATGGGAGATGAAGTACCGCATTGGTGCGCTGAGCGGAAACGTGAAATCAAAACGTGGGTCCGATCAGGGTCCAATATGTCGTGGCGAAGGGTCCCTTAGAATCCCGATGACGGGCTGTCAGCAATTTTGAGTATCACTAAGTTCCAGCAAACTTCGACTCTGTCACTTCAATTGCCTCGCATAGAAGTCCATTTTGCCCACCAAGGGACAAAAACTCAGGTGAGATCATCGGCAACCTAGTGCGACAAACTGTTCGCGAGCCTCGTGAGTTTGGGGGATATGAGCAGTGAGGCGTGGACGGTATACCCCGGGCTGCGGAATTGGAAGCACGGTCGCGAGGCGCAAAATCCGCATAGTTTAGGATAGGATTGTTCACAAGTTGTTCACCCCCAAAAAGTTACGAACAACTTGTGAACAAAACTTGCCGAATACCAGGCTAAATCAAGGTGTATGGCGAGAAATAGAGCGCGTGAATCCAACAACATGATATCGGCGGAGAAATCGGCAGGATTACGATTCTCCACGTGCGTGAGGGGTGCCAACCCGCCTTCCGCGTGGGACCAACTGTAGGACCATTAAGCGTTTCTGACCGCTCTAAACACTACTGAGTGCTACTGAAAGTGCCTCGTAAGTTGTTGACGCTCCGTTCCCTGTAGACTTGCCAAGGTTCAGGTGTCGGTTCGATTCCGATAGGCCGCTCCATCTTTTCAATCACTTACAGCGATTGCCTCTTGAGCGTGGGAACACAAAGGAACAACTACAGTTTCTGCCGCCCCCGGCTGAATCATTTCAACCACCTTTAGATGTGCTGCACCCTTGGTCGGCGTGAGGGCCTGGGCGTATACATCCAGCGTCAATCGGCTTACGACGCGGCGTCAAACCGCACGGGATTCACGGATCCCGAGAGCGGGGCGACCAGCTACGTCTACGACACGTTGAACCGTTTGCAAACGCTGACGCCGCCAACGGCATTCAGCGGGACAGGCAATTTCGGCTTCAGCTACGACATGCTGAGCCGCCGTACGCAGATGACGCGTCCGAACGGCCTGAAGTCAGTCTACACTTTTAGTTCAGTTCGGGGCTCATCGCGACCTCCAAGGAAGTCATATTGGAGGTCATATTGTTTATTTCTATAACGTTTGGGCGGGCGAGCGTGGGAGCGCTGTCGCTAACGTTATGACTCCTTCGGCAAATTGACCGCCTCGACGGGCTCGCTCGTCAATCCGTTCCGGTACACAGCCCGCGAAGCGGACACCGAAACCGGCCTGTATTACTATCGCGCCAGATATTACGATTCCAATGTCGGCAGATTCCTCAGCGAGGACCCGATTGGGTTCAACGGTGGGCTAGACTTCTATACGTACGTAGCAAATTCGCCCCTGAATTTCGTGGACCCCTCAGGTCAGGTTATAGGTGTTCGAGGCGACTTCACCTCCTGGTTAACAGCACTTCTGTACCTCTGCCAATCTCCAGCAGCGTGCGCGATTATCAACGATTTAGAAAATTCGCCAGAGCTGTACATGGTGAATGTCTCTGATACCTACACCCGAGACGAGGCTGTCAATGGCAAGACCGTTTACTGGAACCCACATTGGGCACTCTGCGTCAAGAATGGTGTCCAATCACCAGCAGTTGAGCTGCTACATGAACTTGAGCATCTTCGGCAGCACGCCCATCATCAAACGCGCAATACTGAAGAAGGCGCGACGCGGATGACCAACCCGGCGGCAAAGCAACTGGGTGAGCCGACGAGGCTCAATTATTCTGATGCTCGGGGGCACTCAACATGGGCACTTCCGATTCCGAGTTCGAAGAAAGAACAATGTCAATGTCAGGTGCCGAAAAAATGAATCCGAGGCAACGCTTCCCAATCACACTGAAACTCTTAGTTTTCCTTGCAGTTGCGTTCTTAGTAGTGCTGTTGGGAGTGAGGTACGCAATGCGGCAAAGACAAGAAGTAGCGTTAGAGGACGTTCGAAAAAATCAAAGGATGCCCGATGAACCAGACCATGTACGCTTGAGTACGATACCTGCTTCCAGCCCAAACAGGAATCATTTGCTCGACGGAGACTTCAAGATCGTAAATCGAGTGTGCGATGTGGCCGAAGACTGCAGATACATTTTTGATTCCTCGTTTGTGAATTCTTCGGGCTCAGCTCAAACGACCGCGAGTACCATAAATTTGGCAGACCCCGGTCAAGAGTTTCAGACCTCGGATGACGTCCGGCCAGGATTGCCTTTTCGGCGACTGGTGCTGGCAGGACTGGGGCACAAAACTTGTTTTGTTTATTACGAGCATGGCGGAGCCATGTACCCTTCGTCTTGCCTAGCGGTCATGGACTACAGCCAAAAGAGGGCCATCTGGGTGGGAGAATCTCGTAAGAAGGCCGAAACTGTCGAGGAGCTTCGTTCTATGCTAACCACAGGTCAATTTGCGGACACGGCGGGGCCAGTCTGCTAATAACGTGAGAATGTGCCACGCCAGACATACCTTCAAATATGACCCATTCGGGCGACGTATTTACAAGTCTTCATCTAGCGGTACATCTGTCTACGCCTGCGACGGCGACAACCTTATCGAGGATTGACAAACCTCTGGCCATGTTTCGTGCCGAGGCTAGAATTTAGGAGATCTGCGGGACGCGTGCCTTAGGTGAAGGATTTCGACAAGGTGTTTGTCCTGGCGAAGCTGGTAATAGACGAGAATCGGGCTATGTGACAATTTCCGCACGCGAGATCTCTTACGAATTGTGCTGCCCATGCGAGGGAATCTCGTCAAGAGTTCCACATGGTCGAGCAAAGAATTGCCGAAACGCTCAGCGGCCTCTGAATCATCTTCGGCAATGTGGCCGACGATATCAGCGAGATCGTTCAGCGCTCTTTGCGTGAAGAGGAGGCGGAAATCCACTTGGGCAGGAGCTCGCGGACTTGTTCGACGGAAACGGTTCGGCCAGACTTGGCGTCTCGGAGCCCTTCGTCGATAGAGGCTAGGGTGGCTTCGTCTTCTTCATCGAGAACTGGAGCAGGCTTCTCGAAATCCGATTCCTTAGTCTTGGCCATGACCCTATGCTAGCCCTTGTTAGCGGGAAGCGCAATGGAACGGTGAGACGCAGCCCGTCACAACGCCGGCAGAGTGGTCTGGTCTCGTCATACTATCGCGCCAGATACTACGACCAGAATGCTGGCAGGTTTTATAGCGAAGATCCAATCGATTTTGCCGGCGGGGTTAATTTCTATCAGTACGCGATGAACCAACCAATCGACAATTCTGACCCGTTTTGGGCTGAAGTGCATCACAAAGATCATGTTGGTCACGGCGTACTGTGACAAGAAGAAACGTACGGCCAGCGGGTCGCGACCTGGGCCAGGCACTGTTGCGACTGCCGATACCAATGCCCCAAGCCGGGGGCCTAATCGGAAACCCACCCCATATCCGTTTGGATGCTCTGTCACCGTAGATAATGCCGCAGGGGGAGATCCCTGGCCAACCGAATACGAAGGAACAATTCTGGACAAGGGAGCTGGTTGGGATTCTTGGTGGAAGGATTCTAAACACCATCATCACGATGTCCTTCCGGACGCTTGGATCGACATCTGGATGGCTTCCTGCAAAAAGGCTAGGCAATACGGAGATAAGTATCGGACGGTGACGATCTGCTGTAAGGACTGTGGTTGATTTCGCGCGGAAATAGAGGGCATGATGATGTCAAGACTTCTCATTTGCTGTTTGTTGATTTCGCCGTCAGTGTGGGCTACTGATTGTATCCCCAGTGGACGGAGCGCAGGACCGTCCGTAACTTCGCCCGATGGCCATTATCAAGTCCTGAATGTCTTCTGTTCCAGCCAGACCAACGAGCGTGCGTTGGCGCTGGTATTGCGGAACGTCAAATCGGGCGAAAGGCGAACACTGTACACGTACGACCGAGATGCTAGCGTGGTTTGGTCTCCAGACAGCCGTTGGATCGCAATAAACGACCACGCGGGAAGCGACTACACGAACAATCTTGTCCTCTCCGTCGACCAGAACGCGCCGCCGATTGACCTCAAGAGACAACTCCTCCAGTCCGAGCGGTTTGCGGACATTCCAGAGAGCGACCATCTTTATATGTCAGCAATAAAATGGCGATCTGAAAAGGTATTGCAGTTTATTGTCTGGGGTCATGGTGGTGGGTCGGCGGCGGGCTTCTGTCGCTCCTTCTCGTTGTCACTAGACGGCAAAGTCCAGCAGCTCCCCCTCCCAAGAAACGGGGCGCCTGATCCCTAGGCATATTGTGAGAACATCAGTAAGTAGGTATGGCATATTCTTAGCTGCGATCAACAAGGATTCGGCCAACACTCTCGACAACAACGGGAACACTCTGACCAGGGTGGTTGGGACGGATACCACCAGCTACGCTTGGGATTTCGAGAACCGCATGACCAGCGTGACGCTGCCTGGCTTCGGCGGGACCGTTAGCTTCAAATACGACCCGTTCGGACGGCGCATCTACAAATCTTCGTCCTCGGGAACGAGCATTTACACTTACACCCGATCCGGTGGTATTGCTCTTCCCACTCAGGACGACGAGAATTGGCTAAGCCCCGATAGTCCATCATCTTAGGTTTTCTAGCGAACGTCGTTATGAATTGCTACTGAACCTCGGCGGGGTTCAGATGTTCGTTCGATTCCGACATGCTACTCGAAGGCACTCAAGGGCTTACGCCGCCAGCCCGTTTTTCCCCAACGCTGTGGCTCGACGCCAAAGACCCACAACAACTGCGAACCAGGTAGTCCCGTTTGGAGAGATCGTTCAAACAGACGCGAACCCCTTCGGCATTTGCGACCATGCGCCCGCTTTCACGGCTGGCGTGAGGTCGCTACAATTCGCAGTCGCTTCGGTGTAGAGTTTGCTCGTATGGAAACCAACATCGATAGTCTCGCCCGCGACTTCCGCTACGCCCTCCGCAACCTTCGCAAAACTCGTCGTTTCTCGCTCATCGCTATCTGCGCCTTGGCTCTCGGCATCGGCGCTTCCACGGTCGTCTTCAGCGTCGTCTACAACGTGTTCTTCCACGCGCTTCCTTACAAAGACTTCGATAGGTCGGTTGTGTTTGAAGTTCGCAATACAGCGAACGCCGGCGGATCGAAAGGCCGCGCCTACTTCTCACCCGAGGAATTCCGCGCCTTCCGCGAACAGAATCATGTCTTCGAAGACATGATTGCTCATATGGAGTCGTTGGCCGGCTCTTCTATGATGATGGCAAATCCACCCGCGTTTTGCAGCGCGGCGAGGTTGTATCGACGAACACCTTTGACTATTTGGGCGTGCCGCCCCTGCTTGGTCGCACGATCTCGGAGGAAGATGGCCGCCCCGGTGCTCCACCCGTATTTGTCATGAAT
>Ga0137392_10002930_pt1 | contig 10417 bp, 9 predicted proteins | sample 15con2h34AmetaG_FD_101394 | JGI IMG/M metagenome (GOLD analysis project Ga0137392, IMG submission 101394) | Vadose zone soil microbial communities from Angelo Coast Range Reserve, California, USA - 15con2h3.4A metaG | ecosystem: Environmental > Terrestrial > Soil > Vadose zone > Saprolite... | reverse complement strand
TTTCTCCCGCGGCGAACTCGATGAGAAAGCGCCTGACCAGAGCGGACACCGACGTGCCCTGCTCGGCTGCCTTGACGCGGGCGCGGCCGTAAGTCTCGTCGTCCACGGAAACGGTGATATTTTTCACATTTTCACAGTATCCCGAGGAGCCCGCCGCCTCAATCGGCCGGTACGCCCGCACCCCTCTCGCGGCCGCTCGTCCTGGCAAGAGCGCTGCCACAAGACCGGTGACGGCGCGGTCCCGGCCGGCTATACAGCGGCCGAACCGCCGGCCCCGCCCCGCGCCGGTGCCCGCCGCGGAAAGGGGAGAACGGCAGGAATTCTAATTGCTTGGGACGATCCCTTGGCAGGGGCTTGCCGGCCACCCCGGGCGCGCCGAGGGTGGCACGGTCCGATCACCGATTCGGCCGAGCGCGACCTCGAACGACCTCGAAGGTGCAGAGCATTCGAACCCCGTCATGCCCATCACGCTCCTCGACATCATCTTGATCGGCGTCATGCTGATCTCGGCGCTGCTTGCCATGATCCGCGGCTTCATGCGCGAGGTTCTGTCGATCGCCGCCTGGCTGATCGCGGCGGTGGCGACGCTCTACGGCTACACCAAGCTGCTCCCATTCGCGAAGTCCTACTTCAACAACGACATCATCGCGGCGGCGGTGGTGATCGGCGGCACGTTTCTCGGCACGCTCCTGATCGTGTCGGTCATCACGGTGCGGTTCTCCGACATGGTGCTCGACAGCCGCGTCGGCGCGCTCGACCGCACCCTCGGCTTCCTGTTCGGGCTCGCGCGCGGGCTGGTCATCGTCGTGGTGGCGTTCCTGTTCTTCGCCTGGCTGGTGCCGGATCGCAGCCAGCCGGAATGGGTTCGCGGCGCCAAATCGCGGGTCGTGCTGCAGGGAACCGGCGACTGGCTGATGTCGATGTTGCCGGACGACCCCGAGAGCACCATTTTAAGGCGGTTGAAGAAACCGAAACCGGAAGAGGACGAGCCCACGCCGGGTCAGCGTTCGAGCCTCGAGGTTCCTGCCGCCCCCGCAGCGGCGCGGACCGCCATGCGTTCAGCGGATAGAGGTCAGGCCGGCTCGCACTGAACCGAACCTGGCCGCCATCGAGGAGAACGAGATGACCGAAACTGCGGCCGACCTTGGCAGCTCGAGCTCGGGCGAGCCCGGGCTCGACGACGACCGGTTGCGCGAGGAGTGCGGCGTCTTCGGCATATTCGGGCATCCGGATGCGGCCACCATCACCGCGCTCGGCCTGCATGCCCTCCAGCACCGCGGCCAGGAGGCGGCCGGCATCGTCTCCTTCGACGGCAAGCGGTTCCATTCCGAGCGGCGGATGGGCCTGGTCGGCGACAACTTCTCCCGGCGCGAGGTGATCGAGCGGCTGCCGGGCATGTCGGCGATGGGCCATGTGCGCTACTCGACCACCGGCGAGACCATCCTGCGCAACGTGCAGCCCCTGTTCGCCGAGCTCGACGGCGGCGGCCTCGCGATCGGCCACAACGGCAACCTGACCAATGGGCTCGCGCTGCGCCGCCAGCTGGTGCGCGAAGGCGCCCTCATGCAGTCGACCAGCGACACCGAGGTGATCCTGCATCTGGTCGCGCGCGCGCGCCGCAACCGCTTCATCGACCGCTTCATCGAGGGGCTGCGCCAGCTCGAGGGTGCCTATGCCTTCGTCGGGCTCACCAACAAGAAGCTGATCGGCGCGCGCGATCCCCTGGGCATTCGTCCCTTGGTGATCGGCAAGCTCGACGGCCATCCGATCCTGGCGTCCGAGACCTGCGCGCTCGACATCATCGGCGCCAAGTACCTGCGCGACGTGGAGAACGGCGAGGTCGTGGTGTTCGACGAGGACGGCATGCATTCGCACAAGCCGTTCCCGCCGATGGCGCCGCGGCCCTGCATCTTCGAATACATCTATTTCGCCCGCCCGGATTCGGTGGTGGGCGGCCGCCACGTCTACGACGTGCGCAAGACCATGGGCGCCGAGCTCGCGCGCGAGGCGCCGGCGGCCGCCGACGTGGTCATCCCGGTCCCCGATTCCGGGGTGCCGGCGGCGATCGGCTATGCCCAGGAATCGGCCATTCCCTACGAGCTCGGCATCATCCGCAATCACTACGTCGGACGCACCTTCATCGAGCCGAGCCAGCACATCCGCCAGCTCGGCGTGCGGCTCAAGCACAGCGCCAACCGCGCCGTGGTGAACGGCAAGCGCATCGTGCTGATCGACGATTCCATCGTGCGCGGCACCACCTCGGTGAAGATCGTGCAGATGATGCGCGACGCCGGCGCCAAGGAGGTGCATTTCCGCATCGCCTCCCCGCCGATCACCCATTGCGACTATTACGGCATCGACACGCCGGAGCGCGACAAGCTCCTGGCGGCGAACCACGATCTCGACGGCATGCGCGCCTTCATCGGTGCCGATTCGCTCGCGTTCCTCTCGATCGAGGGCACCTACCGCGCCATGGGCTGCGAGACGCGCGATCCGCTGCGGCCGCAATTCACCGACCACTGCTTCACCGGCGACTATCCGACCGCGCTGACGGACCAGGCCGGCCAGGATGCCTCGCCGCGGCAACTGTCGCTGCTCGCCGAGGCGAGCTGAACTCGCAGCTTGACCAACCACGATCCTCATGCTGAGGAGCCGCGCGACGGCGCGGCGACGGCGCGGCGTCTCGAGGCACGGAGGCTTCATCCTTCGAGACGTGGTGCTGCCCACCGCTCCTCCGGATGAGGATCGAGGCCCATCCATGCCCCCTCCCCTCGCCGACCGCATCGCGCTCGTGACCGGCGCCTCGCGCGGCGTCGGCCATGCCGCGGCGCTGGCGCTGGCGAAGGCGGGCGCCCATGTCGTCGCCGTCGCGCGCACCGTGGGCGGGCTCGAGGAGCTCGACGACGCCATCAAGGCATTGGGCGGCGCGGCCACGCTGGTGCCGCTCGATCTGAAGGACTACGACGGCATCGACCGGCTCGCGGTCGCCCTGCACGAGCGCTTCGGCCGGCTCGATGTGCTGATCGGCAACGCCGGGATCCTCGGGCCGCTCTCGCCGCTCGGCCATGTCGAGGCGAAGGCGTGGGACGAGGTGATGCAGGTCAACGTCACCGCCAATTGGCGGCTCATCTGCGCGATGGATCAGCTCTTGAAATTCTCCGATGCGGGGCGGGTGGTGTTCATCTCGTCGGGAGTGGCGGCGCTGGCGCTGGCCTATTGGGGCCCCTATGCGGTCTCCAAGGCGGCGCTCGAGACGCTGGCGCGCACCTACGCGGCGGAGACCGCGACCACCCATGTGCGCGTCAACCTGTTCACGCCGGGACCGGTGCGCACCCGCATGCGCGCGCAGGCGATGCCGGGCGAGGACCCGATGACGCTCGAGACCGCGGACAAGGTGGCGGAGAAGATCGTCGAGCTGTGCCTGCCGAGCCTGCAGGTGAGCGGCAAGCTCTACGACTATCAGCAGGGCCGCTTCCTGGACTTTTGCCCACCCTCTTAAGCTTCGGTCGTTGTGGCCGGCGCGCCCGCGGTAGCCTCGCGCCGCGTGATCCGACATCGACCTCGGCGATCCCGGGTCAACCCCGCCCCTCCGGCTCGCCGGGGCGTTGCGCCAGGAGCGCGGTCGTGATCCGGCGCGCCGCGTCCACGCAAGCGTCTGCCAGGAGGACCGCATCGCGCTCGGCTGCACCTTCCGCCACCGCGCCCGCCACGAGCTCGCGGTGGCGCTCGGCGAGATAGCTCTCGCGCGCCCGCCTTGACGGAAGCGCAACGGCGTACTTGGCTATCTCGGTGGCCCAGACCACGATTTTTCTGGTCAGGTCTTCGGTCATGGTCGTCTGGGTATCTCTCGGCGCGCCGACCGCGACGGCATTCGACATTCAGATGGAGAGGACTGTTGTCGCAGTTCAAGGGAGCCACCCAAGCGCGACCCCCGATGACCGAGCTCACGACGATCGCGACCAGGCCGGGCCTCGTCTTCGATGCCCTGGTCTCGGGGACCGCCGGCCGGCCGCTGGTGCTGCTGCTGCACGGCTTTGCGGAGTCGCTCCACATGTGGCGCTCCCAGCTCGCCGCGCTCGCGGCGGCGGGATATCGGGCGGTGGCGCCGAGCCAGCGCGGGTATTCTTCCGGCGCCCGTCCCGACTCGGCCGATAGCGCGAATTATCATTTCGATCGCCTCCTCGACGACGCCATGGACGTGGTCGCCGCCTGCGGCTACGCCGGGCGACGCTTCCACCTCGTCGGCCACGACTGGGGCGGCAGCATCGCCTGGGGCCTCGCGGACCGTTATCCCGAGCGCCTCGCATCGCTGACCGTATTGTCGCGCCCGCATCCCAACGCCTTCAACCGCGCGCTGCAAATGGCGGACGGCGAGCAGGCGCAGCGCTCGCGTCATCACCGGGCGTTTCTCGAGCCCGATGCCGGGCGGCTCCTGCTCGCCGACGACGCGCGCTCCCTGCGCGAGCGGCTGGCGAGGTCCGGCGTGCCGGCGGCCGCGATCGATGCGCACCTGTCCGTGCTCGGCAATGCGCCGGCGATGGAGGCGGCGCTCGCCTGGTATCGCGCGCGCGGCGCGATCCGCGCGCCGCTCGGGGTAATCGCGGTACCCGTGCTCTACCTGTGGGGCGATGCCGACGACACCGTCGGGCGGGCGGCGGCGGAGGGCACCGCCGAGTTCGTGTCCGGCGCCTATCGGTTCGAAATCCTGCCGGGCATCGGGCATTTCGCCGCCGAGCAGGCGCCCGACCGGGTCAACGCGCTGTTGCTTGCGCACATCGCCAAGCATCCGGAATAGGCTATGGATTTCGACGGGCGCGCGGACTACCATCATCGCACCTGGGAGGTGAGTCAGAAGTCGTCATCAAATCGGCACCAACTCGCTACACCAATTCGCTAGGGAGGCGACGAATGCGAATGAAATTCATATTCCAAACCTTGGCCGCTGCCGCGGCCGTCATGCTCATGCCCGTCTCGTCCCAGACCGTCGGCGCGCAAAGCCAGGCGCCGGCCGCGATCACCGGGCAGGTCAGCTCCGAGGCCGAAGGCGCGATGGAAGGCGTGGTGGTCAGCGCCAAGAAGAAAGAGTCGACGGTCACCGTCAGCGTGATCAGCGACGCCCAGGGCCGCTACAGCTTCCCGGCCGATCGCCTGGCGGCCGGCCAGTATTCGCTCAAGATCCGCGCCGCCGGCTACGACCTGATCGGCTCCCCCGCCGCGGACGTCCAGGCCGAGCAGACGACCACGGTCGATCTCAAGCTGCGCAAGACCAAGAATCTCGCCTCGCAGCTCAGCAATGCGGAATGGATGGCGAGCATCCCCGGCACCGAGGAGCAGAAGTCCTTCCTGCTCAACTGCACGGGCTGCCACACCCTCGAGCGCATCGTACGCTCGACCCACGATGCGGATGAATGGACCCAGGTCATCGTGCGCATGCAGGGCTATGCGCCAATGAGCCAGCCGATCAAGCCGCAGCGCATGCTCGATCCCGCGCGCTCGGGCACTCCCGAGCAGTTCCGCAAGCAGGCGGAATATCTCGCCAGCATCAACCTGAGCGAGGTGGACCGCTGGGAGTATCCGCTCCAGACGCTGCCGCGGCCGACCGGCCGCGCGACCCGCGTCGTCATCACCGAATATGGGCTGCCGCGGCAGACCACCGAGCCGCACGACGTGATCGTCGATGCGCAAGGCAACGTGTGGTACTCGGATTTCGGCGAGCTCTACATCTCCAAGTTTGACCCGAAGACGCTCAAGCTCACCGAATATCCGGTGAAGGAGTTCAAGCCCGGCGCGCCGGTCGGCAATCTCTCGCTCGAGTTCGACAAGCACGGCACGCTCTGGTTCGACACCATGTTCCAGGGCGCGCTCGGAAATCTCGATCCCAAGACCGAGCAGATCAAATACTACCCGCTGGCGCCGGAATACAACGACGTTCGCGTGCAGCTGAACTTCACCGGGCTGCGCCACGACGTCGACGGCAAGGTGTGGACCAAGAGCGTCGGCACCCAGGAGATCTTCCGGCTCGACATCGCGACCGGGAAATGGGAGCGCTTCCAGCCGCTCAAGGCGTTGAGCGGCGAGCGGCACTCGATCTACCAGGTCATCTCCGACTCCCAGAACAATCTCTGGATGGCCGAGTTCCAGAAAGGTCACATCGGCCGGATCGACGCCAAGACCGGCGAGGTCGCCTGGCACATCCTGCCGACCGGCAACGCGCGGGCGCGGCGGATGAACATCGACGACCAGGACCGCATCTGGGTCACCGAATATCGCGGCAACAAGGTCGCGATGTTCGACACCAAGACGCTCAAGGTGACGGAGTGGGCGGCGCCGCCCTACACCTTCCCCTACCGCGCCACCGTCGACCGGAACGGCGAAATCTGGACCGGCGGCATGCACACCGACCGCGCCGTGCGGATCGATCCCAAGACCGGCGAGGCCGTGCAATATCTGCTGCCGCGGGAGACCAACATGCGCACCGTGTTCGTGGACAACTCCACGACCCCGGTCACCTTCTGGACCGGCAGCAATCACGGCTCCGCTCTGGTCAAGGTCGAGCCGCTGGACTAGGTTGGCTTTCGACCCGTCGACGAACAATTCCTGCGATGCCCGGCTTTGTGCCGGGCATCGGCGTTTTGAAGGAAAATAAAGCGTGAAGCGTCGAGAGCTGTCGCCGTGCGCATCGACTTCGACTGGGACCCGGCGAAGGCGGCGAGCAACGCCGCCAAGCACGGTGTCACCTTCGAGGAGGCGATGACGGTGTTCCGCGATCCGCTCGCCCGATCGATCCTCGATCCCGACCACGGCGACGGCGAGGAACGCTGGATCACACTGGGCGAAGCGTCTACTGGTAATCTGTTTGTCGTTATGCACACTTGGGCGGACATAGAGCCCGGCCGCATGGCCGTTCGCATCATCTCGGCGCGACGGCCGACCCGGAGCGAAGCGTGGCAGTATCGCGAGGACCCGATGCCATGAAGGATGAGTACGATTTCTCGAAGGCCGAGCGCGGCAAGTTCTACCGCCGCGATGCGGTCCTGGTGCCACCGGTGCACCTCGACCCCGAGGTGCTGGCCTTCCTCACCGCGCGCGCGAAGGCGCGCGGGATCAGCCTGACCGAACTCGTCAACGCCCTTTTGAAGAAGGATATCGAGCGGATCGAGGCGGCCGAATAGATTCAGCTCGAGGCCTTGTTTCGGCACTACGTCATCCAGGTCCCACCGGCTTCCCCGCCTTTTCCCGCAGCGCCCGGAACACCGCCTCCGCCGTCAGCGGCAGCTCGGTGAGGCGCACGCCGACCGCGTCGTCGATGGCGTTGGCGATCGCCGGCGACAGGCACAGCGTCGCGGTCTCGCCGGCGCCCTTGGCGCCGAACGGCCCGTTGTGCTGATGGGAATCGATCGCCTCGTTCACCATCACCGCCGGCACGTCCAGCATCCCCGGAATCTTGTAGTCGGCAAGCGACGCGTTGGTCACCTGGCCGCCGTCGAAATGCATCTGCTCGAACATGGTGAACCCGAGCTGCATCAAGGCCGCCCCGGAAATCTGCGTCTCGACGATGCGCGGATTGATGCGCCTGCCGCAGTCGATGACGTTGACCATCTTGGCGATGCGCACCTCCCCGGTCTCGGTGTCGACCTCGACCTCGGCGCCTGCCCCGCCCACCATCCAGAACGGCGTCACGTTGGGCGTGAGGCCGGTCTCGTGGGCGGCCGGCACATAGTCCGGCTTGTAGGTGCCGGTGCCGACGACGTTGCCGGCCTGCATGCCGTATTTCTTCCTGAACAATTCGGCGAGCGGGATGTTGCTGCCTTCGGGCTCGCCGACCTCGCGCCCGAGCGCCGCGATCTTGCCGCGCACCTCCTCGGCGGCGAGCCTGATGGCATGGCCCATGTGGAACAGCGAGCGCGAGCCGAGCGTGCCCATGTCATAGGGCGTGACGTCGGTGTCGCGCGGCACGACCTTCACGGTCTCGGCCGGGACGTTGAGCATCTCGCCGACGAGCTGCGCCATCGCCGTGTCCGAGCCCTGTCCCATGTCGACGGTGCCGATGTAGAGCGTGACGCTGCCGTCGGCGCCGATGTTGAGGACCGCGACCGACGTCGTCGGCGAGATCGCGGCCTTGAGCGCGATGGCGAGGCCGCGGCCGCGGCGGATCGCGCCGGCGCCGCGCTCGAGCGGCTGCCGCCAGCTCATCCGGTCGCAGACCTGGTCGAGCACGGCCTCGAGCGGCGCGTCCTGCAGGATCGTGCCGCTCGCCTGCGGCCGGCCTTCGCGCAGGAGGTTCGTGCGCCGAAACTCGACCGGATCGAGCGCGAGCGCGCGCGCGATCATGTCGGTGTGGCTTTCGTAGGCCCAGGCGAGTTGCGGGATGCCGAAGCCGCGCAAGGCGCCGGACGGCGTCATGTTGGTGTAGAGCGCGTAGGAATCGATCCACACGTTCTCGACGTCGTAGGGGCCGGCCGCGACGAAACCCGATTTGTGGGCGACGCGCGGGCCGACGTCGGCATAGGCGCCGCCGTTCCAGAACACCTCGCATTTGCGCGCCGTGATGCGGCCGTCCCGGTCGAGCCCGGTCTTGATGCGAAGCGTGCTCGGGTGCTTGGTGATCTGGTAGAACTGCTCCTCCATCGTCAGCGCGATCTTCACCGGCCGGCGCACGATCAACGACAGCGCGGTCACCAGCGCCTCGAGCTTGATGTAGAGCTTGGAGCCGTATCCGCCCCCGACGAACGGCACCTTGATGCGCACGCGATTTTCCGGCCAACCCAGGAGCCGCGCGATCTCGCTGCGGACGAAGGACGGGCCCTGCGAGCTGGTATGGATCGTGACGCTCGAGTCCCGCGCATCCGCGATCGCGGCGAACGGTTCGAAGGCGAGATGGAGGCACTTCTGGGTGCGGAAGGTGTGCTCGAACACGTGGGCGGCCGCGGCGAAGGCCTCGTCCACGTCGCCGCGCCGCAACCTGGCATCGAGCGCGAGATTGGTCGCTCGCCGTCCCTTGAGGTGCTTGAGGTCGGCGAAGCTTCCGGCCGGCCGAAGCTCCTCGTGCACGTGCACCGGCGAGGTCATCGCCTCGACCTCGTCGTAGACCGCGGGCAGCTCCTCGTATTCCGCGACGATCTCGTGGGTCGCGGCCTCGGCGACGTGCGGATCGGCGGCGAGCACCACCGCCACCGGCTCGCCGACGAACCGGACCTTGTCGATCGCCAGGATCGGTTGATCGTGAAACGCCGGCCCGTAATAGGGGTCGGGGATGACGTCGCGAATGTCGTCGGCGGTGACGACGCGATGGACGCCGGGAATTTTGCTTGCCGCGCTCGTGTCGATCGACTTGATGCGGCCGTGCGCGACCGTGCTGCGGAAGATCTTCCCGTGCAACATGCCGGGTAGCCGCATGGTGTGGGTGTACTCGGCCCGGCCGGTGACCTTGTCGCGCGCCTCGAGACGGGGCAAGGAGCGGCCCACCTGTCCGCCCGCGATCGTCCTCGTTGCCATGATTTGGTCTAATGCGTCTTTTTCGCGTACGGTCCGAGCGCCTTGGCCGCGTCCTTGGCGAAGCCGAGATCGACCACGTCCGCGACCGTGACCGAGCCGTCGATCTGCTTGGTGTCCTTGAAGAACTCCCAGGCGTAGCTGAGGCTTTCCATGTTGACGTGGCCATCCGGATCGACGGCGTGGGAGATGATGGCGCGATGCACCGCGGGGTCCTTGATGTGGGAATATTCGACCAGGATCGCGACCACCTCGTCGGCATGGGCGCCGGCGATCTTTCCCCCGTCGAGCGCGTCGTTGTAGAAGCGCATGCCGCGCACCAGCGCCTTCATGAATTTCTTCGCCGCCTCCGGCTTGTTCGTGATGAAGTTGGCGCCGTAGAAGGTCACGGCGGTCTGAAAATCGGGATAGACCTCATCCGCCCCGATCAGCTTGACCGCGGTTCCGAGCTTGAGAATCTGCGAGGTGGTCGGCTCGACCGTCAGGCTCGCGTCGATGGCGTGGTTGAGATAGGCCGGCGTATGCTCCGGAAATCCCAAATAGACGGGCTCGATATCGGCGAATGACAATCCTCCCCGCTTGAGGGCGAAGTCCATGAGCGCCGATTCGCTGTTGCCGATCGCCGAGAGCGCGACTCTGAGACCCTTGAAGTCGTTGAGGCCCTTGACCTTGCCGCTGTCCATCAAGTCCTTGCGGACGAGGAACGACTGGAAGCCGTAGCCCTTGGCGTTGCGCGCCTTGTCGGCGACGATCTTGATGCCGACGCCGCGTTTGGCGGCGTTGTAAAGGCCGGCCGACGTCGCGCCGCTGCCGACGTCGAGCTCTCCGGTCCCGAGCGATGGGATCATCTTGGCCGCCGAGTCGAAGCGAATGAGTTTGACCTTGAGCCCCTCGTCGGCGAAATAACCCTTCTTGTCGGCGATGA
>Ga0137392_10002917_pt1 | contig 10426 bp, 9 predicted proteins | sample 15con2h34AmetaG_FD_101394 | JGI IMG/M metagenome (GOLD analysis project Ga0137392, IMG submission 101394) | Vadose zone soil microbial communities from Angelo Coast Range Reserve, California, USA - 15con2h3.4A metaG | ecosystem: Environmental > Terrestrial > Soil > Vadose zone > Saprolite... | reverse complement strand
TTCCGATTTGCGCCAACTTTCCTTTTCTAGTGACGGTATCGAGCTGGCCGAAAACTCCGCGAGCGCGAAAGCGATCCTTCCTCGCCTATCTCCAAAAAACGAGCCCAAACTGACTCAAGAATAAGAGACGACTTGGGCGTATGGCGAAGAGCAAGGCCGGTCCGGCTAAGAAAACAATTCTGATCGTCGACGACGAGTTCGGAATTCTCGAGGTTCTCGAATCGATCCTTAGTGATGCCGGTTTCACGGTCATAAGCGCGATCAATGGACAGGAGGCGCTGACCCGCTTGCAAAAGACCGTACCGGATCTCGTCATCCTCGATTTTATGATGCCGCTGCTGGACGGCGCAGGCGTTATCAAGGCCATGCGCGGTGACAAAAGACTTCGCGCTGTCCCCGTGCTTCTCGCCAGCGCACTACCCGAAAAGACGATCAGCGAGCGTTGCAATGGTTACAACGTTTTCCTGCGTAAGCCTTACAAGACCGAACAATTGATGGAAGAAATTTCTCGCTTGCTTGACGGGCCCCGGCCCCATCAACCGCATCGTAAATCCTGAACGACGTTATTCCCTCGGGCTTACAGATTGGGATCGGGCGGGCATCGCCTGCTATCGCCCGTCTTGCAAACACCCTATATTTTTATCCTTAGTAAACACGGCCTTTGACCTGGCCGGATGGTTGGATGCCGATGACCGTCCCCCGGAACTCTCAGGCTGTAGCAGGAATTGACCCGGATGGTGTATTCACGCCGTACTTTGCTCGCCCTTGTGCCGCTGATAGCCCTGTTGATACTGGCCGTCTCGTTTTCCGCCGCCAGCGCTTCGCTGGGCGGGCTGAACTCGCGCCTCAATGGGCTGGAGTCGCGCGTCAATGAGGCGCTATCCGACCCGGCCACTGCGAGTTCGGTCATTACGCAGCTCGACGAGGCGGAGGGCGAATTCGAGGAGGCCGCCAACAGCCGCAACAGCCGCAGCGAGCTTATCGAGACGTATCTACAGCTCGAATCGATGCTTAACCGTCTCTACCAGGCCTACCAGCACAAAAAGGACGCCTGTATCGCGCAGATCGACGCAGGCGGCAATTGCGACTACGACCAGCCCGAACAGCTCGCGCTGCGCGCGCTTTATCCGCTTTCGTGGCTGCACTATCGGGGCGCCCTGCTCTACAGCGGCGATCCCTCGCTGGCGCGCCGGCTGCTCAACCAGGCGATCGACGGCTTCACTTCGAGCACGCTGGTGATTTTCTCGCCCGAGCTTATTCGCGAGAACTTGCTGGGGCGGGCGCTCTGCGAGCGCGAGCTGGGCAAGTACGACCGCCAGGAATACAACCACGCGATCACCGACTTTAAACGCATCATGCGCGACGGTCCCGAGACCCGGCAGTACCGGCCAGCGCAGCAAGGCCTCGCGGCGACTTACGCCGCGATGGGCCAGGCGGGGCAGGCCGCGAAGCTCTCGGGTGAGGCGGCCGAGGGCGCGAGCGGCCAGACGCGCCAAGGGCTCGAGCTGTTACGGCTGCGCGAGTTGTTCGAGGCCGAGAAGGCGGCGACCGACCCGGCCAAGCACGCGAGCTTCCATCGCGAAGCCGTCGAGTACATCAAGGCCCGCCAGGATGACAAGAACGAATGGGCGATCGCGCTCTCGGCGATCACGCAATACGTGCCCGACCCGGTGGCCGAGTTCGGCGATTCCACCGACCCGTTCGAGAAATGGCTCCTGGCGAGCGTGCTTTACTTCAAGCATCAGCCTCTTCCAGCGGCGAAATATTTCACTGAGGCGGCCGACACCGGACATTACCCGAAGGCCTACAAGTACGCGGCCGACATCTACTATTCGCTGGGCCGGATCGATCTGGTCGAGAAGCTGGTCGACCAGGTCGCCAAGCAGCCGGGCAATCCCGACGCGCAGTGGGCCTCCTACATGCGCTTCAAGCTGCCGCGCCTGCAGTGGGAGCACAGCGGCAAAAGCAACGCGGCGCTCGAGAAGCAGTGGGTGGCCGCCGCCGAGGACTACCTAAAGGCGTATCCGCGCGGGCAGTACTCTTTTGAACCGCGCTTCAGAATCGCCGAGCGGCTGCAGAAGCGGGGCGAGTACGCCGAAGCGATCAAGCAGTATCAGCAGGTCTCAGGCAATCCCTCGTATGACTTCACCGCGGTCTTCAATGCCGCCGAGTGCAATTACCTGATGGTCGCCAATGCCGAGAAGGCGCAGGACGCCGCCGGCAAGAACGCCAAGCCCTCGCCCGCGCTGACCGCGATGCGCGCCGAGGCGATCAAGGGGTTGCGCGACGCGATCAACCGCGAGCCGCAGGCCGAGCGCGCCGCGCCGATACAGCGCCGCTTCTTCCACGACGCGCGCGGCCGCGCTATCTACATGCTCGCGAGCCTGCAGGAGCACGAGGGTATCGCGGTCAACAACCGCGAGATCGCCGCACTGCTCGCCGGCTACGAGAGCGAATACCCCGCGATGAGCGATCACTTCAGCGAAGTCTTCGAATGGCGGCTGAAGGCGCAGGCCGCGGTCGGGCAATGGGACGCGATCGCGCGCGACGTTGCGGCGCTGGTAAAGCGAAACCAGGGCAATCCCGCGCATAGCGACTTCATCAAGGAGATCGGCGCGGACTTCTGGCGCGGCGCGCTCGCGGCCCAGGCCCGTGGCGATCAGAAAGCCTATCTCGCCCAGGCCCAGCTGACGGCGCTCGATTACAGCTACTTCGAGGACATGGTCAAGGCGGGCAAGATTCCCGCCAAGAATCTTACCGGCACGCTATCGATTCTCGGGCAAGCCTACGCCGTCCTTGGCCAGAGCGACAAGGCCGAGGCGACGTTCGCCGAGGTGGTCAAGGCCGACGCGGCTTCGCCCGACGCCAACGCGGGCCTCGCGCGGATCGCGCAATCGCGCAAGGATTACAAGAATGCGCTCGACTTTTGGTCGCGCGTCGAGGCGACCGCGGCGCAATCGGACAGCCTCTGGTATCAGGCCAAGTACAACGTGGCGCAGATTCTCGCGGTCGAAGGCAATGTCTCCGGCGCGTGCAACAAGCTCGCCGTCACCCGCAGCGAGCATCCGAGCCTCGGCAGCCCGCAGATGAAAGCGCAGTGGCTCGATCTGCAGAACAAGATTTGCCTCAAGCAGTCGGCGGCACAGTAGGCTAACAATGCTGACGCGAATTCATCACGTGGGCGTGGTCGTGCCGAGCCTCGAAGAAGGGCTCAGGTTCTGGCGCGATACGCTCGGGATGCGGCTCACCAAGAGCGCCACGATCGAGGAGCAGGGCGTGCGCGCGGCGCTGCTCGAGGTCGGCGGCAGCGAGGTAGAACTGCTGGAACCTCTCGGCCCCGAGGGCGGCGTGGGCAAGTTCCTCGCGCGGCGGGGAGGCGGATTGCATCACGTATGCTTCGAAACCGACGACGTCGCGCGCGAGCTCGCCGATGCGAAAGCCAAGGGCATCCAGTTAATCGACCAGGCCCCGCGCCACGGTCTGGCCGGGATGATCTGCTTTCTCCATCCCAAGGCGACCCGCGGCGTGCTGGTCGAGTACGCTCAGCCATTCGACGACGAATCGCACGGGGCGAATAAACCTGACAAGTGATGAACGCCGATGCCGATTTACGAATATCATTGCGCTGATTGCGACCGCTCGTTCGAGAGCTTCGTCCGCCCCGGCGGGCGGGAGACCCAATGCCCGGCCTGTCAGGGCGAAAATATCGCGCGCGAGCTTTCGGTCTTCGCCTCGGCGCGGGGCGCGGGCGCGGCCGGTCCGATGAATGGCGGCGGCAGTGGCGGGGGCGCGATGGGTGGGGGCGGATGCTGCGGTGGCGGCTGCGGCTGCCCCTAAGCGGACAAGGCCGTTCACGAACGGCCCCTACAAGAGCGGCGCTCGACGTGTTCGCGGCGCGATTCTATTTTTTCCGACTGCGCGCCGCGTGGATTTCTGATCGACGGCGGCGAGCAAGCCGAATTGCCCCTTCAAATCGCGATTTTCAAAGCTATCCGCTCGAAAGGAACCTTGGGCACTTTGACGGTGCGCTTTCCACGTGGCTCGCCGGCGATTCGCACGAGTCCGTGACGCTCGAGGATCCGGATGTCTTCCTGCACGTTTTTGAAATCGCGCTTCACCACCTTAGCGAGCGCATAGAGTGAATCCGGATGTCGGGTGCGAATTGTCCGCAACAAAAGAAGCCGCTCGCGGGTCAGGAAGTTGCGCACGGCCTCGAGGCTGGCGAAGCCAACTTCCTCGCGCGGTCCCTTCGGGATGCGCCGGCCTTTGCGAATCGCCTCCACCGTTTCGCCAAAGTCGTCCATTACGTCGCTGAGCGGCCTTATGGAAAAGCTTACAGTCTTCATTTGATCTCTTTGGAGTTCGTCAGTCCACTTTCGGCGCCTGACCAACTTGGCCTGCGTCACCGCTCACCTTCTACATGGTATCATATACCATCTATTCATTCTCGCGAAAAGCGATGGGCGAGCGCTATCTGTACGGGGTGAAGCTGCGCATCACCGCCATGTATAGTTCCAGCGGGATCGAGCTGCGCAGGAACGCCGCGCACAACCCGAACAGCGCGCCGAACAGGCTGCCGTTGACCCGGATCCATTCGAGATGCGTGCGAGTCTTGGATTCTATCTGAACCCGGATTTCCTCGTCGGTTTTGCGGCTTAAGTTTTCCACCACCAGCCGCGCGATCTCGCCGCGCAAATTGCCAATCGACATATTCAGCACCTCTTCCACCCAACGCAGCACATGTTCGCGCTCGGTGCTGTCAGCGGTCTGAAGCCGGATGCCTAGGCGATGAATCTCGCCCTCGAGATAATTCAGGAAATCCGGATCGTGGCTGAACCTGGCGACCAGCTCCGGAAGGTTGTGGGCGAATTCCCGGAGCTTGCCTTCGAAATTCACGAGGAGGCGCTCCACCACCCTGAGCAGCGGTCCGATCCCGAGCAGCTTTCGCAGCTCCACCACGATGCGGTCTATTACTTCGGGCCGCTTGAGCCAGTCCGCGAGACGCATCGCCTGTTCTTCGATAAACGTTAGATCGGCATCGCGCAGCGAAACCTGCTCGAGCCATCGTCCGACCTTGGTAACCAGATCGTATTCGGTGAGCTTGCGATGAATCATTTCGGGCGTGAGCCATTCGTTTTCAACCGTGGTCCCGATGCCCTTGATGATGCGCTCGCGGTTTCGCGGCAGCACGCCAGAATTCGGCAAGTACCACTTGCGCTCGAAGAGCATCTTGAGCGCGATGTAATCGCAGAGCCCGCCCACCAGCGAGGCCTCGCCCGCCATGCGAATCACTTCGCCGGCGTGCGCGTTGAAATGTAAGTAGACAATCCATCCGGCCGCGTACAGCAGAACGGAAACGATCAATGCGACATCACCCTTTCGCAAAACCAACCTCACTTTCTTTGTTCGCGTAACGTCGAAAAAAACCGCGGCCAATGCGGCGCCGGCTCTCGTCTTGCCCAAAACAATTTGCAAAACAGTTGAGAAGCGAATCAGGACATCAATTCTGCTCGCGGCCCGCGAACTCGCGCCTGGCCGATTCCATCAGCGCCGGCTCCGCGAGCAAATCGTACGCCGTCAGCGCCATTGCCTTCGCCACCCGGATCATCGCCTCGTAGGCGCGCGGCGTGTCGGTATGCTTCGCGAAACGTTCCTCGTGGCAGTTGCCGGCGCCTGGATCGGCGATGCGGAAGATCGGATGAATCGCCGGAAGGGCGTGGCTCACGTCGCCCATGTCGGTCGAGCCCGTTGGCAGGTCGGGCGGCGCGTCGGGCGCCATGACGCCGAACGTCTCGCAATGATGCGCGTAGCGATGGGCCATCGCGACGTTGTTGATCATGTTCTTGTAGCCACCGAGGATTGTGTGCGTGAGCCTGGTTCCGGTGGCCGCGGCCGCTGCCTCGGCACATCGCAGCACGCGGTCGGCGATCTCGTGCGTGTAGCTGGTCGTGTGAGCGCGGCACAAAAACTCGCACTCGGCCTTTTCGGGGATGATATTCACCGCCTGACCGCCGTCGGTGATGATGCCGTGGATACGTGAGCCGTCGCGAAAATGGAGCCGCGCGGCGTCGACGCTCTGGAACGTCTGGATCACCGCCGCCAGCGCGCTCGCGCCCGCCCACGGCGCCACCGCCGCATGCGAGGCCCGCCCGTGGAAAGTGAGGCGCAGATGGCGCGTGGCGAGCGTCGGGAACGTGGCGTACTCGCCGTCGACCGGATGCGCCATCATCGCGACGTCGACGCCTTTGAGCGCGCCCTTTTCCAGCATGATGATCTTGCCGCCGCCGCCTTCCTCGGCTGGCGTGCCCAGGATCACGACGCGGCCGGGCAGTTGCGCGCGGATTGCGACGAGGCCGGCGAAGGCCGAGAGCGCGGCGGTGCAAATGAGGTTGTGGCCGCAGGAGTGGCCGTTGGGCAGCGCGTCGTACTCCGCGAGGATTGCGACGGTCGGGCCCGATCGATCGGACTTGCCGGTCTCGGCGCGAAAGGCGGTCTCCAACCCCGCCACGCCGCGTTCGACCTCGACTCCGATTTCAGTGAGCGCGCCGGTTAGCAGCCCGGCCGCAAAACGTTCCTCGAACTTCAGTTCGGGACGGGCATGAATCTGGCGGCCAAGTCCGATCGCCTGGTCCTTGAAGCGATCGATCGAACGGCAGATCTCATCATGGATAGCCATCAGGGAAACTCCTTGCACTCCTCAGCGCGCGCGATTGGCGGAAACTCTGTCACGGATGCGTTCGAGCATGCTACCAGAGCGCGCGTGCTGCGGTCAGCCGCGGCTATTCGATGCGTCGAAACGTTTGGCCAACTCCGACGTGTAGGTTCTGCCCACCACGCCGGCATTGCTTTGAAGCCACGAGCTGAGTGCGGTGGGGCAGGTCGGCGGAGCGTGAGAGACCAGCAGACTCGCCATCAGGCCGTCGATTTCATCGCGCGTCAGCGTAACGTCGCCGAGCGCGTAACCGATGAAACGCGAGAAGAGCAGCGCTACGCCCGGCGGGACGGGAACAATCAGCGCGGAGCGGCCGAGCGCGCGGGCAAGCGTCCGCACAAAATCCCGGAAGGTATAAATCTCCGGTCCGACGGCGTCGACGATTCGGTTGTCGGTATCCGAAGCGCCGCTTACCGCGAGCGCGGCGAGGTCGGCAACGAACACAGGTTGCACGCGATAATCGCCCCGGCCCGGGATGGCGAAGAGCGGGAAGCGGCGCAAGAGCCACGCGATATTGTTAACCAGGACGTCTTCGACACCGAAAATCAGCGTCGGCCGCAGGATCAAATACGACAGTTCCGACTGCGCGAGCTCGCGCTCGACGACTCCTTTGCCGCGAAAATAGGGCAGTGGCGAGTCCTCGGCTGCCCCGGTGATGCTGATATGGACGATCCTACGAACGCCGGCCTTCTGGGCCGCGCGCAGTAGCGTGCGCGTGTTCTCGACCGCGGTCTCGAAGGTCGCGCCGCGATACGGGAAACGAATCCAGTAGGTGTTGTAAAGCGTGCTCGCGCCGTCGAGGCTCCTGGCGAGGCTGTCCGGCGAGCCGAAATCCATCGGCGCGATCTCGAGCCGCGCGCCGAAGGGGTTGGGCTGGGAGGGATGCGCGGTCAGGGTCCTGACGCGCGCGCCGCGCTCCAAGAGCGCGCGGGCGATATAGCGGCCGGTGTAACCGAGCGCGCCGGTGACGACGCTGAGCTCGCCGGAGGTTGCCATGCGTGCGAAAGCGCGGCGCTCAGTGCCGCGGCGACTGCTCGGGCGCGACGACCACCGCGACCGCACATCCGGCGCCGCGCAGAATCTGGTCCACCCGGCCGCCGAAGTACAAGCGCTCCTCGGCCGAACGGAACAGCGCGCCGATCATGAGCAGGTCGAATGCGCCCTCCTTGACCGTGCGCAGGATGACGCTTTCGGCGTTGACGCCGGTTTCGATTCGGGTCGCGATCTTCAGTTCGAGCTGTTCGGCGAGTTCGCGAATTTCGCCGACGGCTTCCTCGCCCTCGCCGTCCGCCGCCGCGCCGCTGGTGAGCGTGCGCCAGTCCAGGATCGAACGCTGACGGACGTAGAGCGCGGTGGTCTCGGCGCCGGCCGCGCTTGCGTAGAGCATCCCGACCGCCGCGCCCAGCCGTGCGAAGGACGCTCCGCTGACCGGCACCAGAAGCTTGCGCATCGGCATCGCGGCGCCGGCGTTGCTCGCGATCACGACCGGCGCGCGGACGGCACCGAGCAAGCCGCGCAAGACCTCGCCGCCGAGCACCGCGTGGCCGTGAACCTGCGAGGCGCCCGCAAAGATGGCGTCGTAGCCGCGCTCGCTCTCCTGCACAATCGCCTCGATGATCGACTCGCCGCTGCCGGTGCGCTGGTAGACGTTGGCGGCGCCGGCGGCAGTGGCGATCTGCTTGAGGCGTGCGAATTGCGCGTCGAATGCGGCTGCGGCGTCGCTTCCTCCGTTGGAATCGCCGGCCGCGGCGTGGAACACCGTGATACTCGCGTCGGAGGATTTGCCCAATGTGGCGGCGAGGTGGGTCGCCAGCTCCGCATGCGGACCGCCGCCGCTCAGCACCAGCAGCTTGGCGCCCGCGGTGCTCAAAGGCAGCCGGGCCAGGATACGGTCGCGCTCGGCGCGTTCGGCGTCGCCCGGACGCCGGCTCACGCCGCTTAGCGCCCAGGTGAGCAAGGGCGGCGTCATTACCGAGGTGATGACCGCGACCGCGACGATCACGGTGTACATCGCGGGCGTGAGCACGCCGAGGCTGAGCCCCAACAGGGCCAGGATGATTTCCATCCCGCCGCGCGCGTTCATCCCGAAGGCCACCGCCAAAGCCTCGCGGAATTCGAGCCCTCCGAGCTTCCCGCCTAAAAGCGCACCCGCAATTTTAGCCGTGCACGCGACCCCGAGCACGATCAATGGTACGTAGGGACTCCTGAGCGCCGAAAGATTGGCCTGCAAACCCGAGTACGCGAAGAACACCGGCGCCATCAGGCCCATCGTGACCGCTTCCATCTCGGTGCGGTCGCGGGCGCGCACGCGCGGCGCGCGGCTCAGCATCAGCCCCGCGACGAATGCGCCGAACACCGCGTGCAAACCGATCGCCTGAGTCACGATCGCGCAGGCGAAGGCGACCAGCACCATCGCGCTGAACTTTCCATGCTCGGCGGCGCCGCGATCGTCAACCCATCGCATCAGCCACGTGACCAGCCGCACGCCGACGAAGTAGCAGAACGCCATGAAGGCGCCAGCCTCGGCGAGCAGCAGGCCGATCGAGGCGAGGGAGAGCGCGCGGCCGCTCGCCAATCCCGCGACCAGCGACAGCAGGAGCCATCCCGTGGTGTCGTCGATCAACCCGGCGGCCAGGATCAGCATCCCCAATTCACGGCGCATCAGGCCGAGCTCGATCAGGATTTTCGCGATCACCGGAACCGCCGAGATTGCGATCGCCACACCCATGAAGAGTGTGAAGATCAGCCGCTGGTCCGGCGCGGCGAGATATTGCGCGGGCAGCGCCAGGCCCAGGATCATCCCTGCACCGAACGGAATCACCATCCCGCACACCGACACGCTAACAGCGGCGCGTCCCTGGCCGCGCAGGATATCGAGGTCGGTTTCGAGTCCGATATAGAGCAGGAGCAGGATCACGCCAGTCCAGGCGAAGGCCTCGAGCAGATGGCGCGACATCGGATCGCCGCCAAAGCACGCGGCGAACAGGCCGGGCGCGAGGTTACCGAGCACCGAGGGGCCGACGATCACGCCGGCGAGCAGTTCGCCGATGACCGGGGCTTGCCCCAGACGTTTCATCAGGTCGCCCAGCGTGCGGCTCACCAGCAGCAGCACGGTAAGCTGGACCAGGAAGCGGAGAATCTGCGCCTCGCTTAAATGGGACAAGCGTTTGCTCCAAGGGAGAATCGCGCATCCGGCCAGCGATGCGCGAATCCAATGTTCGAGATCACCCCAGCAATAGCGATCACGCTAACGACGGGGGGCTTACGGGTCAACGTAGTATTTGATCGATAGTATTTGATCGCGGTGTGAATCGTGCGCGTCGTGCGACCTGCACGCGGATTCGCAGAGAGATGCGCATTAAGGTGTATCGCGCGAAGGACACGCCGAAAAAAATCGCAGCCGCCTCCGTCAGGGCGGCTGCGAGTATTGAGCCGGACGAGCGTAACGCTTACGGCCGGATCCGGGTGACCGGCTGGTCGGCTATCTCCGAGGGCTTCTCGCCCATGGCCTCGCGATGCTGCTTGTAGTCGTTCATCGCGGTCATGATTCCGGCGACCGACTTGTTGAACAGCAGCTCGCGCTGTCCGGCGGCCCATCGCTGGGAGTATTCGATTTCGGCCACCGTGCCCTGGAACTGCGGCATCACGTAGCGCGCGAACAACTCGTACGAGCGCAGCGTCTTCTCGCGCGAGGCCCATTCGTGGGCGAGTCCG
>Ga0137392_10002915_pt1 | contig 10431 bp, 10 predicted proteins | sample 15con2h34AmetaG_FD_101394 | JGI IMG/M metagenome (GOLD analysis project Ga0137392, IMG submission 101394) | Vadose zone soil microbial communities from Angelo Coast Range Reserve, California, USA - 15con2h3.4A metaG | ecosystem: Environmental > Terrestrial > Soil > Vadose zone > Saprolite... | reverse complement strand
GTCGAGGTCGAGCCCGATCGACCGTCCGCGGCCACGCTGGGGACCGAGCGGACGGGCAGCGGCGTCATCTTCGACGCCGACCAGGGCTACGTGCTGACGGTGAGCTACCTGCTGCTCGACGCCCAGCGGATCCAGGTCTCGCTCCGCGACGGCCGCCGGGTGCCCGCGCGGTTGACCGGGCTCGACTTGGAGGTCGGCGTCGGGGTCGCGCGCCTCGAGGGCGCCGGCCCGTGGCCGGCGGCCGCCCTGGGCGACTCGCGCGAGGTGGCCGCGGGCGCCGTCACCGGCACGGTGGGCGTCTCCGACGAGGGCGACCTGGTGGCCACCGCGAGCCGCGTGGAGTCGGTGCGGTCGTTCGCGGCCGCGTGGGAGTACATGCTGGATCGCGCCTTCATCGTGACCCCGCACAACGCGGCCTTCGGCGGGGCAGCGCTCGTCGACACCGCCGGGCGCGTGATCGGGGTCACCTCGCTGCGGCTCGGCGAGGCGCCCCACGTCAACCTCGCCATCCCGATCGAGCAGTTCGTGGCCGTCAAGGACGAGCTGATCGCGCGCGGCCGGGTCACGAGTCGCGCGCCGCGTCCCTGGCTCGGGCTCTACACCGAGCCCGGCGCGGGCGGGGTGCTGATCTCGGGCCTCTCGCCCCTGAGCCCGGGCCGCGCGGCGGGGCTGCGGCCCGGCGACGTCATCGTCCAGGTGAACGGGCGCCAGATCGCGAGCCGCGAGGACTTCTACCGCACGCTCTGGCAGGCGGAGGTGGATCGCGACGTCCACGTGACGGTGGAGCGCCCGGGAGGCCGCCACGCGATCACGGTGCGCCCGGTCGATCGCTACCGTTTCTATCGAACTTCCGACCCGTAGGTTGGCTCCAAGTAGGTTAGGCTCTTAGCCATGAAGGGTGTCGACACCTACCAGGGTCGTGGTCTCATCGCGGACCCGATCCACCAGTACATCCTCTATACCCGGCCGGAGGGGGCGCCCGGCGAGTCGACCGAACAGGATCTGATCGACTCCCCGTGGATGCAGCGGCTGCGCCGGGTGCCGCAGCTGCAGTCGGCGCGATGGGTCTTCCCCGCCGCGGAGCACAGCCGCTTCCAGCACTCGCTGGGGGCGATGCACCTGGCCGGCCGCTTCGCGCTCCAGCTCCACCGGTCGCTCCAGGCCGAGTTCGCCGACGCGCCCTCCGCGCCCCTCTTCGAAGAGCTGATGCGGGTGGCGGGGCTGCTCCACGACGTGGGCCACGGACCCTTCGGCCATTTCTTCGACGACAACTTCCTCGCCGACTTCGACCTCACCCACGAGAAGGTCGGACAACGTATCATCCGAGAAGAGCTGGGCGATCTCATCCGCGGCCTGCGGCGCAGCCCGAGCGGGCCCTTCGAGGACGGGGAGCGCATCGATCCGGAGTGGATCTGCTACCTGATGGGCAAGAGCTATACCGTGCCCACCGCCGAGCACCCGCGCTGGCTCGCGCACCTCAAGCCGCTGCTCTCCGGCATCTACACCGCCGACAACATGGACTACGTGCTGCGCGACTCCTACATGTGCGGGGTCGCGGTGGGACCCATCGACATCGAGCGGATCATGTACTACTCCTTCTTCAGCGAGAAGGGGCTCACCCTGGACCGCGGCGGGATCCAGGCGTTCATCATGTTCCTGAACGCCCGGTTCTACCTCTACACCAACGTCTACTATCACCGCACCACGCGGGGCATCGACCTCCACTTGAAGGAGATCTTCCGGGAGACCATGAAGCTGGTCTTCCCCTTCGACCTGAACAAGGAGCTCCAGCCCTACCTCAACATGACCGAGTGGACGCTGCTGGAGGAGGTCGCCCACTGGGACCACTCGGACGACCCGGACCGCCGGGCCCTCGGCCGCGAGTGGCGCCAGGTGCTCGACCGCCACCTCAAGTGGCGCATGTCCCACGAGGTGGTGCTCGACCTCTTCGAGCCGCGGCGGGGGCAGAGCTTCATGAAGGCGGAGGAGGTCGAGCAGCGGGTGCGCGAGCTGCTGCCGCCCGGCCTGAGCGCGTTCCCGTTCAAGATCGACATGGCCCAGCAGGACCCGCGTCCGCTCAATCCGATCGGGATGCAGGATCGCCAGATCTACATCTACGACGCGGCCTCGCGCACCGTGTCGGCGGAGCCGCTGAAGGAGCTGCTGAAGTACCTGCCCGGCAAGGTCGCCCAGTGCCGGATCTTCGCCATGAGCCACGAGCACGACCAGCGGCTCGCCGCCGCGCTCGAACAGGCCCTCGGGGAAGACCGGCCCGCCCACCCCACCAACCTCTAAACCGAGTCGAAGGACAGGCGTCATGGAAAAGTTCCGCGGCGTGGACTACTACGGCATCGACGATCTCCTGACCGAAGAGCAGCGCATGATGCGGGACGCGGTCCGCGACTGGGTGGAGGCGAAGTTCCTCCCGGTCGTGAGCCAGCATCATCGCGACGGCACCTTCCCGATGGAGCTGGCGGGGGATCTCGGCGAGATGGGAGTCTTCGGGGCCACGCTCAAGGGCTACGGCTGCGCGGGCCTCGACCACGTGGCCTACGGCCTCATCATGCAGGAGCTGGAGCGCGGCGACTCGGGGCTGCGCTCGTTCGCCTCGGTGCAGAGCGGGCTCGTGATGTATCCGATCCACAGCTACGGCTCCGACGCCCAGAAGGACCGCTGGCTCCCCCGCCTGCAGTCGGGCGAGGCCCTCGGCTGCTTCGGCCTCACCGAGCCGGACCACGGCTCTGATCCCGGCTCGATGAAGACGCGAGCGGTTAAGAAGGGCAACGAGTACGTGTTGAACGGCACCAAGCTCTGGATCACCAACGGCTCGGTGGCGGACGTGACGGTGGTGTGGGCCAAGGGCGACGACGGCGAGATCGGCGGCTACCTGGTGGAGAAGGGGACGCCCGGCTACAGCACGCTCGACATCCACGGCAAGTTCTCGATGCGCGCCTCGATCACCTCGGAGCTCGCGTTCGCGGACTGCCGCATCCCGCTCGAGAACAAGCTACCCGGGGTGAAGGGGCTCAAGGGCCCGCTCTCCTGCCTGTCCCAGGCCCGCTACGGCATCGCGTGGGGCGCGATCGGGGCCGCGATGAGCTGCTACGACTGGGCGCTCCAGTACTCCCAGCAGCGCATCCAGTTCAACAAGCCGATCGGCTCCTTCCAGCTCGTGCAGCAGAAGCTGGTGTGGATGATCACCGAGATCACCAAGGCCCAGCTCCTCTGCTGGCGGCTCGGCCAGCTGAAGGACGAGGGGCGGGCGCGGCCGCAGCAGATCTCGATGGCCAAGATGAACAACGTGCAGATGGCGCTCGACGGGGCGCGCCTGGCCCGCGACATCCTGGGCGCGGCCGGCATCGTCGACGAGCACCCAATCATCCGGCACATGATGAACCTTGAAACGGTCAACACCTACGAAGGGACGCACGACATCCACACCCTGATCGTCGGGCGGGACATCACGGGGCTGGACGCGTTCGGCATCTGATCGCTCGGCTGGTGTAGCATAGGGAGCCCATGAGCCCCGACTCGTCCTCGTCCACCGTCGCTCTGCCGTCCGTCGGCGTCGTGCCCGCGGAGCGCGCCCGTCCCGACATGTGCCTGCTCGGCCTCCTGGCCCTGGGCCACATGGTCATCGACATCAACCAGGGCTCGCTGCCCGCGATCCTGCCGATCGTGAAGGACGCGCTCAACCTGTCCTACGCCGCGACCGGCGTGATCGTGCTGACCGCCAACATCACGTCGTCGATGATCCAGCCGCTCTTCGGCTACCTGGCCGACAAGACGGCCCGTCGCTGGCTGCTCCCGCTGTCGGTCCTGCTGTCCTCGGTCGGGCTCGCCTTCACCGGGCTGGCTCCCTCGTACGCGGCGGTGCTCGCGCTGGTGATGGTCACCGGGTTCGGGGTGGCCGCCTACCATCCGGAGGGATATCGCACCGCCACCGCGGTGGCGGGAGAGCGCAAGGCCACCGGCGTCTCCATCTTCTCCACCGGGGGCAACGTGGGTATCGCGCTGGGCCCACCGCTGATGACCGCGCTGCTCATCGGCTTCGGGCCGGCGGGCAGCCTCGGGATGCTCGTGCCCGGCCTGCTGGTGGCCGGGCTGCTCGTCGCGGTGCTGCCCCGGCTCTCCGCGCCGCCTCCGGCCGCCGCGCGCGCTCGCGCCAACGCGTCCGGCGCCCGGACCATGGTGGGGGCGATGAGCCTGCTGATCCTGGTGGTGGCGATCCGCTCGTGGACGCAGCTCGGCTTCACCACCTTCATGCCGTTCTACTGGGAGAGCAGCAACAACGCTGGAACCAGCATGGATAGTGGGCTATAGAGTTTTAGCCTCTGCTAGTTGCATCACAGTTGCACCGACGCTCCTACGCCCACCTTGCCGAGCCGGATCTTTTCGCCTTCGTCCAGCCAGTGGCCGTAGGTGCGGACGATCATCTGGTCTGAGTTCCACCCGCCCTGACGACGGACGAAGATGGGCTCAGCGCCACGGGAGAGCAGCACCGAGGCCATGGTGTGCCGGGCCGTCTTCGGCATCCTATATTTCACCTTCGCTTCGGCCAGCACCTGGCGCCAGCGGATCTCGAAGTTGCTCGCGTTGGCGGGTCGATCAGGCGTGATGCCGAACAGGTACCCGGAGATCCGACCGATAGCGCGGATGCGCTTGACGAGATCGCGCGCGACCGACTCCTGCGGACGCCACTCCTTGGTCTTCACGCTGAGCGGACAGCCGAGGGCGACCACCCGCTTCTTGCCGGTCTTCGGTGTCCCGAGGGCCGACCGAGACCACGTCTTCGAGATGGTGACGGTCGCATGGTCCAAATCGAAGTCCTCAGCCTTGAGGGCCAGGAGTTCACCCTTCCGCATCCCGCTCTGGAAGGCGACCCGCAACATCGTCCCGTAGTGAATGTCCCCGTACAGTCGATCTGCGGCCTCCAGGATGCAACCCTGTTCTTCGACACTGAACGGCTTCACCTCATCGTCTTCGAGATCCTCGATCTTCGACACCCTGGACTTCAACGTGATGGTGGCGGTGGGGTCGAACGTCACGATCTTCTGCTCGATCGCCGCGTCGAAGATCAGCGACAACGTGCCTTTGATGTTCTTCACGGTCCCATCCGACAACGTCTTCCGCTTGTTCTCGATCCACGTCCGTACTTCGGCAGGTTCGATCGAGACGATCTGACGCTGGCCGAACTGCGGGATGAGATGTACCTTGACGTTCAACTGGTGGCTGTACCTCGTGGTGGGTTTGATCCCGTTGGGCTCGTACTCCAGCAGCCATTGCTTGGCGAACTCCTCGAACCGGGCGCTACGATGGTCCGTGATGATCTTGACGGCGGCGTGCGTGCCGTCGCGCTCCAGCTTGGTCTTCCAGGCCAGACCGGCGGCGGTGGCTGATCCTTTGTCCGGGTAGTTCTTCGACTCGCGACCCTTGGCCCCCTCGCCGGGGACGTTCACGCGGCACCGCCACTGGCCGTTCGGCAGGGGCACGAGCGTCACGCCCCGGGTGATGCGGATGTTCCCGTTGCCCTTCTTGGTCATGTGTACCCTCCGGGCCAGAGCAGGCCCTACGTAGCTTGTAACTCATGCCCTTCTATATAATGCAACTGAATACGCCGCTTGACCCTAAGAAGACCTTGACAATTAGAACGCCCGGCGCGTATCGTTCTGGATAGCGGCTCATCGAGCCGTCGAACTCGGAATGAGGGGTTGGCGCCCTCAGAGTAGGTAGACCCGCATCGCGCGGGGTTCCGAGTCGGATTGGACCCAGGCCCCGATAGGGTTCCTCTCGAAACTGAGAGGAACCCTTTGTCATGCCCACCGCTCTCCCGACCTGCAGCATCACGCCCCGCCATCAGTCCAAGATTGAGATCGCCGTCGATCTGTCGCTCTCCGACCTTTCGATCTGGGCGGGACTGTCGCGCAACAAGATCTACAGCCACATGTACGAAGCGTTCGAGCCGCTTCCGTACTACCAGATCGGCAGGAAGATCTTCGTCAACAAGGCGGAGTATCTCGCGTGGAGAACTCGCCGGTTCGCCTCGGTCAAGGCAGACCCCGCGATCGCCCCGCCGCGGCGCCGTCGTCGGAAGTCCCGGGCGTCCTAGCCATGAAGACCACGAAGACGAAGTCGACCGCACTGGTGAAGGATGAGACCGCCGCCCGGCTCGTGGCCCTTGCCGAGGACATTTCATCTCTGTACGAGCAGTGCGTCGACTCGCTCAAGGACAGCCTCACGTCCGCGGCCGAGGCGGGTGGGTATCTGCTCGAAGCCGAGAAACTCCTGAAGGAAGGCGACGGTAAGTACGGCCACTGGGGTCCGTATCTCAAGGAGTGCGGAATCCCAGCGAGGACCGCGACCGACTGGATGAAGACGGCGCGGAAACTCTCGATCAAATCGGCAACGTTGCCGATTGCGGCTGCCATCGCTGAGATCGCCGCCGAGCGGAAGGAGGAGCGGGAGCGGGAGCCGGAGCGGCTCCGCCAGCGCGCGCTCAGCAACGCGAAGTTTGAGAAGGAGATCGCCGAGCGGCAGAAGACCAACGAAGCCGAGCGCCAGGCGGTCGAGCGCCAGGACGCCGAGGAGGACGCGAGCATGCGCGCGCGTCATGCCAAGGAGGATGCTGAGTGGGAGGCCGACCGCCCCAACCGCGAGCGTCGGCTCACCCTCGCGCAGGACCTGGTGACCGCCGGGTGGAAGGCGATGGCGACGAAGCTGCACCCCGACAAGGGCGGCATGCCCCCGGCGATGGCTGAACTCAATCAGATCCGCGACCGGCTGCAGTCGATGGTCGAGGCGACCTGGCGGCCATGAAGGATTCGAAGATCGCGTGGACCACCCATACTTTCAATCCATGGTGGGGCTGCACCAAGGTCAGCCCGGCGTGTGACCACTGTTATGCCGAGGCGCTCTCCACGCGGTGGCACCGCGGGGCCTGGGGCAAGGATACGGAGCGGTGGGTCCCGAGCGAGGACTACTGGAAGGGTCCGCTGCGCTGGAATGAGACCACGCCGGGAGCCCGCGTCTTCTGTCTCAGTCAGGGCGACGTCTTCGAGGAGCACGACACGCTTCCGCCCCAGCGCGAGCGGCTCTGGGACCTCATCCGCATGACGCCGCGGCTCCGGTGGCTGCTGCTGACGAAGCGCCCGCACGGATTCCGCACGATGCTGCCGCCAGACCTCCTGCGGTTGCCCGAGGTCTGGCCGGGCGTCACGGTGGAGAACGCCGAGTACACGTGGCGGCTCGACACGCTGGCCGCGGTGCCGTCAGTCGGACCGCGCTGGGTGTCGTACGAGCCCGCACTCGGGCCGGTGGACTTCACGCCGTGGCTGCCGCGGATCTCGTGGGTGATCGTGGGCGGGGAGAGCGGGAGTCAGGCTCGGCCCTTCGAGATCGCCTGGGCGCGCGACACGATCAGACAGTGCGCCGACGGCCGCGCCGCGGTCTTCGTCAAGCAGATGGGGAAGTGCACGGTGGACGCCGGGCAGCCGGTCACCATCGCCATGCACGCCGTCGAGACCTGGCCCGAGGATCTCCAGGTCCGCGAGGTCCCGCGGCCATGAGCGCCGAGCCGACTGAACTCCTGCGGCCCGACGGCCACCCCGTCCATCTCCGCAAGGGCTGGGAGAAGGGGTACACGCCCGTCGGTCCGTTCAAGATCCGCAACATGAACCTGCATCATCTCTCCGGGCTGGACCTGAAGATCACGGCGGCCGTCGGGAGCTACTCCTACCGGAAGGCGGAGTGGTGGGTGAGTGACCAGGACCTCGCCGCGATCACGGGGGCCTGTACCAGCACCCTCCAGAAGTGGCGCAAGCGGATCGCGCCGCTGTTCGGGATCGAGGTGACGGTCGGTGACGGCCGGACGGCGACGCACTATCGCCTGCTCGACAAGGGACACGGCCGCGTGAAGGTGAACCAGACGGCGAAGCGGGCCGCGCGCCTGAAGGGACCTCGCGACGACAAGGGAAGGTGGTACGGCGGTACCACCCAGGATGGTAAGGCAGAACGGACAGGGTGGTCAGGCGATACCACCCAGGATGGTACGGCGGTACCACTCTCAGCCGATCGAGGGTGGTACGGCGGTACCATCAAAGAAGTAAGTACCAGCACGAAGGAAGTAGAAGAAGGAAGTAACCCCCCAAGCGGGGGGGCTTCGCTTGCTCCTCTCGTGCCTGATCTTGCGGCGCTCGGGGAGCCGGGCTCTATCAAGCGGGTCCTCGCCACGCTGCCCATGAGCCCGCAGGTCCGCGAGACCTGGGGTCGCCTCGCGCAGGAGCGGATGGCCGACGGGGCGCTCGAAGCGGACCTCCTGCTCGTGATGGACTGGGGACGGTCCTGCGCGGAGCGGCAGCCCCACTTCAAGGGCAACACGAACCCGAAGTTCCTCTGGGACCCCGAGCGGTTCACCGCGCACCTCCTGGCCGCGCGGGCCTGGAAGCGGACGGAGAAGACGGGCGGTCGACTGTACGAACCCGAAGGGCGGGCGTCGAACATCGATCTGAGTATCCACAGGCACGCGCGGTTCGTCGCCGAGGGCCAGATGGACGTGGACGACTACATGCAGGACTGCCGGGCCGAAGGCCTGACGCCCGCGGAGGTCCACGAGAAGGTCGAGCACGCCCGGGACCGCCTGGAACAGCGGAAGCTCGACGAGGCCGCCCGGAAGGCCGCCCTCCCACCACCCGCCCCGCCGAAGCTCCCGGAGCCGCCGAAGCCGGACACCTGGGCGGAGCGGAAGACCAAGACCATCAGGACGCTCGAAGCCCGGGTCGACGCGCTGTTCCTACCCGGCGACGACCTGGCGAACGACAAGGTGGAGTGGAAGCGCCAGTGCGACGAAGCGAACGCCGCGCTGAAGGCCGCCAAGGCCCGGACGCGCGAGGAGTGGGAACACGACCTCGATCACGAACAGGAGGACCGGTCATGATGGACCCGCTGAGCGACTCAGGCTTCGCGGCCGCGGTGCCTGCAGCGCAAGACCTGCTACGGGGAGCGCGGACAGTACAATTTCGGCTACGCGCGCTCGTGCGATCTGCCAAGCCCGGACCCGTCGAGGCGCGGGCATGCGGGGTGTAGCTCGATCAGTCGCTCGATCAGAGGCCCGGTCAGACGGTCAGAGCCCAAGGTGGTGGTAGCGGCGAGCCTACGTGGCCGGGCGCGGGCATGACCAGCCCGGGAAACCGCCTAGGCGGGGCGATCGGCCTCGACCCCGACCCCAGACCCCTCCCTGGACCCGTCAGGCGCCTGGGGGCTCCTGTGCAACTCCCCTGCAACCCACACGGCTGGGAGCAATCGCTTCCTGGAGATACGCCCAGTATCTGCCCTTGACGCACAAGGGCGGGCCATCGGCCAGGGAGCGCTCGGCCAGCAAGCTTGGCGTTAAGCTCGGCGGGCCTTAACGCCATTTCCTACATCGTCCAGGGGCAAGGCGATCCCAGAGCGCTCGGCGGGCCTATGGGGCAGCCAGGACGCGCTTTGGTTAGCCGGGGTGTAGACGGGTGAGCGGGGCAGTTACGGGGAGTTAGCGCAGGTAGCGGCCGCTGCAGGCAGCGCCGGGCGGTTCACCTTGCGGAGCAGGTCCATCAGCAGGCGCCGCTCCGCCCGAGGCATCGCGCGCATGCGCTCGCGCTTCTCGTCCTCGTCCGGGTCCACCTCGCGCGGGATCTGCATCTTGTAGGCGGGTCGCCCGTTGTACACGTACAGGAGTTCCCGCATCAGCATCGGGTGCAGCAGACCGGCCTGCGCGAGGTCGAGGACCGTGCTCTGGACCACCGGGTCCGTCCAGACCCGCTTCGCGAGCCCGTACACCTCGGGGAACGCCCTGCGGATGCTCAGTGGGCGGCCGCCGAGCTTGCCTAGCTCCGAGGCCCGCGCGCTGTCGCCGGGCCGGATCCCGTTCTCGGGCGGCTTCTGGTCGGGCCTCCGGGTGCGCCGCAGCCGGATCTTCGGCCTGGCGATCGCCGGTGCCTCAGGAGCGACTTCGGTCTCGGGTGCCATGCCCGGCATCATACCACGGCTTACCGTGCTTCTCGGGGACCTTACCGTGCTTTCAGGACCCGGTAGCCCGCGTTCTGGCCACGGGGGTTGGTACGTGGGCCCGAGCTACGACGGCCCCTGGATCTCCGGTGGTCCACCGTGCGGTTCCGCATCAACCCGCGCTCCCGGCGGGCCGGCATGCCCGATCGCGCCGCGTTCCTCCGGAGGCGTCCGAGAGCCCCTGACGGCGTCAAGGGGGTGAACCGCCAGACCGGGGGTTTGTCAGTTTTGTCGACCCCGTAGATAATGCTTGGACCTTCCGCTGGGACCCTACGCTGTGTTGAGTGCGTGAGAGCCGGCCCCGCGCGGGCGCGGACTCTGTGTTCACTATGGGCAGCGGGGTCTTTCTCCGACGCGGAAGACCGCTGAGTCGGCTGTGTCCGTCGTTGC
>Ga0137392_10002911_pt1 | contig 10441 bp, 7 predicted proteins | sample 15con2h34AmetaG_FD_101394 | JGI IMG/M metagenome (GOLD analysis project Ga0137392, IMG submission 101394) | Vadose zone soil microbial communities from Angelo Coast Range Reserve, California, USA - 15con2h3.4A metaG | ecosystem: Environmental > Terrestrial > Soil > Vadose zone > Saprolite... | reverse complement strand
GGAGACCCCATCGACGCCCGTCGTGGAAGGTGTGACGGGCCGGTTGGAGAAGGCCTTGAGCCAGAAGTCCAACACGCACGTCGATGGGGAGTCGGGGTCGCGTAGTACCGACGAAGTGCCCGAACAACGGTGGAAAGCCACCGGCGCAGGGTATGGAGGGAAGGCGACCGACCAAGGAGAACATCGGGCAGGCGACCGCGCCCCGGACGCAGAGCCGGACCAGCGCGCCGAGCGACTTGCTCGATGTGCGTGAAGCAACGCTTCGACGCCAAGTATCCGAGGTAGGAGCCGTATGCAGTAATTCTGCCCGTACGGATCTGTGCGGGGGGCGCTGGGTTAACCAGCGTCCCTACCGCGACAAAAGCCTTTTGAGGCCTTTTCCGGACTGAGCATTCGCACGCTTTGATGGGCTGATTCATGCCAACGTTACTGACTAGTCAAGTATTTTCTGAGTTTTTCCGCAACCTGCTAGCCGTTTAAATAATGCGCGGCTCCGGAAGTGTCCTTAGCTGATCCGCCGATATAGGTAGCGTGGTGCGTAGTAGGGCTGCTGCTCGGGATCGACGTTGTTTAGAACAACGCCCAGCATCTTTGCGCCAACGTAAAATAGACTTGAACACGTATCTCGGACAAGTCGTTTCGGGGTTTCCGAGCCAATCACTATCACTACTCCGTCCACCTGGGTTGAGAGAATGACCGAGTCGCTGACGGGTAAAATCGGTGCCGAGTCAATCAATACATGGTCATAGGACGATCCGACTGCAGCGAGAACTTCGAGCATTTTTCTCGAACCCAAGAGTTCACTCGGATTTGGCACATTAAGACCGCCGGAGAGGAGGAAAAGCCCCTTCACACCGGTCGACTGAATTGCGTCCTCCAAGCCGTGAAGCCCGCTCAAAACCTCGGCGAGGCCAGGATGTGCTTCGCTGTTCATGATCTCGTGGCAACGACTGCGCCGAAGGTCGCCATCAATTAGTAGGACGCGGTTGGACATGCTGGCAAATGCAATCGCAGTGTTGATCGCGGTTACGGTTTTGCCCTCTCCAGCCATAGTGCTGGTGAAGAGAACGATTTTCGGGGGCCCTCCCGCGCAAGAGAGCAGGATACTGGTTCTAATCGCGCGATAGGCCTCCTCTGCGGCGCCGTATGAGCTGGACTCAGGCGCCACTCCGTTCGCAGCAATGTTCGCTGCAGGGAGTTCGGCAATGTTGGGGCCATTGTTTAGCCGTTTCAGCGCATCCGTATATTTACTCTCAGTCTCGGCTGTCAATTTCGGGAGCCACAGCAGGCGCTTCGGTTCCACGCTTCTTTCGTCCTTGCTCAAAAAGCATGGCACCGTGGCTAGATTAGGTAGTCGCAGATATTGTTGGACCTCGTCGGCGGTCTTTAACCCCTCATCCGCCCCCTCTTTTATGAAAGCCGCTCCAAGTCCGGTCATCAACGCCAGAAGCCCCGCCAGCACTAGACTCTGTATCTTTTTCGGGCTCGACGGGTGTCTGGGAACTGCAGCCATGTCTATTATGGATACATTGGTGACTTGGGCTTCGCTGGTCACGCCGAGCAACTTTATCCGCTCAAGTACGTTTGTATAGAGCGCGCGATTAGTGGAGACTTCACGCGTCAGGATTGCATCTTCGAGCGACGCGTCATTAACTGACATCGCGCGTATCTTTTCGTCCTCAAGCTGCTTTGCAAGTTCGGTCTCTCTACCCAGAGCGGCGCTGTACCTTGCCTTGATGCTCTCTATTACGCGATCAATCTCCTCTTGCTCGTGCCGTTTCACTTGCGCCACCTGAGCGTGCAACTGTGCCACGTCCGGGTACTCCGGGGTGAACTGATTCGACAGGTTGGCGTATTGACCTTGGAGTCTTGATAACTCAACCTTTAGGTTTTGAATCAGACTGCTATTGACTACCTCCGGTACTGCGTCATAATCGTTGCTCTTGATAGTCTCTACTTCGGCTTGAAGCGCGATGCGCGTCTCTTCAGCCTCCACAAGGGCCTTGTTCAGGCCAAGCATGCGCTGGCTTTCCAACTGATTCTTGTCGTCAAGCGAAAAAGCTATTATACCTCGCTGGCGACGGTAATCGTTCAGGGCAGCCTCTGATTGTTCGAGACCTTTCTCCAACTCACCGAGCTGGCCTTTGAGGAACCGCCGAGCTGCTTCGCTGCTGCGACCGCGCAACTCGTAGCCTTGCTGGATATATGCTTGAACATGAGCATTAACAATTCTGGAGACAAGTAGTGGATCCGGATTGGTAAAAGCGATTGTAACCAGAGGAGTGTCTTGCTCCGGCTTTATCGTCAATTCATCCAGATATTTGTCGATAATTTCGGGCTTGACTCCCAAAATATAGGTGCGATTGTCGGCGTCCCACGAAGGCCTTCTACCCGAGAACAGGGATCCGATCGACGCCAAAAAACCACGTGAGGGTGTCGCGTTAGTCTCAACACCGGTGAAGAGTGGGTTCTTGTCCAGCTTAAGGGCGTGAATGACGCTGGCTGCCAAGGTTCTGCTCTTCAGGATCTCATATTGTGTCTTATAAAAGCTGCTGGTGTCTTCTTGGCCGTTTCCCTTGTTAGGTTCGAGCACCTGTGGGGCCTGGCTCTCGATGAGGATAGTACTCGAACCCATGTAGAGTGGGGTCTTGATAAGAACAATAAGGAGAGTCAGTAGTTCCGCGACAAAAAACAAGCTTAGGATCAACCGCGCGTTACGACGGGCCAGCACTTTGACGATAAAGAACAAACTTAGGATCAGCCGCGCATTACGACGGATAGTGCTCCAATATTCCCACAGGTCGAACTCATCCTCATATGGAGAAGCTGGATATGCAGAAGCCGGCGGCGGCCGAGTTGGTTGGAGCTCCGAGGGTGGGGTCGGAAACGTCTGCTGAATTGGATATGGATATCTATCTTGCACGTGACCCGCGGCAGCTCCAGCAGGTTTCTAAAGGATTTTGCGACATCTCGGTATACCTAACCCGCCACTTATGTATAAGCCACCAAACCAGCACCTTCGACCGACTCTTCGGCATCCTAGGACCGACTCTCCAGCGTTATTCTCACGGTATAATAGGAACGCCCAGGCCTATCCGCTGGGCAAGAAAGTACAGAGAGTATGGCACAGCGCCTGCCACGGATCGCTCTACCACTACCACATCGCCGCCCTGCACCGGAATGTCGGGCTCTTCACCGCGCTTTATCTTGGTAAGGTCCAGAGGCACCTCGAGTTTGCGGTCATTACCTCGCTCCCGCAGTAGAGTGGCCGACGAAGTAAACAGTGCGCCACCAGCCGCCGCGATGCTTCCTAAAGCAGTGAGCCCGGGGGTGACTGGAAAAGCTCCGGGTTTGTCTACCCAGCCTTGCACGGTTACTTGCCCCGCCGCAGGGACGATGATCACGTCGCCGGGTTCCACTGGGAGTTCGAGATAACGCTGGTCCTTTTTGTCAGATGTCAGGATTATCACCTGATTGAAGCCGTTATGCTTTGCAACGGCATCGAGGTCGGTGGACTCGTGGAGCGCAACGGAAGACACGCTGGACCCAGATGCGTCAGAATCTTCGAATCTTCGAGTAGCGAAACTCGATGACCCGTCCGACGTGGACCCCTGCTCCGACGTGGCCGACGCGGGGACAAGGATAATCCGCGAAGCTGCCTCTACGGTCATTCCTCCTGACCGACTTATCATCGTCATTATCGAGTCCGAACGGCTCGTCATCATGTAACGCCCGGGAGTCTTGACAGCACCGAGCACTGCGACATCGCGGTTCTCCGAGTGCATGAGAAACACTGCCACCTCAGGATGATACATATATTTTCTAACCCGATGAGTGAGATCGCTCAAAAGGTCTTGCTGGGTCATGCCATGGACATCTATCACCCCTAGTAGCGGCAACGCGATCGTGTTTTCTTCGGATACTCGTTCCGTCCGATCCTTCAACTGCGGAATCTGAGGTACCGAAATTTTCAGGACGTCGCCTGGCCCCAGGTAAAACCCGGAACTAGACGCTTCCCGGACAGCATCAACGGTCCGTTGTCTCCATAGACTCTCCAGGGCACTGGAACGACTCTCGTCGACTGTAGCCAAGTTCGCAGGGTCGGACACGTCCGCATTTGCTACAATCCCAGATGATAGACGAGAGCCTTGCGCCTCCTGCTCCGAGGACGAAGAGGAGGGAACAGAAGTAGCGCACGCGGGGGCAAGCAGCAACAAAGCGAGACATACTAGCGCCAGCGGACTGCGATCGATCCCCACGAGGTGCTGTTGTAAACTCTTCATCGCGCTGTTTTTGCAGTTCGGCCAGAGATCGTCACGGCTTACAATGTTTGTCACTCTTGATTCGCCTTTCTTCATCCGCACAAAGCTCGGAATAAGCGTTCGCTCTCCATGGACTAGGTTAACTAATAAGACTTTTCGCAAAATCCGCCTCGACCACATTCACCGGCGCCACTATTCCACCTTATGCCATCACGCGCAGTATCAGAACACTCTTTAGTCTCATATCAAACGTGAAATGAGTTACAAAGTCGAAATCAGCGTACACGAAGGGCACTCACGCTATTCTCTACAAGCGCTATTTCGCTAGACAAGCCCAATTATTTCTTTGGGTGTTTCGGCTCGCCGGCTAAAAAGAGCGCACTTTCGTGTCGGTAGGGGGAAAATGAACTCTCTCGTTCGATCAAGGTGTTAGATTGTCGATGATAAAGGCGTCTGCCGCGTGATCTTTCGCTCAAAGAACAAACGGAATCGTTATGCGGACTGTGATTTGGTAGGTCTTGCCTCCTGATTTCCAATTGCCCCGATGGCGCAGGAATAGTGGCTCTGTGGCTCATACGCATCGATAGCTTTTCGGCGTCTGCTGCCAGAACCACTTACGAGCAAAAGCGAACAGGGAAGTCGACAACAGCGGCTCGGCGCTCAGAATGCGTCTTCGGCATATCGGTCTTACGCCCGCGGTTCCTGTCGCGCAGGAGTCTTAAATGCCCTCCGAGGGGGAAGCAATAACGCGAACAGAGGATGACAGTGTCGCGTCGCTTCTTGTGTGCGGGGAGCGTTTGCAGGGGCGAGTTCGGGATTCTGTTAAAGGCGCTGCTGACTCTTGAGACAAACCACGAACCCATGTACTGGACATAATATTTCCGCGCTGCGGATAAACATGCACACGCGTAGCACAAGCGTCCCCGCGATCTGCAAACGAACCCGTCGAAAACTGTGACGCAAGAGCGCCCAGACGACGTGAGCGACAACTTTAGCCCTCGCTACCGCTGCGGGGGTTAATTTTAGCGTGAACCGCTCATACGTAAGCCTTACGATCTGGGTGTTGTACGAGTGGGCGATAGAAGACGCTTTTGGCGGTTAGACGCGCTATGAGTCACGCGGCAGACAGCGTGACTTCAACGTGTTGCAAATGGGGCCGAAGTTCTCATGTACGGCCAGAAAAGTTCGACGTGGCGGATACCATTCTTTGCGAATCTTACAAAATGAAGGCCAGTAGCAATGGATTATTACAGGCATTTTGGTCTCCGAACGAACCCTTTCGATATTGTGAACCAGCCGGCCTCGATTTACATGAGCAAGGCTCATCGCGAGGGCCTTGCTGCACTTGAGTGGGGCTTACTGCACGAGCCGGGCAGCTTCACTTTACTGATTGGAGAGGTCGGCACTGGTAAGACGACCTTGATAAACGCCCTTCACGGTCGGAATTACGATTACGCGCGGATTGCGTATGTGACCAATCCGAAGCTCAGCTTCGAGGATATGCTTCGGACTATTCTCGAGGAGCTTGGATATTTGCCAACGGCGGCGACAAAGCTGGAGCTGCTCAAGAAATTCGAGTGGTTTTTCGGCCAACTGAGAGCGAACGAACGTATCGGAATCATCATAGACGAGGCCCAGGCTTTGAGCGACGAGACGCTCGAGGAACTTCGCCTTTTCTCGAACTATGGAACCAACGGCAAGGGCCATCTCGAGATCATGCTCGTCGGGCAGCCTGAGCTATTGAATCGTCTTATGTCACCGTCGCTTCGCCAGTTCCATCAGCGGATTGGTGCACGAGCAGTATTGAACCCGCTACAGCGCGATGAGGCTCTTGAATATGTCGATTTTAAGCTCCGGCAAAGCGGTGGGAGCGTCCAGAAGATTTTCGCGCAACGTGCGCTCGCTGAGATAATTGACCATAGCCAAGGGATCCCCCGCCAACTCAATCTTCTCTGCAACAATGCCCTGATACGCGCTTATGGAGCCGACCTCCCTTGGGTGACATTGAAAGTCGCTCAGGCAGCCATAAAAGAATACGAAAATTTGCCCGCAATGACCGTTGAATTCCGTGAGTCACTGGGCAGTCGGGCGCTCCGTTCAATGACCACCCATCCCTCAGCCTCATTCGTGGGACTCGGCCTTATCGCATTGGTGGGGCTGTACGGTCTGGGCGTGGGCGTCCCTGGCATAGAGCTATCGGTTCACGTGAAGAACAGATCGGTCGTGGGAGCAAATACAAAAGAATATGGAGAAGCTTACGCCACCGAGCCAAATCGCATTGCGCCGGCCGAAAATCCGAGTGCACCGCCTTTAGCAAATGGCGCTCGACCGAATGACGCTCCCGGCTCGCGCGAATCGCGGCCAGACGCTAGTGAAGCGCCGAACGGCACACCTGCGGATTCGTCGACAACGGCCGGTTCAATGCGGCGCTTCCAAGTAACGAATCCTGGTCACACTACTCAGCCAGAAGTTAACAAAGCCCGTGCATTTTTCGTGCAACGTGGTGACACGATCGAAGGAATCGCTGTTCGACATCTAGGTTCGGAAGTGAACATCCAGAGTATCGTCGAGGCTAACCCGCAACTTCAAGATGTTAATCGAATCTACCCCGGTCAAACTGTATTTCTTCCTACCCAACCTGCCGAACGAACGGGTTCACCCTGAGGATCCCAATGGATACGGGATGAGTTCACTCCATGGATTCCCAAATTGAAGGTCGACTTTGCAAATGGTTTGTATACGCTAGCAGTCCTTCAAAAACGGCTGGATCAAGAGTATTCGCAGTATGTTACGACTATGCGGTTGCCGTTCCCGAGAAAACTCGAGAAACTAGTGCATGAAGCGGCTCAGCCATGAAGCCCCGCCAGGCGCTGCGCTCACAATTGTGGTTGGGATATTGGTTCTGAGATCGGTCCGATCAGGGTAGAAATGTCAAATGATTTTCAAGATTACCTTCATTGACGGCTCGGTCGAGACGGTGCATGCGAGCAACCCGGGAGAAGCCAGACGTTTCGCAATCCAGGAATTTCTCGAACGCATCGTCGCCGAAGTGCAACCAGCGGGATTAACAGACATGGTAAATCGGCGCCCAAAAGCTATGCACGAGTCGCCACGCCAAAGGAATTAGGGCACCTGAGTCTGTCAACTTAGGAGAGGGTTGGTGTGGGGTTGACAATCGCGGGGGTATCTAATGCGGAACATCCCATGGTGAAACGAATGCCTCTTGCGCCACTCACGCGCGCCTAGTCCGATTTTGGAGGGCGGCAAATGAATATCAAGCTCGAAGAATTGCGCAGGCGTCTCCTCGAACCGGTGATAACAACTGCCGGGCCCAGCACTGGCAGCTATCGCCGCAGTTCGAGTGAGCTTTACGTAGACCGGCCGCGTTCGGCTGAGCCGGACGACTGGGCTCCCGATCAGCGACTGCCATCCGCAGAAGCGGTTGTCTTTTGGGGGAATCAACGAAGAATTGCGCAAGATCCCCCTCGAACCGTGGACCAGCCGCATTCGACTGAGCCAGACGACTCGCCTTCCCATCAACAATCGTCCGGAGAAGCGATGGCCTCCGAGCCTGCAGCCCCGGAACTGCCCAACGGCGTCAGCGGTGCTGTCTTGCAATATGTGCAACCGCTCACAGCTTCGAGCACCGCGGGAAAATCACCGGCTCGGCCGAACGGCCAGTATCAGCTCGCACAGGCCGTGGCCAAGCTCTTCGAGCAGACTCAAACGTTCGAGGACAAGTTTGCCGAACTGACCGGAATGTTCGAACCAGTCGCAAGGATAGGGCAGACGGCTGCGCGTTCGTTGGAGCCGCTGCAAAGCTTCGGCCAGCAATTGGTCCAACTCGCTCATTCGTTCGACCCGATGCGTGCTTTTCAGATTCAGCTCTCGCAATTGGTGCAAACCTTTGAACCGATGAAAGGCCTCCAGGAGCAGCTCGCGCAACTCTCCGAGGCCTTCCAGATTCGTCTCAACCGTCTCGTCGGCTCGCTCCAGCGCGCCAAGGATTTCCAACTCGAACTGTTAAATCTTGTGCGCGCGTTCGACCCCGTTGCGGACCTCCAGGCGCAGTTCGCGCAACTGGCCGAGACCTTCAATGGCACGTCGGCAACAACTAACGGAAACGACGTGACTCCAGCACCGGCGAGCGTTCAACGCTGATCCTAAGAGGCGGTTCGTTTTTTGGCAGCTCTTCTGACGGAACGATCCTGAGCTAGCCCGCGCGGGCGAAGCGGACCAGCTTACGCTGGAGCGCAAAGTGAACCGACTTCGCTTCATCGTATTCCCGACGATGTGTGCCTTGCTTCGATCTTTCAAACGTCACGATCTTCCAGAAGTCCATAGATCGGGTGTCGGCAGCTCAAAGTCGATGAACGTTGAGGCAGAGATTAACAAGACGTCTAAACGTTTAACGATTTAGAAAGAGCCACCTTAAAAAGGGGGATCGGCAGCAAATCCTTTCCGATTCCGGATTGCACGCTGCCCTCGAACGCCGATGTTGATAGCCGACAGTATCAACGTTTGCGGCGACCAACATTCGCTCGTCGTGCAGAAGGTGCCTGCGGAGCTTGTTCGCGCCGCCTTTTCTGAGACAAAGTACCGGGGAGCAACGGGCAAATAAAAAAATCCAAGGCCGTTTTTTACTGAGATAAGGAGAAAAGCGAAGGCACGTGCCATCGATTCGCCTCAATACGACGAGCGGTGCGTGCGCTCGGAGTCAGTCGGCACCCTGACCTGTTCACGCAGCCTTGATGTGGCGGGCCCCGAGCTCATTATGGGTCCGAGATCCAGCTGGTGCCTGACGCGCAGCCCCATCACGGACCAGGCTGTAAGGCAACCTGCTGAGCTATGAGGCCGTCACTGGGCTGGCCATTAGTCGTCGTGACATTAAGCGATCCGGTGGCTCCGGCACCGCTGAGTGTTCTATCGCCACCCACTGTGGCCAGGTAGTCAGCGTTCGCGTCATATGCCGCCCAGCGAACAGTGGATGAAGCCGCGAGATTCACGACGGCTCCCTGCCCCCAGGAAGTCTCGGAGTCCATTGCGACGCCAATTATCAAGTCGGCGCCGGTTTGGGTGGTTATCGAGGGCGCCGTTACGCCACTTGTCCCAACTGACACCGCACCGCTTCCGTTTGGCGCGCCCGGATCGATCGGGGTTGCTTTATTCACACCAGCGTAACACCCGATAGCAGCTTCAAAATACGAAACCGATCCGTCGGCAGTGCTCCAAGCATAAATGCCAGGATCGGCTGATCCGGTCAGATGCCAATAAAGACCCTGCGTGCACTGATAACCGTTCACGTCTTCCCGTATTCTGGTCCAACCGGCAGGTACCTGCAGGCCCCTTGGACCGGTCATCGCTATATGCGCGACACAGATATCACCGGCAGCCAATCCCGAAGGCATCGCTAAGCTCATGGTGGATGTAGCCAGTCCGCCGCTGGCGGTTTGCGCAGAGCCTGCGAAGGAGATCGTACCACCCGGCGTCGGAGTTGGAGTTGGTGTCGGGGTTGGAGTGGGAGTGGGCGCTGGTGTAGTCGCCGTCGGAGTTGGCGTCGGGGTCGCAGACGAAGATGACACTTGCAATGCGACCTGCTGCGCAATCAAGCCATCGCCCGAATTGCCGTTCGCAGTGGTGATCGTAAGACTCCCGGTGGCTCCAGCCGAGGTCTGAACGCGATCGCCCACCGCGCTTGCAAGGAAGCCCGCGCTGGAGTCGCTAAAAGCAGAGCGCGAAGTCAACGACGGTGGGAGATTGATTATCACCCCTTCGCCCCAGTTGTTTTCGGCCACGGTGAATGCGCCGAGCACCAAGTCACCTGAGCTAACCGTCGTGATTGATGGAGCAGTTATAGTTGAACCATTGGCGATGGAGGCGCTTCCCGTCGAAGCGCCAGGGTCAACGGGGGTGGTGCGATTTACACCGTAATAGCAGCTAATCAGCGCTTCATAGTAGGTCGAACTGGCTGTCGTCCAGGTGTACGTCGGCGGCTCAGTCGAACTCGTTAGATGCCAGTAAAGGCCCTGCGTCGCCTGAAAGCTGTTATTGACCTCACGTATGCGCGTCCATCCAGTAGGAGTGTTGATAGAGTTGTTCCCTAAGATAGAAAGTTGCGCCAAACAAATCGAACCTGATGGCACCGCCGCGGGCGATGGCATCTCTAGCGTAAGGTTCGC
>Ga0137392_10002909_pt1 | contig 10444 bp, 7 predicted proteins | sample 15con2h34AmetaG_FD_101394 | JGI IMG/M metagenome (GOLD analysis project Ga0137392, IMG submission 101394) | Vadose zone soil microbial communities from Angelo Coast Range Reserve, California, USA - 15con2h3.4A metaG | ecosystem: Environmental > Terrestrial > Soil > Vadose zone > Saprolite... | reverse complement strand
CAGGGCGGCACCCGCCAGAGCCGGTCGAACCAGAGGGAGAGTGACGGTTCTGAAGACGGCGAGACCGCCGCCACCGAGATTGCTGGCGGCAACTTCGAGGTGAGCCGGCGTGGCGCTCAGGATCCGCTCGATCGCAAGGGCGGCGTAGGGGAAGTTGGTCAGGGTCTGCACCGCCCAGAGGCTTCCCCAGCCGAGCACGCTGATTTCGAGTCCCGCCACGCCGTGGGTGATAAGCCCGAACCGGCCGAACATCAGCAGGTACGAGAAACCCAAGGTGAAGGGCGGTGAGAACAGTGGCAGGATCGCAATCAGGCGAAGAACGCCCCCGGCTCGCAAATCGAGCCGGGCAAGCGCGTACGCATACACGAAGCCTACCAGCGTCGCGCTGATCGTGGAGAGAACGACCATGCGAAAGGTGTTCCCGGCGGCCCGCAACCAGCGCGCATTCTGAGTCAGCTGCAGGTAGTCCTCCCAGGACGGATAGGTGACTACCTGCACGATCGGGAGCACGACGAACCCGACTAACAACGCGATGAGGCCGAGGCCAACCAGCAGCGCTATCGGCTCACCCGAAACTACGCGACGGAACGCTGTGGCCATGGGACGTGGCCCGACGGCCTTCCGCCGCTCGCCCGGTCCGCGAGCTCAGCGCTTCGAGCCAATCTCCTCCTCCCACTTCTTCGTGAGGCGCGCTCGGTTGTCGATGGCGAACTGACGATCGTACTTGACGAGCTTGATTGAGGACAGCGGCGGCACGCCCTCCGGCGGGACAACGTCGGCCCGGACCGGATAGGTGTGTCCTTGCTCCGTCTTAATTGTCTGCGCCTCCTTCCCGAGTAGGAAGTCGACGAACTTCTTGGCGCCCTCTGGGTTAGGTCCGCCCTTGATGATCGAGGCGCCGCCGATCTCCGCACCCGTGTCGGGCGGGAAGATTACCTCGATGGGCTGCTTGGCCAGCCTTGCCTCGACGGCGTCATCCTGCCAGGTCATGCCCACGATAGCCTCGCCCCGACCGACCAGCGTAATCGGTGCGGGACAGGTCGGCGCGTACTGAAGAACTTGGCCATCATATCGCTTCAGCCAGTCGAACCCTTGCGCCTCACCGCCATTCCGGAATATCTGCACGGCCGTGAAGATGTAGGCGCCGCCGCAGGTTGCCGGCGCGCCGCTGACGAGCTGCTTCCGGTAGGCGGGATCGAGCAGATCGTCCCAGGTCTTGGGTTTGGCCACGCCCTTCGACGCAATCTCACGCTCGAAACGCTGCGGGTTCAGAATGATAACGAGGGTCCCCATGAACCAGCCGTGCCAGTAATTCGCCGGGCTCACGAAGACGGGATCGATCTTGGCCTGCTCGACAACGGGCGAGCGATAGGGAAGGACGAGCCCTTCGGTCGCCAAGGGCTCATGAAACTCGACCGATCCGCCAATGAAGATATCGGCTTTGGGTGCCGCTTTCTCGGCCCGGATTCGCGTTGCCAGGGTACCCGCCGCCGGCACGCGAATGACCTCGGTGGCGATCTTGCTCTGCTTTGTGAAAAGCGAGGTCAACGCCTCAGTCGTCTTCTCGTCCTCGGCCGCGTAGATGACGATCTTGTCTTGCGCGGCCACGCCATGGCCGCTGCCGACGAGGATGCCGATGATCCCGAGCATCCCGACGATCCCAAACGTGCCAATTCTCACGATTACGCCGATTCGATCGCGCATTTCACTTCCTCCCCCGCTTGCCAGCTTACTTCGATCGAGGCGACCAGGGCTTACGATTCGTAGCTGCGCCTTGGCCGACGCGACCGAGTGGTGGCAGCGTATTTTCCCGCTCAACACAGTACCGGCCTTCGCAGTTGCTGTATAGCCGTGATGACCCATGTGAATGTCGATGTAGGAGCGAGCGAGCGATGTCATCGGCATTCGACCTGCCCGCCGTTTCCTCGACGCTGATGCCTTGGAGGCGCCGGGCAGCGTCAGGTCGGACGCGGCAGCACCGCAACGCCGGACGGTCTGAAGGACAGGTGCACGTCGGTGCCGACCTTGGTCAAGCGGTCGGCGTTGCGGTCGAGGATGAACAGATCGCCGATCGCCGTCTCGACCGTGTACTCGGCGTGATCGCCAAGAAAGACCGCGCGCCGCACCCGGCCAGGCATCGTGGCCGCCGATGCCTGGTTCAACTGGATGGCCTCGGGGCGGACGGCGATCTCGACCGGACCGTCCGCCACGTCGCGATGGGGCAGGATCAGCGTCGTGCCGCCGAGGCGCACGGTCGCGTCAATGTCGCTCAGCCGCCTCAGATCGCCGGACACGACATTGGCCTCGCCCATGAAGCCGGCGATGAAGCGGGTAGCGGGGCGGCGATAAAGCTCGACCGGCGAGCCCTGCTGGGCGATCCGTCCCTGATCCATGACGATGATGCGGTCGGAGACGGCGAGCGCCTCGATCTGGTCGTGAGTGACGTAGACGGCCGTCAGGCCCAGGCGTTGCTGCAGCTCGCGGATCTCGTCGCGCACGTGCCGGCGGAGGCGGGTATCGAGGTTGGACAAGGGCTCGTCGAACAGCAGGACAGCCGGCTGCAGGACGATGGCGCGGGCCACGGCGACGCGCTGCTGCTGGCCGCCGGACAGCTCGCTCGGCAACCGCTCCTCGAGGCCGGACAAGCCGACGAGGTTGAGCGTCGCCCGCGCCGCCGCCGCGGCCTCGGCCCGCCGCTTGCCGCTGGAGATCAGGCCGTAGGCAACGTTCCGCAGGACCGACATGTGTGGGAACAGCGCGTAGGATTGGAAGACCATGCTGACATCGCGGTCGGTCGCCGACAGATGCGTGACGTCGGCGCCGTCGATCAGGATCGTCCCGCTCGAGGCGCGGTCCAGCCCCGCGATCAGCCGTAAGGTCGACGTCTTGCCGCACCCCGATGGGCCGAGCAAGGTCACCAGGCTGCCCTTCTCGATGATGAACGACACGGCGTCGACGGCCGTCACGGCACCGTAGTGCTTGACGACGGATCGGAACTCGACAGCGGCGGGCGTCTCGGTCATGCGGCCTTCGCGACGGGGAGGGGAGCGGCACGGCGACGCAACCGGCGTTCGCCGATCAAGAGCTGGATGCCGGTGATGGCCGCTAGCATGAGGACGATCAGCACTGAGGCGTAGGCGATCGCCATGCCATAGGTGCCGGCTTCGGCCAGGTTGACGATGTAGACGGTCGACAGCATCACGCCGGGGCTGACCAGGAAGATCACGGCCGAGATCGACGTCATCGCAGAGACGAAGCCATAGACCATGCCGGCCAGGATGGCCGGGCGTAGCAGCGGGACGACGATCCGGCAGACGGTCGCGAAGGAGCCGGCCCGCAAGGTCAGCGATGCCTCCTCCAAACTGCGGTCGATCTGCTCCAGGGTCGCCATGGCGGCGCGTACGCCCGGACCCATGTTACGGACAACGAAGCTGAGCACGACGATCAACCCGGTCTGGACGAGTTCCAGCGGCGGGTTGTTGAACGCCAGGATGTAGGCGATGCCAAGGACGGTCCCCGGAACCGCCGCAGCCGTTAGGGCTCCAATCTCGAAGGCAGTCCGGCCGAAGAAGCGGCGCCGGGACAGCAGATAGGCTGTCATCAACCCGAACACGGCGGTCAGCGGCGCGGCGATCATCGAGAGTCGGAGCGTGGTGAAGAGGGAATCCCAGGCCTGGCCGGTGAAATGGAGGCCCTGGCCGTCGAAGGACCAGCCGAAGGCGCCGACATAGTGGCGAAGCGTGAGGGTGTGGTTCAGGCCCCAGCTCTCGACAAAGCCGCCAAAGATGATCATGCCGTAGATGACGACAGTGAGCACGGCCCAAGGCACGGCGATCGTCTGGCAGATCCATCTGACACCGGCCGGAAGCGGGGTCGACGCGGTGCCTTGTCCCTTGCCGGAGATGGTGACGAAGCCCTTGTCCGCCAGCACCCGGCGCTGAAGCGCGAACACGATCATCATGATAGCCAGCAGGATGAGGCCAAGGACGGCGGCAACCCCACGATCCTGGCGTGCGCCGACGATGGCGAAATAGACGCTGGTCGCCAACACTTGGAAGTTGCCCCCGAGGAGCAGCGGGTTGCCGAAATCCGCCAGGCTCTCGATGAAGCCTATGAGGAAAGCGTTGGCGATGCCGGGTAAGGCCAGAGGCAGGGTCACCGTGCGAAAGACGCGCCCAGGATCTGCGCGCAACGTCTGCGCCGCCTCCTCGAGTGCTGGGTTGATGCCCTGGACGACGCCGACGAGGATGAGGTAGGCGACCGGCGTGAACGACAGCGTCTGCGCGACCCAGACGCCTTGGAAGCCGTAGATCCATCGCCCACCCTCGACGCCGAAGGCCCATTCGAGCAGCTTGTTGATGGCGCCATTGCGGCCCATCAGGAGGATCAGCGCCAAGCCGACGACGAACGGCGGCGCGATGATCGGCAGAATCGACAGAAAGCGGAGCAGGCGGCGAGCGACGAAGGCCGTCCGGTCGGTGACCAACGCAAAGGCAAGGGCGAGAAGCGTCGATGACGAAGCGGCGGCGAGCCCGAGCAGCAGCGTGTTGAGGACGACGCCGCCCGGCTTCCAGATCCGAGGATTGGCGAGACGTTGCCAGAACAGCTCGAGCGCGAAGGCGCCACGGGGCGTTTGAAAAGCGCTGAGTCCCATGCGGACGAGCGGATAGAGCACGAAGATCGCGATGATCGCGCTGACGATGCCGAGCATGCCGGCGGTGAAGAAATCGCTCGCGCACGCGCCGCGCGCGGCAAGCCCGCGGCAGACGAGCATCAGCGCGGCGAGACCATAGGCGACGGCGCCGAGCCCGAGCCCGGGATTGCGGCGAGGAAGGGCGCCGAACAGGGTCTCCGGTAGGGGCCATGTCCATCCCCGGAGGTCGATCGAGAGCGCGACGACGAGGAGCCAGACCAGGGCAAGCAGCCCGAGGGCGGCCAGGAGCGTGCCGTCGCGTCGGGAGAGTTCCGAGCGTCCGATTGGTCGCACGGCGAGGGCAAGGGGAAGTGCCAGCGGAAGAAGCCAATAGCGTCCTCCGAAGACGGCCTGGCCCAGTGCCGAGCCGCCGACGCCCGCAGGCCAAGACCGCAGCCAATCGAAGGCAATGACGCCGACGTCGTCGCCATTCCACGGCAGGAAGAGGAGACCGACCCAGGCGAGAGCGAGCCAACCGATACCTGGCAAGCGGCGATTGGCCCGGTTCATCAGCAATTGGGCGACCTCTGGCAGCGTTAGAATCTCGTCCAGTAAACAGAACAATGCGTCATCGATGGCCCGATGCGCATGGGTATGACCGCCGGATCAATTTGTCGGATACCCCTCACGTCGACATGTGCGCCCGACTGACCCTCACTTCCGGCCAAGTTTCGTCCAGACGCCACCGCGTCGTGACGAGGTGACCGCAGCCGCGACAAAGGCAACGCCCCTTACCCCATCATCGATCGTCGGGAACATGACGGCTTTGTCGGGCCTCTTACCGTGGCGGGCTGCGCGAATAGTTGCGGCCGCCTCGGCGTAAATCGTCGCGAATCCCTCAAGGTAGCCCTCGGGGTGACCGGCCGGGATTCGGCTGACGCCGGTCGCCGCCCTACCGCCGCCAGGCCCGGCGCGGGACAGCCGGCGGGTCGGTTCACCGAAGGGCGACCAATCGAGGTGATTCGGCTGCTCCTGTCGCCATTCGAGGCCACCCTTGGAGCCATAAACACGAAGCTTGAGGTTGTTCTCGTTACCGGGCGCCACTTGGCTAACCCAAAGACTCCCGCTTGCGCCGTTCGCGTACCGCAACAGTATCTGCGCATTGTCGTCGACTCGGCGTTTTGGCACGAAGGTGGTGAGCTCCGCCAGTATCTCGGTCACCGGGATGCCGGTTACGAAATCCGCCAGATTATAGGCGTGCGTGCCAATATCGCCGATGCAGCCTCCGGCACCGGATCGGGCGGGATCGGTGCGCCAGCCGGCTTGTTTATGGCCTGTCGACTCGAGGCGTTCGGTCAGCCAGTCCTGCGGGTATTCGATTTGAACGATGCGAATCTCGCCCAGCGTGCCGCCCTGCACCATCTCGCGCGCTTGGCGCACCATCGCGTAGCCGGTGTAATTGTGGGTGAGAACGAAGACGCGGCCGGATTTCTTAACGAGCGCCCGAAGCTTTGTTGCCTCCTTGAGCGTCGTGGTCAGCGGCTTGTCGCAGATCACGTGGATGCCGGCCTTGATGAAGGCCGTCGCGACGGGAGCGTGCAAGTGATTGGGCGTTACGATTGAGACCGCTTCGATGCCTTCCGGCAGATCGCGCTCGCGTCGCGCCATCTCGGCATAGTCGAAATAGATGCGTTTCGGATCCAAGCCGAGGGCCAGGCCGGAGCGCAGCGTCTTCTTGGGCGTCGAGGACAAGGCGCCCGCGACGAGGTGGTAGTGGTCGTCGATGCGCGCCGCGATGCGGTGCACCGCCCCGATGAAAGCCCCCTCGCCGCCGCCCACCATGCCGAGGCGGATGCGGCCGCCGGCGAGGCGCTCCTTCGACTCAATCCGTGCCAACGATCGTCTCCAGCAGGGTCGTCAGCTCGGCCCGAATACCCGCGCTCGCCGCGATGATCGGGCCGCCGCCCTGCATTCCGCCGTGAGCGAAGAAATCGCTCACCCAGCCGCCGGCCTCCTGGATGAGAACCATCCCGGCCATGACGTCCCAGGGATAAAGATGCAGCTCGACGAAACCGTCGAGCCGGCCGCAGGCGACGAGGGCCAGTGAAACAGCCGATGAACCATTGCAGCGGAATCCCGCCTTCTTGTCGAATAGCGCCTGGAGTATCTCGAGATAGGTCGTCGACGAGTGGCGGAACGAATAGTCGACGCCGAGCGTCGCTTGCGCTAGGGACCCGCAATCGCTCGCGCGGACCGGCTTGCCGTTGCAGGTCGCGCCGCCGCCGCGTCGGGCAGCGTATTGCGCCTGCAGGGGCGGGATGTCGATCACGCCGACGACCGGCTCCCCCCAATGCATGAAGCCGATCGAGACGCACCAGTCCGAGCGGCCGGCAGCGAAATTGCCGGTTCCGTCGATCGGATCGATCACCCAGAGCGCCCGTAGGGTTTCCGCGCTGGTTTCGGTATACGTTTCCTCGGCGAGGAAGGCATCGTCGGGAAACAGACGCGTCAGGCTCTGCACGATGAGGCGCTCGACCGCCAGATCGGCCGCGGTAACGATATCCTGCGGGCCCTTGGCGGCGATTTGCAATCGCTTCGGCTCAGCCAAGAAGCTCCACGCAAGCCGGCCCGCCTCGGCGGCCACCGACCGGGCGGCATCGAAGCGAGACGTCAACTCTTTGGATGTCAGAGGCGTCTGTCCGGCTCTCGGACGCCCGCCCTTTCCGCCAGCTTGCATCTACGCCCGCGGCTGAAGATCGAACTTCTGCTCCTCGATCGGCTGGGGATTGCGGATGTCGGCCTCGCTGGCCGGCATGCCTCCCAGCGCAACCCGAGTCGCCACACCGATATTGTGAATTATGTCGTCGATATCCCGCGCGGTATGCAGGGGATGCATCGGCACCATCACCGTCCGGTTGAGGATCTCCAGCGAGCGAGCGCACATATCCTTCGAATAAGACCGCCGGCACTCCACATTCGCCGGCATGTTGAAAGGATTCATCGCCGGATGCGCCGCACCCGCTCCCATGAGGACCTGATCCCATTCGGTATAGGTGTGGCGGCCGGTTTTCCCCGCGATCACGCTGGGAAAGGTTCTCACGAAACTGTCGGCCGCCGCGGCGGAAGGAAGAGTGTACATCGTCTGGGTGGCGCAGTCGTCATCGGGAGAGTGTGTCATAGCCGGGCGGAGGCCGAGATTTCCCAGGTGCTTGGTGCCATCGAGAACGCGGCGTCTTTCGGCGCGCATCGCCGTCACCATGCCATCGATGCGATCGAGCTGCACGTTGAGCATCGCGCCCATCAATTCGGAGGCGCGGGCGCCATTGGTCACGAAGGGCTGGATCGCGTCACTCCTGCCGTTCCAATAAAAATGGCACGGATCGATCGCGCAGCGCACCCTTTCGGCCAGCCTTGCATCGTTCGTGGCCACGCCCCCACCTTCGCCGCAAGTCATGTTCTTGTAGTAGTTGAAACTGAAGGCGCCGAGATCGCCGACACTGCCGAGCCGGCGACCTTTATAGGAGCCGCCAACGCCCTGACAGGCGTCTTCGATCACGCTCAATCGGTGCTTCGCGGCGATGGACATGATGCTATCCATGTCGCAAGCAGCGCCCCACATGTGAACCGGGACGACAGCCTTGGTACGCGGCCGTATCGCGGCCTCAATCGCGTTGGGGTCGATCGTCAAGGACTCATCGACATCGACGATGACCGGGATCGCGCCCACGGCGAGCACGGACGTGGCGCTTGCCATGTAGGTATGCGAGGGAATGAGCACTTCATCGCCGGGGCCAAGACCCGCCGCGATCATAGCCGCCGCCAGGGCGTTGCTGCCGCTGGCCGCGAGCATGAAATGGTTGCAGCCGAGATATTTGGCGTATCGCGTTTCGAAACGCGCGCATTCACCGCCAATGCCGTAACGAAACAAACTTTGCGACTTTATTACTTTCGTGACGGCGTCGATTTCATCCTGGCCGACGACATACATGAGGAGAATCCTTCATTCTTCAATCATTGCCGGTGAAGCTAGAACGAGGAATGGGCTTATGAAAGAGCCACCTTTTTCCCATTCGATGGAGCCAATCTGCGATTGGCCGACAGAGAAGCTTGCTTCGGATCGCAGCTTTGGAAGGCCGACCGCAATCCGTTCACGGCCCTGACCATCTCGCGATCGCCCACACCTGCAAACCCGAGCAGCAGGCCTTGTCGTGGCGCATCGTGCTGATAGTTGATTGAAACCGGCTGTACATCGACGCCATGGCGCAGCGCAGCGCTCGCGATCGCATGATCATCGAGGGGCGGTATCAGCCAGCCCAAGATCTGCATTCCCGCATCGTTCTCGCTTACGTCCATCCATGCGCTCAGTTTGCGTCGACAAAGTATTAGGAACTCGGTCTGCCGGCGCGCATAGAGTCGCCGCATGCGCTTGAGGTGCGTTGCAAAATATCCCTCGCGAATAAAGTCAGCGAGCGTCGCTTGCAGCAGAAGCGGGGCAAATTGCCCGGTCACGCTCAACGCCCGCTCGAAGGCGGGCGCAAGGCTTGGCGGCGCGACAAGAAAGCCGATGCGCAGAGACGAAAACAGCGTCTTCCCGAAGGTCCCTACATAGATTACCCGCTGCGTATGATCGAGCCCGCGCAACGCCGGTACCGGCTGGCCGCGAAATCGATACTCGCCATCGTAGTCGTCCTCGATGATCCAGGCGTTATGCCGTTCGGCGATCGCCAGAAGCCGCAACCGTTCGTCCATGCCCATGATAGTCCCGAGTGGCCACTGGCAGGACGGTGTCACGTAGATCATTCGCGGGGGCGGCAAACTAGGATCGCCAAGCTCCCATCCTCCCTTATGCACGCGCAAAGGCGCGAGTTCGGCGCCGCCACTCAACAGGGCGCTGCGCGCGCCTAGATACCCCGGCTCCTCTAACCAAACCGCTTCGCCGCCGTCGAGAAGAAGCCGTGCCGTAAGATCCAGCGCCGCCTGCGCGCCGGTCACGACGATGACCTGGTCAGGGCGGCAATTGACCCCGCGCGCGACCGCCAAGTATTCCGCGATGGCCTCTCGCAAACCCCAATGGCCGGCAAAAGACTGGTAAGCGAGGATGTCGTCGCCGCGGCGCCTTGCGTTGCGCGCCAGAAGCCGCGCCCAGGTCGAAAACGGGAACGTTGCGCTCTCAGGAAATCCGGGGTGAAAATTGAGCTTGCCCGGACTGCGCGGAGGCTGGGGTCGGCTTGCCATGAGTTCGCCGCGACGAGATAAACCCGGCGGATCGGCCGGAGCATGCTCCTTTGCGGAACTGATCATCGAGTGCGGCAGCGATGCCACGCGCGTCCCGGAGCCAGACTGGGCTTCAACGTAGCCTTCCGCCAATAATTGGTCATAAGCGGCAACAACGGTGTTTCGACCAACACCGAGTTGTTGAGCCAATGTCCGTGTCGCCGGCAGGCTTGTGCCAGCCCCAATCAGGCCTTCAAGGATGTACGTGCGCAGAATATCGTAGAGCTGGCGGTTCAACCGTATCTTCAAGCTGCGATCGACCGTCACGGCGTCAAATGGAAGGCGCGAGTGTCTGCTCAAAGCGCACGACTCCAGAATCACTCAGCCGGTCCGGACAGAGCCTCCGACGTCGGAAACACGCGAAGGCCCGAACGCCGGAATTCTAGCATCGCGTGGCCAGAGGATAACCTACCGCCTGACGGGCCGCTATAAATGCTACCGGGACGGTAGGCGGATCCAGATCCGTCGCAACGAATATGCGCTGCGAGGGATCGAAATTGCCGATCGGCTAAGCGCGGCTTTACTTCCCCTTGACCT
>Ga0137392_10002899_pt1 | contig 10457 bp, 6 predicted proteins | sample 15con2h34AmetaG_FD_101394 | JGI IMG/M metagenome (GOLD analysis project Ga0137392, IMG submission 101394) | Vadose zone soil microbial communities from Angelo Coast Range Reserve, California, USA - 15con2h3.4A metaG | ecosystem: Environmental > Terrestrial > Soil > Vadose zone > Saprolite... | reverse complement strand
ATAGTGACCAGCTCAACGGACGAGCGCCGCCCCCCTCCCTCGCCTGAACCAGCCGTCTTCCTTGAAAAGAAGTCGTTCGTGGAGAAGGTCAATGAAGCCAGGTGCCCTTGTCTCCGTATTTTTCCCTATTGGCGCAGCCCTTGCGACGGACGGCGGATGCGCCATTGCTTTCGCGGCACTAAGAAACAGAGGCCAGCGGGCCTTACCTTTTTGCGGAGTCTGAGCCATATGAAGAACCAATTCTGGAAATATCTTGCGCTGCTGGTCTTGCTCCCCTCGAGCGCGCGGGCGCAAACGCCGGCACCCCTGAGCTGGGAGCAGGTGCGGCAACGCTTCGAGCAGAATAATCCGACGCTGCTGGCCGGCAAGCTGGGCATCGATGAATCGAAGGCGCAGGAAATTACGGCGTACCTTCGCCCGAATCCGAATTTCACGCTGTCGACGGATGGGACGCAAATCGCGCGCTACAAGGGAGTGTGGCAGCCGTTCACCGGCACCCAGTTTGCAACCATCATCAGTTATCTGCACGAACGGCAGCATAAGCGCGAATTGCGGCTGGAAAGCGCTCAGAAAGCGACGGGAATCTCCGTTTCCGGCCAGGCGGACTTGATGAGGAGCCTGCTCTTCGCTTTGCGCGCGGCTTTCGTGCAGACGCTTCAGCAAAAGGCCATTTTCGAACTGGCAAAGGAAAATCTCGCGTATTACGACCACGTCCTGGACGTGAATCGCGAACGCTACAAAGCCGGCGGGATCGCCCAGGTCGATCTCGACCGTCTCGAGCTGCAGCGCGTCAATTATGAGTCTGATCTGCAAACCGCGGAAGAGAGCCTGGAAACCGCGAAAATCCAGCTGCTCATGCTCTTGAACGACCGGACGCCGGTTGAGCAATTCGACGCGACGGGCCCCTTTGATTTTTCCCGGCAAATCACGCCGCTGGACGAAGTGCGGCAAACGGCGCTGGATAACCGGCCGGACCTGAAGGCGGCGGTGCAGTCCGTCGACAAAGCGAAAACCGATCACCGACTGGCGGTGGCAAATGGGTCGACCGATCCGACTTTCAGCGCGTGGTATACGTATAACCCGTCGTTCAACAACCCGTTCGACCACCAAACGGTGGGCGCCAGCGTGAGCATCCCGCTGCGTATTTTCGACCGCAACCAGGGCGAAAAGTTGCGCACGCAGCTGGACATCGACCGCAACGAGCGGCTGATGGAGGCGACGCGGGCGCAAGTCTTCGCCGACGTGGATTCCGCGTACGCCACGGTCGACAGCACGTTGATCCTTCTGCAACCCTATAAGGACAAGTATTTGCAGCAGGCGTCGAGAGTCCGGGACACGATCGCGTTTTCCTACGAACACGGCGCCGCGTCGCTCCTGGATTTTCTGAACGCGCAGGCTGAGTACCGGAGCGTGCAAGTCAATTACTTGAACCTCGTGGCTTCTTATCTGAACGCGGCGAGCCAACTGAATCAAGCAGTAGGACGTGAGGTCGTCCAATGAGGCGCGCGGGGTTCGGACGAATCATTTTATTTTTCAGTTTAGGCGGGATGCTCGCGGGCTGCGGCGAAAGCAAAGGTGATCCTAAGGCAGAGGCTCCGCCGCCGGCGAAAGTCGAGCAAGAAGGAGATGCGAACCTCATACAGGTGGCTCATCCAGAGCAGTTTCCCTTGGCCACGGCGGTCGCACATGAGTCGCGGTCGCAGTTGACGGTAACGGGGACAGTCAATCCGGACATTTCCAGGAGCGTGCCGGTCATTTCGATTGCCACTGGCCGCGTGGTAGAGGTTCATGCGCGCCTGGGCGATACGGTGAAAAAAGGCCAACTGTTGCTGCGGATACAAAGCGCGGACATGTCCGCTGCGTTTTCCGATTACCGCAAGGCGGTCGCCGACTCAAAACTCGCGCGAATCCAATTCGAACGGGCCAAACTGCTCTACGACAAAGGCGCCATCTCCCTGAACGATTTCCAGACAGCGGAAGACGTCGAGAACAAAGCCCAGGTGGACGTGGAGAACACCACCGAACGGATTCGCGTTCTCGGGGGCAACGTCGATCATCCGGCCGCAATTGTGGATGTTCGCGCTCCGGTTTCAGGGGTGATTACTGACCAGCAAGTCACGAATGCTTCGGGTGTGGCAGGTCTAGGCTCACCAAATCCGTTCACGATCTCCGACCTGAGTTATGTATGGATTCTCTGCGATGTTTACGAAAATGACCTCGCCAGCGTACACGTCGGGGAAACCGCCGAAATCCGACTGAACGCTTTTCCCGACAAGGTTTTCACCGGCCGCATCAACAATGTACTTCCCGTGCTCGATCCAACGCTCCGCACAGCCAAGGTGCGCATCGAGGTGCGCAATCCCGGGCTGATGCGTGTGGGCATGTTTGTTACGGCAACCTTCCATGGACAGAAAAAGGAAACGTATGCAGCCGTTCCGGCTACCGCCATTTTGCATTTGCACGATCGCAACTGGGTTTACCTGCCGACTGGGGACAAAAAGTTTCGTCGAGCGGAGGTTACTGTTGGTCGGACATTAGCAAACAACATGCAGGAGATTGTTTCGGGCCTGCAGCCCGGCCAGCAAGTGATTCAGAACGCGCTGGTGTTTCAGAACACGGTGGAGCAGTAGATGCTTCGCAAACTTGTCGATTTTTCGCTGGAGAACCGCCTTCTAGTTCTTGGAAGCGCGGTGCTGTTGCTGGCCTGGGGCGCGGTCTCGTTTCATCAGCTTCCCGTGGAGGCGTACCCCGACGTTGCCAACAACTACGTCGAGATCATCACGCAATGGCCGGGAATTTCCGCGGAACAAATCGAGCAGCAAGTGACGATTCCGCTCGAAGTCGTGATGAACGGCATTCCCCACATGGTGCATTTGCGCTCGTTTTCTCTCTTCGGCCTCTCGGACCTGAAGCTGATTTTCGATGACGAAGAAGAGAACGCCTGGAACCGGGAAAGGGTTCTGGAACGGCTTGCGCAAGTGACGTTGCCGGCGGGCGTCGTGCCGCAGATGGGCACGGACTGGAGCCCCGTCGGCCAAATCTACTTCTTCACGCTGAAAAGCACGAACCCGAACTACGACGTGATGGAGTTGAAGTCCATCGAGGATTGGGTGATCGAGAAGAATTTCAAGTCCGTGCCCAATGTCGTCGATGTCGCCAGCTTCGGCGGGCCCACGCGCGAATATCAGGTTCGCATTGATCCCAACAAGCTAATCGCCTACGGTCTCAGCCTCGCTCAAGTGGAACAGCAACTGACGAACAACAACGCCAACGCGGGTGGCAGCTTTATCGAAGCAGGGCTGCAACAGATCAATGTTCGGGAAGTGGGACTGGTCAAAAACGTCCGCGATATCGAAAACACGGTCATTATGACCAAGAGCGGAACGCCGCTGCGCATAAAAGATATTGCTGCCGTTTCGCAAGGCCCCAAGATCCGGCTCGGCCAGTTCGCGCGAGCGATTCATCGGGAAGACGGCGAGATCGTCGATAACGACGATGTGGTCTCGGGCATCGTGCTCTTGCGCAAGGGCGCAAATGCGGACGAAGTACTCGCGGGAATCCACGCGAAGATCAAGGAATTGAATGAGCAGATCTTGCCGCCGGGCGTAAAAGTAGTTCCGTTTATTGACCGAAGCGATCTGGTCCGCTACACGACTCATACGGTGCTGCACAATCTCACGGAGGGCATCATTCTGGTAGTTGTCGTACTTTTTCTGTTCCTGGGGAATGTGCGCGGGGCGGTCATCGTCGCGCTGACGGTGCCGTTCGCGCTGTTATTTGCGGCGACGTGCCTAAAGCTGAAAGATATCCCTGCAAATTTGCTGTCGCTTGGCGCGCTGGATTTCGGAATGGTCGTGGACGGCGCGGTGGTGATGGTGGAAAACATCGTCCGGCACCTGGGCCACGGCGGCAGCACCTACAAGACGCCGATGGAGCGCATCCGTGAGGCCGCGCACGAAGTGCAGCGCCCGGTATTCTATGCAATCGGGATCATCATTACCGCGTACTTGCCAATTTTCACTCTGCAACGTGTGGAGGGGCGGCTTTTTCATCCAATGGCCTGGACTGTAGCTTTTGCGCTCCTCGGTGCGCTCGTATTTTCCATGGTCCTCGCGCCGGTCCTATCCAGTGTGTTGTTCAGCAAGGGGGTAAGCGAATGGCGCAACCCGGTAATGGAATTCTTGAAAACGCACTATCGCAACGCTGTACGATGGGCCGTCGAGCACCGCTTCGCGACGGTGGGTGTGGCGGCGGTGGGCTTTGCCGCCAGCATTTATCTTACCGTGGGCGGAGTTATCGGTTCCGAGTTTCTGCCCCATCTCGATGAAGGCGCGCTTTGGGTGCGCGGAACTCTGGCCCCCAGCACTGGGCCAACGGAAGGCACGCGGCTGGCGAACCAGGCGCGTGTTGTTCTTTGCTCTTTTCCTGAAGTGACTCAATGCACCAGCCAGGTCGGGCGCCCGGACGACGGGACCGACACGACAGGCTTCTTCAATACCGAGTACTTCGTCGATTTGAAGCTGAAAGAAAAGTGGCGGCCTGTTTTCCATGAGGATAAGGAAAAGGTGATCGCCGCCATGCAGCGGGAACTGGACAAGATTCCCGGCGTGATCTGGAATTTTTCCCAGCCCATTTCGGACAATATGGAAGAAGCGGTGAGTGGGGTAAAAGGTGAACTGGCGGTGAAGATTTACGGCGACGACCTCAAGACTCTGGATGGCATGGCGGATCAGATTGTCAATGCCATGCGCCAGGTGAAGGGGATTGAGGACCTCGGAGTTTTTCGAGTTCTTGGACAGCCGAACCTCGACGTCGCGGTGGACCGTGTGCAAGCGGCGCGCCATCAAATCAACGTCGCGGACGTGCAAGATGCCGTCCAGACCGCGGTTGGTGGCACGGCTTTCACTCAGGTTTTGCAGGGTGAGCGGCGATACGACCTGGTTATACGCTACCTTCCGCAATTTCGTAACACGAGGGAAGCCATCGAGAGCATTCGCTTGCTTTCGCCAACCGGCGAGCGCGTTTCGCTGGCACAGCTTTGCAAAATCGAGGAGCGGGAAGGCGCTTCTGAAATTTACCGCGAAGGAAATGAGAGATATATCGCCATTAAGTATAGCGTACGCGGACGGGATCTTGGCGGAGCCGTCGAGGAAGCGATCGAGAAGGTAAACGCGAAGGTCCAGCTTCCGCGCGGGTATCATATCGACTGGGCCGGCGAGTACGAGAGTGAAAAGCGCGCCGAAGCTCGACTTCTCGTTATCGTGCCGCTAACGCTCCTGGTGATTTTTGGCATTCTCTACACTATGTTCCGGTCCTTCAAATGGGCGCTTCTCCTTCTCGGTAACGTAGCGATGGCGCCGATTGGAGGATTGCTCGCGCTCCTTTTCACCGGCACGCACTTCAGCGTTTCCTCAGGCGTTGGATTCCTGGCACTTTTCGGAGTTTCAGTGCAAACCGGCGTCATCATGCTGGAATATATCAATCAACTGCGCGCGCGCGGCCACTCGATCGAAGACGCTGCCGTCGACGGAGCTGTGCTCCGGCTTCGTCCCATTATGATGACCATGCTTGTTGCCACGCTCGGCCTATTGCCGGCCGCGCTGTCGCGCGGCATTGGTTCGGACTCCCAGCGTCCGTTTGCGATTGTTATCGTCGGGGGATTGATTGGCGCTCTGGCTCTGAGCATCTTCTTGCTTCCGACGTTGTACGTGTGGTTCGCGAGGGAAGGAGACAGACTCCCCGCGCCTGAAGCAGATTTTGCCGAGGAATCATCTGGAAACTGAGCAGGCGGCAGCTGACTTGATTCGCGACTTTGGCCAGATGGCTTTGATTCAGCGGCGCGCGGCAAGCTCTTTTTGCGGGGGAGCCAATTTGCGCGCGGCGCGCACGATGCCCAGAAACCTTCGGGCCAGTTCGACAATCTGCTCCGCGCGCCGGTGCCGAATCGCATCCCGGGGAATCAGCTCGCTGCCGATCCCCAGCGCCGTGGCCCCAGCGCGGATCAAGTCCGAAGCCGTCTGCTGCGTCACGCCGCCCGCCGCCACAAACGAGGCATTTGGGAATGGCCCCTTCAGCGCCCGAATGTAACCGGCGCCTCCGACTTGGGCGCAGGGGAACACTTTGATGAAATCTACGCCGGCTCTCCACGCCGCCGTTACTTCGCTCGGAGTGAGCGCGCCGGGCATGGTCACGACATCCGCTTTTTTCGTGAGTTCCACGATGCTGAGGTCAAGTCCGGGGCTTGTCAGGAAATGCGCTCCCGCTTCCAGGCAACGCCGAGCCGTTTCGGGATCCAAGACCGTTCCTGCTCCCACGATGATGTCCGGGACGTTTGTCACCATGTCGTGGATCAGTTCGCACGCTTCCGGAACCGTCATGGTGATTTCCACGATGGGTATTCCTCCGGAAGAAACAGCGGCAGCCGCGAAACGCGCCTCCTCGGTGCAAGATACGCGAATCGCCGGAACGATGCCTATCTCTTCAATGCGCGCCCGCACCTCTTCTTTTTTCATGGTAGTGCCCCCTGGTGGACGAGGCCTCCGTGGAGACTAGCGGGGATTCCGTCTCGCGATAAGGGCGATTCTACCTCAAATATTGTCTAACGCGTCCCGCGACCGGGCTCCGGCCCAGTCCGCGAGTCTCCCGCGAGAGCCAATAGGGCTTCTTGCGCTATGCTGCGTTGATGGAAGAGAGGCACGGCGCGGCGAAGCAGAACCCTGCCGACGGTCTCTGCGCGGATTGCGTCCACGCTCGCCACATCGAATCGGACCGCAATTCTGTTTTCATTCTGTGCAATCTCTCCCTCACCGATTCCCGTTTCTCCAAGTATCCGCGCCTCCCCGTCCTCACTTGCGAAGGATACAAAAAGAAGTTGTAGCACCAATCTACCGATTAGCGATTCGTATTTTCCTGATGCATTCAATTCACCTTATGGTAAGTTATGGATAGGTTCATCCTCTCGACGAGGTGCTCTTATGGCTTCCCGCTCGGAACTCGCTTTCTTCGCTCCCTTGGTTCTACTCGCCTGCCCATCACACGCCAATGCCGACAAACTGCAAATCACAAGCAATCCACCTGGTGCCACCGTGGAACTCGATGGCGTAGTTGTCGGCACCACCCCGTTTGAAAAGGATTTTCCCGGCGGCTACTTCCACAAAACAAGGACCTCCATGGGTTCGCGCCTCGAGCATCCCGTCGTAGCGCGCATCAGTCTCGCCGGTTATACCAGCAGGGAACTCAAGCTCACCGAAGGGCCCATGAATTGGATTTCTCTCAACGGCCGCAACCGCGGCGAATACTGGCTCTTCAAGCAGGATCATTTCGATGTCGAACTGAAAGCCATCTCCGAAACCTTCACCGGTGGCATCACGGCAAAGGTTTCTGATTCCAGCGTTGCTTTGGCGCCGGAGCTCTCTCTCGAAGAACTCGTGCGCCAGGCCAAGCCCGCGGTCGTCTATTTGAAAGGACTCGACAAAGCCGGTTCAGGATTCTTCGTCACCGGCACGGGCGTCATCGTCACCAACGCCCATCTCGCCCGCGGCGAAGAAACGCTGCTCACCTTGCTTTCCAACGGCCAGCAGCTCGAAGCCAAAGTCGTTCACGTAGAACCGGACCTGGACATCGCCCTCGCCAAAATCGAACGCGCCTCGGGAAGCAAGGAGTTTCCTCATCTCACGCTTACCGACGCCACCAGCGTCCATCAGGGCGAAAATGTCCTGGCCATCGGCAATCCGGGCGACGCCATGCTTTTCAGCGTGACCAAAGGCATTGTCAGCGCCGTCGGAACATTTCCCAGCGCCGGTCCCGGCACGTGGATTCAAACCGACACGCCCATCAATCCCGGCAACAGCGGCGGCCCGCTGCTCAACTCCCGCGGCGAAGTCATCGGCATCAACACGCAAAAACTCATCAAGAAAAATGTCACCGGCATCGGCTTCGCCCTCAGCGCCACCGATCTTCTTGAAGTCCTGCATCGCTTCTATCCCAACGCCGTGCCGCTTACAGAAAAACTCGCCGCCCCCGCTCGTTCCGCGGAATCCATAGCCGCTCCGCCCCCGGCGGAAACCTTCGGCACTGTCGTATTAAACGAACCCAAAGGCGCTGAAATCTGGCTCGACCAAGCCTTCGTCGGCAATGTCCCCGCAAAACTGAAGCTCACCGCTGTGCAGCACCTGATTGTGATCAAGGTTCGCGGTCATGCCGATTGGATTCGGTCCATCACCGTGCAGAAAGACAGCGAAGTCACTCTCAAACCTGAACTTCCATAACTTCGTCGAGCGTAAACTTCCCATTTTCTGCGGAATCATCGGCTAGTCGAACCGCCGGACAAAAAAAATGGCAGGGCGCCACGGGGGACGCCCTGCCGGATGCGCTGCTGCGGTGTGGCTCTGTTATTCCGGTTGTTTAGGACTCTGTGGATTCTGGTCCGGCGGTTGGGGGTGTGCCGCCACCGGCGTGACAGTGGCTGCATTTGTGCTGCTCACCGCTAATTCCGAAGGCTTGTACTTCGGTGCGCTGACATACCCGTGCACCAGGTTCTTCTCCACGCGGTTCACCACCACCTGCAGCGGCTGTGAATCGTTCTCGTTATGGATCCAGATCGGCTCGTACAAGTTTACGTTCTTCTTGGTCAGCTTGTTGTCGTCCACAATCATGTCCAGATTGAAATTCTTGTGTTTGGTATCTGTCCTTCGCAGGGCAAGCGTCAGCGGTCCCACCCGCTGGAACTCCTTGGATTTTGTCAGGTCGAACTCAAAATAACTCCGCTCTCCGCGTTTCGCCAGCGCCACCAATTCTTCATGGGTCTTGGCGATGGAACCGTTCAGCTCATCCCGCGTGGAATTCAGATTGCCTTCCAGGTCGGTGCGGTTCTTGGCCACCTGGTCCTGGGTATCTTTCAACTGCTTCTGCTGTTCGTCGATGCGCGCCTGGAGCTCTTTCAGCCGTTTGTTTTCCGCCGCGCTTCTCTTGCCGGCCGCGGGCTTTGCTCCGGCTGCGTTTAATTGCGCTGCCGGCGTCTTCTTTTGCGCTGCTGCGGCTGCTTGCTGCGCGGCCGACATGTCGTTCAGTTTCGCCGTCAAGGTGTTCAACTGTCCTTGCATTTCGTTGATCGTCGCGTTCGCCACGGACGCCTGCGCAGCCATATGACTGGCCATGATTTGTTGCCGGTAGCCGTAGCCAAACGCCAGCCCCGCCCCCACAATCAGCGCCACGACGGCCACCAGAAGCCAGCGATTTGCAGTCAAGCTCAGGGGTTCTCGGTTATGTCCGTTTTCATTCGATTCCAGGTTCTCATCCATAATCTTTCTCCTTGATCTCACTCTCGTTCCGTCCGGTTCCCCGCGGAATGTTCACTGCAGGCTAAACGGCACTCCCCAAAAAACCATTTCCTCACCATCAGCTCGTTGCCGTGCACATTTCCCCGTTCCTGTCTCATGCAAGCGAAACACCGCGCATCGAGAAACCCGCTGTTTTGTTAAGTCCTTTCCACTCAAGGAATAAGAGCAAAACTGCGAAAATCTTCTTCTTCCCCGTGGGTACTAGTCCCGGTATTTTTTCCCTGCTATCGGTGCGACTTGCTCTCCAGCTGGGGACTAACTTGTTCCCCCCGAATTCCCTTTGCCTCGCGTTGCTCCATTTCGCTCCTTGTGCTAGCATCCGCCTCGTCAGGAGATCGGACCAGGGACATTCATTCGACCTTCGCCCCCGCCCCACGGGGACCTAGGCGTGGCGGCCACGTTCTCCTCCCTCATTTATAACTTGCCTGGCGCAGGCCCGCGCCCAGTTCTTTCGCACGGACCTCGCCTTCTGGAGGTTTACATGAAGAGCTATCTCACCAGGGACATTCGCAACGTTGGCATTGTCGGCCACGGCGGCACCGGGAAGACCCAACTGGTGTCGTCGTTGCTCTTCACCGCGGGAATGACTCCGCGCTGGGGAAAAGTGGCTGAAGGCAGCGCCCCCACGGACTGGGACGAAGAAGAAATCGCCAGAAAAATCTCCATCCAAACGGGTCTCGCTCATGCCGAATGGCCCGCCACCCCGGCCAGCCCCTCCGGATCTTCCGACAAAGTTAAAATCAATTTCATCGATCTGCCCGGCTATTCCACTTTCATCACCGAAGCCAAGGCCTCGCTCATCGCCGCCGATGCCGCGCTTATCGCCGTTGACGCGCACGTCGGCTCCCAGGTCACCACGGAAAAAGTCTGGGACTATTGCACCGAGTACGACATTCCCCGCGCTTTCGTTCTCACCTGGATGGACCGCGAGCTTTCCAGTTTCGAACGCTCCATGGAATCGCTTCAGGAAGTTTTCGGCCGCAACGTGGTCTCGCTCCAAATGCCCATCGGCAGCGAAAAAGGATTCCGCGGCGTCATTGATCTCGTGGCCATGAAAGCGCACATCTATAAACCCGACGGCGATGGCAAACCTTCGATCGAAGAAATTCCCGCCGCGCT
>Ga0137392_10002895_pt1 | contig 10461 bp, 8 predicted proteins | sample 15con2h34AmetaG_FD_101394 | JGI IMG/M metagenome (GOLD analysis project Ga0137392, IMG submission 101394) | Vadose zone soil microbial communities from Angelo Coast Range Reserve, California, USA - 15con2h3.4A metaG | ecosystem: Environmental > Terrestrial > Soil > Vadose zone > Saprolite... | reverse complement strand
CTCGCTCACGCCTATTTGCCGGGAGAGCAGAGTGGCACGATGGCGATAATTGGAATCTCCACCAAAGGCGCGGCAACGGTTCTCGGCACCGCAAAGACAGCAGAAGGCGCGCATTGCGCCGCGGCAGATGATCGCGACAATGCTTACGTGTGCGATCCAAACCGCGGCAAAATCCTCGTCTTCAAAGATTCGCTGCCTCCTGAACAATGAAGTCACCCGCGTATTACGCCGATAACATCGAATCGTGCGGCTAGAACTTTGCCGACACGGACCTAGTGAATTGACAATGCTAAGCCCGTCCAGAGCTGGGCCTGCTGTTCTGGCCCGGTTGACAAAGTCCGGTTCTGTGGGAGGGATAGCGATTAGAGGTTTCACATGGAAATGAAACTGGAATCGGCGCAGGGGCAACTGTTCGATGTAGCCGCGCTGGTTTCGCGGATTGTGGTGGGATTAGGTCGCGATTCAGTCAGGCAGCCGTCCGACGGCGAACCATTACCCAGTCAATGATTATTCATTCCCACTCGAACAGAAAAGGATGCGCTGGATCGATCTGGACGAGAGCGAATGCGCTGGTGGAGTTTGCTAGTGATGCTTCGATGACCGTCCGCCTAGCTTGGTCATGAGTGCGCGTGAATCAAAATTGTTTTGGTGACCATCGCCGTGATGCCTTAGCCCTTTAGTTGTGGGCAGGCGAACGGCGCGCAAATCGAAACGAGACAAAATGGTTGTCAGCAGGAAACGCCAGCTTCTTGAAAAATGCCGCGACCCGCCGCCAACCGATCTCTTCGTGATCAAGGATTACGTAACTAACCTGCTTATTACGGCTCTCGACCTGCGGCTGGAGACGACCACGGTCGAGCGGCCATGGGAATGCTATCGAGCCAATTTGCGCCCTCAAGTTGGGACGTTTGCCGAACTCAAGCTACTGCTCGAATCGGGCATCCCGGACAGGGACACTGCCAGGCGTCTGTGCAGAAGAGGCGAGCTTCTGTTGATTCAACAGATCGCGTCGTCGGTTCGCAGCGAGTTTCTTGGTCCAAAAATACACATTGGATTTGGGCATGCGCGTATTTGGACAACTGGGGTGACGATGCCAGAAGCAGCCGTGGACGAAGATCACCTTCCGAACTCTGATGAAGGCGAGATCTGGAGCCCCGGGTATGTCTCGGCGATGAAGGCGGTATCGATGGCCCATACCGTGTACGAGCCGACGTACCGCCATCTCGGGACGGGTGCCCTTGCTCCGTACCTGCGCCATTATCTCGCTCCGGCGTTTTCTAGTAACTGTATCCAAAACGGCGCCTGCCTTTAACTCACCTCGTCGTCTCGTCGCTCCGTGATTGTGACAACACAATCCAAAACGCGAGATTGTTTAGGATGTTGCGAAGCGAGGCTTTGACACGTTGTAAAACGCGATAATACCTGTTGAAAATGGAAATTTCCACTAAGGCGTTGGCGGATTGACGCTCAGGTTCTTCCGGGAGAACATCAACGCGGTTAAAAAAATCCGCGTCGCTTCATGAAGTTCAGCCTCCGACCAACTCGCCATCCCGTTGTGTTGCCCATCATTTCGGTAGATGACGGCCGCAAGAAGCGTGCGCGCGATTTCGATATTGGGCCCAGTGGAGGTCAACGCGGCGACGTTAGCGAGCTGAGCAGCGCGGGAGGCCGACTTGGTGGACACCAGTCCGTGATGCATGCTCAGGATCGCATGGACATCGGAGACCGCGTTCCAGAAGCGCCGCACCTTTTTCATAAGGGTCCCCTCGGAAGAGACGCCAGCCTCGTCCAGGAGAACGTTGATCAAATGCTCGAACGTGGTCGAGATCGACTCGACCTCCTTGGCTAAGGCTACCTGATCGACAAGAGAGCCAATGAATTGGCGCGCCAGAATAGCTTCAATGCTTAGATGCATTTTCCAGAGGTCGCGACGATCCAGCCAATCTAGCAGATCTGTGACGTCTGTCTCCGTCAAACTCAGCGCGGAGTTCGCGCTGGGTGCGCGGGCAACGACACTGTGTTTGAGGGACAGTTCAGCCTGCTCACGCGCCTGCTTCGTCCAATCGGGGAACACAACGTCCAAGGTGTTTTCGAGGTGACCCGTGGGCTGTCCCACTTCCTGCGCGAGACCGGGGAAATCTTGGTCGTGCGCGTGCATTACCATTCGAACGGCAAGTGCAATTTGATGTTTGTACTCGGCTGCAACCTCGGCACGTCCGCGACGGCTCCACTCATCCCAGCGCTTGCACAGATAGATTAGGAAGGCGATGGCCTGCTCTCGTGTCGCGTGGATGGCTCGTAGCACGTGCTGAGCCGTCCGCTTTTGAGCAGCATTAAAATCGTCTAGCTCGACACCTTCTAAGTTGAACGGCTCGCCTCGGTGAACCCGCGAGATGGCGTTGAGTTTTCGCTCGCGGACAGCCTCTACACGTGCGGCTGCATCGAAAAATGGCCCCCATTGTAGGCCAAGCTTGAGCCCGCGCGGACCTTCGAACGAGACTGCTTCCATCCACTCCACACCAAGCGGCAGACGACGAAAGTTCCCTCGGAGGGCTAGGTCCATCAGGTCCGGCCGACGGGTGTCAAAGACCAGGTGCATCCCCATCTCCAACGCGTCGGCGACGAGCAGTACTTGCCAATCGTGGTAGTACGTGTCAACCGCATCATCGACATAGAGCGGACTTTCGTTCTCCCCGCGTATATTAGTAAGGAAACTACTCCACGGCTCGAAAGGCTGGCCAGAGACATTCGACACAATCAGGCTGACACCTGGCGGCACCTCTCGATCTAGTGGGTGAACCTCCTCAGGATCGGCATCGAACCGATTCCACAAGTGCAGCGCCTGGTCCAAAGTTTGCGCAGCGGTGCGCTCTGCTTGAGACGGTAATGTGCCCGGAACGCTTCCTCGGGCTTCAATGACTAGAGCCCTCGGCCAGCGGATACGGGCGACCGGCACTACTATTCGCTCGCGCTCCAGAAACTCGAGCAGCTTATCCAGAGACGAGGTTGAACGCAGGTGAAGGTCGGCTATTAGCGAGCCGAATCTACTCGGCGAGATATACCGGTTGCGAGACGCCGTGTGGCCCTTGGTGTACAATTGAAAAGCCGTGAAGTGGTACGGGGTGTTAATGGAAGAGCAATCTACGTAAGCTACTCGTAAGTGTACCCATAAACAGAAAGAGGAGTAAATGCCGCGCTTAATCGGGAGTTGATCGCGAGGGCGGAAGCCATCGCTTCACCGCGACGGGTAGTGCTGGATATGGACAGCACCGAGATCCTGGTTTACGGCGAACCGGAGCAGGGTGCGTACACGGTAAATGAAGCATTCATGTTCGCACCGTAGAGCGAATCGGTTGAGATCTCTATCTCCGGTTACCGTCAGGAAATATTTCGGCAAGTACGCATTCTATAATGCGATACTGGCGGAGCGAAACTGTCCGAGCTGTATTGCGCGAAATCGTCATGGCTGGGCGGCGGGACAGCTAATAGAAATGGATTGCCACTAACTTCGTTGGCTGCGGCCGCTTTCGTCTGTCCATCTCACCTCGATCCTCAGTCGAGCGGGGAGCCTCAGATGAGCATACTTGGGAGGCATCCCAGCGAAATCGAGAAACATGAGATTGGCGTCGAAACGAAAGCTGTGTTCTGGCTGAATGCGCGCATCGATGAACTGACCGATGGTTGACTTTATGAGCTCGCTTTCATTGGGCGAATACAGTTCTGGGTTCACTTCAACGGACTCGAAAGGCGTATCGGAGAGATTCCGTCCTGTTCCTGTGATTCGGTAGATAAAAACCCGAAGCGTCCGAAAAACTGCACGTCACATCGGAGGCCGGTTGCCTCGAACCAGAGGGTGTCCGTACCACTCGCCCCGGCGCTCTCCGTTTCGCTCGCTCGCTTTGCAGTTGCACCCTTTTGTATCTTGCTGTCAGGACGACGAAAATAACCGCGCAAAGCCCGAGGAGCGAGGCTGCAACCAAGACGCACCGATACCGGCGCTCCGCCGCTCGAATCGCAAGACACTCTTCGACTACCCAGTCGGAGTTTCGCTTGGGCCATCGGAGAAAGAATCCTGGAGAGGTCACGGTCGAATTTGGGACTGAGTGAGTTCTTCTAGTGCTAATACTATAGCATACTTCAGAGCCAAAATCTCTGCCCTAACTTCACGGTTAGTAGGCCATTTTCATTTATCACGTGGTATGACATCCTGCGGCGTGGACCCGCGCAAACTGCCGATTGGGATTCCGGTGCTGGTAAAAGGCCGTTATCCTGGCGTCGTGCTATCAACTGGCAAGCGACAAGGCTGGCTAGGTCTAAAGACGCCTATACACATAAAGCCTGACGCAACCGGCGAGCATATCGTGGCGCTACCGTCGCAGGTTCGTATGAGACCGTGTACTTACTGCCAACAAAAACACACGGCGGTACCATCGACATGGGCGCAGGCTCAGAGTGGTTTTGTTCAGATTGCAATCGACTCTTTTTGAAATGGGAAGCGCAGCGTAAGCGGTCGAAGGTTTCAAAATGACCCACTACCTCACTCACACTTCTTGTTCTTATATCGTCAAGATACCCGACGCTGAAACCGCGCCCTTTCCGGCAACTTCGTGGTGAAGACCCTTTGCGCGCTCGCTCGACGCGGCTCAAGGACTCGTTATACCTTCTAGTATGGGCACCAAACTTCGGTCACTCCGCTTCTGCAATTATCTCGGTGTCGCGTCTGAACCCGTCGAAATTCAGTTTCATCCTCGGTGCACGGTCCTTTGCGGACCAAACAACAGCGGCAAGACCACCGTCCTGACCGCCGCATCTCTCTTGTTTGAGGCAATGCGTTCTTCTGCTTACTCTGACCGAAGCGGCACTCTCGATTTATCGACCGCCACGGGGTCTCCACTCACGCATGAAATGTTGAACTTTCGCACTCAATCGAACGAGTGTCCGTTCGATGCTGAGCTCTCAATCGACCGCAGACTCCTAACGTTTTCCTTGGATGGGGCCGCCAACGAGCCCGTACGTGTGAGGTTCGGGGTAATACTGGCCGTAACTGGGTGACAAACCCCACCCGGGTCAGGCTGCCCAGCGGGCACGAAGTGTGATGGAGGAGCTACCGAGCACCGTTGAGCGACCACTCCGCGGCCTGCTCCAAGAGCACCGTGCTGCTTCCGCCGTCCGCGCAGGGTGTGATAGTAACCGGGGCGACAGGAGACCCGATGCGCTGTCCGTCCTGCAACTACGACAACCCCGGCGACGCCTCGTTCTGCGAGGAATGCGGAGCGAAGCTGGAGTTGATTTGCCCAGCGTGCAAAGCATCGGTGAGTCCTGGGGCGCGATTTTGCAGGAAATGCGGGACCGCAATTGGCCCCACAAAAGCCGCCGCTTCCACGACCATTTCTTCGCCTAAATCGCAAATCATAGTCGCCGCCGATGGCGCGGCGTCCGAAGCAATCGACGGCGAGCGCAAGACGGTGACGACGCTGTTCGCGGACATCAAGGGTTCGATGGAGCTGATGGAGGACCTCGACCCCGAAGCGGCCCGAGCAATCATCGATCCGGCGCTGAAGCTGATGATCGACGCGGCGCATCGCTACGATGGCTATGTCGTGCAGTCCACCGGTGACGGCATCTTCGCGCTGTTCGGCGCACCGGTCGCGCACGAGGACCATCCACAGCGCGCACTTTACGCGGCGCTGCGGATGCAGGAGGAGATGCGGCGTTACGCTGAGCGCCTGCGAGCGGAGAAGGGCATCAACTTGCAGGTGCGGGTCGGCGTCAACACCGGCGAAGTCGTCGTCCGTTCGATTCAAACTGGCGACGGGCACGCGGAGTACGCGCCAATTGGCCATTCTACCGGCCTGGCGGCGCGGCTTCAGACGCTGGCCAGTCCTGGTGCGGTGGTGATCGGCGAAAGCCTGCGACGGCTGGCCGAGGGCTACTTTCAATTGAAGCCGCTGGGGCCGGCGCGGATAAAAGGCGTCAACGATCCGGTCGAACTCTTCGAGGTCACGGGGCTGGGACCGCTGCGCACGCGCCTGCAGGTCGCAGCGCGGCGCGGATTGTCGAAGTTCGTGGGGCGTGAGGCCGAGTTGGGGCAGATGAAGCGGACGTTGGATCTCGCCAAGGCAGGTCATGGCCAGGTAATGGCGGTAATGGGTGAGCCGGGTGTCGGCAAATCGCGGCTCTTTTACGAGTTCAAACACATCGCGCAGTCGGGCTGGATGGTGCTCGAAGCGTCCTCGGTCTCGCATGGCAACGGCTCGCCCTATCTCCCGCTGATTGAGCTGCTGCGCGCCTATTTTGACATCAGCTTGTCCGACGACGACCGCAAGCGCCGTGAGAAAGTTGCGGGCAAGATCGCGATCCTCGACCGGACCTTGGAGGACACGCTGCCGTACCTCTACAACCTGTTCGGCATCTTCGAGAGTGCCGACCCACTGGCGCAGATGGACGGGCAGATCAAGAAACGACGCACCCTGGACGCGATCAAACGCATCGTACTGCGTGAGAGCCTGAGTGAGCCGCTGATTGTAATCTTCGAGGACCTCCATTGGATCGACAGCGAAACGCAGGCCCTGCTCGATCTGATAGTCGACGGACTTGCCACTGCCCGCATCCTGCTGCTGGTGAATTATCGCCCCGAGTACCGCCACGAGTGGGGCAACAAGACCTACTACATCCAGCTCAGGCTCGATCCATTGGCAGAAGAGAGCGCGGAGGAGATGCTCGCCGCCCTGCTGGGGAGCAGCAAGGAACTGGTGGCGCTCAAGCGGCTGATCATCGAGAAGACCGAGGGCAACCCGTTCTTCATGGAAGAGATGGTGCAGAACCTGTTCGAGGAGAACACCCTGTTGCGCAACGGCGAGGTCAAGCTGGCGCACCCGCTAAGCGCCATCCACGTCCCGCCGATGGTGCAGGCGATCCTAGCTGCGCGCATCGACCGGCTGCCCGCGGAGGAGAAGGAACTGCTGCAGACGCTCGCCGTTCTTGGGATAGTGTGCCCGCTCAATCTAATCCGCCTGGCGGCAGTCAAATCGGATGATGAGCTTGCGCCGACGCTCCATCATCTCCAAGCGGGTGAGTTCATCTACGAACAGCCCGCCTTTCCTGAGATCGAGTACACTTTCAAGCACGCGCTTACGCAGCAGGTGGCGTACAACTCGACGCTGATCGAACGCCGCAAGCTCCTCCACGAGCGGATTGCACAAGCGATTGAGGAGCTTGTCACGAACAGCTTGGACGACCATCTCGCCGACCTCGCCTACCACTAACAGCCACAGCGGCAACCGCATCAAAGCGGTTGAGTACCTGACCCGTGCAGGTACTCAGACCTCGCAACGGTCGGCGCACGCAGAGGCCATGCAGCACCTTAGGAAAGCGCTTGAGATTCTTAAAGAAATGCCGCCGGACCGGAGCCGAGACTCGCGCGAACTGGAACTTCAGACTGCAATTGGAGCGGTGGCGTTCGTTTCCGAGGGAGAGGGGTCGGCGGACGCCGGCCGGGCATGGGCTCGCGCGGTTGAACTGGCCATCACCCTTGATGATGTACCGCGGAAAGCCTTGGCTCTCAGGCTACTTGGTTTTAATCTCGTCGGGCGCGGTGAGCTGCGACGAGCGTCGGAGATCTCGCGGGACTTGTACGAACTGTCCCAGCAGGATCGAAATCCCGAACTTGAGGCGAAGGCAAATCACTTGATGGGTTTTGTCGCCTTCCAAACGGGCGAGTTCCGGAAGTCAGAGCAGCATATGGGGGCAGCGGCGGCCCAAGACCCGACGCGGGCAGGCGTACGAACCCGTGATCATGCGCTGGTCAGCAGGGGCGCGGCGCTATGGTATCTCGGTTTCCCTGACCAGGCATTGGCCCTTGCGAGGGAAGCCCTGATGTTAGGCGAAGATCCGGACAACCCTTACCAACATACTGCGGTGCTCCAGTGGGCCGGCACCATCCATCTATTGCGTGGCGAGCTGGCACTGGCTGAAGATCTGCTCCGCAAGTCGCTCAACCTTTGTGCCGAGCGGGGATTTCCCATCGTAGGAGCTTTAAACACGGTACTCATGGGGCTGTTGGCGGCCTTGCGCGGACAGGCACAAGCGGGTCTGGAACAAATATGTCGGGGCTCGGAGATTCTCGCGGCAAACTCGGCGACGATCAGGCAAGGACCTCCGTACGTCCTGGCGCTGGGTTATGCATTAGCTGGGAAGCCCGATGAGGCCTTTGCCACCTTGGAGGAGGATCTGAAATGGACCGAGCGAAGCGGCGGGGAGTTCTGGCTTGCTTCGATGCACCTGCTCAAGGGTCACTTGTTTCAGGGCAGGGCCAATTGGGAGGAAGCTGAAAAATTCTTCCGCACGTCGATCGAAATTGCGCGCCGCCAGAGCGCGAAATCGTTGGAGCTGCGCGCAACGACCAGTCTTGCCCGTTTGCTGGCGAAGCAAGGCAAATGCGAAGAAGCCCGCAATATGCTGTCCGAGATCTACGGCTGGTTCACCGAGGGCGCCGACACCGCCGACCTCAAGAACGCCAAGGAGCTGCTGGAAAAGCTGTAGGCGCGCCCCGTCTTGGGCGAACAGCGCGATCGGGACACGTGACACCAGTGGCCCGCTCCGAGGCCCCGTTCAGGCGGCGGCTTGCGCGCGGGAGTCGTGCCGCAGGCGCTTCCACTGGCCGGGTGTCAGCTCCAGGACCAGCCGCGCCGGATGCGTCGAGACGCGCTCGATCACTTCGCGCAGATACACGAACGGATTGACCTGCAGGTGCCTACACGTCTGCACGAGGGAACACAGGATGGCGGTTCGGCGCGCCGCCGCTTCGCTCCCCGCGAAGAGCCAATTTTTGCGACCGAGCACGATCGGTCGTAGCGCCTGCTCCGCCCCGTTGTTGTCGATCTTGAGCCGTCCGTCTTCAGCGTAGCGCGTCAGGGCGACCCAGTTGCGCAGCGCGTAGCCGATGGCCGCACCGAGCGGGCTCTTCGGTAACGCCGCCGCCCGCCGCTCTTGCAGGTACGCTTGCAGTTTCTCCAGCATCGGCCGAGCCTGCTCCTGCCGCAGCCGCTGTCGTGCGGTCGCATCGAGATGCCTGTCGCTGGCCGCCCGCTCGATCCCGTAGAGCTGCCCGATGATCGCCAACCCCTGCGCGCACGGGACCGCCGCCGTCGGCAGCGCCTCCTTGAAATACCGTCGGGCGTGCGCCATGCATCCGACTTCGATGATCTTGGGATGTTGCGCGAACACGTCATCATAGGCCGGCGCCGCATCCACCTGGAGATATCCACGGTAACCGGCCAGCATCTTCAGCGGCCCGTCCCGATTACGTGACCAAGTGAAGTCGTACACCACCTCGCCCAGCTCACCCCGATAGACCCAGAGATGCCCCGTCCGAATCTCTGGCGCTCGACTCGGGTCCTGCACATCCAGGGTCGTGTCGTCGCATTGAATCCAGGGCGACCGGCACACCTGCTCCCGGTGCATGGCGCGCACGATGGGTTCGAGTAAGTCCGCGACCGTACCGTTCCACTCCGAGAGGGTGCGCCGCGTGATCTGCACTCCGTGGCGTTCGAAGATCTGCTCCAGCCGATACAGCGGCAGATGATCCGCGTACTTGGAGCTGACCACGTGCGCCAATAACCCCGGCCCCGGTCGTCCCTTCTCGATGGGGCGCGCCGGCAGGATGGCTTGCACCACGCCTTGCTGGCAGCGTCCACAGGCGTACTTCGGTCGCACATACTCCCGGATCACGAACGACGCCGGTACGTAGTCCAACTCCTCGGTGATGTCCGCACCGATGCGTACTTTCGCGGTGTCGCAGGTCGTGCAGTGCCGCTCACTGGCCGGCGGCACCACCTCGATGCGTTCACGGGGCAAATCGGCTGGCAATCGCCGCCGGCCTGGATGGCGCCGCCGCAGCGGCGCGCGTTCGGAGGTCTCGTCCCACTGTGACTCGTCTGTGGTTTCGGGTTGTACTTGCCGCGCCGCCGCGGGCTCGAAGGGCAGCACGCCTTGCTCGATTACCGGCACGCCCTTCTCGCTGCGCCGTCCAAACAGCCGATGCGTCAGCAACTGCACCCGCTGGCGCAGCGCCGCGTTCTCTTTGTTGAGCCGTTCGATCTCGTTGCTGAGTTCGTCGAGGACTGCTTGGGTCTCTGCGCCGCTTACCGCCGCCACGTCCCACCACCCGAAGCTGCTATTACCACAGTGTATGTAGAATAGCTACATCGCACTGAGTATCGTCACACACCGATGGGTAATCGAGTGTACCGTCGACGCTCGCGCACGACCTCGATCCCTTCCAGCAACAGGTACAGCTCCCGGGCGTTGATCTCATCGCGGTCCAACGCCGCGAAGGTCCCGGCCTCCAGGCGCTTGTACAGCAGCCAGAACCCGTCGCGCTCCCACACCAGCAACTTCACGCGATTGCGTTGGCGGTTGAAGAACACAAACACGTGGCCTGACAATGGGTCTTGGCGCAGG
>Ga0137392_10002893_pt1 | contig 10462 bp, 7 predicted proteins | sample 15con2h34AmetaG_FD_101394 | JGI IMG/M metagenome (GOLD analysis project Ga0137392, IMG submission 101394) | Vadose zone soil microbial communities from Angelo Coast Range Reserve, California, USA - 15con2h3.4A metaG | ecosystem: Environmental > Terrestrial > Soil > Vadose zone > Saprolite... | reverse complement strand
GTCGTTTCCGTGAGCTTCGCCAGTTCGGTCGCCTCCGGAGACGACAGTATCTTGGTTTTCAAGCCTACAGAGTCGAAATGTTTGGCCGCCTGCTCGCCGACTGCGGGATCCTTCGCTCCCACGAATTTTGTATAAACTCGCATCTCCTCGAGCATGCGAGCATGCTTGCCGCGCACCGGACTGTGCACAACGGATGACCCCGTTCGCTCGGCGACCGCTCGCGTGGTTCCGATGGCCACGGTGCTATTAATGATCGTCAACGTAGGCTTGAAAAGCTCGATGTAACGGACAGTCTCACCAACGAAATCCTTGATGTCGAAGGGGTAACAGACGTGCAGAACATCGACCCTTCCGGTCTCTCCGATAGGCGGTGTAATATCCACTCCAAGAGCATTGTGCTGCTCAGACACGAGCTCGAGGAGGGGTCGGCCCACCTCTCCTAGTCCTACAACAACGACGTTTTTTCGTTCACTCAACGCCTTGGCCTCCTTCGAATGGTGTGCGTACTCATAATGCGTGTCCTGTGGGCCGTCTTCGATTCCCTAGTGGAGAGTGTTGTGCCGCCCGCAAGCAACTAGATAGCCAGAATTGGAGCCAATGTAAACGTCAACTTCAGAATAGTGCCCGCCGCTCCTAGATCGCAACTACCATCCTTAGCCGGGTCTGCCTAATAGATCAGGCTGACACCGCTGTGGTGCGCTCGCTCGCGGTGGTCCGCACGCTTCGAACGGCAGCCTGTACGACCCGCTCCAACTCTGATTCTGTAAGGCCCGGGAACATGGGAAGTGACAAGATTCGTTCTGCTGTTTTCTCGGAGGCGGGGAAATCTCCGATCCCGTACCCTAGGTTGGTGTAGGCCTTTTGCAAGTGCAAGGGAATCGGATAATGAATCCCAGTGCCTACGCCCTCCTTGGCAAGCGCGGTCTGCACTGCTTCTCGGTTCTCCAATTGAACGACATAAAGATGATAGACCGCTTTCGACGAACAAGGTTCAAACGGCGTAATGATATTCGTCTCCGCGGCGGAAAACAGTTCATTGTACTTGCGCGCGTGCCCGCACCGGCTCTCGTTCCAGCTCGGCAGGTACTTCAGCTTGACGCTTAAAATCCCTGCTTGAATGGAGTCCAGGCGCCCGTTGTAGCCTTCTATATCGTGGTAGTACTTTTTGGACTGCCCGTGATCCCGGAGCATGCGCATGTTGCGCGCCATTTCCTCGTCGTCGGTCGTGGCTATGCCCGCTTCGCCGCACGCGCCCAGATTCTTCCCAGGATAGAAGCTGAAGGCTGCTGCTTTACCGAGCGAACCGGCCTTCCTCCAGCGATTGTCACGTTTGGAGAAATACTCTGCGCCGTGGGCCTGGCAGGCATCCTCGACGACAATCAGATGGAAGCGATCGGCGAGCCCTTGGATGGCATCCATGTCGGCACACTGTCCATACAAGTGTACCGGGACCACTGCTGCCACCGGGCGTCCCGTCCTCTGGCTGATCAACTTGCCCACATGGTCGCGCGAACATTGGTGTTCCAGAAAGTCCTTCAGCTTCTCCGGATCCATGTTGTAGGTGCGTTCATCGATGTCCACGAACTCGGGGCACGCGCCCGCCTGCGAAATCGCTTCCGTCGTGGCGATGAAAGTATTTGGTACGGTCACGACGGAATCGCCTTCGCGGACGCCTGCTGCCATCAAAGCAAAACGCAGCGCGTCCGTCCCGCTGTTCACGCCGATCGCAAACCGCGTATCACAGAATGCGGCGAAGGATCGCTCGAATTCTTCAACCATTGGCCCGCCGATGAAGCCGGCAGTTCTCAGTGCCTTCTGAAAGACGGCAACAAGTTCCTTTTCGAGCTCTTCGTGAACGCTGACCAAATCCAGAAATGCAATCTTTCCGTTGTTCGTCATTGCGCGGCCCTTGCCTCCGTCGTGATATAACGCAACAGCTTAGCCGGATTTCCCGCCACGATCGCGTTCGCGGGCACATCCTTTGTTACGACGCTGCCCGCGCCGACGATGGCATTCTCTCCGATGACGACCTTGGAGAGCACCGTACTCCCCGAACCGATGGAGGCGCCTTTTTTTACGAGCGTTTGCTCGACCTTCCAATCCTTTTCGTTCTGCAACTGGCCTTCGGCCGTGGTTGCCCGCGGGTAGGAATCGTTGATGAATGTCACGCTATGCCCGATGAACACATTGTCTTCGATTTTCACACCTTCACAAATAAAGCTATGGCTGGATACTTTGCAGTTGTTTCCGACCGTTGCGTTCTTTTGAATTTCAACAAATGCCCCTATCTTCACGTTGTCGCCGATCTCGCAGCCGTAAAGATTAATGAACCGGGAAAGTTTGACCCCGTTTCCCAATTTCACGTTTGGACCAATCGAGCAGAACTCATTCACAGGCGCACCAGTTCTCCTCTTTTTTGAATGGAACAATCCGCCGCTTCCAGCATCCGGACGACTCGAAGGCCCGCGTGTCCGTCGTTGATAGGCGTCTTTTTGTTGAGAATACAATCTGCAAAGTAGCCGAGTTCGACACGCAGTGCTTCGGACTGTTCAATCTGTGGCGCCCACATATCGCCGGTGCGGTAACTTACGAGAACGTCACGGATTCCTTCTCCCCCGCTGATCTCGACACCCTTGTCGTAGACACGGATCTTTTCGTCGGCCACGAGGTCGTTCCAGACCAGCATCTTCTTCTGGCCCCCGATCAAAGTAGTGCGAATTTTCACCGGTGAAAGCCAATTCACATTGATGTGGGCGATCACATTCTGCGGGAAGTAGATAGTCATGTACGCGACATCTTCCACGCCGTTCAGATGCTTTTCGCCGGTTGCGACGATGGCTTCCGGTTCTTTCCTTATCAGATGATCCATGATGGAGAGGTCGTGTGGCGCCAAATCCCAAATCACGCTGACGTCGTGCTGGAAAAGTCCCAGATTGACCCGCAGCGAGTCGTAGTAATAGAGATCGCCCAAAGCGCCACTCTCGACCAGCTCGCGGATTTTGCGGACCGCACCAGTAAACAAGAATGTGTGATCCACCATGATCGTGAGTCTCTTGCGAGCCGCCAGCTCGATGAGTTCCTCTGCTTGGGTCGCGTTTGATGTAAAAGGCTTCTCCACAAAAACATGTTTGCCATTTTCGAGCGCCGCTTTGCTCAGTTCGAAATGAGTCCAAACGGGCGTGATCACGGCAACCGCGTCAATCTCCGGCGATCGCAGGACCTCCCAGGGATCGGTAGTCGTCGGAATGCCCGGATGGTTCTTCTGCACGCGGGTCACTGCCGCAGGACTATTGTCGCAAACCATCACAACGCGTACGCCATCTAGACCGTGCAAATTCCTGACGATGTTGGGTCCCCAATAACCGTAACCAATCACACCGACTCGAATCATATTTGCTCTTCTCTCTGCAGACCTAGATTGATTGAATTAGTGCTGATCATCGATGGGCACATTGCGATTCTGGAGGGCGCCTCCGAAAGAAATCAACCGCGATGAAAAACCGACCTGCGACCGAGGAGACAACTAGGGACGGCTGCAACTAGGAGTCGCCGTTAGCTGGACCACCCTGGCACGCTCGCTTTAAGTCTCTATGTAATCGCGGGGCCGTCCGGGCAAGCTACCGCCATTGTTCTCATGATGAGACATTCCAAACGCGTGTTAAAGACGGCCCTGGGCCGTCCAAAGCCCAACACCTAAATTCTGCAATGGGCGATTCGAACGACACAGAAGAGGGTCGCAATCAAACTGCCAGTTGCCCTGGGCTTGTTTCAGAGCAGACCAAACCTAGTCAAACGCCAATTAGCTGAAAACACAAACGTTAGCCGCTGGTATGATGTTTCAGTCTTCATCGGATTGTAACAATTTCTCCCCGGAAGCGGGAGTGAGGGAAAACTCTTACCACGATGTGACATCGGGATTCCTAGCCAAGTTGGGCGGCTCAGATGAGCCAGATTGAGGCACTGGATCCCGCCTGAGGGAAAAGGTCGCCGTGTCTAGGCAATTCAAAAGCCCCAAAGCGATTGCCCAATCTCGCCATATCCACCGTTTTCCACGTCGTCGCGTCGGCCCAGCTCCGATTAAATTGCCCCGCCCTCCAGCCTGAGAGTCGAGAGCTTTTTAGCAAGGGGTTCAAGTTTGTCTCATCGAGTTCCGTCGCTATCGTTTTCTTTCTGGAGTGCGGCGCGGTCCTCCTTCGCGTGATTTAGAAGGGGATCTCTAACATTCTGACCCCTCCAACAGAACGCAATTCCATCCAAAGTCAGAACATCTGGCCCGAACTAGCTTGCTGAGGGGACCTGTGACTGGCGGGCCGGTCGTACAGGATAACTCCCTGTACCTTATTTGGACTTCCAACCACTATTTCGAATTCCCCCGCAGCCTTATCATGTGCTTCGGGCCAAGTCTCGAGTTGAAGAGACCGGGAGTATTAGATTGATCCGACATCGTTCGAGTAAGGCCATAGGTTTTCGGAACTTGGTGTTTAGCGTACACCAAGGGCTGCAGCTAAACGGAACGCTTGCTTCGTTGTCCCTGTTTATTCCACTAACAGGTGGAAGTGGCGCGGCGAGTATCGATGCTCATGCCTCGGGGACCACGACTATTTGCAAAAAGGGCAAACCGGAATGTCTAGTCCCATGATCGCCAAGAGAGTAATTGTTCTGTCTTTCCTTTTCTGGTCCTGCTGCCTGTTCTCCCGTATCGCAGAGGCCCAGATTCCCGCAAGCCGAATCGTTGATTGGACTCATCCAGGGATTCCGGGGGGAATCCCCAGCGCATCTTGGCCCATTGCCGCAACTTTGTCCCCGAGTGGAGGAGCGGATGATAGCGTAGCGATTCAAAATGCTTTAAATGCGGCCCCAGCAGGATCAGTCGTTTTCTTGAACCCGGGCACATACACACTTCATCGGTCCTCAATCGTCTGCCAAGGTTTTGTGGACGACTTTGCAACTGGTTACGCTGAGGCAGGCTTATGTCTCAACAAGAAAGTAGTTCTTAGGGGTTCAGGCCCAAATCAAACGATTCTTCGCTACGGAGACGGTGCGAACATCATCAGTCTGGGACAGTTGTATCTTTCTTCATCGAACGTCCTCTTTATACCCATAACGGCTGGTTCCACTAAGGGGTCAACTCAAATCACTCTGCAAAGTGCTACCGGCATAGCGGTCGGTAGCTATCTAGCTGTGACCCAAACCAACCCGAAGGACCCGACGGACGGCAATCCATTGATCAACACTTCCGGCTATACGGGATCGTGCAGCGGTTGTGGGCATGGCTTAACAAACAACGTGATGACGCAGATTGTCCGGGTCACGGCAGTTAGCGGCAATGTCGTCACAAGTGAGCGACCACTTTATTTTGACTACACTACCTCTCCGCAAGCCTACAAGTTGCCAATGACAGAGAATGCTGGAGTGGAGAATCTTCGCTTACAATCCACCGCACCATCAGGTACGTTGCTCCAATTTAAGAACATAAACATGATGGCCTGCGCCTATTGCTGGGTTCATGGCGTTGAGAGCGATATGGCGGTGGACAAGTCCCACATTTATCTGTCGGATGTGTACGGCAGCGAAATCAGCGACAACTACTTGAACGACGCATATAACCACAACAGCGGATCGGATTACGCAATCCTTCTGGAGTTCCGCGCGTCTGAGAATCTGATTCAAAACAACATCATTCGCAAAGCTCGCCACACTTTCCCCCTCAGCGGGACCAGCGGCAACGTATTTGCCTACAATTACTCCCTCGATGCTTACATGGGGGAATACCCCAACTCGCTGCCGGAGACACAAAATCACGGTGCTCATCCCTACATGAACCTCTGGGAAGGAAATGTTTTTCCGAATATCTCGTTTGATTTCGCGCATGGAAGCGGTGGTTACAACACGGTCTTTCGGAACTACATCAACCTCACTTCCACCAACCCGAATACCGGACTTCCGATGACCGCCGCTCTCTTTGCTATGAACGTCGCGTACTACCACAACTACGACAACATTCTGGGTAACGCCTTCGGTCAGTATCCGTCAGGCTGCACGGCTACTTCTTACCAGATCAACGCTGACTCTTCCCAGCCTCCCACTATCTATAAACTCGGCTATTATGACGACGGTGGCACGCCAACTCCGAACCCCGCGTTGTCGGCCAAAGTTGAAAATACAATCCTTCGCGGCGGAAATTGGGACTGCAAGACCAACTCTGTGGTATGGAATACCAACGTTCCTGGCGGAAGCCTGGTTTCCAGTTATCTCGCGCCGCAGACCTTGCCCAATTCTCTGTATCTCGCCGCAAAGCCAAATTGGTTTAACGTTACCGGTGCGGTCTGGCCACCAATAGACACCAGCGCCGGCACCAAGGTCAATAAAATTCCTGCTCAGATCTGCTATGAAAATGGGCCGAAGCTCGGAAAGCCCTTTAACCCTTTAGCTTGTTACAATTCCGTTGGCCCGCAGCCTCCAACCGGTCTGGCGGCCATTGTTCACTGAGTTGTGCGTCGTGCTTCTCAAGGGTAAAAGTAACTTACACTATTTTGCGTACCGTTGACGGGGACTGTCGCGCCGCTCTCACCTTCCCCTCTCTCTGGACTCTACCAACACCCCAAGAATATGCCTGTCTTCCTGAAGGTTCGACGAACTCGAATTCGAAGGATACCAGCCGAATCGCTAGGCCGAGGTGTGGAGTTCACGAGGTACTTCCTCTCGCTCAGGGTGACAAAGGCAGTCGGATTAGCCTTGAGAGGGGCGCTTTCGTGACGTAGATCTGGTTGCTGGAACCAAGAGCGAGGGAACCACCTTCACCTTCTCTGTCTCAGCTCCGGAAGAGTTACATTTTAGCTGGACTAGTTTTCGGAGCCAGCTCTTCCACGGAAAGCAGGCTAGCGTAAGCAGCTACCAGTTTCGCGCTTTGAACTTTCCAGTTTAGTTCTTCCTCAGTGCGTTTACGGCCGAATTCACCGAGTTTCGTGCGGAGTTGCTCAGAGTCCAGAAGCTTCTCGATTTGATTTGCAAAGTCTGTAGGATCGTTGGGACGGGCGTACAGGGCGCTCTCTCCTGCGGTGCGACGGCCCTCTTCTAACTCATATAGGACTATTGGCCTCGCGTAAGCCATGTATTCAAGGATCTTGATCATCGTGGATTTGTTGTTCAAAGGGTTTAACGGGTCCGGCGCGACGCACACATCGGCGGAGGCCAGATAAGGCCTTACTTGCTCGTGCGGCAGTAACCCGGTAAATTCGACGAACTCACCTACGCCCAATTGAGTTGCCAGAGTCTTTAGAGCGGGAAGTTCTGTTCCCGAGCCGATTAACACGAATCGCGTATCTTCGCGACGTTTCTCTTTAACAAGGTATTTAATCGACTCGATAAACAGCCGAACCCCGTCTTGACGCTCCATGACTCCCACAAACAAGACCATGTATCGTTTGCCTTGCTTCAGCTCCGATTTTTCCTGTTCACCACTGACTTCAGACAGGTCAGCACAAGTCTGCACTACCAAAACCCGTTCCGGCTTCATTTTCCCGCGTTCAATGGCAAGCTCCCGGTATGACTCGTTAGTAGCAATGGATAGATTAGCGGATCGAAAAGTCAAGCGTTCAGCTAGGCGCAAAAATTTGTAGATCAACCCGCGCATTTCAAACTTGGCTTCGTACAGCTCTGGGCTAAGATCATGGTGGTCGAAGACGAAGCGTACGCCCAACGGTTTGAATGCCAAAGCAATCAGGAAGAGCGTATCAGGTGGGTTACATCCCTGTATGATTCGGAACCGGCTGCGCGCATATACCTTCCATGCCAACCAGAATTCCGCCGCGAGCGCGAAAGCGTACTCGAATACATAACCAAAACGTCCGTGGGCTGCCCAAGCCCAGTGCCGATAGATCTCAATTCCTTGTAGTGTCTCCTCACTGGCCTCATAACCCGCCGCTTTTGGGGAGATAATGGAAACTCGATAACCCGCCGCAAGCAAAGCACGCGCTTCTTGCCACACGCGCCGGTCGAAAGGCACCGGCTGGTTTTCGACTATGATGCACACGCCAGGCCGTGAATCACGACTCATCAAAAACTCCCAAGAAAATACCGCGATATTGCGTCTCGCCAAGTATGTCGGCTGCGCGAACTGTCTCAGTGTTCTGTATGTCGCTCAACTAGGCAAATTAACGCGAGGGACTCGCCCGATTGGGACCCCATTTCGGGTGAGTTTAATCACCCGCAGAGACAGAACTTCATACTGGACGCCGGTGGAGAACGGTCTGGAGGTAGAGGTTTCTCAGTAGCAGACTGGCATATTTCTACGACAGGAGATAGATCATGGGCTGCATGGTGTAATTCGAGGGCCACACGAGCTGGTAGGATCGCTACAAAAGCCGTCCACATGGAGATTCCGCCGTGAAATGTTTGATCTGGACTAGGAATCACGATCGAGTGGCGTTGGTCGCTACCTTCAATAAGAATCATTTCGGCATGCAAATCGTCAGTCATCGAAATGGTAAAAAAGAGAAGCAAGAGCGCACATCCCAGCCTGGCCGCCTCGTGAAGAGGAGCGTAATGGCCGCTTCGGCGCTCGCGTAGCCAACCCATCCTCCAAATCAACGTGGTTATTAAAGCGATCGCAAGCCAGAGAAGATTTAGGAATTGCTCCATTGCCTTGAGCACTCGCCTCCGAGCGGACACCCCCACCCACTATTATACGTATGTGCGTATTCGAATTCTGAATTTTCTTCCGTGTGTCTTACAAAGGACTAAATTGCTTCCTTTGGTGGCGCCTGACTTGCCAATTTCGGAGACAACGGTACAGACTCCAGCGAGTGGAAGTTCTCTTTTCCGATTCCACGCGAAGAATCATGTGATGTCAGCCAGCAGCCACTCTCATGCGCGATTTTCCAGGTACAAACTTTTTCTGAAATTACCCAGATTTTTCAGCGCTCCAAAGGGAAACTCCTTGCAACAATTATGCAACTTTCCGGAAGACCTAAAACAGAAGCACAAGATTTGCCTTCGCGGGGAACTTTATTTCCGAAGGCCACTTTGGAACACCTCATAAGCATTGCAAAAGCAACTAGATACGGATCGTTCTAGTGGCATTGGTTGTGCAAGCCTTTATAGAGACTAAGCTCGAAATATTCCTTGTTCTCAGGAGACCCTGGATGAAGGCGACAAAAACCCTACTGCTCTTGGCTGTGATGCTCATGATCGTTCCCATGGCTCATGCTGACGCCACGCCTGTCACCATGGTCTTTACTGGCGTCAACGGTGCGAATGACGGGCACTACTATGTCAGTCCCTATTTCGGCTCTATGAACGGTCAGACGGTTGTGCTCTTCTGTATCGACATAATTAACGCCGTAGATTTCGGCCAGACCTGGCAGGCCAATGTGACTAGCTTGGACTCCGGCAATCTGGCGAATACGCGCTACGGCAACTCCGGCATCTCGCCCGTGGCTGCAAACGCTCCGGTCCTATATGCCGAAGCCGCTTGGTTAACCACCCAGTTTGCATCCCATCCCTCGGATTACGTGAGCCTCCAGTATGCTCTGTGGGATTTGATGAACCCGGGTTCCGCGTCCACATCTTACGGAAACGTTCAGAACTGGCTCAATCTCGCAGCTGCGAACTACGGCTCCATCAATCCCAGCCAATTCGCCGTCATCACCAACGTCGGGCCGCTGACGCTCATCGGCCAGGTTCAGGAATTTATTATTGTTCGCACTCCTGAGCCAGGGTCCCTCGTGCTCCTCCTCTGCGGGTTGTTTGCGCTGGCACTATTAACCTCACGCGGGCGAATCGCACAGACCTGATCGGATCCTAGAGTAGTTTTCTCTGTCACACACGCGCTGCTCCAGCGCGCGGGCGATGCTCTTTTCCTGGTACCAGATGTCGCTGATCTGTGGTGAACCAAAAACAATTAGGCTCCCCCAACCTTCGTGCACACACCTCGTTTTGCAGTGGAAGCCGAAGCGATTTTCTGCGGTCAACTATTCTTCCAGGCTGGGTTCCCCTCTTGAATCGCCAATAATCTTTTCGTCAGGGGAAGGACTGAAGACGGGCGTTCCTGTACCCCCTCCTCCATTACTCTATGATTGGGTCGCAGTTATTTTCGTTCCCGCGTTGAAGAACTTGCGTGGGGGCTCATCCGAAACTTAGACAGTGCCTCTCCGAGATTCTGAATGAACGCTTCCGAATTGTAGACATCCGCGTCAATACGCGTGCTCCCCGCTGGTGCAGTCGGTTCGACCTCGTCGAGCTGAAATTCATGTGCGACGTCTTCGACGATTTTCGGTGAGATCGGCCGCTGCTGCTCGACGTAAGCATTGATGAGCGAGTGTTCGCAAAGCAGATTCACCACGCGCGGAATGCCCATTGAATATAAATGGATCGTTTCGACGGTTTTCGGACTGAAAATCAGTTCACCGCTGGCTCCTGCGATCCTTAGCCGTTCGGCGATGTAGTCATGGGTCTGCTCTTT